>Ga0207708_10003688_pt1 | contig 11307 bp, 15 predicted proteins | sample KBSK5101metaG_FD_184340 | JGI IMG/M metagenome (GOLD analysis project Ga0207708, IMG submission 184340) | Corn, switchgrass and miscanthus rhizosphere microbial communities from Kellogg Biological Station, Michigan, USA - KBS K5-10-1 metaG... | ecosystem: Host-associated > Plants > Roots >...
ACTACTCAATTGGCGCCGGCATGCGCGCAGAGGACATCAAGGGCCGTGCTACCTGGTTGAGCAACTGGTCGGCATTCTGCTCCTCGGCAAGCGACATCTGAAGCAAGTGTATTAGGCCAGACATCTTCAGCTGTTGCGCCAAGTTGCGCGCCGTGGTGTAGGCCGAGATCTCGTAGTGCTCCACTTTCTGCGCCGCGCCGATCAGCGCCAGATCTGCACCGGCTTCGCCCTTCTTACCGTTCTCCGCGATGACATCGTCACCTTCCTCGAGCAAACCCTTCATGCCCTTGCAAGCCTTCGCGCGCGCCGGAGCATCGAGGAGCTTGAGACCCTCGTTGAGACGCTCAACCTGCCCCTCAGTCTCGGCGAGGTGCGTTTCAAATAGCGCAACAAGGCTCTGATGGCTCGCAGCCTTGGCCATCTTGGGCAGGCCTTTCAGCAGCTGTTTTTCGGCATGCAGCAAATCCCGCATTTGGTCCACCAGGAGTTCGCGGATTGCCTCGGCATCGGATTTGCCTGACGCTTCGGATTCGATATGAGCGCCGTCGGGCTTGCCGTTCAGTCCTTGGAATGCGGGCGATTCGACAATCTGCAAATCGCCGCCTTCATTCCACGGACCGGTGGTGTCGATTTCGCCGTGCTCGCCCTCGCCCGTGGAATCATTGAAGTACTGGTTTACCAACGGGACGGAAGGGGCGATCTTGCCGATCGAGAAGCGGTCTTTGCCCAAGCTGTCTAACGCGGCAGCAAAGGCCTTCATGTGGGTGATCTCGCGTGTCATCAGGAATTGCAACGCATCCTTAGTGCCCAGGTCGTTGCAAAAGTTGATCAGACGCTCATAAACGATCTTGGCGCGCGCCTCGGCGGCGATGTTGCTCCTGAGGTCAACGTCAAGCTCGCCGGTGACCTTAAGGTAGTCGGCCGTCCACGGGTCACCCATCGAGTTGAAGAGATTGACGCCGCCACCGCCGGCAATAGCGATGAGCGGATCTGCTTCGGCGAACTCGCGCTTGAACTTCATGGGCGCAAGGTGAAGCCGCGCCAAAGTTCCGACGACCTCGAGATGGCTTAACTCCTCGGTACCAATGTCCATAAGCAGGTCTTTGCGGGCTGGGTCCTCACAATTCAACCCCTGCACCGAATATTGCATGGCTGCGGCGAGCTCCCCGTTGGCTCCGCCAAACTGCTCTAGCAGCATGTTGCCAAACTTGGGATCCGGCTCGTCGACGCGAACGGTATACATCAGTTTCTTAACATGGTGATACATGCGGGCACTCCAGGGGGCGATGGACAGAGAGGGTTGGTCTAGTTCAGGCGACGTCGCCGCAGCGAGGTCGAAACTTCGGAAGGGTCGAGCGCGCCCATGCGGCCGCCAAACCATCCCGCCAGCGCGCCGAAGATCAGAGCGATTGCCCCGAACAAGGCTCCTCGGGAGGCGGCCTTAGCGGTCGCGTCTGCTGCCGCCGTTGCTTGCCGCTTCGCCTCATCGACGACCTGCCGGTACTGCTGTTCGAACTCGGCTCCCTGGGTGCGGGCCTGATCGACGCTAATGTTCTGGGCCTTTGCCAACGCCTGCACCGCTCGCTCGCGTGCCGCTTCTTGTCCCGCAGCGTCGCTGGTAACCGCCGCGCGCACGGCTGCAGTTGCCGCGTCTCGCAAGGCGGCGGGGTCGGTTCCTCCGCTTGCGCTCCGGATCGATTGGTCGATCGACGCAAAGGGGTCCGAACTCCGCGCCAGCGTCGGCGCTACCGCCTGGACCGCCGTCTGCGCTGTCGAACCCAGTGTTTGCGCCGCGCCCCCGGCGACGGTGCCGAGTGTGCGGAAGGCTCCCCCTACAATGGCACCAATGCTGGTGGAGAGGAGGTAAAACACGAGAAGTGTGGTGACAGCCCAAACCGTGAGTCCGTGCCACGGGCCTGACGTTTCCGTTGGCTGTCCCGATAAGCGGGCGGCTGTGTAGCCGCCTGCCAACGCAGCCAGGATTCCAGAGAGTGCCCACCAGATGCCGGCTGCGACGGAAAACGTTGATCCCGACGGATTGGCATTGGATGTCGGATCGAAGGATGCCGCGCCGAGGCCGATGCCGATCAGGTTGAGGATCAGCTGCGTGACGAGAGCGACCATGACCCCAGCCAGCACTGCACCCCAGGAAACGCGGTTGAACAACAATGTGCGGACTTCGGCTTCGGCCGTGAGGTGATCCATCGCGACTTCAGGCCCGTTTCTCGGGCGCGGCGGATTCGCTTGCGTTGTCATCGGTGTTCTCCAAGTGGGTCATTCGGCGAACGCCACCTCAAGGTCATAGTTCCTCGTTGTCGGTTGTAAGAGTTCAGAAAAATGCGCTGCGCTAATCCAGATTAGTATTGCCAATTAATCATCGTCGTTTTCAGGCGATGAATTTGCAAAACGGTGGGGGCGGAGCCATTTCACGTGCAAGGCGCCGCAATCTGGCGCCCGCGGTCATACCCCGTGTGGGGCACAGAGGATATGTACATTGAAGCTAAAGTCGCATGCTGAAGGGAATGCAAAAAAGTGGACAGCTATTCTGCAGAGCTACCGTACGGTAAATGACGCTCGTAGCGTGACCGAGATTCTAATCACGGCAATACCATTCATCCTACTTTGGGCTTTGATGTGGGCGAGCCTCGGTTTGACCTATTGGCTCAGCCTTCTTATCGCCATCCCGACAGCGGGCTTCCTCGTGCGGTTGTTTATGATTCAGCACGACTGCGGCCATGGCGCCTTCTTCCGCAATCGGCGAGTGAACGACTGGGTGGGGCGCGTGCTTGGTGTGATAACCCTCACGCCTTACGATCATTGGCGGGCGAGCCATGCCGTTCACCACGCCACGTCCGGGAATCTCGAACATAGAGGGATCGGGGATATCGATACATTGACGGTGCGCGAGTACCTGGAAATGTCGTGGTGGTGTCGCCTTCGCTACCGTCTTTATCGTAACCCCTTCGTGATGTTTGGCATCGGCCCCGCATACCTTTTCCTACTCAAAAACAGGTTCCCGTTCGGTGGTCGCGAAGTCCGATGGCGAGCATGGCTGAGTACGGGAGTAACCAACGCAGCGGTAGCTCTGGTATTCGCCAGCGCGATTTGGCTTGTCGGCGTGCGAGCATTCCTCCTCGTCCATGTGCCGATTATGTTGATTGCAGCGTCAATTGGAGTTTGGCTGTTTTACGTTCAGCACCAGTTTGCAGAAACGTTTTGGGCCAAGGATGACGCTTGGACCGTACACGAGGCAGCGCTTCATGGCAGCTCGCACTATGATTTGCCTCCGATCTTACGCTGGATGACCGCCAACATTGGGATCCACCACGTTCATCACCTCAGCAGCCGTATCCCGTTCTATCGTCTGCCTGGCGTGCTGCAGGACCATCCGGATTTACGACAGCAAAATAAGCTGACGCTTCTGCAGAGCTTCAGGTGTGTCCGTCTGTGCCTCTGGCATGAGGCGGAGCAACGTTTGATTTCATTCCGACAGCTGCGCGATTCCCGCAGCGACTGTCGGTAATGCCCAAAAGGCTCAGTTACGAGGGGAACCACCGCGCCTCAACCTGCACAAACGCGCAACAAGGATCGGCAGAGCCACGAAAAACCGCAGCATTTCCGGCGGAAAGCGCCGATCATTTGCGCAAGGTGAATCCCGCAGAGCGCGATAATCCGGGACACGGTCGGGGTTCGGGCGATTGCCCGCGTTATTCACAGTTAGGGCTGGCGGCTCGGCACTCTCAGCGCGGGGTTGCGCCTGCGTAGGCGGCGACGCCTCAGGCGTCTGACTGACTTCTTCTTTGGCAGCGACGATACCACCGACACCGTCGTGCCGGTTTCGGCAAGCGACGCGAGATGCAGCACGGCGGAGTTCAGCCATGCGAAAGCAGCCGGATGACTGCGCGCGGCCGATGGACTTCGCGTCATTGGTGCAGGTAAAGAGCCATCGCGCCCAGCGGGTTTTTGAGGCCGCCCGTCATCTTCTCAGGAAGGCTGCTGTCACGTTCGCGCATTTCAATCGGGGGATACCAATCGGGCCAGGCCTGTTTTCGGCGTATGGTTTCGGTGCCTGTCCAGTCGAAGCCCTCGCGGCCGACCGAGATCGGGTACGCATAGGCTTTTTTGTCCGGCAGAACATAATAGAGCTTGCGCCCGCCGGTATCGATCACCATGGAGCTCGTAGGAAACGTCAAAGGAAACGCGACGACCGGAGGCGCCACCGGCACGATATCGGGGCGGGCACCTCCGCTGCGGATGTCTCCGCCCTTTTGACCGTCTTTACATTCGGAAGAGTCCTTTGGAGGCGGTGCCCCGACGGCGTTCGTTCCGGTCTTCCCAGCGCCGCCCGAAAAGGTCATCCGACCCACGACGGCCAGGACTGCGCGGGGCATGTCCCGTGCTCCATCTACGAAGGATGATTACCGACACGTGTTGTGGTGGTGGTGGGGAACAGCAGCTCCGCCCGTCCGTTGTGCATACGCGAACCAATGGAGTGAACAGATGAGCACAGCATCAGGACCATCCGAATATCGAAGTTCGGCCGGCGAAATCGCAGCACATACCGATGGCATCATGGATGAAGTCTCCGATCGGGTGAGTACCCTCACCTCCGATGTCGTTAGCGCTATAGAAGAACGGCCGTACACGAGCCTGGCTATTGCCGGTGGATTGGCGTTTGCGATTGGTGCGCTGTGGGTGTTGAAACGCCAGCAGCAGCACAGTTCGTTCGAGCGGCTGCGTTCACAGGTGCCGTCATTTTCCGACGCTGGCGATTGGTTGCCGCGGCGTTGGCGGTCTAGTGCCGGTATAGACTGGGCGAAGCTTCGTCCGAGCCGTTGGGCTTGAACGCAGGAATGGTTGACTCCTCATCGGCTCGAGGTGTTGTTTCCACATCGTCTCGAGATGTCGGCCAGAACAATAGGCCGATCAGAGCCGTAAGTAGGACGAGGGGGTAATTGCGTCCCAAGAGCTGGGCCGCCTTAAGAGCGGTGGCGCTGCCGCCGGGAAGCGTCAGTAAGCCACCGAGAATTGCCAACGGCGCCTGGGTGGCGACTTCAGTTGCAATCTTGGATGTGTCGGCTGCTTCAGCTTGTTGGTCCGCTACCTCCTCTTCATGTTCCCGGATAGACACAAAGATGGCCGCAAGTGCGCCGATGGCGGCAAGACCGCCCGCCATCAGCCAGTAGCCGGCAATGTGGCCGAAGCGGTCGACCGACATCGCGGCAATGGCCGCTAGAGCAAAGCCGAGGGCTATAACGAAGGGGACGGCAACGGAGGCGCGGGCGACGTATTTGAGGATGAGCGAGCTGACCGCCGTCTTGGCGCTATTGATAAGTCCTTGAAACACGTCGCCGCTCCTAAGGTCAGGTCTTCCAAATCGCACCGAGGACGAAGCCCACGATGGCTGCGACCGCAAGCGTCGCCATTGGCTGGTCTTTGATCGATCTATCCAGCGCGGTTTTCATGTTGCCGGCGACTTCCTGCATCCCTTCGCCTGCGGCGCGGCCTTGCTCAGCCACGCGATTGGCCACGTTTTCTGCTTGCTCTCCTACTCTCTTCATTTGATCCTTGGCGGCATCGCCGAAGCGTTCCGAACCGCTCCCGTATGTGCTTTGAGGCATGGGGGTCGTCCTTCCTGTTGGTAGGGGCACAACGCGAGGTCGCGCTTATCGTTCGATCTTCACGTTTTCGCTTGTCCAATTTCGTCGGCCATGCGCGCCGGGTATCCCCTGGCCTTTTCAGCGTCACCGGTGTTGTCGCAGGCGGTCTGATGTCCGTTTCGGCGTTGATCTCGGCACCAGCGAGCACGATGAGGTGGACAATGACGGCAACGACCGAGCCGTCGGCGGCGTGATGTGCTGCCGTTCCTACCAGCTTTAGCGGGATCGTGACGAGGATGCTGCCGGCGATTGTCAGCACCACATCAGCGGATCTGCCCGTTCGCGGTTGAAAGCATTTTATGAGGGGCGCCCGAGTTAACTAACCTAGATCAATGATGATCAGGCGTCCCCTGCTTACCACCTCGGTATTGAAGCGCGGCGCGTTGGAAATGAGAGCATGCTGAACGTCACAACTAATTCGCGCCGAACGGCAGCTCGCTCGGGTGTTGCTCCGCCGAGCGGGGGCGGACCACGGCATCAGGGCAATCACCGTGGTGCCTGCGGTCGACATCGTATTCATCGCGTTCATCTTCGCGCACTTCCTTGCTTCAACCTCGCGTGGACCGAGACGGCGGACGTTTTCACCCGTCTTGGCGGCGCGGCGGCCGCGAAGCGTGCAGACGAGTTAATTTTTTTTCGAGGAGAATGCGACCGCGGCCTGCAATTGTCTGTTACACGACCTGCGCAAACTTGTGGAGCAACCAGGGCAACGTCACTTCCAACTGAACATGATCATCGGCGACATCAACTGATCTTGCAGCCAGTTGACCAAGGGCGCGGACGCGAAACGTCATCCGGTCACCCAACCACGCCTGCTCCTCCACCACGAGCATGGGAAAACTGGAGGAGGCCTTGCCCAACGCCGGTTTGATCCGGCGCAAAGCCTCCTCCTTGCCGAGTTTGTGCGGGAGCTTGACGACAAGGGGCTCAAAATAGGAGTCAAGTCCCACTCTACTTCTTCCAGAGAGCGCCCAGTACGAATCCGATCACCGCGGCTACGCCCAAGGTAGCCATGGGCTGCTCTTTCATGGACTTGTCGACATACGGCTTCAAATTTTTGACCGCCTCCTGGGCCTTGTCGCCGTATTCGCGGGCCTGCCCTGCGACCTTGCCGGCAATTTCTTCGGCGCTCTCGGTGACGTTCTTGATCTTGTCGGTGGCGACGTCAGCCATCTCACGAAGCCGGTCCTTGCCGGCATCCGCGCTGCTCTTCGAATAGTCGAGAGGATAGTCGGCTTTTTGTTGGGTCATTGGGTGTTCTCCTGTGACGGGTACGAGACAAGGCTCGAGCTCACGGTTGGTTCGAACGTGCAGCTCGCGACGATCGCGTCAACGGACGCGGACGGCATCTCCCTCAATCACCGTGCCGCGCACGGGTTGCGTAAAGCCCCTTTTCTCTAGATGTCGGCGAAGGAGGGCCATGTTCTTCATGTTGGCCCGGAACAGAACGTCGAACGCATCTCCCACCACCGGGATGGCCCCGATCGTGGTGTCGAGAAAGGCGTTCGCTAGCATGCGCGCAATCAACCAATTTGGTGCGCCGAGCTGTCGGGCTTCCCAGATGAGATAGGTCGATACCAGGCCTGCGATCACGTCGCCCGCCATCGGAATCAGTCCGATGATGCCATCGAGACCGAAGCGGATGGTGGTGCCGGGCACAACGAATGCGCCGTCCATCAGGCGGGCGAGAGCTTCCAGCCGCGCCACTGATTGCTGCCTGCCGACATCCAAAGGGACGGTTGTGCCGTGCATTGGGTCTCCTCCTCGGACAGCGAAGATGGGAATGGGGGAGGGTGATAACAAGCCGAGCACGGTCGATCTTGCTCAAAAATCGTTTCAGTCTCAGTGGTCTATCGCACGATGAGGGGAACCCTTTGGAGCGCCGTCCGTTGCTCAAGCACAGGTGGACGATATGGCCAACGATCTCCTCGACAAGATACCTGCCTGGTTGAAATCCGTCTGGGACATGGAAAATGAGAGCTGAGGAGCGCCGCGCGCAACGGGCTCATCCTGCCGAAGGACGAAGCTTCTGCCCACCTCGCCGAGGCGCGCCGGCATCTCGAGCGGGCCGTGAACGAGGCGAAGGGAATTTAGCCAACCAACGGCCCGCAAACGCCCCTGCGCAAGGAAGGCGAGATCTAGTCCTGAGCTCATCTTGCTTGAGCGGAATTTGAGAGGTTGTCATGCCTGGCATCATCTGGATCGCGGTAATCGGCCTTCTCGCCGGCCTCATCGCCCGTTTTCTGCTTCCTGGCCCGAACAATCCCCCCGGCTTCTTAGTGACAATGGTGCTTGGGATCGCCGGGGCCTTCGTCGCCACCTTCATTGGCCAAAGCATTGGATGGTATCGGCCTGATCAGGGCGCAGGACTGATCGGCGCGACGTTGGGTTCGATCATTGTGCTGTTTATCTGGCACCGACTAGTGGTCCAGCGCGCTGTCAACGATCCAGGCGTCTCTCGTGCAAACTGGCCTCCACCGCGCGCTTAGTCACTTAAGGAGCTTACTATGGGACTTCTCGATGTTCTGAACGGAATGCAAAACGGTCCACGCGGCCAGCCGCAACCCGCGACCCCCGGCAGCGGCGGCATGTCCAAAATCACAATGGCTCTGCTCGCGTTTCTTGCGTACAAGGCCTTCAAGGGCATGAATCCCCAACAGCCCGCGCAGGCGGGCGCGCCCCCGCCTTACCCGGGTGGCCAAGGCCGCGAGCCGCAAGGCTCTGAGGCGGGCGGTCTCGCTGGTGTATTGCGCACCATCTTTGGTGGCGGATCAGTGCCTGGCCCCGTCCTGAGCCGCGGCGTCGGAAATACGGTCCAGGATATCGAGCGGAGCGGGCATGGCGAGATAGCACGCTCCTGGGTCGGGCGTGGGCAGAATCGTCCGATTGCACCAGAGAAGTTAGAGGCCGCTCTCGGCGAGGACGGGATTAGGGATCTCATGCAGCAGACAGGCATGGAGCGCGATGAGTTGCTTGCCACGTTGAGTGAGCATCTCCCCCGCGTGATCGATCATCTGACGCCGGAGGGGCGGCTCCCTACCGAGCAGGAAGCCTCCCGGTTGGCGTGATGTCATAAGACATGTCGTCGAACTGGTCCCTTCTAGTCGTCGAAGACGAGCCGCTCATCGCCATGTTGCTGGTGGATCTGCTGGACGAGCTTGGGTGCACGGTTGCGGCCCAGGCGTCCAGCGTGGCCGAGGGTCTCGACAGGGTCAATGACACTCCCTTCGATGCCGCCATACTGGATGTGAACCTTCGAGGCCAGCCGGTCTGGCCACTTGCCGACGCCCTACAGGAGAAGGGTATTCGCTTTGTGTTGGCGACGGGCTATGACGGCCGCCAGACGCAGCGGCGCTACCCAAGCGCGGCCGTCCTGACGAAGCCCTATGCGCTGCAGAACTTGCAGCAAGCCCTGGATGCATTAAAGGGCATTTGAGCTAGCCAGCGCTGGGATTGCGCCGAATAGGAACGACGTTCTCGAGTTTTGGATGCTCCGGCGCTCGCAGCACCTCCTCGAGCTTATGCGCCAATTCGGTCACCGTGAAGGGTTTTGAGAGCACGTGCTGGCGGTTGATTGCATCGCCTGCCTCGGCAACGTACCCGGTCATAAAGAGGATGCGGAGTTCCGGACGCTTCGCGAGGGCAAGCCGCGCGACTTCTGGACCTTGTACTTCCGGCATGATCACATCGATCAACAAGACATCGATGCTTTCGCGTCCACCGAGTATGGCGAGGGCAGCATGCCCTCCATCAGCAACTCGAACCTCGTAGCCGAGGCTCTCCAAGCAGGAAACGGTAAAGGCGCGCACGTCGGGGTCATCGTCGACGACGAGAACGCTGGCAGCGCCCGAACAGGGTAGCTGCTCCAACACATTCGCAGCAGTCTGGCGTCCTACTGCTTCTGCCGTCCGCGGAAAGTAGATTCGGATGGTGGTACCTTTGCCAACGTGACTCTCGATGTCCACGTGACCACCCAATTGCCGAGTGACCCCATAGACTTGGCTGAGGCCAAGTCCTGTGCCGGCTCCAGGGGGTTTGGTCGTAAAGAAGGGCTCGAACGCTTTGGCCCTAACGTCGTCAGGCATGCCAGTGCCGGTGTCGCTTACTGTCACACTTGCGAAATCGCCGGCCAAGCCAATTGCTTGCGGCCGATCGGGATCATCGTGCCCCGAGTTTTTTGTCGCAATGCGGAGTAAGCCATCCTCGGGCATCGCGTCCCGTGCGTTCAGCGCCAAATTGAGGATGATCAGCTCGACTTGACTCGCATCGACCATCGCCGGCCAGAGCCCATGTTGCAATGAAGTCTCGATACGCACCGTGGCTCCAATGGTGCGCACCAGCAGATCTCCCATGCCGGAAACAAGGGCGTTCAGATCGGTGGGCTCGGCTTGCATATGTTGCTTGCGGGCAAATGCGAGAAGCTGGGCGGTCAACTTCGCCCCGCGCTGGGCGGCTTGCAGCGCGCCAGAGAGCCAGTGACGAATCTTCGCGTCCTGCACCCGCCTGATGGCCAAGTCGAGGTTGCCGACTATGGCGGTCAAGAGGTTGTTGAAGTCGTGAGCGATGCCGCCAGTCATCTGACCCACCGCCTCCATCTTTTGCGCTTGTTGCAGAGCGGTTTCGGCTTGCTTTCGCTCCGCCATCTCCGCGCGTAGCCGTTTGTTGGTCTCCAGGAGCTGCCGGGTACGGTCGAGCACGAGTTTTTCCAATTGCTCAGCAGCCTGCTCTCGCGCAACCAAATGGCCGCGCACCTCGTATTGACGGCGGCGCGCGCGCAGACCAGCTTTGACAGCGCTGATCATCGACACCGCCGAGAGCGGGCGCTCGAGCAGCGAAACGTTTGCAAAAACCTGCATTAGTTCCAGCCGATAGGCGTGGAGTCGACGTGAAACTTGCTGGCTCGTCAGGATGAGAAGTGGAAAATCCGACCAAGGCGGCTGCGCGGCGAGCCACCCCCGCAGCTCCTCGGGTCTTTCACCAGCGAAGGCTTCCTCGGCCACCAGGGCGACGCCGGCCCCCGCCCGAAGGCGAGACACCAAGTCCGCCATGCCGGTGCAAGCAACGCTTTCAAGCCCCGCGGCTCGCAGCTGCTGCTCCGCCGCCACTGCGTCGCGACCGGTCGGCGTGAGGATCAGGACAAGCTCGCTCGCGCTTTCAGGCATGGTCGTTGGGGTCCGGCAATAGCGGCTTGGTATTGCCAACGTATGTTGGTGTTCCTGTGAAGACACCGCGAAAATCTGTTAGGGGCGGCCCGACCTGTAATCCACCCGAACCTAGTCGGAATTCACGGATCTTGGACTCGTGCAACCCACTTCTTTTTTTTACGACGGATATTGCCCGCCGTATCTCGCCCTCAGCTTCAAAGTAGCGGAGCATGACAACGGTGTCGCTCAGATAGCTGATATCGAGGGGCGTTTGCATGGGGCCCATGAGCCCGTGCTGCGCCAGGACAAGGATGGTCACAACGCCGAGCTGGTTGAGGTAGCTCAGCAGCTCGTGCATCTGGAGCACCAGGAAACGCTCATCGGGCATTGCGTTCAGGTAACCATTAAGAGTGTCGATCACAACCACCCGGGCCTTCCTCTGCTCCACGGCAACGCGGACCCGTGAAATAAATTCGCCCGGCGACATCTCCGCCGGGTCTACC
>Ga0207708_10003690_pt1 | contig 11303 bp, 11 predicted proteins | sample KBSK5101metaG_FD_184340 | JGI IMG/M metagenome (GOLD analysis project Ga0207708, IMG submission 184340) | Corn, switchgrass and miscanthus rhizosphere microbial communities from Kellogg Biological Station, Michigan, USA - KBS K5-10-1 metaG... | ecosystem: Host-associated > Plants > Roots >...
AAATCGAACGCTTAAGCCGTAATTGCGAGTGAAGGGCGCCGGTGCCGCAAGGTGCCGGCGCTTTTTTTTGCCTGCTACAACAGCGCGGCCGAGCGGCCGCCATCGACCGGCAGCGTGACGCCGGTGATAAACGAGGCCTGCGCCGAGGCGAGGAAGGCAACTACGCCGGCAATGTCTTCCGGCACGCCGATACGCCGCACCGGGGTATTGCGCACCAGCGTGTCGAGCATTTCCTTTGCGCGCGCTGCATCGCCCTTCGCCGCCCGCTCGAAACCGCGCTGCGACAGCGGCGTGTCGATGCGGCCCGGGCATATTGTATTGACCGTGATGTTGTCCGGCCCGACTTCGAGCGACAGGGTTTTCGCGTAGCCGATCAACCCCGCCCACGTCGCCACGGACAAGCCGAAGCCCGCGGCCGGCTGGCGCGCCGAGATCGCGGTGATGTTAATGATGCGGCCGCCGCCCGTTTTGCGCATGTGCGGGATCGCGGCGCCGCACGCGCGGATCACGCTCATGAGGTTTTGCTGGATTGCTTTCTGCCATGCCGCGTCGTCGAACTCGAGCAAAGCGCCGAGCGGTGGCGCGCCGTCGTTGTTGATGAGGATGTCGAGCCGCCCGAACGCGGCGACGGCGGCGGCGACGACGCGCAGGTTGTCGGCGGGCTTGTGAATGTCCGCCTCAGTCACCACCACTTCGCCGCCGGTCTCGTCGTGGATGCGCTTCGCCGCGGTTTCGAGCGCATCTTTGCCGCGCGCCCAGACCAGCACGCGCGCGCCCTCCTGCACGAGGCGATGCGCAATCGCATAGCCGATGCCGCTGCTGCCGCCGCCGACGATCGCCGCCTTGCCCTTCAACTCCAGATCCATTGTCATTTCCCCGCTGTCGCGCATCCCGTCGGCACGCCACCCGCATCATAGTTTGCATTGCCCTGCCCAATCAACGCTGATGCCCGTTTGACACTGTCCCCCGTCGCCGATTAGGATTTGCCCGTCAGTCCGTATCCACGCTTGTCCGCCAGCGTCGCTTCAACAACAACCGCGCAGGCAGGCGTTCCGGATGTCCGCAACCCGGCTTGTTTTTCACTGGCGCATGAATGCGGCGCCAGCCCCTGCTCACCATCGAGGAAAGCATCGCGTGATCACTGCCACCCGAGCCGCTCCCGCAGCGGCGCTGATTTTGCCGTTCGCTGCCGTTCTGCTGCATGCCGGCAATTGCGCCGCGCAAGCCACGGCGCAAAAATATCCGACGCAGCCCATCAACGTCGTCGCGGCCACGTCGCCGGGCGGCGGCATTGATTTCTTCGCGCGCGTGGTCGCGCAGAAGCTCTCCGACAGCGGCATGCGCGCCATCGTCGTCAACAAGCCCGGCGCCAACGGCACCATCGGCTTCGAGTTCGTCGCCAAGTCGCCGCCCGATGGCTACACGCTGCTGATGACCGCCGGCAGCTTTGTGACGACGCCTATGCTTTACGACAAGGTGCCGTACGACGGCGAGCGCGATTTCACGCCGGTCATAGACTCCGGCTACATTCCGCTCATACTCGTTACGCCGCCATCGTTTCCGCCGAAGACGGTGAAAGAGCTGATCGCGCTCGCCAAAGCGCATCCCGGCCAGGTGCAATATGGCAACGGCGCCACCGGTTCCGGCGGCAACCTGGCAGCCGAGCTGCTCAAGTACATGACCAAGACCGATATCACCGGCATTCCGTACAAAGGCAACGCGCCGGCGCTGACCGCGCTGATGGGCGGCCACGTATCCATGATGTTCGACACCCTGAATACCTCACTGCCATTCGTGCAGGCCGGGCGCCTGAAAGCACTGGCGGTGACTACGGTCCAGCGCGCGCCGCAGGTGCCCGAGTATCCGACGATGATCGAGTCCGGCCTGCCGAACTTCGAGGTCACCGCCTGGTACATGCTGTTCGCGCCAAAGAAGACACCGCGCGACATCGTGCTGAAGCTCAATGCCGATCTCAACAAGTCGTTCACCGATCCTGAACTCATTAAGCGCATGCTGGCGCAGGGCGTCACCCTGACCGGCGGCACGCCCGAGCAGGCGGAAGCACATGTGCAGGCCGAAACCAAACGCTGGGGACCGCTGATCAAAGCGGCGGGCATGAAGGGAGAGTAATTGAAAATCTTCGACGTGCATTCGCACTGGGGCACCGAGCGCGGCTATCCGCTGCGCACCAAGGAAGCACTTTCGCTGCAGAAGAAAAACTGGAATTCGGAAACGAAATACCACACTGAAGACGAGATGGCCGCGTACTTGCGCAAGAACAACGTGCGCACCATCCTGGACTTCGGCTTCACCAAGAATCTGCCGATCGCCGAAGTCGTGCCGTACCACGACTACGCGATCGAGACGCAGAAGAAATATTCCGATTGCATTCACGGCTTCTGGGCCCAGATCGATCCGCGCACGGGGCGCGAAGGCGCGCAGGAATTGAAGCGCTGCATCCAGGCGAGCAGCGGTTTCGTCAGCTACTGCGTGGTCGGCGGCGGCATGGGCTATCCCGCGAGCGACAAGATTTATGCGCCGTTCTATGCAGCGGCGCTCGAAGCCGATCTGCCGGTGCTCGTAATGGTCGGTTATACCGGCGCCGGCGCCGGCCAGCGCGGCGGCGCGGGCATCCAGCTCGATCTATCACATCCGCGCTATATCGACGAGCTGGCGATCCAGTACCCGGACCTCAAAATAATCTCGTCGCGCCCCGCGTGGCCGTGGCAGGACGAGATGATCGCGATCATGCTGCACAAGCCCAACGTGTGGGCCGAGATGCACGGCTGGTCGCCCAAGTACTACACCGACGCGCTGAAGCGCGAAATCAAGAACCGGTTGAAGGACCGCGTGATGTTCGGCGCCGATTATCCGCTGCTGCAGTACGAGCGCCTGGTCGCCGACTGGCAATCGCTCGGCTACGACGAAGCGGTGCTGGAAAAGGTGTTCTACAAAAACGCGGAAAAACTGTTCGGTGCGCCCAAGTGACTTCGACCGCACGCAATATATTTTCCGATATTCCGACCCCGCCGCTCTATTCGGAGTCCATCGACTTCGCGGCGCTGTACAAGGAGTTTCCGCCGGCACCCGAATATTTTCACACCGTGCACAAAATGCCGCCGCAGGAAATCCGCGCGCTGCAGGAAAAACGCTTTCTCGCGACCGTTGCGCGCGGCTGGCAGGTGCCGTTCTACCAGCTGCATTGGCGTAAAGCGGGGCTCGAACCGGGCGACATCCGCAGCCTGGCCGATATCGAAAAAATCCCGCCCTACACCGTTCACGACCTGCGCGAGAGCATAGAGCGCGATCCGCCGTGGGGCGACTACTGGGGCGTCACGCTCGCCGACGGCGCGAAAATGCCGCTGGTGCTGCAGACCTCCGGCGGCACGACCGGCCTGCCGCGGCCGATGATCTATGCGCCGCGCGATCGCGAAGTCATGTCCATCATGGGCGGCCGCCGCCTCATCATGCAGGGGGTGCGTCCGGGCGATCTCGTACAGGTCACAATGTCGCTGGGCCTGACGAACGCCGGCATGATGGTGCGCGAATATATCTGGAAGTACACCGGCGCGATTGCGCTGACGACCGGCAGCGGCGCGGCGACACCGACGCGGCGCCAGATCGAGCTCGCGCAAAGCTGGAAAACCACCGTGATGCTCGGCATCCCTTCGTATATCCGCCATCTCGGCATCGTCGCCCGCGACGAAATGAACATCGATCCGCGCTCGCTCGGCGTGCGTCTCATCTGCTGCGGGCTCGGGCCGGAGCCGCGCGATGCGCTCGAAGAGTTGTGGGGCGCCAAGGTGATGCAGCAATACGGCACCAACGAATCCGGCATGATGTCCGCGGAATGCCCGTTCCAGCACGGCTTCCACATATTCGAAGATGCCTATCTGCTGGAGATGGCGGACCCCGAAACGCACAAGCCGGTACCGCACGGCGAAAAAGGCAACACGCTGATCACCTGCTTATATAAGCACGCCGCGCCGGTGATCCGCTTCGATTCCAACGACGTGTCGGCATTCAGCACCGATGCCTGCCCCTGCGGCGGCACGCATAAACGCATGCAGGGCATATTCGGCCGCGCCGACAACATGATCCGGCTGCGCGGCATCAACGTGTTCCCGGAAGCGATCGCCACCGTGCTCGCCGGAGACGTGCGCTGCAACGGCGAATATTTCTGCGTCGTCGACGTCGTCGGCGAAGCGCGCCGCGATGAAATGACGGTCAAAGTCGAAGCCGGCAAGCCGACCGTGGATCGCGCGGCGCTCCAGCAGGATCTCGAGCGCCGTTTTAAGGAAGTCCTATCGGTCAAGGTCGGCGTCGAAATAGTCGATGCCAAAGCACTCGACAAACTGACGGGCCTCACGTCGACGTCGAAGATTAAGCGCATCGCGGACAACCGCAACGCGGCCAAATAGCCGGCACGGAGAAGAATTTTGAAACAATATTTGCGCAGCGCGGTGGCAGTTACCGTCATTAGCGGGCTCGTGTCCGCGCCTTCCTCCGTTGCGGCGGACTGGAAACCCGACAAGCCGATCGAATTCATCGTCGGCACCGGCCCCGGCAGCGGCGTCGACAACACCGCGCGCACGGTGCAGGCTATCCTGCAGACGCAAAAACTGGCCGAGCCGCAGATCAACGTCGTCAACAAACCGGGCGGTCCCTACGCGATCGCGTTCAACTATCTCGCCCAGTTTCAGGGCGACGGTACCCGGCTCGTGCTGCAAACGTCAACGCCGCTGACGGCACTGGTGACCGGGCAGTTCGCGCTCAAGTATTTCGAATTCACGCCGATCGCGAACCTGATCACCGAGCCGATTCTTTTCATGGTGCGAACGGAGTCAACGATCGCAAACAGCAAGGACCTCGCGCAGCGCCTGAAGGCCGATCCGGCGGGAGTGTCCATCGCGCTCGCCAATGCGCGCGGCAACGCGTTTCATATCACCGCGGCGCTGTTCGCGCGTGCGGCCGGCACCGACGCGAAAAAACTCAAGATCGTCGTCTATACCTCGTCGGGCGACGCGGTCGCCGCGCTGCTCGGCGGCCACGTCGACGTCGTCGCGGTGACGCCTGGCAATTTCCTGCCGCTGTTCGAAGCGAAGAAAATCCGCATTCTCGGTCTCGGTTCGGCGCGCCGCTCCGGCGGCCTCCTCGCGACGGTCCCGACGTTCAAAGAGCAGGGATTCGACGTCGTGTTCGACCTGCCGCGGAGTGTAATGGGCGCCAAAGGGCTCACGCCGGACCAGGTACGCTATTGGGACGGCGTGTTCGGGCGCATGGTGAAGACCGATGCATGGCGGCAGGCAGTCGAAAAGAATCAATGGGAAGAGGATTATCTGAACAGCGCCGACCTCGGCAAAAGCCTGAAAGCGCAGTACGAAGTCCTCAAGGACGTGCTGACCGAAATCGGCATGGCGAAGTAGTAAGGGCGCGCAACCGTCGCCCGCCTTACCATCCAGCGCCCACGATGAAGCTGGCACTCATTTCCGCGCTGATACTCACTGCATTGCAACCCGCGGCGGCCGCGCAGACCAGCTATCAGGACTGCGCCGATTGCCCGGAGATGGTGGTCGTTCCGGCGGGACGCTTCGTGATGGGGGCGGCCGCGGGTGAGGAAGCGCGCGAAGGATTGGCAGAGGGATTTCGCCACCGCAGCGAGCCGCAGCACATGGTGGAAATCAAACGTTTTTCGGCCGGAAAATTTGAAGTAACGAGGGGCCAGTACCGGCTGTTCGCGGCAGCTACCGCGCGCGGCAGCGACGCCTGTTTTGTCTGGGCCGGCGCCAGGTTCGAGCAGGACCCGGCGAAAGACTGGCGCAACCCGGGCTACGCGCAGGACGACCGGCACCCGGCGGCGTGCGTCAGTTGGGATGACGCCAGCGCGTACGCGAGATGGCTCAGCCAGCGGACCGGCAAGCCCTATCGCCTGCTGACCGAAGCTGAATGGGAATACGCGGCGCGCGCGGGCACAATGACCGCGCGTTTTTGGGGTGACGCAGATTTGTCGTGCGGCTATGCCAACGGCGCTGATCTCACGACGGCGGCGCAGGTGCCCGGCGCGGGCGCCTGGCCAGTCGCGAATTGCAATGACCGCTACGCTTACACCGCGCCGGTGGGAAGTTATCGCGCCAACTCGTTCGGTCTCTACGATATGCTGGGCAACGTGGAGGAATGGACGCAGGACTGCTGGAATCCGAACTACAGCGGCGCGCCAACGGATGGGAGCGCGTGGGCTGGCGGGGATTGTTCCCTGCGCGCCGTGCGCGGCGGCTCGTGGGAGGACGCGCCCGTCGGCCTGCGCGCCGCTTACCGCGTCGGCAGCCCCATGGTCGTCCGGGTCCATCGCCGCGGTTTCCGCGTCGCCAGCTCCGATTAAAATCACTGCACCACCCGCAGCTCAACGCGGTTCTCAGGCCGGCTTACAGGAGTGTCAACGATGTCGAAACCTAACAATGACGGTTATTACCAAGCCTACTGGCCGCGCGGTGTGCGCCAGCAAAAGACGCGCGCGCTCGCGCCGCGCTTGAACTCGCTCGAAGGCAAAACCGTCGCGCAGCTGTGGGACTATCTTTTCAAGGGCGACGAAGTATTCGAGCTGCTCGAAGAAGGGCTCAAGAAAAAATATCCGGGCGTGAAGTTCGTGAGCTGGCGCGACTTCGGCAGCACGCACGGCGGCGACGAGAAAGACGCGCTCGCTGCGCTGCCAAAACGGTTTAAAGAACTGGGGGTCGACGCCGTCATCTCCGGGATGGCGTGTTGAGGCAGCTGCACGCCCGCCGTGTTGCGGGCAAGTGCGGCATGCGAAGCGGCGGGCTACCCGACGTCGTCGCTTACGTGTGAGGGATTCTTCAAGCAGGCTGCCGCGACGTCAATCGGTCTGGGCATGCGCAACATTCCGTTGGCGCTCGTTCCCGGCCACATCGGCAACAAGAGCAAGGACGATCTGCGCCGCGACATATTGGGCGTGACGATGCAGGCCGTGGTCGACAACCTGACCGTGGCGACGACCGCGCAGGCGGACTCGTCCGAGCCCGGCGCGCGCGACATCGTGGTCAAAGGCGGATTTGCCGAAGTGAACCGCTATTTTTACGAGCACGAGCTGGCGGACGGGCTGCCGATCGTGCCGCCAACCAGGGATGCAATCGAAGAATTCCTCAAGTTTACGGACCGCCAGCCCGACGAAATGCTGGGCGTGCTGCTACCCGACCGGCGCGCCGCGACCGTGTGGAACGTCGCGGTCAACGGCGTGATGGCCGGCTGCCGGCCCGAATACATGCCGGTCCTGATCGCGCTGATCGAAGCGATGTGCGATCCCAAGTACGGCGTCGAGCACAGCGGCAACACGCCGGGCGGGGACACGCTGATCATCCTGAACGGCCCGATTATCAAAGAACTCGGCTTCAATTACCTGCAGGGCGCGCTGCGCGACGGCTTCCTGCCCAACACGTCGGTCGGCCGCTTCTGGCGCCTGTACTTGCGCAATGTCGCCGGCTTCCTGCTGCACAAAACGGACAAGGCGACGTTCGGCAATACGTGGCGCGTGGTGCTCGCAGAGAACGAAGACGTGCTGAAATCGATCGGGTGGCCGACGATTTCCGCCGACATGGGTTTCAAGTCCGGCGACAATACCGTCACGATCTCGCGCTATACGGGCGGCGGCTCGCTGTCATCGGTCACCGGCAGCACGCCCGAAGAAATGCTGCCGTACCTCGCCGACTCGCTCGTGAAATTCAACAACTGGCAGATCACGTTCACGACCAGCCACGGGCCGGGCACGCTGCGGCCGCTCGCGGTGATTACGCCGATCATCGCCGAGACGATCGCGAAAGCCGGCTGGAAAAAATCCGACGTCCAGAAATGTCTGTTCGAGCATGCGCGCATCACCGCGCACGATTTCGAGCGCCAGTTGCGCGACTGGAACATCCGCGGCGTGTGGGATTTGAAGGACGACGTCACGCACGGCCGCATCCCGAAAGTTTTTTACGAGTCCGACGACCCGAACCGCCTGGTGCCCATCGTGTGGAAGGCCGAGGATTTCATGATCGCGGTCGGCGGCGATCCGCTGCGCAACAACGCCTACGTATTCGGCCACAACGGATTTCTCGGTTTTCCGACCGCGAAGAAAATCGAGTTGCCGAAGGAATGGGAGAGATTGCTGGCTGCGCAGGCGATTTAGTCGCGGCCTTAGAAAAACTTTCCCTCCCCTTCAAGGGGAGGGCTAGGGTGGGGATGGGTGGTCAGTCTTCCGTAAAATGGACCCATCCCCATCCCGGCCTTCCCCTTGAAAGGGAAGGAGTAAACAGCGCTCCGCGGTGTAACTAAGTACCCTCGCGAAACCGGATGATCTGCCGCCGCTCTCTTTTCGTCGGGCGGCCTTTGCGCTCGCCGGCCGGCCCGCCGAAAGCTTTGCGGTCGGCGATTTGCGCGACGCGGCGCGCGATGCTTTCTTCGCTCTCGCGATAAAGCTTGCGCGCTTCATCCGCCGGCCCGCGGCGCTCGGCGATTGCGGTGACGGTCACGCTCCACTCGAATTCGCCAACGCGGATCGCCAGCGCATCGCCCGCCCTTATATCTTTCGACGGCTTGATGCGCTCGTCGTGCAGCCTCACCTTGCCCGCAACCACTGCCGCCTGCGCGAGCGCGCGCGTCTTGAAAAAGCGCGCCGCCCACAGCCATTTGTCGATGCGCACGCGACCGGGCGGTTCGCTCATGCTCTTACTCCGGCGCGCGCTTTTTCTCGATCAGGCACGCGAGCATTGCGCGATCGCCGTCGGTAAGCTCGCGCGGATCGCCGTCGGGCGCGAAATGCAGCTTGAATGCGCTGATGGCCGCCGCCGCATCGGCCGTGTCGTAGCCGAAGGCGGCGAGCAGCGTCAAGCCGTCGGCCTCCGGCGGCACGCGGTACGGCGGATCGCACCACAGGCCGTAGCCGCGCGCGGCGAGCTCCCGCCACGGAAAAAGGCGGCCGGGGTCGACCTTGCGCCGCGGCGCCACGTCGCTGTGGCCGATGAAATTCGCGGTCGGAATCAAATAGCGCGCTTTGAGATCGGCAAGCAGTGCGTAAAGCCTGTCGATCAGCGGTTCCGCAAACGCCTCTTTGCCGTCGTTGTCGAGCTCGATGCCGATCGCCGCCGAGTTCACATCGCGGTGGCCGCCCCAATAGGAAACGCCCGCATGCCACGAGCGCACGCGCTCATCGACCAGCGCGTAAATCCGGCCGTCGCGCGCAATCAGGTAATGCGCGCTCACCTTGCTCGCCGGATCGGTCAGCGTGCGCAAGGCGCGCACGGGATCGGCGCTGCTCGTGTAATGCAGGATCACGTAATTCGGCCGCCGATCGTCGAAGTTGGGGGACGCCCGCACGATTACCGGCAGATCGGTGTGCTGCATGGTCGGCGGTGGCGTCGCGCACCCGGCAAGCGCGAGCACCGCACAAACGAAGCTCGTAAGCTTGAGCATCCTCAATCCTCGATCCTCAATCCTCAGTCCTGATCTGCTTCGCGCCCGCCTGCTCGAGTATCGCGATCATCGCCTGATAGCGGCGCTGGCGCGCGAGCTGCAAAGGCGACTGCCCGTTGCGGTCGGCAAGATTTACATTGGCACCCGCCCGCACGAGCGCGGTCAGCGTCGCGACGTGGCGCGGCCCGCCCTGCCCGAGCACTATCGATTCGATCAGCGCCGTCCAGCCGAGATTGTTCACGTGATCGAGCGGCGCGCCGGCGTCGATCAGCAGCTTCACCACTTCGTCGTGACCCAGGTGCGCCGCCGCGATCAGCGCGGTGCCGTCGTAGCGGCTCGTAACCTGCTTCGCGCTCGCGCCAAGTTGCAGCAGCAGTTTCAGCGTCGCCACATCGTCGGCGACGGCGGCTATCGTCACTGCATCGTAGCGGTCGCGCTCTTTGGCGTTCAAATCGGCGCGGGCTTTCGCGAGCGCCGCAATCGCCTCGCGATGGCGGCCGAACGTCGCGACGTGCAAAGGCGTGCGGCCGTACCCTTCGCGCGCGTTGACGTCCGCGCCGCTCGCGGTCAGGCGGCCGATTTCAGCCGCGTCACCGCGCGCCGCCGCGGTGAACAAGCCGGTGTAAGCCGCTATTTCAGCGGCGCCAGGCGCTACTTGCGCATACGCCGCGCCGGCAAAGGCGCAAGCAAGCAGCGCCGTAATAAAGCGGTAGCGGGCACACGCCGCCAGCACGTTCATCACAATTTCAGAACCTTCAGGCCGAGCTCTTCACGCGACTTGCTGCACACGTCGAGTATCAGCGACGTATAAACCTTCGCCGTCTTCGTGAGATCGTCGATCGCGAGATGCTCGCCGACATCCGGGTCCCAGTTTTCCTTGCCCGTCACGGTACGCCCGCTGGGGCCGTAGTTCACCGCCGGAATGCCGTAAGCCTGCAGATGGCTCGCGTCGGAGTAGAACAGGCCAACGCCTTCCTCGGGCACATCGCCCGTCACGGCGCGGTGCGCGTCGCGCATGCGCTGCGCCACCACGGAAGTCGAGCAATCCTGCGCCGGCGGCAGCGTCACGAAAAATTCCGTATCGAATTCGATGCCCGGGCGCCGGGCGCGCACCATCGCGAGCAGACGCTCGACTTCGAGCGGGACTTCGTTGATCTCCTGGTTGGGCAGCAGCCTGAACTCCAGAAACACGTGGCAGAAAAACGGCACCCGGTTGCACCGGTACGGCCAGCCGCCTTCGATCGAATGCATGTGCACCGACGACGAGCAATTCTTGTATTTGTGGCGGCCCGCATACTCGGTCGCAAAATCGTCGAACACGTCGATCAGCACGCGCATCTTCTTGATCGCGTCATCGCCGTGATCGGCGACCCGCAGCGGCGCCGGCTTGCCGCGCGTGGTGATGCGCACGCCGACCGAGCCCACATGCTCGTTGATCAGCATCATGCGCGTCGGCTCGCCGACCACCGCCATGTCCGCGATGCCGCCGTTGTTGACGAAATGCTTGGTGCCGCAACCGCCGCCGCGATACGTCGCGCCCTGGTAGTGGATCACCGCGTGGCGCTCGATTTCACCACCGACGAACGCGAGCAGCACGTTGCCTTTCAATTGCACGCCGGATTTGACGACCGCTTCGGCCGCCGCGAGAAATGCCGCGCAGCCGCCTTTCATGTTGTGCACGCCCATGCCGTAGATCCAGCCGTCTTTGACGACTGCCTTCGGTTTATAGCCGGGCGCATCAGGCAGGTACTGCTCGTTGCCGGAAAACGAGATATCCATATGGCCGTTCAACAGCAGCGTCGCACCGTTGCCCTTGCCCTTGATATTGCCAATCACGTTGA
>Ga0207708_10003691_pt1 | contig 11303 bp, 10 predicted proteins | sample KBSK5101metaG_FD_184340 | JGI IMG/M metagenome (GOLD analysis project Ga0207708, IMG submission 184340) | Corn, switchgrass and miscanthus rhizosphere microbial communities from Kellogg Biological Station, Michigan, USA - KBS K5-10-1 metaG... | ecosystem: Host-associated > Plants > Roots >...
CGGCGCCGAGGCGGAGCTGCAGGCCGCTGCCGCGCCGTATCAGCACGTGCGCTCGATCGGCGAGGACGTGAGCGCGACCGAGCTCCTGCTGCCCGAGGGCCATCGTCTGCGGCCGGTGGACGTCGCCGCGGCGGGGGCGGCCGGCCTCACGGAGCTCGTGGTCCGTCGCCGGCCTGTGGTGGCGATCGTGCCGACAGGTGACGAGATCCGCCCGCTCGGCACCGTCCTGGCCCGTGGGGAGATCCCCGACACGAACTCGCTCATGCTCGCCGGCCAGGCCCGGGAGGTGGGCTGCGAGACGCTGACGCTCCCGATCATTCCCGACGAGCCCGACCGCATCGTCGCCGCTTTGCGCGACGCGGCCGCCCGAAGCGACCTGGTGATCGTGGTCGCCGGTTCGAGCCGCGGCCGCGACGATTACACGGCCGAGGTCGTCGAAACCGCGGGCACGCTGGCCGTGCACGGGGTGGCGGTCCGGCCCGGCCATCCGGTGGTGCTCGGAGCCGTCGACCAGAGGCCGGTGCTGGGAGCGCCCGGATACCCGGTCTCCGCGGCCCTGACGTTCGACATCTTCGCCGCCCCGCTGCTGGCGGCGCTGGAGGGCGCTCCCCCGCGCGAGCGCCCGCGGGCCGCGGCGCGGCTGGCCCGCAAGCTCGCGTCGACCATGGGCATGGACGACTGGGTACGCGTGCGCCTGGGCCGTGTCGGCGACGCGCTCGTGGCCACGCCGCTGCCTCGGGGCGCCGGCGTGCTCACCTCGCTCGTGCGCGCCGACGGCCTGCTCGTGGTCCCCGCAGGGCTCGAGGGGCACCACCCGGGCGAGTCCGTCGACGTCGAGTTGCTGCGCGGCATCGCCGAGATCGATCGCACGATCGTCGCCGTCGGCTCGCACGATCTCGTGCTCGATCTCGCGGCCTCCATGCTGCGCGCGACCGACCCGCGGGTCACGCTCGCCTCATCCAACGTCGGCTCACTGGGGGGCCTCGTTGCGCTGCGCGACGGGTTGTGTCACATCGCGGGGTCCCATCTGCTCGACCCCGAAAGCGGCGAGTACACCCTGCCCTACGTCGACCGGGTCCTGGAAGGCCATGACGTGGCCGTCATCCGCTTGGTCCATCGGGATCAGGGCCTGATCGTCGCCGAGGGCAACCCGCTCGGCATTGGCGGCCTCGACGACATCACCGGGGGCGGCCTGCGCTACGTCAACCGGCAGCGGGGCGCCGGGACGCGCGTGCTGCTCGACGCCGAGCTCCGCGCCCGCGGCGTCGATACGACGCCGATCTCCGGCTACGAGCGCGAGGAGCACACGCACCTCGCGGTGGCGGCGGCGATCGCCGCTGGCCGCGCCGACTGCGGCCTCGGCGTGCGGGCAGCGGCTCGCGCGTTCGGCCTCGGTTTCGTTCCCGTCACGCGCGAGCCCTACGACCTCGTGGTGGCGCCCGACGCGCTCGAGGACCCCAAGCTCGCGCCGCTGTGGACGCTCATGGACGAGCCGGAATTCCGTGCGGCGGTCGAGGGGCTCGGCGGCTACGACACCGCCGAGATGGGGCGGCGCATCCGGTAGCTCACCCCGCCAGGACGCGTTCCGAGCCCGAGTAGACGTTCACCCTGCCGCCACGCGCAAAACCGCACAGGGTCATCCCGCGGTCCGCGGCTGCCTGCACGGCCAGCGACGTGGGGGCGCCCACGCCGACGAGCACCGGCGCGCCGGCTACCGCCGCCTTCTGCACGAGCTCGAAGGACAGCCTGCACGACACGCACAGCAGAAGGCCGCGAAGCGGCACGTGGCCGTCCAGCAGCGCTCGGCCGATCACCTTGTCCATGGCGTTATGGCGCCCGACATCCTCCCGGACGACGACCAGCGTCCCGTTGACGTCGAAGAGCCCGGTCGCGTGCAGGCCGCCCGTCGCCTCGAAGGCGGGCTGCCGCAGGCGGTCGGGCAAGGACGCCAGCAGCGCGCGCGAGACCGTCGGCCCCGGGCTCGGCGGCGGCGCATGGACGGCGATCTCCGCGAGCGCGCCCTTGCCGCAGACGCCACACGAGCTCGTGGTGTAGAAGCGCCGCCGGCCAGGAGCGAACCGGAGCTCGGCGTCGACGTCGACCGTGTTCGCCGCCAGGTCCGGGGACGGCCCGGCCCCAGCGGGGGCGTCGATGAGGCCCTCGCCGAACAGGAACCCCAGCGCGAGCTCCTCGTCGTGGCCGGGCGTCCGCATCGTCACGGCAAGGGCGTCGCCGCGCACGCGAATCTCGAGCGGCTCCTCGATGGCGACGCGATCCCAGACCCCGTCGTGCTCCACCCGGGCGGAGAGTCGAAGCGGGTCGACAGCCACAGGAGCTCAGGACAGGGTGATCGGCCCGCTGACGACCACGTCGCGCGAGAGACCGCGCACGGTCACCGTCGCCTGAGCCTCGAGCGTCTCGTCGCCCTTCAGCTCCCCCGCGTCGATTTGTTCGCGGACGGCGAGCTCGATCTCGCGCTGAGCGGTCACGCCGAGCTTCTTGAGGAACTTCCGTACCGACATGTTGAAGGCTTCCTCGTTCATGCCGCCACCTTATAGCCGCTTCGAGTACCCGCCCGAATGGGTATGTCACCGTTGCTTTGATCGGGCGCCCCCGCACGTTTCCGCTCCTCCGGCAGCTGCGCGAGGACCGCTTGGCACTGGGGCGGGCGGCGCGCTCTCAGCGCTCCGACGAGCTCCGGCCGCGCACCGAGCAGGCCGACCGCGTGGTCAAGTCGATCTGCCCCTACTGCGCGGTGGGCTGCGGACAGCTGGTCTACGTGCGCGGCGAGCAGGTCATCCAGATCGAGGGCGACCCCGACTCCCCGATTTCCCGCGGGCGCCTGTGCCCGAAGGGGTCGGCGTCCAAGCAGCTCGTCACCCATCCGCGGCGGGAGGCGAAGGCCAAGTACCGGGCGCCGGGGGCGACGGCCTGGGAGGAGATCGACCTGGAACGGGCGATGGACATGATCGCCGATCGCCTCGTCGCGACGCGCGAGCGCACGTGGGAGGCGACGAAGGAGATGGACGGCGAAGAGGTCCCGGTCAAGCGCACGCAGGGCTTCGCGCATCTCGGCGGCGCCACGCTCGACAACGAGGAGAACTACCTGATCAAGAAGTTCTTCTCGGCCGCGGGTGCGGTCTCGATCGAGAACCAGGCCCGCATATGACACAGCTCGACGGTCCCCGGTCTGGGGACCTCGTTCGGGCGCGGCGGCGCCACGAATTTCCAGCAGGACCTCCAGAACTCCGACTGCATCGTGATCATGGGGTCGAACATGGCCGAGAACCACCCCGTGGGCTTCCAGTGGGTGATGGAGGCCAAGCGCCGGGGTGCGCGGATCATCCACGTCGATCCCCGGTTCTCGCGCACGAGCGCCATGGCCCACGATCACGTGGCGCTGCGCGCCGGCAGCGACATCGCCTTCCTGGGCGCGCTGATCAACTACGCGATCACCAACGACCGGTGCTTCCGCGAGTACGTGTGCGCCTACACCAACGCGATCACGATCGTGTCCGACGACTTCCGCGACACCGAGGACCTCGACGGCCTGTTCAGCGGGTTCGAGAGCGAGGGCTGCAAGTACGCCCTGGGCTCGTGGCAGTACAAGGGGTTCGAGGCGGGCGCGGCGGCCGGCCACCGCGAGCTCATGGGCGAGCAGGCCCACGGGGCCCACGGAGGGCACCTCGCGCACGGCGATCCGCCGTACGTCGATCACACGCTGGAGGACCCCCGCTGCGTCTTCCAGATCCTCAAGCGGCACTTCTCCCGCTACACGCCGGAGATGGTCGAGGAGGTCTGCGGCGTCCCGCGCGAGCGCTTCCGCGCGGTGGCCGAGGCGGTGTGCGACAACTCGGGTCGCGAGCGGACGACGGCCTTCGTCTACTCGGTCGGTTGGACGCAGCACACCGTCGGCGTGCAGTACATCCGCGCCGCCTCGATCCTGCAGCTGCTGCTGGGCAACATCGGCCGGCCGGGCGGCGGCATCCTGGCCCTGCGCGGGCACGCGTCGATCCAGGGGTCGACCGACATCCCGACGCTGTTCAACATCCTGCCCGGTTACCTGCCCATGCCTCCTGCCGGGCCGGACGAGGACCTCGCGGAATGGGTCCAGCTCAGCAGCCCCCCGACCGGGTACTGGGGCCATGCCGGCGACTACATGACGTCGCTGCTGAAGGCGTGGTGGGGACCGGCGGCCACCGAGGAAAACGACTACTGCTTCGACTACCTCCCGCGCATCGACAGCGACCACTCGGCCTACGCCACGCTCCTGCGCATGGACGCCGGCGAGGTGGAGGGGTACTTCGTCATGGGGGAGAACCCGGTCGTCGGCGCAGCCAACGGGAAGCTGTGGCGCAAGGCGCTGGGCAAGCTGAAATGGCTGGTCGTGCGCGACCTGGTCGAGGTCGAGACGGCGTCGTTCTGGCGCGACCAGCCCGACTGCCAGACGGAGGTCTTCCTCCTGCCCGCCGCGTCCCACGTGGAGAAGAGCGGGTCGTTCACCAACACGCAGCGCCTCCTGCAGTGGCACCACCAGGCCATCGAGCCGCCGGGCGACTGCCGGTCGGAGCTGTGGTTCATGTACCACCTGGGGCGGCGCGTGCGCGAGCGCCTGCGGGACTCGGACGACCCGAAGGACCGGCCGGTGCTCGACCTCACGTGGGAGTATCCGACCGAGGGGCCGAGTGCCGATCCGAGCGCCGAGGCGATCCTGAAGGAGATCTCCGGCTACCGCACCGCCGACGGGTCGGCGCTCGACGCCTATCAGCAGCTCGCGGACGACGGCTCGACGGCATGCGGCTGCTGGATCTACTGCGGGGTCTACGCGAACGACGAAAATCAGGCGGCGCGGCGCAGGCCGGGCGCCGAGCAGACGTGGGTGGCGCCCGACTGGGGCTGGGCCTGGCCGCTGAACCGCCGCATCCTCTACAACCGGGCCAGCGCCGATCCGAGCGGCCGGCCCTGGTCGGAGCGCAAGCGCTACGTCTGGTGGGACGACGCGGCGGGCAAGTGGACGGGCGAGGACGTGCCCGACTTCGTCGCCGACAAGGCGCCCGACTACGACCCGCCCGAGGATGCGCAGGCGGAGAAGGCGTTGCGCGGCGACGAGCCGTTCATCATGCAGGCCGACGGCAGGGCGTGGCTGTACGCGCCCAGCGGCTTGGTCGACGGGCCGTTGCCCACGCACTACGAGCCGCAGGAGTCGCCGATCGACAACCTCCTCTACGGGCAGCAGTCCAACCCGGCCCGCCGGCAGCGTGCGCGCGCCGACAACGCGTACCACAGGGTCGGCGACGAGCGCTTCCCCTTCGTCTTCACGACCTACCGCCTGACCGAGCACCACACCGCGGGCGGCATGTCCCGCTGGCTCCCGTACCTCAGTGAGCTGCAGCCCGAGTTCTTCGTCGAGGTCTCGCCGGCGCTGGCCGCGCTGCGCGGGCTGCGGCACCGCGAGTGGGCGACGATCTCGACGCTCCGCGCCGAGGTCGAGGCGCGCGTGCTGGTCACGGAGCGGGTCACGCCGTTGCGCGTGGGCGACCGCGAGATCCACCAGATCGGGCTGCCCTACCACTGGGGCGAGAACGGCCTTGCGCGCGGCGATTCGGCCAACGACCTGCTCTCGCTCGCGCTCGATCCCAACGTGCAGATCGGCGAGTACAAGGCCGCGACCTGCGACATCCGGCCGGGGAGGCGGGCACGATGAGCGCACAGCAGCGCATGGGCTTCTTCACCGACACGTCGGTGTGCATCGGCTGCAAGGCGTGCGAGGTGGCATGCAAGGAGTGGAACGAGGTCCCCGAGGACGGCCTCGAGTTCACCGGCCAGAGCTACGACAACACCGGCGAGCTGGGGGCGTCGACCTGGCGCCACGTGGCCTTCGTCGAGCAGGGCACGGCCGACGACATGGACTTCCGCTGGCTGATGAGCTCGGACGTCTGCAAGCACTGCACGTCGGCGGCGTGCTTGGAGGTGTGCCCGACCGGGGCGCTGTTCCGAACCGAGTTCGGCACGGTGGTCGTGCAGCCCGACGTCTGCAACGGCTGCGGCTATTGCGTGGCCGCGTGCCCGTTCGGGGTCATCGACCGGCGCGAGGAGGACGGCCGCGCCTGGAAGTGCACGCTCTGCTACGACCGCCTGAAGGACGGGCTGGAGCCGGCCTGCGCGAAGGCGTGCCCGACCGATTCGATCCAGTTCGGCGAGCTCGAGGACCTGCGCGTGCGGGCGCAGGGCCGCGTGGAGGAGCTGCAGGCCGACGGCGTCGCCGAGGCGCGCCTGTACGGCGACGACCCGTCCGACGGCGTCGGCGGCTTCGGCGCGTTCTTCCTGCTGCTCGACGACCCCGAGGTCTACGGCCTGCCGCCGGACCCGGTCTCGACCACGCGCGACCTGCCCGACCTCTGGAAGCACACGGCGCTGGCGGCGGGCGCGCTGGTGGCCGGCGTGGCCGCGGCGCTGGTCGGGCGGAGCCGGTGAGCGTCGAGGTCCGCACCTACCACGGCCGGCAGGTGCTCAAGACGCCGGTGTGGACGCCCGAGGTCCCCTGGTACTTCTTCGTCGGCGGAATGGCGGGCGCGGCCGCGCCGCTGGCGCTGGGCGCCGGGATGTCGGGCCGGCCCGCGCTCGCGCGGCGCGGCTGGCTGCTCGCCTTGGCCGGCGTCGGGATCTCGCCGGTCCTGCTCATCTCCGACCTCGGGCGGCCCGAGCGGTTCCACAACATGCTGCGGGTCTTCAAGGTCACCTCGCCCATGAGCGTGGGCTCGTGGGCGCTCGCCGGGTTCGGCACCGCGACCGCGATCGCAGTCGGCGGCGAGCTCCTGGGCCTGCCGGGCGGCGCGGCGGCCAAGCCGGTCGCGGCGGCGCTGGGACCGGTCGTCTCGACCTATACGGCGGCGCTGATCGCCGACACGGCCGTCCCGGTGTGGCACGAGGCGCGGACCGAGCTGCCGTTCCTGTTCGCCGCCACCTCGGCAGCCAGCGCGGGGGCGGCGCTGACGCTGGTCACGCCGGCGGAGGAAGCGGGGCCGGCGCGGCGCCTGGCGTTCGCCGGCGCGGCGGCTGCGCTCGCCCTGCTGGAGACCATGGAGCGCCGCCTGGGACCGCTCGGCGAGCCCTACCGGGAGGGCGACGCCGGCCGCTTCGGGAAGGCCGCGAAGGCGCTGATCGGCGCCGGCGCGGTGGGGCTGGGCACGCTGGGCCGGAAGTCGCGCGCCGTCGCGGCGGCGAGCGCGGCGGCGGTGCTGGCCGGCGCCGCCCTGGAGCGCTGGTCGGTCTTCCGGGCCGGGTTCCAGTCGGCCGAGGACCCGAAGTACGTCGTTGGCCCGCAGCGCGAGCGCGTCGCTGCCCGCGGCGCCTAGCCGACGCCCGGCGCCGGCCCGCTGCGCAACGCGAGCATGAGCTCGAAGCGCGCGTCCGCGTCCTCGAGGACGTCGCCGAAGCGCTCGCGCAGCTGCGCCAGCCGGTAGCGGACGGTCTGCGGGTGCACGTGCAGGCGCGCGGCCACGGCGACGGCGTTGCCGCGCTCGTCCAGCCAAGCCTGCAGCGTTTCCGACAGCCGCGCGCGGGTGCGCTCGGGCAGGTCGGCCAACGGGGCCAGGCAGCGTGTGCGCAGGCGCGCCAGCAGGGCCGGGTCCGCGTGCAGGGCGAGCGCGGCGAGGTGGTCGTCCACGCGCACCGGTGCGGTGCGCTCGAGCCTCAGCGCCGCCCGCGCCCACCGGAACGCGTCGGGCAGGCCGTCGAGCGTCGTCGAAGGGCTGATCGCCGCCGCGCGATCGCGCAGGGCGGCGCTCAGCACAGCGGCGCGGCCGGGCCCGTCGGGGTCGGGCATGAGCACGCAGGCGCAGTCGTTCACCGTGCCGCCGAGCGCGTCGGGGCCCAGGCGGCCGGCCAGCCGGTCGGCCTCGCCCGCCGACACCGCCACGACGGCGGCGCGAGCAGGCAGCGTCCAGCCCGCGTCGCCGGCCGCCCGGCGCCGCGCCGCCGCCGGCATCGTCGCGTCGGTCAGCAGGAGCTCGAGCAGGCGCTGACGCAGTCGCTGGCGCTCGCCGGCCGCCAGGGCCTGGGCCTGTGCATAGCCTTCGACCGACTCGGCCGAGAGCTCGTCGATGTAGGCGAAGATGCTCTCCGCGAGCAGGTTCATGGTCTCGGGGGCCACGCCGGCCGCGGTCCCGGCCCGCGCCAGCCGCCGCCACGCCACGCGCGCGCCGACCCGGTAGGCGGCCAGCAAGGCATCGAGGCTGCGCCCCTCCCGCCACTCGCCTCGGCCCAGGGTGCGGTAGACCTCGGTCTCGCGACCGGCCCCAGGGTCGCGGATCTGGACGAGGAACTGCCGCAGCGCCTCGTCCACGCCCGCCCGCAGCCCCCGGCCGAAGGCGCCCTCGAGCGGCCGCGCGTACGCCGGTACCTCGGTCGCGATCGCCGCCATGATCTCGTCGGCGACGCCTTGGACTTCGGGTTCGAGCACTTCGGCCAGCGACGGCGGAAGATCTATCACCGCCATGACAATAATTTCGCCAGACGCCCTGACATCGACGAGAAGTGTAGGCACGATTGTGCGTCTACCTTCAGAGTAATGTCCAAGGCGCAACGTTATTCGAACCTGGGCGCGGCCATCGTGCCGCTGCTGGCCGTCATCGCCGCCGCGATCCTCTCCTGGAACCACATCCTGCACTGGAGCGACGTGGCGATCTTCGCGGCGATGTACCTGATCGCCGGGTTCGGCGTGACCATCGGCTTCCACCGCCTGCTCACCCACCGCTCCTTCGCCACCTACAAGCCCGTGGCCTACACCCTGGCCATGGCCGGCTCGATGTCGGTCCAGGGCCCGGTCATCGGCTGGGTCGCCGACCACCGCAAGCACCACGCGCACACCGACGAGGAGGGCGACCCGCACTCGCCCCACGTCGGCCACGGCGACGGCATGGTGGGCGCACTCAAGGGCCTGTGGTGGGCGCACTTGGGCTGGCTGCTGGACCGACAGGGCCAGGCCGACCCCAACCGGTACGCGCGCGACCTTCGCGAGGACCGCGGCATGCGCCGGATCAACCGCGCCTTCCTGTGGCTCGTCGCGGCCGGACTCGTGCTCCCGTTCGCCGCCGGGTTCGTGATCACCGGCACGCTGGCGGGCGCCGCGACCGCGCTCCTGTGGGGCGGCTTCGTCCGCATCTTCATCCTCCACCACGTGACCTGGAGCGTGAACTCGGTCTGCCACTTCTTCGGCCGCCGTCGCTTCGACACCGACGACGAGTCCACCAACGTCACCTGGGTCGCGCTGCTCTCGTTCGGCGAGGGCTGGCACCACAACCACCACGCCTTCCCGCGCTCGGCCAAGCACGGCTTGCGCTGGTACGAGCCCGACATCTCGGGCCTCTTCATCCGCGGCCTCGAGCGCCTGCATCTGGCCTGGAACGTGGTCACGATCACGCCCGAGCGCCAGCGCCAGCGCCTGGCCACCAGCGCCCGCAGCGCCTGAGCGCGCACAGAGCGCGCAAATGGTGCGGCGGACCGGCCATTCTCCTTGCGCTCATCCGCACAGATGGAACACTCCCCGTGCAGTCGATGGGTGAAGAGGGGGAGTGCCGAGAATGGCAACCAATCTGGAGACATTGCAGGCGCGCGTCCGGGAGATGGAGGGCGTGGCCTACGGTCGCGACGACCGCCAGGACAGCTGGATGAACACGTGGGCCTTCCAGGCCCGGCGTGAGCTCCGTCGTCGCCGCCGCAAGATGCGGGCCGAGGCGCCCTCCAAGGGCAGCCCGCAGCCCTCGAGCTGAGCACCAGCCGAGGCGAATTCCCGCTCCGTGCGGCTATCAGGCCGCACGCGGTTGGGCCTGCCACACTCCGTGTGGGTTTGCGCCCGTCTGGGGTAGCCAGGCGTGGAGTGGAAAAGGAGGAACCCGAACATGGCCGAGAACCGCTTGCAGCGCCTGTCCGAGCTCGGGCAGAGCGTATGGATCGACAACCTTTCACGCCCGCTCGTCCGTGAAGGCGGGCTGACGCGCCTGATGGAGGAGGACGCCGTCGTCGGCGTCACCTCGAACCCGACCATCTTCCAGAAGGCGCTCGCCGAGGGCGACGCCTACGACGAGCAGATGCGCGAGGTGATCGCGAACGAGCAAGACAACACGGAGGTGTTCCTCCAGCTCGCCACGCGCGACGTGGCCGACGCCTGCGACCTGTTGCGGCCGGTGTGGGACCGCGGCGGCGGCCGCGACGGCTACGTGTCGATCGAGGTCACGCCCGACCTGGCCTACGACACCGAGGGCACGATCGCCCAGGCCCAGCGCCTGCACGAGTGGATCGACAAGCCCAACCTGCTGGTCAAGATCCCCGCCACCGAGCCCGGCCTGGGCGCGATCGAGGAGATGATCGCCCGGGGCCGCTCGATCAACGTCACGCTGACCTTCTCGCTGCACCGCCACGCCCAGGTGGCCGAGGCCTACCTGCGCGGGCTGGAGCGGCTCGTCGAGTCCGGCGGCGATCCCACGACCGTGGCCTCGGTCGCGTCGTTCTTCGTCTCGCGTGTGGACACCGAGGTCGACAACCGCCTCGACGCCGTCGGCGGCCACGACGAGTTGCTTGGCCGCACCGCCGTCGCCAACGCCAAGCTCGCCTACCAGCACTACCTCGAGACGTTCGCCGGCGACCGCTGGGAGGCCCTGGCGGCCAAGGGCGCCACGCCGCAGCGCTGCCTGTGGGCCTCGACGTCGACCAAGAACCCGGCCTACCGGGACACGCTCTACGTCGAGGAGCTCATCGGGCGCGACACGGTCAACACCATGCCCGACTCCACCATCGAGGACTTCCAGGACCACGGCGAGATCCGCGGCCTGACCGTCGAGGAGGACGTGGAGGGCGCGCGCGCGACGCTCGAGGCGCTGGCCAAGGCCGGCGTCGACTACGACGACGTGACGGCCACGCTCGAGCGCGAGGGCGTGGAGAAGTTCGACGCGTCGTTCAAGGAGCTGTTGGACGAGGTGGCCCGCAAGCGCGACACGCTCGTCGCGGCGTAGGTGGCGGCCATGGACGCCAGCCAGTGGGGCGAGCTCGGGCAGCAGCTGCGCGTGGACTCCGTCCGCGCGTCGGCCGCCGCCGGGTCCGGCCACCCCACCTCCTCCATGTCGGCCGCCGACCTGATCGCCGTGCTCATCGCCGAGCACCTGCGCTTCGACGTCGACAAGCCCGACGACCCCAACAACGACCACGTGATCTTCTCCAAGGGTCACGCGTCGCCGCTCGAGTACTCGATGCTCAAGGCGATGGGCGTGCTCGACGACGCCGAGATGCTCACGTTCAGGAAGTTCGGC
>Ga0207708_10003696_pt1 | contig 11293 bp, 10 predicted proteins | sample KBSK5101metaG_FD_184340 | JGI IMG/M metagenome (GOLD analysis project Ga0207708, IMG submission 184340) | Corn, switchgrass and miscanthus rhizosphere microbial communities from Kellogg Biological Station, Michigan, USA - KBS K5-10-1 metaG... | ecosystem: Host-associated > Plants > Roots >...
CGGTGCGGCCGCGAAAGCGGGTGTTGGCCACCCAGGCCACCTGGTCGGCCTGCGAGCAGTGGATGAAGCCTTCGGTGTGGAGCGAGTCGGCGGTGTAGCGGCCGGCTGCCCGCGCCTCGTCCCAGGCGGCGCGCGTGGTGATGTGGAAGATGCGCGGCATGAGCGCCGCCGCCGTTCGCGGGCGGTCCTGCGCCATCAGTTCGGCGCGCCACCGCGCCGCGCCGCCGAAGACGGCCTCGAGCGCGTCGCCCCGATGCAGGTCCGCGCGCAGGTCGTTCAGCCGATCGATCAGCAGATCGAGCGCGCCGCTGATGGCGTCGGCGTTGGTGGCGCAGATGTCGCGCCACACGTCGGCCGGGCTCGACGCGAGCCGCGTCGTGTCCGCGAGTCCGCGCCCGGCTACCGCCAGTCCGTCGCGCGCCACCGCGCCACCGACGGTATCCATCAGCGCGCTGGCCGCGAGCTGCGGCAGGTGGCTCACGAACGCCATCACCCGGTCGTGTTCCTCCGGCTCCATGACGACCGGGCGTGCCCCAAGCGCGGTGACGAACGTGCGCAGCGCCGAGAGCGCACCGGCGTCCGTGCCCGGCACCGGCGTGAGAATCCAGGGGCGGTTCTCGAAGAGATCGCGGCGCGCGAAGCCGAACCCGCCGCGCTCGGCACCGCCGATCGGGTGGCCGCCGATGAACCGGGCGCCGGATGGCAGACGGCGGGCCGCGCCGACGATGTCGCGCTTCGTGCCGCCGACGTCGGTCAGGAGTGCCTCGTGCGCCACGCGCTCGGGCAGCTGCGTGAGCAGCCGCGCGTTCTGCCGGACCGGCGCCGCCAGCACCACCAGGTCCGCCGCGTCGAGCGCCGCCATCGAGGGCAGACCGTCGTCGATGGCGCCGCTCGTGCGCGCATGCGTCAGCACCGACGGCGTGTCGATGCCGACGATGTGCGCCGACGGCCAGCGGTCGCGGATCGCCAGGGCGATCGACCCGCCGATCAGGCCGATGCCGGCAATCGCGACCCGGCGAAACGGAGGCTCCACAGCCCTAGCGGATCCAGCCGTGGCGCGCCGAGTTTTCCACGCAGATGCTGCGGCCGATGGCCGGCGCGATGATGCGCAGCTCCGCCATCAACCGATCGAACTGCGCCGGGAACATCGACTGCGCACCGTCGCTCAGGGCGCGGTCGGGATCGTGGTGGACCTCGATGATCAGCCCGTCGACGCCGGCGGCCACCGCGGCGCGCGCCATCGGCACCACCATGTCGCGCCGTCCGGCGCCGTGACTCGGGTCGGCCACGATCGGCAGGTGGCTCAGCTTCTTCACTACCGGGATCGCCGAGATGTCGAAGGTATTGCGCGTGGCCGTCTCGAACGTGCGGATGCCCCGCTCGCACAGGATGACGTCGCCGTTGCCGCCCGCGAGAATGTACTCGGCCGAGAGCAGCCACTCCTCGATGGTGGCCGAGATGCCCCGCTTGAGCATCACCGGCTTGCGCGCGCGCCCCAGTTCGCGGAGCAGCGTGAAGTTCTGCATGTTGCGCGCGCCGACCTGGTAGATGTCGCAGTACTTCCCAATGAGTTCGATCTGGCTGATGTCCATCACCTCGGAGATCAGCTTGAGCTCATGGCGGTCGGCCGCATCGCGCAGCATCACCAGCCCCGGCTCGCCCAGCCCCTGGAAGCTGTAGGGCGAGCTGCGCGGCTTGAAGGCCCCGCCGCGCAGGATCTTCGCGCCCGCGCGCTTGACGGCGGCGGCCGAGGCTTCCACCTGCGCCGGCGTTTCCGCCGAGCACGGCCCGGCCATGACGATCACCTCGTCGCCGCCGATCCGGACGTCGCCCACCGTCACCACGGTGTCGTCCGGCTTGAAGGTGCGGCTGGCGAGCTTGTAGGGCTCGCTGATCCGCAGCACCTCGTGCACGCCGTCGAGGATGCCGATGAGGCCCGGATCGATCTTGTTGGCGCCCACCACGCCGAGCACCGTCCGGGTGGCGCCCGACGACCGGTGCACGTCCATCCCCAGCTCGATCAGCCGCGCGATCACCGAGTCGATCTGCTGCTCGGTGGCGCGTTCCTGCATGACCACTACCATGACGTTCTCCTCAGACCCCGTGCCTGCGGTCGCTCTCTTGTCTCTCGGCGCGGCGGGCTTCGTCGATGATGCGCTCGAAGATGCGCACCACGGCTTCCGCCGTGAGCGGCCCGGCAAGCTCGGTGGCCGCCTGCCTGACCGCCGCCAGCACCTGCGCCTCGCGGTCCGGCTGATACACCGCCAGCCCCATGTCGTGTTTCAAGCGCCCCACTTCGACGGCGCACGCCACCCGCACGTTCAGCAGCCGCACCAGCTGCCCGTCGATGACGTCAATCCGGTTCCGCAGGTCCTCGATCGTCAGGCCTTCAGCCAACGCACGTACTCCTCGACACGGGTGTCCAGGTCGGCCGAGGCGCCAGCCTCGGCGATCACCTTCACGAGCGCGCTGCCCACCACGGCGGCGTCGGCCCAGCGTCCCACCTCGCGCACGTGCTCCGGTTTCGAGATGCCGAAGCCGAGCGCCACCGGCAGATCGCTGACCGCGCGGATGCGCCGCACCATGTCTTCGGCGCCGTCGGCGATCTGGTCGCGTACACCGGTCACGCCGAGGCGGGAGATGGCATAGAGGAAACCGCTGCCGACGGACGCGGCCGTTCGCAGGCGCTCGTCGGTCGTGGTCGGGCTGAGCAGCAGGATTGTATCAATGCCCCGCGACGCGAGCAGCGCGCGGAAGTCCCCCGCTTCTTCGAGCGGCAGGTCGAGCACCAGCACCCCGTCCACGCCCGCGGCTTTCGCGCGATCGGCGAAGACCTCGGCGCCGAGCCGCATGATCGGGTTGGCGTAGCTGAAGATCACGATGCCGGCGCGAATCTCCGCCCGCACGGACGCGATCAGATCGAGCACGCCGGCGAGGGTGGTGCCCGACGCCAGCGCCCGCTCGGTGGCGCGCTGAATCACCGGGCCGTCGGCCAGCGGATCCGAGAACGGCACGCCAACCTCGATGACGGTCGCGCCGGCCCGATCGAGCGCGCGCAGGATGCCGGCGGTGCGTTCCAGCGTCGGGTCGCCGGCCGTCACATAGGTGACAAGCCCAGGCCGGCCGCCGTTCTTGGCGCGCGCGAAGGACTCGCTGATCCGGCTCATCGGAGCGCCTCGGCCACGCTGGCCACGTCCTTGTCGCCGCGCCCCGAGAGGTTCACGAGCACCACCGCGTCGCGCTTCAGCGTGCTGGCGATGGCGATGATGTGCGCGATCGCGTGCGCGGATTCGAGCGCCGGGATGATGCCCTCGCAGCGGGCCAGTGCCTTGAACCCGTCGAGCGCTTGGGCGTCGGTGGCAAACGCGTACTCGGTACGTCCCAGCTCGCGCAGCCACGCGTGCTCCGGACCGACCGCGGCGTAGTCGAGCCCGGCGGAGATGGAGTGCGTCAGCTCGATGTTCCCGTTCTGGTCCTGCAGCACGTAGGTGCGGGTGCCCTGCAGCACGCCCATGCTGCCGCCGGCGAACCGCGCGGCGTGCCGGCCCGGCGCAATCCGCTCGCCGCCGGCCTCCACGCCGATGAGGCGGACGCCGGCGTCGTCGAGGAAGCCGTCGAAGATGCCGATGGCGTTGCTGCCGCCGCCCACGCAGGCGATGACGACGTCCGGCAGCCGCCCCGCCTGCTCGAGGATCTGGCGGCGCGCCTCGCGTCCGATCACCGACTGGAACTCGCGAACCATCAGCGGATACGGATGCGGCCCGAGCGCCGAGCCGAGGATGTAGGCGGTATCGGTGACGTTGGCCACCCAGTCGCGCATCGCCTCGTTGATCGCGTCCTTGAGCGTCTTGCTGCCGGAATCCACCTGGATGACCGAGGCACCGAGCAGGCGCATGCGCACGACGTTCAGCGCCTGGCGCTTCATGTCCTCGGCGCCCATGTAGACGTGGCACTCGAGCCCCAGGAGCGCGCACGCCGTGGCCGTGGCCACGCCGTGCTGGCCGGCCCCGGTTTCGGCCACGATGCGGCGCTTCCCCATTCGCCGCGCCAGCAGCGCCTGCCCGAGCGCGTTGTTGATCTTGTGCGCGCCGGTGTGCGTGAGGTCTTCGCGCTTCAGGAAGATCCGCGCGCCGGGCGCGCCGCAGGCCTCCGCGGCGAGCCGCCGCGTCTCATAGAGCGGCGTGGGACGGCCGACGTAGGTGGCGAGCAGTCCGGCCAGCTCACCCTGAAAGCGCTCGTCCGCTCGCGCCGCCAGGTAGCCCGCGGTCAGCTCGTCGATCGGCGCGACGAGCGTTTCGGGGACGAATCGCCCGCCGTACTCGCCGAAGTAGCCGCGCGCGTCCGGGTCGCGCCGGCCGAACACCGGGGTTTGTGTCGCTTCTACTTTCACGATTGCCTCACCAGGGCGGTCTAAAGACCGCCCTCTACAAAAGCCCTCTTCGCAGCCTCGAGAAAGCGCGAGACCTTGTCGCGATCCTTACGGCCCGGGCCGGCTTCGACGCCAGATGAGACGTCGACGCCGAACGGCCTGACCGTCGCAATCGCCTCGGCCACGTTGTCGGCCGTCAACCCGCCCGCCAGCACGGTCTTCCGTCGCCGCGCGACGGCCGCCGCTCGATCCCAATCGACGCGCCGCCCGGTTCCGCCACGCTCCGCGCTCGACACGGCATCGAGCAGCAAGGTCGCCGTCGGCCACGCGTCGATGGAGACGTCCACGCCGGCGGCCCGCAGCAGCGGCACTTTGAACGCGGCGGCGTAGCTCTCCGGTTCGTCGCCGTGCAGCTGCACGATGCGGATGCCGGTGTGGGCGACGACCGCGACGATCTCTTCGACCGGAGCGTTCACGAACACGCCGACCACCGGCACCGTGGCCGGCACCGCCTCGACGATGTCTCTGGCGCGATCGGCGCTCACGCAGCGCGGGCTCGACGGCGCGAAGATCACGCCGAGCGCCGTGGCGCCCGCCGCAACCGCGTGCGCGGCGTCGGCTTCGTTCGTCAGCCCGCAGATCTTCAAGAACATGGTTGGTTCCGTCGTGCTTCCGCCGGCGCACCGATCAGCAGCTTGATGGCCGCCGCCGGATCCGGATCCGTCATGAAGCGTTCGCCGATCAGGAAGGCGCCGTAGCCGGCCGCCGCCAGCCGCTCCAGGTCGGCCCGCGACTGCAGGCCGCTCTCGCTCACGGCCACCACCCCTTTCGGCATCAGCGCCGCCAGCCCGTCCGACGCCGCCACATCTACTTTGAGCGTTCGCAGGTTGCGGTTGTTGACGCCGATCACGCGGGCGCCGCTGCCGATGGCGCGCGCGAGCTCCTCACGGTCGTGCACTTCGACGAGCGTCGCCAGCCCCAGCTGCCAGGCCCGGGCCTGCAGCGCCTCGAGCGCCGGCTGCTCGAGCGCGGCGACGATCAGCAGCACGGCGTCGGCCCCCGCGGCGCGCGCCTCGAACAGCTGGTACTCGTCCACCACGAAGTCCTTGCGCAGGAGCGGCACCTCCACCGCCGCGCGCACCGCCTGCAGGTGCGCCAGCGCGCCGTCGAAGAACGTCGGCTCGGTGAGCACCGAGATGGCCGCGGCACCGCCGCCGGCGTAGGCACGGGCAATCCGCACCGGGTCGTACTCGGCGGCGAGCACGCCGCGCGACGGCGATCGCCGTTTGCACTCGGCGATCACGTTGAAGCCGTCGGGCCGCCGCAGCCGCGACTCGAAGAGATCGCCGCGCGGCGCCGCCGCCGCGGCCCGGCGCTCGAGTGCGTCGAGCGGCTCCTGCACCCGCCGCGACGCCGTGATGCGCTGCGTCCCCGCCACGATCGTGGCGAGCAGATCCGGATCCAGGCTGTGGCCGGTGCTCACGCGGCCGCCTCCGCATGCGACGCCTTGGCCATGGCCTCGAGCGCGCCCCGCGCCTGCCCGCCGTCGATGGCCGCCGCCGCCTGCGCGATCCCCTCGCGCACCGACGCGGCGCGACCGGCCACGAAGAGCGCGGCCCCGGCGTTGAGCAGCACCACGTCGCGCGGCGCGCCGGAGGCGCCGTCGAGCACCGAGCGCACGATGCCGGCGTTGGTGGCGGCGTCGCCGCCCTTCAGCGCGCCGGGCGCGGCCTTGGACAGGCCGAAGTCCGACGGGTGCACGTAGAAGGTGTGCACGGCGCCGTCGCGGCACTCGGAGACCTTGGTGTAGCCGGTCGTCGAGATCTCGTCGAGGCCGTCGGACCCGTGCACCACCCACGCGCGCGTCGAGCCGAGCATCATCAACGCGCGCGCCAGGAGTTCGGTGAGCTCGGGGCGCGGCACGCCGACGATCTGCCGCGTCGCGCGCGCGGGATTGGTGAGGGGGCCCAGCAGGTTGAACGCCGTCCGCAGACCGAGCTCGCGGCGTGTCGGGCCCGCATGGCGCATCGACGGATGGAACGTCGGCGCGAAGAAGAACGCGATCCGCGCCTCGCGCAGGCAGCGCTCCACCACCGGAGGCGGCGCCCCCACGTTGACGCCGAGCGCCTCGAACACGTCGGCGCTGCCGCACTGGCTCGACACCGAGCGGTTGCCGTGCTTGGCCACGGTGAGCCCGGCGCCGGCAATCACGACGGCGGCGGTGGACGAGACGTTGAAGGTGCCAGCCCGGTCGCCGCCCGTGCCGCAGGTGTCGAACACCTCGCCCGCCGGCGCCGTCACCGGCACCGCGTGTTCGCGCATCGTGCGGGCGAAGCCGACAATCTCGTGCGGCCGCTCCCCCTTCATGGCCAGCGCCGTCAACAGCCCTGCGAGCGCCCCGGGCGCGGCGCGCCCTGCCATGACCTCGCGCATCGCCGCCGAGGCCTCCGCCTCGGTCAGGTCCTCGTGGCGGACCACCTTCTCGACGAGCGCGCTGAGCGAGATCGGTGCGGGTTCGGACATCACCGCCTCACAGGTCGAGGAAGTTGCGCAGGATGCGCTTGCCTTCGTCGGTCAGCACCGACTCGGGATGGAACTGGACGCCGTGCACGGGGTAGGACACGTGCCGCACGCCCATGATCGTCCGGTCTTCCTTGGTGTGCGCCGAGGCCTGCAGCTGCGACGGAAAGCCGTCGCTGGCCACGACCAGCGAGTGATACCGGCCGGCCTGGAACGGCGACCCGACGCCGTCGAAGATCCCCTTGCCGTCGTGCACGACGGTGGACGTCTTGCCGTGCATCGGCGCGGTGGCGCGTTTCACGACGCCGCCGTAGACCATGCCGATCGCCTGGTGGCCCAGGCACACACCCAGGATCGGCGTGCTCGGCCCGAAGCGCCGGATGACGTCCATCGACACGCCGGCATCCTCGGGGCGCCCCGGTCCCGGCGAGATGACGATGTGCTCCGGTGTCATCTCGGCGACCTCGTCGACGCTCACCTGGTCGTTGCGCCGCACACGCACCTCGGCGCCGAGCTCGCCGAGGTACTGCACGAGGTTGTAGGTAAACGAATCGTAGTTGTCGATGACGAGAACCATGTGTCTCTCAGGCAGGCCCGAAGGCCTGCAGCTACGTGCCTAAGACAATCCGTTTTGGGCGAGTTCGAGCGCGCGCAGCACGGCCCTCGCCTTGTCTTTCGTTTCTTCGTACTCCGCCGTCGGATTCGAGTCGGCGACGATCCCGGCGCCGGCCTGCACGTAGGCGCGCCCGTTCTCGATCAGCACCGTCCGGATGGTGATGCAGAAATCGAGGTTGCCCGCGAAGTCCAGGTAGCCCACCGCGCCGGCGTAGACGCCGCGGCGGCTGGTCTCGAGCTCGGCGATGATCTCCATCGCCCGCACCTTCGGCGCGCCCGACACCGTGCCGGCGGGAAAGCACGCGACGAGCGCGTCGAGCCGGTCGTGCTGATCGTCGAGCTTGCCCTCGACGATCGACACCAGGTGCATCACGTGCGAGTAGCGCTCGAGCGTCATGTAGGTGGGGACGCGCACGGTGCCGTACTTCGCGACGCGCCCGATGTCGTTGCGGCCGAGATCGACCAGCATCACGTGCTCGGCGCGCTCCTTCTCGTTGCGCTTCAGCTCCTCGCCGAGCCGCACGTCCTCTTCTTCGGTGCGGCCGCGCGGCCGGGTGCCGGCAATCGGGTGCGTCTGCACCTGCCGTCCTTCCACACGCACCAGCATCTCGGGCGACGACCCGACAATCGACCGGCCGCCGACGCGCAGGAAGTACATGTAGGGCGACGGGTTGACGTGCCGCAGCGCGCGGTAGACCGTGAACGGATCGGCGTCGATCGACGCCTCGAAGCGCTGCGACAGCACCACCTGGTAGATGTCGCCGGCCGCGATGTATTCCTTGGCCGTCTTCACGTTCGCCTCGAACTGCTCGCGCGTCACGTTGGACGTCACCTCGAGCGGCTGGCCGGAGGGGGGCACGGTCTTCGACAGCGCGCGCTCGAGCTCGCGCTCGACGAATTCCACCTTCGCGCACGCGAACTGGTAGAGCGACTCGAGATCCTCGTCGCCGCTGATGCGCGCGTTGGCAATGATGAGGATGCGGTGCCGCACGTGATCGAAGGCGAGCACCGTGTCGAAGAGCATGAAACCGGCTTCGTCGTCCTCGCGCGCGGCGGCCTGCAGTTCCACCGGCTCGAACCAGGCGGCCGCGTCGTAGCCGACGTAGCCGACGGCGCCGCCCGTGAAGCGCGGCAACCCGGGCACGAACGGCGAGTGGAACCCCGCCATCAGCTCGCGGATGGTGGCGGTGAACGACTTGTCGGACTCGGTCGTCTCGCCGGCGCGGTCGATGAGCACCTTGCCGGCGCGGGCCCGCACGATCAGAAACGGGTCCTTGCCGAGGAACGAGTAGCGCGCCACCTGCTCGCCGCCCTCGACCGACTCGAGCAGGAACGCATAGTCGGCGTGCTCCGCCACCTTGAGAAACGCCGAGACCGGTGTCAGGAGGTCCGCGACGATCTCTTTGTAGACGGGCACGAAGGTGCCCCTCTGCGCCAGCTCTTTGAACGCGTCGAACGTCGTGATCTGCATCGCTACTTCGTCGCCTCTCGTGTCACTTCCGCCGTTCGTCCCAGCGCGTTGAGCGCCGCTTTCCGCATCACGCCCGGTTCCGGGCGCTGTCCGGTCCACCATCCGAACTGCCGCTCCGCCTGCGCGATGAGCATCGGCAGGCCGTCGAGCACCACGCACCCGGCGCGGCGCGCGTCGGCAATCAGCGCCGAGTCGCCGTCGCCGTAGGTGAGGTCGTACACAGCGCGCCCGTCCAACGGCTCCCCCGCCATGGGCGACTCCTGCCGCCGGTTCCCGCCGCCGAGCGGCGTGCAGTTCACCAGCAGGTCCCACGATCCCCTGGCTGGCGGCATCGAGGCTGCCGCCGCGCCGAAGGCCGTCGCGACCTCGGCGGCCTGCGCCACGCGCCGCGCGTGCACGGTCACTCGCACGCCGCGCGCCACGAGCGCGGCCACCACCGCCCGTGCCGACCCGCCCGCGCCGAGCACGGATGCCCGCATCCCCACGATGGCGTTGGGGGCCAGATCCTCGAGCGGCGCGAGGAAACCGTCGACGTCGGTGTTCGTAGCGGCCCAGCCAGTGCTGCCCTGGCGTCGCAACGTGTTGGCGGCTCCGACGGCCGCCGCGATCGGTTCCTTCACGGCTGCCGCCTCGAGCGCGTCGAGCTTGAACGGGATCGTCACGCTCGCGCCCTCGAAGCCCATGGCGTCGGCATAGGCCAGAAAGTCACCGAAGTCGTCGGTCGTCAGCGGCACGTAGACCGCGTCGATCCCGGCCGCCGCAAACGCGGCGTTGTGCATCACCGGCGAGAGCGAGTGCATCGCGGTCCGGCTCACCACCCCGAAGAGCCGCGTGGCCGGGCCGATGGTCCGGAAGCGGAACACGTCGCGCATGCGAACCGCCGGCATCTGTCCGGGGGCCACCGCCTGCCCGGCAAACGTCCACCGCGAGCCGTAGCGGGTGGCGAGGAGACGCGACGGCACGCCCGGCTCCCCCATCCCGACCACCACCGCGCCACCCTCGTCCCCGATGGCCCGCAGCGGGAGCGTGTCGGAGAGCCGGTGCGCCGCGTACGCCACCTTGATCGTGCCGGCGCCGGTGCGCCGCATCGCGGCCACGCGATCGTCCAGCCCCGCGGGGATGCCGGTGAAGTCGTGAAACGACACGACGATCCGCCCCGGATCGACGGCAATCACGTCGTCGAAGCCCGCGCGCCATTCCACGTCCACGAACTCCGCGCCCGCCGCGAGCGCCTGCCGCAGAATGCCCCGCCGCTCTTCTTCCGAGCCGTCGAACCGGCCACCCTCCCAGGCGGCCCGGCAGGTCACGACCGCCGGCAGGCGCCGGCCCCGCAGGGCGCCGGCCACGTCCACGTCGCGGACGCCGTCCAGGCGCAGCTCGACCATGTCGGCCACCATGGCGGCATCACGGGCCGCCAGCAGGTCGCGCATCGTGGCGCCCGTTACGGTTTCGCACAGTTGTGCCATGCCGTCAGTCGTGGGGGCCACCTTCAGGTGGCCCGTTCCCCAAAAACAAAACGCCCCTTCAACCGCGAGGCTGAAGGGGCGTTGAATCCGTCTTACTTCTTACCGAATGCGCCAGGCGCTCTCAGACGCTGGACGCCGCCCCCTCTGCAGTCCGATACCACCACCAATAGCTGGCGTTCAGGACCGACACGACGGGGCGAAACAGAGCGCTCATTGGCGACAAAACAGGTGGACGGCAGAGTAGCGCAGCTTTGAACGACGTGTCAACCGGCGTGCCCACAGTCCTTGCAGTTTCAGAGGTTTACCCGTATCTTGAGGGAAGGCGGGCCGGCCCCCGCTCCCCCGAAATGACCGCATTATGACGACCCGCTCGCGCGCCGTCCTTGCCGTACTGCTGATGTGTCTCGCTGCCGGGCTGCCGGCCCAGACACGCACGTTCCCCGTGGACGATCTCAAGCCCGGCATGGTGGCCATCGGGCGCACCGTGTTCGAGGGCGATCGTCTCGATGAGTTCAAGGCCCACATCCTGGGCGTGCTTCGCAACACCATCGGTCCGCGGCGCAATCTGATCCTGGCCCGGCTCGAGGGCGGCCCGCTCGCCAACACCGGCGTGATTGCCGGCATGAGCGGCAGCCCGGTGTACATCGACGGCCGGCTCGTCGGGGCGGTGTCCTATTCGCTCGGGCAGTTCGCGAAGGAGCCGATCGCCGGCATCACGCCGTTCGACGAAATGCTGGAGGCCGCGACACTCCCCTCGCCGCGCCGGCCGGTCGCGCGCGTGGAGCTCACGACGCCGATCACGCAGGACGGGCTGCGCGCCGCGTTGTCGCAGGCGTTTGCGTGGACGAAGCC
>Ga0207708_10003697_pt1 | contig 11292 bp, 11 predicted proteins | sample KBSK5101metaG_FD_184340 | JGI IMG/M metagenome (GOLD analysis project Ga0207708, IMG submission 184340) | Corn, switchgrass and miscanthus rhizosphere microbial communities from Kellogg Biological Station, Michigan, USA - KBS K5-10-1 metaG... | ecosystem: Host-associated > Plants > Roots >...
GTGCGCATTGCATTCGATTTGCTCGGCCCGCCGGTCTGGTGGTGGAGCATGCCGGTGCTCGCCATCGGCGGCGCCACCGCAGTCATGGGCGTGCTCTATGCGTTGATGCAGCACGACCTAAAACGGCTGCTCGCCTATCACACGGTTGAAAATATCGGCATCATCTTTATCGGCCTTGGTCTTGCGCTCGCATTTAAGGCGCATGGGATGGCCGATGCGGCTGCGCTGGCGCTGACCGCGGGGTTGTTGCACGTATTTAACCACTCTGTATTCAAGAGCCTCCTGTTCTTCGGCGCCGGCGCCGTGCTCAATGCAACCGGCGAACGCGACATGGAGCATCTCGGCGGCCTGATCCATCGTATGCCGCAGACCGCGTTCACGTTTCTTGTCGGTTGTGTTGCCATTTCGGCGCTCCCGCCGTTAAACGGCTTTGTATCGGAGTGGCTGACGTTCCAGGCCATTCTGCTCAGTCCGCAATTGCCGTCCTGGGGCCTCAAATTTCTGGTGCCGGCGGTTGGAGCTTTGCTGGCGCTGTCGGCGGCGTTGGCCGCGGCCTGTTTTGTGAAAGCGTTCGGCATAACTTTCCTTGGCCGCCCGCGCACACCGGCTGCAGCCGATGCAAGGGAGACCGACAGCCACTCGCTCGCTGCCATGTTTTTCCTGTCGGCCCTATGCCTTGTGGCTGGGGTGTTACCAGGCATTTTCATCGATGCGCTCGCGCCGGTGACGAATGCGCTCCTTGGCGTGAGCATGCCGCACCAGGCAGGTCTTGATTGGTTGACCATTGTCCCGGTCGCGGAAAGTCGCAGTTCCTATAACGGACTACTGGTCTTTGTCTTTATCGTGATGTCAGGCTCGATCGCCGCCGTTGCGATACATCGATTGGCCTCCGACAAGATGCGGCGCGGGCCCGCTTGGGATTGCGGCTATCCCGACTCCAGTCCTGCAACACAGTACACAGCCTCGAGCTTTGCGCAGCCGATCCGGCGGGTCTACGGCACAACCGTATTTCATGCGCGCGAGGTGGGCGACATGCCGCCTCCGGGCTCCGCCCGGCCGGCGCGTCTTACTGTCGAGATCCGCGACCTGATCTGGGACGCCGCATACGCTCCGATTGCCGTCTTCATCGAGTACGCCACCGGACGGCTCAACGTTCTGCAATTTCTCACCATCCGCCGGTATCTCGCATTGGTGTTTTCGGCGCTCGTGTTGCTCCTTCTGGTCCTGGCAATATGGTCCTGATCCGCGATTTTGCCTTCCAAGGCGCGCAAATGCTTCTGGTGCTGTTATTGGCGCCGGTGCTCACGGGCCTCGTGCGGGTTGTGAAGGCGCGTCTGCTGCGCCGGCAAGGGCCGCCGCTGCTGCAGCCCTATCGTGATCTCATCCGGCTGTTGCGTAAGGAGGTCGTGCTGGCACACAGCGCGTCATGGTTGTTCCGGGTCATTCCTTATCTCGTCTTCGCCGGTACGTGGGTTGCGGCGTCGTTGGTGCCGACGTTTCGCAGCGGTTTACTGTTCTCCTGGTCGGCCGACTTGATTGCATTGATCGCGCTGCTGGGCAGTGCGCGTTTCTTTCTCGCGCTCGCCGGGTTGGACGTCGGCACGAGCTTCGGCGGCATCGGGTCTAGCCGCGAGGTCATGATCGCCTCGCTCGCGGAGCCCGCAATGTTGATGATCGTGTTCACGGTCGCCCTGATCGCCGGGTCGACACAGCTGTCGGTGATGGCCGCCCATATGACGTCGGGCGCGGTCGGCTTGCGAGTTTCGCTCGGCCTTGCGCTGCTTGCGTTGATCATGGTGTCGATTGCGGAAAATGCGCGCATTCCAATCGACAACCCGGCGACCCATCTTGAGCTCACCATGGTTCACGAGGCGATGGTGCTGGAATATTCCGGACGTCATCTGGCGCTGATCGACCTCGCCTCGGAGCTGAAGCTCCTGTTCTACGTTTCGGTGATCGCCTGCCTCTTCATACCTTGGGGTATCGCGCCGCCTGACGGAAATGCCGGAGCGATCGCGGTCGGAGCGGCTTCGTATGTCGCCAAGCTTGCCGCCGGCGCCGTGCTCCTTGCGGTGTTCGAGACGTCCATCGCCAAGATGCGTGTGTTTCGCGTCCCGGCATTCCTTGGCGCGGCGCTGATGCTCGGGCTGCTTGGCACCCTGTTGCTGTTTGTTTCCGGAAGTCTGTGATGTTGCGCGGTAATTTATCCTTCGACGTCGCTCATCTGCTGGCCGGTTCGCTGGTGCTGGTGAGCTTCATGCAGCTCTACCAGGATCGGCTCTACGCGCTTCTCAATGTCTACGCCCTGCATGCTCTGGTGCTGGCGGCATCGGTCGGCTGGCAGGCCTTCGTGCAGGATGCGCCGCATCTCTATGTCACGGCCGTGATCGCGCTGGTGTTCAAGGCCGTCGTCATTCCGGCGGCCTTGCATCGCATCATCGTTCGCCTCGGCATTCATCGCGAGATTGAAACGGTGGTCGGGGTAGGACCGACCATGCTGCTGGGCATGGGGCTGGTCGCGCTGTCGATGGTGGTGATGTTGCGGGTTACAGCGGAGGCCGACCCTTTGGCGCGCGAGGACCTGGCTTTTGCGCTGTCGGTCGTGCTGCTCGGTCTTCTGATGATGGTCACACGCCGGAACGCTGTGAGTCAGGTCGTCGGCTTTATGTCGCTTGAGAACGGGCTTGTGCTGGCGGCGACCGGCGCAAAAGGCATGCCTCTGGTCGTGGAGATCAGCGTGGCATTTTCGGTGCTGATCGCATTCATCGTCGTCGGCATCTTTCTGTTTCGCATACGGGAGCGCTTCGACACCGTCGACATACAGGCGCTCGATCGTTTCCGCGGAGAACGGCAATGATCGATGCGCTCGCCGGCGTCCTCGTCATTCCGGCTGCGGCAGCCGTATTGCTTGCGGCGCTGCCCGGGTATCGGCTGACGGCGCGGCTGAACGTCCTTGCGGCCCTGCTTACATTCGTGACGGCATCGTCGTTATTTGTCGTCGAGCCGGCGTCCGGCACCTACCTGCTGGTGGACGACCTCAACAAAGTATTCATCGTGCTGACCACGTTTGTTGGCTTCACCACGAGCGTGTTCAGTGCGAGTTATATTGGCCATGAAATAGAGATCGGCCGCCTCACGCCGAGGTTCGTGCGCTTTTATCACGCCATGTATCAGGCGCTGATGTTTGCGATGAATCTGGCGCTCGTCGCCAACAACATCGGCTTGATGTGGGTTGCGATCGAGATGGCGACCCTCACCACCGTGCTGATGGTCGGTATCTATCGCACGCACGAGGCGCTCGAAGCGGCCTGGAAATATTTCATCCTTGGCAGCGTCGGCATTGCGCTGGCGCTTTTCGGCACCATCCTGATCTACATGGCGGCGCGCCCCGTGATCGGTGAGGGGGTGGACGCCATGGTTTGGAGCGCGTTGATGGGTCGCGCGGCCCAATTTGATCCCGCGCTGCTCAATGTCGCTTTCATTTTCCTGCTGCTGGGCTACGGCACCAAGGTGGGGCTTGCGCCGTTGCATGCCTGGCTGCCCGATGCGCATGCCGAAGGTCCAACTCCGATTTCCGCGGTGCTTTCCGGCTTGCTGCTCAATGTCGCGCTTTATGCGCTGCTGCGCTTCAAGATGCTGCTCGCACTCAATCCGGAAGCGATCGCGCCCGGTCCGCTGATGGTGATCATGGGCCTGATCTCCTGTCTGTTCGCGGCGTTCATGCTTTATCGGCGGCGCGATATCAAACGCATGTTCGCATACTCGTCGATCGAGCATATGGGCATCATCGTGTTCGCCTTCGGCATGGGCGGCGCGCTGGCGAATTTTGCCGGCCTTCTGCACATGACGATGCATTCGCTGACCAAGTCGGCGATCTTTTTTGCGGTTGGCCACATCGCGCAGGTCAAGGGCACGCAGAAGATTGCCGACATGGGCGGTCTGACCGTAACCAATCCTGTTCTCGGTTGGGGGCTGGTACTGGGAGTCGTGGCGATAGCGGGCCTGCCTCCGCTCGGCATCTTTATGAGCGAATTCCTGGTGGTGAGCTCGACCTTCGCGCGCGAACCCTGGCTGGCCATCATTCTGGCATTCGGCATTCTCGTCGCGCTCGGTGGCTTGTTCCTGCGGGTCAATACGATTGCATTCGGGGAGCCGCGCGGCCCGACCGCCAAGGCCGAGGCATCCTACGTGCCGATGTTTGCACACCTTGCATTGGTGTTCATGGCGGGGATCTATATGCCCGCGCCGTTGGTGAAGGGTTTTGAGAATGTTGCGAGGCTGTTGGGATAGCCATGGCCATCCTGGACGCCATAACGCATAGCACCGTAGCCGAGCGGCACCGGCCCTGGCCCCGCGCACTGGTAAGCGACGAAGGCTGGCGGCAGGCCGTTGACCAGCTCGCGACGGGCCGGCTGGTGCTGCTTGGCTTGTGGGGGGACGCGCCGTCGGTCCACATGGCACTGCTCGATGAATCGGCCGGCGAGGCGGCGGTCATCAGCTACGTCTGCAAATCCGGCAAATATCCGAGCGTCGGTGCCCGTCATGCGCCGGCCATTCGGCTCGAACGTGCAATCAACGATCTATTCGGGCTTGAAGCGGTGAATGCGCCCGACACGCGGCCGTGGCTCGATCTCGGCTTCTGGGACGTCCGTCACCCGCTGGGCAAAAAAACCGCTGCGCGCGAGCAGGCTCCCTACAATTTTCTTCCGGCGGAAGGCGAGGGATTGCACCAGATTCCGGTCGGGCCGGTGCATGCCGGGATTATCGAGCCGGGACATTTCCGTTTTACGGCCAACGGCGAGCACGTGGTGCGGCTGGAGCAGCGCCTCGGCTGGGTACACAAGGGCATCGAGTCGCTGATGCAGGGGGCGACGCTTGAGCAGGCTGCGAAGCTCGCGGCACGCACCTCCGGCGACAGCACCGTCGCTTACGCGTTCGCGTTTGCGCAGGCAGCGGAAGCCGCGATGCAGATCAAGGCGCCGTTGCGCGCGAGTTATCTGCGGGCACTGATGGCCGAGCTTGAACGCCTGGCCAATCATTTTGGAGATATCGGCGCCATCTGCAACGACGCCTCTTTTTCACTGATGCAGGCGCAGTGCGCGGTCCTGCGTGAACGCACGTTACGCGTTGCAGAAGCGGGCTTCGGCCACCGGCTGATGATGGATGTGATTGTCCCCGGAGGGCTCGGCCGCGATATCGAACCGAAGGGTCTTGCCGAGGCTGCGGCTCTGGTCGCAGCGGTGCGCGACGTTTTCCTGGACCTGACTGAGCTTTACGACAATACGGCTTCGCTTCAGGACCGGACCGTCACCACGGGTATTGTGAAGCCTGAATTGGCGGCGCAGTTCGGCGCCGGCGGTTACGTCGGCCGTGCATCCGGCCGGATCTTCGACGCGCGGCGCACGCTTGCTTACACGCCATATGACAAGTTGTCGTTCGAAGTGCCGGTGCGCGACGAGGGTGACGTCAACGCGCGCGTCTGGCTCCGCATCCGCGAGGTCGAGCAGAGCCTGTCGCTCATCGAGCAGATTATTGGCGCAGTTCCGGCCGGCGCGATCAAGACGCCTCTCGGCAGAGCGAAATCTTGCGAGGGCCTGGGATTTGCCGAAGCGTTCCGCGGCGACGTTCTGGTTTGGCTCAGGATCAATGGGAATGGCCGGGTTGCGCGTTGCCATTTGCGCGACGCGTCGTGGTTCCAATGGCCGCTGCTGGAAGCGGCAATCGAGGGAAATATCGTCGCCGACTTTCCACTCTGTAACAAGTCGTTCAACTGTTCTTACTCGGGGCACGACCTGTAAGATGCGCAAAATCCTGTTCGAAGGAATTGCCCAAGGATCGCTGACCGAGCGGCCGCCCGTCCCGGACGAAGCCGCGCTCGCCGAATTAGCGAAGAGCGTCAACAACGAATCTCAAATCAGGCTCGGGCGTTCATTGTCAATTCGTCAGGTTGATGCGGGCTCCTGCAACGGGTGCGAGCTGGAAATTCACGCCCTGAACAACGCGTTCTATGACCTCGAACGTTTCGGGCTGCGGTTTGTCGCCTCGCCACGCCATGCCGACGTGCTCATGGTCACAGGGCCCGTGACCAAGAACATGCGGGAGGCGCTGGAGCGTACCTACAATGCAACCCCCGGGCCGAAATGGGTCGTTGCCGTCGGCTCGTGTGCGGCAGACGGTGGGGTATTTGCGGGAAGCTATGCGGTCGAGGGAGGGGTTAAAGACGTCATTCCCGTTGACTTGCACATTCGCGGGTGCCCGCCATCGCCGGTTGATCTATTGAAAGGGTTGCTGGCGCTGCTTCGACATGTCGAGCGCTGACGCCTGTGAATCGCGAAGGGAAGCGTCGCCCATCACATCGGGGATTCAAAGACGACCCCGATCTTGTTGTCGGTTCGCCATTGCGAACGGCAGCGCCGCGCCATGCCATCAATCACCACGTCGAAATGCTGCGGCAAGCCGAAGGTGGTGGACACCCGTAAGGCCGCGCCGGCCTTCGTGAAGTTGCGCACCGTACACTCGAGCTTGGGTGCATTATCGCTCAGGACGATAAAGCCGCCTTTGAGAGTCCGGCCGCGGAAGGACACGCGCCTTTCGGTCATCGCGGGCCCGCTCCTCGTGCGAAATAATCGGCCGGCGATTGCTGCTTCGCGAGCTCCGCATAGCATTCGGCCAGGCGCTGCAATTCGGCTCTTTGCGCGGGCGCGCGTTCGGTAACGGCGCGCACTGACAGCCCGTCGGCAAGCGCCCGGAAATGGTCAGCAAGGGTGTATTGATCAGCCTTTCTCATGCCGGGCGAATTACCAGACGGAAATTTGCACTCCGCTAACCGCATATCGGATTCCCGGGGTGCCGAAGTAAGCAGATTTTAAGGTCGGAAACCTGGGGTCTTGCGCAGAAAGCCTTATGAGACAGGCGGCTATCAAAAACGCGATTAACTGCCTGGATTACGAAGAACGACGCAGTCGCCCCCGGCGAGATGAATTTTTTTACAAATATCATTCGCAGCCTCCCGCGACTGGGCGCCAACCCTGACTTGATAGCGAGGCAGCCCACCGCGCCCGCGCTCAAATACAATTGGATCCCGTCCGGCTAGCGCTGCCGCGAACCTCCGCTGGAGCGCAGCATAGCGGTCCAGGATTTCCGAGCGCGATTGGTGTGCCACAAGAATGGCACCCCAAGGTTGAATTGCACCGGCCACCACGCGTTGTTGAAGAGCTCCCAGGAAAGTCGTTGGCGGTTGCTTCAGCTTTGCCATCAGTGTCGAGCAACTAATTCCGCTTTCGGTTTTGCTTGCGACATCCTGACCGGATGCCCACGCGTCAATAGAATTGCCGGTCACCGCTAGCACGTAGGCTCGCGTCTGGGCAGGCATTGACGTCGTGCCCGCCATCCATGCCCGGACCCGGCCAGGCCCCGCATTGTAAGCAGCTGCCGCAAGCCCAAGGTTGCCAAACTGGCTGCGCAAGTCCTTGAGGAACTCGGCCGCCTTCGGCAACGCCTCTATCGGATTAAGCGGATCGAGGAGATTACGCTCAGCTGCAGTACCCGGCATGAACTGTGCAATTCCCAAAGCGTGCTTGCCGGTTCGGGTTCGTGGCCCGATCGCTGTGGACCGGAAGCGGCTTTCCTGCCAGATCAATCGGACAAAAAATTCAGTTGGCAATTCGTTGGCGTGAGCCGCCGATTCAACCAGAAGGCAGATTGATTGCTGCGCCTGCCGGCTTGTTTCGCCGCCATCCGGGGTCGAAGGACGATCCGAAGTTTCGGCGGCTTCTTGCGCTACCAAGCCGGTCGCCGTCGGCAAAAGAATGAGAAGAACGGATACTACAAGACGCAACATCAAGCGGTACTCGATGCTTGATCCCGGCGATAATGCTGGACGCCCTGAGAATTTTAGCTCACGGCAACCATTGAGTCTCTAAACGCGTTCGCATTCTTTACCGTTGGGCATTGCGCTTGCGCGTGCCCGCGCTACCATCGCCGGTAAACGGGATTTCGCCGGGAGGTTCCAATGAGCTCGCTGAGCGGCAAGGACGGCCCGCGCATTCGGCATGATGCCGGCACATCGCAGCCTTATGAGACGATCGGCGTCGACAAGCTGACCCCGATCATCGGCGCGGAGATCGAGGGCGTCGACCTCGCCAAGCCGCTGTCGAACCGGACGGTGGACGAGATCCACCGGGCGCTGGCCGAGAATATCGTCATCTTCTTCCGCGACCAGCACATCACGCCGCAGCAGCATCTTGCTTTTGGCCGCCTGTTCGGCGAGCTGCACGTCCATCCGGCCGCGCCGCACGAGCCCGGCGAGCCGGCGCTGATGAAGATCTATGCCGACAAGAACAGCCCGCGCGCGAACGGGGAGGGCTGGCACACGGACGTGTCATGCGACCTCGAGCCGCCGATGGGCAGCATTCTCTATATCAAGCAGTGCCCGCCGCACGGCGGCGACACATTGTTCGCGAGCATGTACGCCGCCTACGACGCGCTGTCGGACCGCATGAAGACTTATCTCAACGGGTCGACGGCGGTTCACGACGGCGAGATGGTCTATCGCGGCCTCTATGCCAACACCGGCGTTGCCGACAAGCCGAGCTATCCGCGCGCCGAGCATCCGGTCGTGCGCACGCATCCGGTGACCGGAAAGAAAGCCCTCTACGTCAATCGCGGCTTCACGTCTCACATCGTCGGCATTCCGCGTGACGAGAGCGACGCGATCCTGAGTTATCTCTACCAGCACGCGGAGAACCCGCTGTTCCAGTGCCGCTTCCGCTGGACCGAGAATGCGATTGCCTTCTGGGACAATCGCTGCGCGCAGCATCGGGCGATGTGGGACTACTGGCCGCACACGCGCTCGGGCACGCGCGTCACGGTCAAAGGCGAGCGCCCGGTCTGACGGTGGTTTAGATTACATCTCAGCGTGGACTAATGAAGACGGTCGACATTATATATCGGTATGGCGCACAGCACACAGCCGCCAGGCCTCGGCCATTGAATAGTAATGCCGCGCAGGTGCGTTTGAACGATGGCAACCAGGCATTTGCCGCGCTCCTGGCAGGAATGACGGACGAGAATGGCAGGGTACAAAATATTGTCTCTGTTGATCCGCGTGATTTGGGACTCTTGGCCGACGACCCAGCGCCGCCAAAACAACGTCCATTCGCCGCCATTCTCGGCTGCTCAGACGCTCGCGTGCCGGTCGAATTGATCTTCAACGAAGGGCCGAATGATCTTTTTGTAGTTCGCGTTGCCGGCAATGGTCTGGGTCCAGAAGTCTTGGGCAGCCTGAAATATGCCGTTGAGCACCTCGGCGGAAGCCTGAAGCTCATCGTCGTTCTGGGACATAGCGGCTGTGGGGCGTTAACGGCTGCGGTCGATGTGTTTTTAAATCCAACTGATTACTTATCGCTCGCCACCGTGCATTCGTTGCGAAACATTCTTGATAGTCTGCTCGTTGTAGTAACGGCCTCCGCGAAAAAAATTCAGGAGGCCTTCGGACCCGATGTTTCGCATCATCCGGGTTATCGACAGGCGTTAATTGAGGCGTCGATTGTCACTAATTGCGCGCTTGCTGCCTACTCGTTACAGCAAGAATTCGGGGCCAGCGATCCAGCGGGATTGCAAGTTGTATACGGCGTTTACCTTCTCGAGACCCGACAAGTATGGGTACCGCATGTGAGCAAAGCGAAAGGAACTGGATTGGCCGCCGCGCCCAGAGATGCGGCGGGATTTAAAGAACTTGGCAACGCGATATTGCAGTCAGACCGAATTGTATCGCTCATCCAAACTTAAATGCCAACGCCTTTGGGTGATTTCCGCTTCTGGCCCTTAGCGGACATCTCACTTTGCACTGCACATGTCCGCTTTCGGGGGCAAAGCGGACATGACCGTTTGCGGCATGTCTGCTTTTGACCCAAGGCGGACATTATTGCGGGGCGAGGCTAAAAAACCCGCGCCGCCGCGCTACGACCACCATGAGTTCTTTTCGTTGATGAAATGGCGTGGGACATTGGTCTTTCCGCGCCGCAGTTTGGGTCGTGTGCCATGGGGGGCCGACCCCACCACGGCGCGGAAAGTGGGTGTGTCTTGTAGTGCGTGTCCTCTAACGCGCGGAATCCGTCACTGAAAACAACATCACGACACCGTTCGCGAGTTGCAGTTACTTAAAGGTGATCAGACGGTAGAATAATGGTGGCGATGAACGTGGCGAAATTAACGAGACCCGGACGAAGTCGTGAGGGGTGTCACGCGTCCAACGTCATCGCCGCGTCTCTTGTGACTGAGTCGAAGCAACCGAGCGCGGTAACACTGCACTCGAATGTAATTTAAGCATATGGTGCGTTTACACCACCGCATTTCAACGCCCTGAACTCGCATTCCGCCTGGCTGGGTGGACTAAGGGGGACGCCATGACGATATTGATGTCGATAAGTTTGCTTTCCATCGGCGCGAGCATCGGTTTTCTGATTGCAAGCGTGTTCAGCAGCACCGATGAGTCCGTTGGCGCCGTTGTTTCACCAGATGATTTAAAACCAACGCCAACTGAGGACGTGAATTGGGCGCTCGGGTGAAAGCTCGGGGGTTTTTTGTTAGCCCGTCCGTTCGAATGAGAACGGCACTGTCCTAGAGCGACAGTTTTTGCTTCGCGGTTTGTTCGTCGAGATTTTGGGCGACCGCGCCCTTGCCACCATTCCGGCGCCACTTTGGGTGCAGATAACTCAGTCGCCGTAAATCGGCAATCAGGTCTTCCAAGCAGTCGGCGGGAACAGAGTACGTTCTTTCAGCCGTCGAATATTTTGTGCGCAATGAAACAACGATACTGTCGTCAGCGGCTGAGTAACTTTTCGCCCTCAACGCTACAACACCCACAGGCAGTGGTTGCTCTACTTTTTCACTCATGATGCCCGCCATTTTAGCACGCGACGAAGCTTGCCGGTGGGAAACGCCGTGTTCCAGTGGCGGGTTCCCGGACCAAATTAGTTCGGACGAATTACATTCGCCTTATGCGCTAGACACAAGGCGGAGTTGTGTGTTGCCGCTTTTAGCCTCCGGTGGAACGAGTGAGGCCGAGGGGGTCTCGGCAATGACGATGACGTTGCGCGCGTTGCGCTCGCGCCAATAGGAAGTCACCAGATAGAAAGAAGCGGGAAGGCCAAAGAAGCCCATCAAGATCAGTGCGTAGACGGGCCAATCGTCACTCAGATAGCCGCTCCAGTATCCGACGGCGATCGCAAGAGCCGGTCCCGAAGCGACCAGGGCAATCACGGCGGCAATTGTACGGAGACGCTCTTTCAT
>Ga0207708_10003701_pt1 | contig 11289 bp, 12 predicted proteins | sample KBSK5101metaG_FD_184340 | JGI IMG/M metagenome (GOLD analysis project Ga0207708, IMG submission 184340) | Corn, switchgrass and miscanthus rhizosphere microbial communities from Kellogg Biological Station, Michigan, USA - KBS K5-10-1 metaG... | ecosystem: Host-associated > Plants > Roots >...
AAGGTCGGCTTGAAGGTGGCGCGCGCGCGAAATCGGGTCGAGATCTCGGTAACCGATACGGGCCAGGGCATCGGCGCCGACTTCCTCCCGTATGTGTTCGACCGCTTTCGCCAGGCGGACGCATCAACCACGCGCCGTCACGGCGGACTGGGCCTGGGGCTTGCCATCGTGAAGCAACTGGTCGAACTTCACGGCGGAGAAGTCCGCGCGCACAGCGAAGGTGAGGGGAAAGGGACGACCTTCTTCGTAACCTTGCCCGCGGACGTGTTGTCTGCGCAACCTGAACAAAGGACGGCTGTTTCGCGCGAACCAGACATCGCCAGCAACGAATCGGACCGTATTCGCGGAACCCGCATTCTGGTTGTGGATGACGATGCCGACGCGCGCGAACTCATCAAGCGGCTTCTCGAAGAGTGCGGCGCACAGGTCACGGTCGCCAGCTCGAGCACAGAAGCGATCAAGATCATTCGCCGCGGCGGCCTCGACGTACTCGTGAGCGACATCGCCATGCCGGGCGAAGATGGTAATGCCCTGGTGCGCCACGTGCGCGACCTCCCGCCGGAACAAGGCGGCGAGTTGCCTGCAGTCGCACTCACCGCCTATGCGCGGGCCGAAGACAGGGTCAAGGCGATCCGCGCAGGCTTCCAGATGCATCTCACCAAACCGGTCGAGCCCGCGGAATTGATCGCCATCGTGGCGAGCCTTGCCTCCCCTGGCTACAGCAAGACGAGGCATTGACGGATTCGCAGAGCCGGACGCACGGCATGCCGGTTTCCGATGCCCGGGCGTGCAAACCGTGGAGCGTTCGGGCTCCAGCGGCAGCCTCGCCGCGGGATTTGCCTGACACGCCGCTTCAGCGTGCTTTCTGCAGCGCTTCCTTCACGAAGTCCATTCTGTCCTGTCCCCAGAACATCTGGTCGCCGACGAAGAATGTCGGCGCGCCGAATACGCCGCGCTCCACCGCCGTCTGGGTGGCGGCCTTGAGCGCGTCCTTGGTGGCTTGTTCACTGGCCAGCGCAATCAACGCCGTGGCGTCGAACCCGGCCCGGACCAATGCCTGTGATGCGACGGCCGTGTCGTTCATGTTCAGGGACGTCACCCAAATGGCGTTGAACACGGCACGGCAATAATCTTTGAAGCGCGGGTCGCCCTTCATCTGCAGGGCGATGGCGCCGCGCATGAGCAACAGCGTGTTGACCGGGAACCAGGGATTCATGTTGAACTCGACACCGTAGCGCTTCGCAAACCGCGAGAAGTCCGCAAAGATGTATTTTCCTTTCGCGGGAATATTCGCGGGCGACTGATTGCCCGTTGCCTGGAACACGCCGCCCAGAAGCATCGGCTTGAACACCGCGGTGGCGCCGGTGGCGGCCTCCAGGGCAGGTAGCTGCGTCCATGCAAGATAGGAAGCCGTGCTGCCGAAGTCGAACCAGAACTCGAAGCTTTTCATCAGAACTTCTCCATGTAGGGACGCAGGTCGAGTTCGTGTGTCCAGGCATCGCGCGGTTGCATGTGCAGCATCCAGTACGCATCGGCGATATGGTCGGGATTGAGAATGCCATCCTGCGCTTTTAGCGCGTAGCGCTCGGGAAACAGTTCGCGAATGAATGCAGTGTCGATCGCTCCATCGATGATCGTGTGCGCGACGTGGATGCCGCGCGGTCCCAGTTCACGCGCCATGCTCTGCGCCAGCGCGCGCAGCGCATGTTTGGCGCCGGCAAAGGCGGCGAAATTCGCCGAACCGCGCATGGACGCCGTGGCACCCGTGAACAGGATGGTGCCGCGCTGTCGCGGCACCATGCGCTTCGCCACCTCACGCCCATTCAGGAAACCGGCGAAGCAACCCATCTCCCAGATCTTGAAATACTTGCGCGCCGTTTCTTCCAGGATGCTGGCCGCCGCGTTTGCGCCGATGTTGAATGCGAGCACCTCGATGGCGCCGAGGGTGGATTCGATCTGGTCCACCAGCGCGACGACTTCTTCCTCCTTGCGCGCATCGCTGCCGAAAGCGTGCGCCTTGCCGCCTGCCGCTTCGATTTGAGCGACGAGAGGCGCAAGTTTTTCGGCCGAGCGCCGTGTCACGCAGACTGTGTAACCCTCGCGGCCGAAGCGCCGCGCGATGGCCCCGCCCGTCGCATCGCCGGCGCCGACAACGAGGCAAACGCCTTTGGAGATTGTTCCGGCCGGCATTGCGTCCCCTGCTGCTTTACGCGGTGATGGGATAGTTGGAGGGGAACATCGCGCGCTTCGCCTCTTCGTCCATCTCCGTTTTGAACGTGATGTTGCTGCCGACTTTGCGCGCCCGCGCCACCGCAGGCCGGCCATTGATTGCGGTAAACCAGCGCTTCAGATCGGGATAGGCAGCCAGCGGATCGGCCTCGCCGGGAAGCACGATGGGTGCGCGATCGATCCAGCCCCAGGCCGACATATCGACAATCGAGTAATCCTTCCCGACGATGAAGTTACGTCCCTTCAGATGCGAGTCCAGCACGCGATAGTGGCGATCCGCTTCGCGCCGGTAGCGGTTGATCGCATAAGGAATCTGTTCCGGTGCCGCGCGCTGGAAGTGCACGGCCTGTCCTGAATACGGACCTATGCCGGTGGCCACGAACATGAGCCACGACAAAAGCTCCCCGCGGTCCGCCGCGCCACCGACGAACTTGCCGATCTTGTCGCCGAGATAGAGCAGGATCGCATTGGAATCGAACACCGTTACCTTCGCACCGCCGTGTCCTTCGGTATCTACGATGGCCGGCAGTTTTCCGTTCGGATTGATAGCCCTGAATTCCGGTCTATGCTGTTCGCCTTTGCGCGAATCGACAGCAATCACTTCGAAGGCCACGCCGGCTTCTTCCAGGAACAACGCGACTTTGAGGGGATTCGGCGAAGGGTGAAAGTAAAAACGGATCAAGATCGGTCTCCTTCGGATTGTTGTCGGGGAAGATCCGGGTCATTCGCTTCGGCAATCCGGTCAAGCGTTCAGGGAATGATGCGGTTGCTCCGGAACTCGCCAAACATTCGCATGAACATCTCCTCGGTGTCCACCAGATCGTGAAAGCCGAAGCGGCGCGCCTTGCTCGTGGCCGACACGATGTCGTAGTCCGAATTGAAGACATTTTCCGGGTAGCCCCAGCCGACGATGTCCTCGTAAGCGTGGGGCTTGAGTCGGTGGTCCGCGACGATGCGATCCCAAATCGGACCCTTGTCGGCCATCGTGCGTGAAAGGCTGATGTGGCGCGGGGGGGCCAGTTCCATGCCGAAGAAGTCGGCGAACTTCGGCCAAAGATGTTGCCAGCGGATGAGATCGCCGTTGGTGATGTTGAAGGCCTGGTTCGCGCATTTCGGATCGGTCGCCATCCAGACCATGGCCTTGGCCAGCAATGCCGCGTCCGTGGCTTGATACAGCACGGTATACGCGCCCGGTTTTCCGGGAAAGCTCAGCGGCAAGCCCAGCGCCTTGGAGATGTTCGCGTAAACCGCGATCGCCAGCGTGAGGTTCATCGGCCCGCCGGTGGAGAATCCGCAAACCGCGTGCGGACGCACCGCCGACCAGCTCCAGCGCTTGCCCTTCTGGCGCGATTCCAGAAAGTCCTGCTGGTCATAATAAAAATTCGGCGGCATGTGGCGTGGATCGTCTTCCTTCGCGGGCGTCTTGTAAGGCCCGAGGTGGCTGCCGTACCACTTGCTGCCCTGGGTCAGTTGAATGTGCTCCAGCGCGGGCGACCTGGCCTCGATGACTTCCACGAGATTCACCAGCATGCTGGTATTCGCCGTAACCAGCTCGACGGGATCGGAGCGCTCGAGGTAAGCCGCAAAGAATATGTGCGAGATGCTGCTGAGAGACCCAAGCCTGGCCCTGCAGTCAGCCGGATCCAGCAGGTCCACGGCGATATGCCGGTAGTTACCCGGGATGTCGGGTTTGCGGCGCGAGACGGCGACAATATCCCAGTCACCCTGATCGAGAAGATACTTCAGCAGGTACCCACCGACGAGGCCGGATGCGCCGGTGACAAGGGCTCCACGTTTGGTCATGACGCTTGACGCTCCCTGAAATCAAATTGAATGTTGTCGGATACGCCAAATCCAGAGGTCGTTATCGGATTGCTCATCCGGGTTGTTCCTCTATCGTCTCCACCCGATCGGGATAGAACGCGAGGTGATCCTTGATCGCGGCGACGGCGGCATAGGGCGCTTCATAAGTCCACACGGCATTGGTCGAGCGCTCGCCGCCGGAAGGAATGCTGTAGTAGGCGCAATCACCCTTGTACGGGCAGTAAGTCGCGTGGTCGGTGCGTTGCAGAAGCGACATGTCGACATCTTCGCGCGGAATGTAGTGCACCGGCCTATAGGCTGACTCGCGCAAAGTCAGCGCTTTGCGCGTGTCGGCGACGATGCGACCCGCGGCCGATACGACGACCCGTTTCGGATTCGACGCAATCGCGATCGGGTGATCGGGCCCCGGAATCTTTACCGGCTTTGGCGTCATGAATTGAATCCTTCTGTTGGCAGGCTTATCCGTGCCGCCGTTGACGTCGATGATCCGGCTGTCATGTTGGCTGGCGTTGTCCAACCCAAAGATACACGATGCCATCCACCATTTCTTGGCACCCGCCGGTGATTTGTCGGTTGGGTTGCGAGCTCGCGCGGGTATTGTCCTATCAGGTGAGCCGGGATATCAAAGCGGTCTACTAGTGGCGTTTGATGGAAGCGCATCTGGTGACACGCACTGGCCGGGGGGCAAGCAGCGCCAGGCTGCGGTTGAGTCTTCAGCGCTACGGACGACCGTTACGAGAGGAAGCGTAAAATCGGGCGCGATGTGGCGCCGTCGACCATCACCGTCTAAGGCAACTCAACGCGCCGGATCATATCGATCGAAATATCATGTTGCGGCGAACCGACGACGAACCCGTCGAACCTGATCTGACTTTCGTCCGGGCGTCCCGTCAGTTCCATGTCGAAGTGGTCCATGCCGAATATCGACGGAGCCTCCGGCATGTATTTGGACACTCGCACCTTGGCGATTACCTGTTCCCGGTCTGTGTGCATGGAACCGATATAGGTGTAGCCGGTTTCGCCGCCCAGGATTTTGCCGTTCTCGATGACCACGACGCCGCCGCCGTGAATGCCTTTATGAGAACTAAATCGCACCGACCAAAGCGCTTCAAGCCGCATGGATGCCTTGTTAGGAGACTTCTTCAATTGGGCCGGGCTAGTTCGGCGCCGCATACGCTGCGCTCCACCCGCACGTAATCTGATCCCCAGCCGGGACGAGGAAGGCGGGGCCAGCGAACAAAAGCATCATCGGTAGAAATGACAGTCCCCTTCGTTGATTCGTGGAAAAGATGTGTCCTAACGCGCTCGTCGCCTCCGGAGCCATGCATTGATGCGTTGCGACATTGTATGCGCTGTAGCGCCAAAATATATAGCTATGAATGCATTGCCGCAATGCAATAAAAATGAGGAATCGCAGGGAACCAAAAGCTTCCTTCGGCGGTCGTCAATCCCGGCTGGATCAAAAGAAAGGGTCGGTGCGAGGGTGTGTCATGTATCCCGAAGTTCATGACACACGCTGCGGTTATTCCACGAGCGCAGTGCCGGACCCTCCCATTTCCTTGGGCAGATCCTTCAATTTCGGCAACCCATCTTGCATGCGCAGCACCGTCTCCTGATAGTTCACATGAACGCCGGCCCGGTACGGAAATTCCGGAATGGACGCCGCATACACATCGATCAGCTTCCAGATGGGATGCACGGTGAAGAGATGGCCGCCGCAGGACTTGCACCACTTACGGTAACTGCGCGGTGTTTTGTTGTAAGTGCCGATGTTGTCCGCGCCGTGGGTGACCCGCACGGCGTCCGGGTGCCACAACGTGAAGGCGTTGACGGGTGCCGCCGACCAGCTCCGGCATGAGTCGCAATGGCAATAGCCCGCAACGGCGGGCTCGCCTGTAACCGTGAATTTAACTTCGCCGCAAAAGCAGCTTCCCGCGTAAGCTTTTGCGTTGTGACTGTGATTCGTGTGGCTTTCGGCCATTGAGTCCATGTTCGCATCCTTTTCAAACCTGCTTCGTTGTTGGGTATCTTCGACGGATGCTAGTATTTCCCCGGTTATCCTCCGATTGAATGACCGGGCGTCCAGGTTTTTTGCGCGGGACGCCGGAATTGGTCGACTATTGTCTTGTTCCGCCGATGGATGCATTGTCCGACGTGCTGCGCGCCATAAGGCTCAGCGGCGCCGTCTATCTGAACGGGGAGTTCAGCGCCCCCTGGTGCATGCAGGGGAGCGGTGACGAGGCGCTGTGCTCCGCTTTCCTTCCCGGCTCCAGGCGTGTGGTTTCCTACCATCTCATTTGCGAAGGATCGTGCTGGGCACAACTCGCCAGTGGGAAGGGTCCTGTGCTTGCACTCAGCGCGGGGGAGATACTGGTGGTTCCGCAAGGTGAGACGCATCTGCTGGGCAGCACGCGCGATATGCTGGAGACAGCGCCAACGACCCTGACAGCGGAAGAGGTGGATGAGGCGTCGGGCCAGATATTGAAATTGTCTTCAGACGGGGCGGGAGAAAAAACGCGGATGGTGTGCGGGTTTCTCGCCTGCGACGAGGTGCTGAGCAATCCGCTGCTAGCTGCGTTGCCCCGTCTATTCAAGGTGAATTTGCGCAACGGCCGCGCATCCGCGTGGCTGGAATCGTCGGTGCTCTTCGCTGTGGAGGAGGCCGCCGCCGCGCGAGCGGGCAGCACAACCGTGCTGGCGAAACTTTCCGAACTCATGTTCGTCGAAGCCGTGCGCCGGTGCATAGACACGTTGCCCGAAAACGAGAAGAGCTGGCTCGCGGGCTTGCGCGATCGTTTCGTCGGCCGCGCGTTGTCGTTACTGCACGCCCAGCCCGCGCATGCGTGGACGGTCGAAGAACTCGCGCGCAAGGTGGGTCTGTCGCGCTCCGCCCTTGCTCAGCGTTTCGGCGAATTCGTGGGCCATCCTCCCATGCAATACCTGGCGCGCTGGCGGCTGCAGATCGCCGCGCAACAACTACGGCTCGGTGAGAAGTCGCTCGCCGCCGTGGCGGAACACGTTGGCTATGATTCGGAAGCGGCTTTCAATCGCGCCTTCAAGCGCGAATTCGGCATGCCTCCGGCAAGCTGGAGAAGAAGCGAGAACGCAAACCTGCGCACCGCTTAAGGATAAGACTCAAAGCGGGAAATGGGGTGTTGCCGGCCCTTCCGGAATCGGTCACTGGCGTCTCAGCGCAGCATCCACCACAACGCCAGCGCCGCAACGGCCGGCACCGAAAAGACCAGCAAGAACATGGGCACTTCCTCTGCGACCGAATAGCCGGCCTGCTTGACTCCCATGTACATGTTGATGCCTGCGCCGATGAACCACAGCGCAAGGAAGGCGAATACGGACATCGCGATGCCGGAGCGCCCGCCGAGCAAATGTCCGGCGAGGGAGCACAGGCCGAGCAATGCGAATCCAATCCCGAGAACGATAGCTGTATGCATGTTCGCCGCGTTCCTGGTCTGTATCCGGGATCACTTTTTCTTCTGATAAGTCCCGACCAATTCCGCATGCTCGATGACATGTCCCTTCATTGCTTTCTCCACATCCTGCTTGCGCGGATTCTTCAGGTCGGGAAGGACGGTGTCGAGCGCATAGAGTTTGTGAAAGTAGCGATGGCGGCCGATTGGCGGACACGGGCCGCCGTAACCGGTACGTTTGAAATCGCTAGTTCCCTGCAAGGTGCCGGCGGGTAGTGCACCCGGCGCGACGCCTTGCGCCAGACCGGTCGCCGAAGCCGGGATGTTGTAGAGCACCCAATGCACCCAGGTCATCTTCGGTGCGGCGGGATCGGGTGCGTCGGGATCGTCGACAATCAGTACCAGGCTCTTTGCCTGTTTCGCAACGCCGCTCCAGGCGAGCGGCGGCGAACTGTCCTGACCCTCGCAGGTATGAAGTTCGGGAATGGCGCCTTCGTGCGCGAAAGCCGTTGAAGTCAACTTGAGTGCCATGGGTCGCTCCTTACCTCCTTATTTCATCGTCGCCAGGCATTCGATTTCCACTCTTGCTCCAAACGCCAGGCCGTTCGTCGCAAAGGCGCTGCGCGCGGGCATGCGGTCCTTCGGAAAATAGGTGCGATAGACCTCGTTCATGGCAGCCCATTCCTTCATGTCGAGCAACATCACGGTGCATTTCACCACGCGGTCGTAGTCGGATCCGTAACGATCGAGTGCGCCTTTGATGTTTTCCATGACCTGTTTGGTTTCCGCCTGGATGCCGCCTGGCACCACCGTGTTTGTGCCCGGGATCCGGCCGGTGAAACCGGACAGGTAAAGCATATTGCCCACGCGGACGGCTTCGGAGAACGGCCGGTTGAGAACGGTCGTGGCCGGCGAAGTGAGATATTCCGGTTCGGATTGTTGGGCGCTGGCGTTTTGCGAGATGGCCAGACAGAGGCAAAGCAGGCTCAGACAGGACGATAACCGGATCATGGTGCGCTCCTTATGGAAACAGGGGTTCGGCTCTGCACGATATGAATTGTCCAACCGCAGTACTATTGTTCATTGATTTGCATGTTAAGGGAATGCCACCGGAGGAATGCATGGCGTGGGATCTGGTAATCAGGAACGGTCTGGTCATCGATGGGTCGGGTACGCCCGGTCGGCACGCTGACGTCGCAGTGGCGGATGGCAAGATCGTCGAGATCGGCCGGATCGATGGCGGCGCCAGGCAAACCATCGACGCCTCCGATTGCGTCGTTTCGCCGGGATTCATCGACCCGCATACGCATTACGATGCCCAGATCTGCTGGGACGGCGCGGTCACCCCGTCGTCCTGGCACGGTGTCACCAGCGTAGTGATGGGCAACTGCGGTGTGGGCATTGCGCCCTGCCGGCCCGAGACGCGCGAAGTCGCGATGCGCGATCTGGTCAATGTCGAGGCCATTCCGTTCGAGGTATTGTCGAAAGGCATCACCTGGGATTGGGAGACCTTTCCTGAATTCATGGATGCGGCGGCGCGGCGCAAACCGTCGGTGAACCTGGGTTTCCTCGCGCCATTGACGCCGTTCCGGCATTACGTCATGGGCGAAGCGTCGTTGGAACGCGCGGCGAAGCCGGCCGAAACCGCGAAGATCAAAGCCCTGCTCGGCGAAGCGATGGATGCCGGCGCCTTTGGCTTTTCCAGCACCATCCTGAATCAGCACCTCGGCTACGGCGGCCGGCCACTGGCCTGCCGCAATGCCGACCACGCCGAACTCAAGGCCTACGCGAACGTGCTCAGGGAAAAGGACAAGGGCGCCATCGAGGTCGCCCTCACACGCCAGATCGCGGTACTCGAGGAAGACCAGTGCGAACTGCTCGACTTTCTGCTGGATGAGAGCGGCCGGCCTGTGACCTTCATTGCGCTATTCGACCGCGACGACATTCCGGAAGCCGTGCGCGATACGCTGAAGCGCGCCGCGCCGATGATCGCCAAAGGCGCGCGCCCGCAGACCTCGCCGCTGCCGCTCACGCGCGAGATCGACATGCACAGCCCGTTCTCGTTTGCCGCGTTCCCGTCATGGAAGCGCGTCTTCCAGGACAAAACGAAAGCGGCGCAGAAAGCGGTCTACCGCGATCCGGCTTTCCGCAACCAGTTCCGCGAAGAACTCAAGAACCCGATCGCCTTCGGCAACTGGGAACGCATCACCCTGCACGAAGTGAAATCGGCGGAGCTGAAACGCTTCGAGGGCTTGACGGTGGCGGAGATCGCGCGCGCGGAAGGCAAGGATAGCGTGGACGCCTTCCTCGACCTGACCCTGGCGGACGACCTCGACCTCGAATACACCATGGCGTCCTACAACACCCGCGTCGATCGCATGGCCGAACTGCTGAACAACCCCGCGATCCTGATCGGCCTCGGCGACGGCGGCGCCCACGTGGACATGCTGTGCGATTCCGGCTACCCGACTTATCTGCTCGGCACCTGGGTGCGCGAGCGCGCAGTTCTGACGCTGCCCGAAGCAATCAGGCGGCTGACTTCCGATCCGGCGGACCTGTTCGGCATCAAGGATCGCGGAAGATTGAGTCCCGGCCTCGCGGCCGACATCGCTATTTTCGATCCGGCGACGGTGGGTTCGTCGAATCGCGGCGAGCGGCGCTACGATCTTCCAGGCGGCGGCAAGCGCATGGTCATGCCCTCACGCGGGGTCCGATACACGATCGTGAATGGAGTCACAACTTACGCCGACGGACAACTCGTCGGCGCTTCCGCCGGCACAGTCCTGCGATCCTAGGGATCAAACCCAACACGGAGGCACAGAGAGCACAGAGGACACAAAGAAGAGCGAGGGAAGAAGATGGACATATTCGATCGCTGCCATAATGGGATATTCGATTTTCATCGTGGCGGCCAAGTTGAATTCTCAACATTTCATACTCGTTGGCTCATTCTTTTTCTTTTCTCCGTGTCCTCTGTGCTCTCTGTGCCTCTGTGTTGGATGGAGACAACGCGCCGGAATGAACGAGGAGGAATCACGATGAACTCGCCGTGCAGGGGCGTGCCGGCAATGTTTGCGGCGATCGTCGCGGCGCTGTCGGTCTTTGCGCTGGCAGTCGGCGCGCATGCGCAGACCAAAACGCCGATCCGCATCGGTCTGTCGATTGCGCAGACCGGCCCGTTGAGCGGGGCCGGAAAATCCGGACTGGTGGCGCTGCAGATCTGGCGAGACGACGTCAATGCCGGCGGCGGCCTGCTCGGACGCCAGGTCGAGCTGGTTGTCTACGACGACCAGAGCAACCCGTCGATGACGCCCGGCATTTATTCCAAGTTGCTGGACGTCGACAAGGTGGACCTGCTGGTCGCGCCTTACGCGACCAATCCCACGGCGCCGATCATGCCGCTCGTCAAGCAGCGCGATTTGCTGCTGATTGGAAACTTCGCGCTGGACGTCAATGCGCAGATCCGGCATGACAAGTATTTCAACAACCAGCCCTGGGCTTCGGCCAAAGACTCGGCCGCGCCTTTCCTCGGTCTATGCAAGAAAGTTGGCGCGAAGACCATCGCCATTCTCGCGGCCGATGCAGAGTTCGCGCAAAACCTGGCGGGCGGCGTGCGAGCAGGGTTGAAAGAGGCCGGACTGGAGTCGGTCTACGATCAGAACTATCCGCCGAACACCGTGGAATTCTCCTCCATGGTGCGCGCGATCCGCGCCAGGAATCCCGACGTGGTATTCGTCGCCTCGTATCCGTCCGATTCCACGGCGATCATCCGTTCGGTCAACGAGATCGGCATCGGCAACAGCGTCAAGCT
>Ga0207708_10003703_pt1 | contig 11288 bp, 12 predicted proteins | sample KBSK5101metaG_FD_184340 | JGI IMG/M metagenome (GOLD analysis project Ga0207708, IMG submission 184340) | Corn, switchgrass and miscanthus rhizosphere microbial communities from Kellogg Biological Station, Michigan, USA - KBS K5-10-1 metaG... | ecosystem: Host-associated > Plants > Roots >...
GGCAGGTTGCCAAGGATGCCGCCGCCCGTGATGTGCGCGAGCGCCTTCACGTCGGCGCGCTCCCGCAGCGCGCGCACCTCGTCCAGGTAGAGCCGGTGCGGCGCGAGCAGCAGATCGGCGTCGAAGTCGTCCTCGCCGACGAGCGCCCGCACGAGCGAGAAGCCGTTGGTGTGCAGTCCGGAGGAGGGAAGGCCGAGCACGACGTCGCCGGGCTCGCAGCGCGAGCCGTCGATCAGTCGCTCGCGGTCGACGATCCCGACGCACGTCCCCGCGAAGTCGAGCTCCTGCTCGCGGTAGACGCCCGGCAGCTCGGCCGTCTCGCCGCCGATCAGCGCGCAGCCGGCCTCGCGGCAGACCTCGGCCGCGCCTTCGACCAGCTCGGCCACCTGCTCGAGATCGAGCTCGTGCGCGGCGACGTAGTCGAGCAGGAAGAGCGGCTCGGCCCCGGTCGTGAGCACGTCGTCGATGCAGTGCGCGGCGAGGTCGCGACCCGCGTCGCGCAGCCGGCCCGCCCGGCGCGAGAGCACGAGCTTCGAGCCGACCCCGTCGGTGGTCGCGGCAAGAAACCGCCGCTCGTCGAGCGGGTAGAGCCCGGCGAAGGCGCCGAAGCCTTCAGCGCCGGTCGACTCGACCGCCGCGCGCAGCCGACCGACTACTTCCTCCGCGGCGGCGAGCGAGACCCCAGCTGCTTCGTAGGTCCTGCCCCCGGAGCTCACGGAGCGAGTCTAGGCCTCTGCGCGGTCGAACAGCTCCGCGTGTAGCTCGGGCCGGCCGCGCGGGCCGTCAGGCAGGAAGCGCACGGTCGTCTCGCCGACGACGACATCGCCCTCCGCCTGGTCGAGCTCGAGCAGGCGGCAGAGCGCCTCGGCCTTCGCCGCCGGGTCGTCGGCGCGCAGGTGCAGCTCCTCCAGCCGCAGCTCGTCGGCGTTGCCGAGCAGCTCGTCGATCCAGTCCCGCTGCGGGTGCACCTCGAGCCGGTAGCCCGCCTCGGTGGCGACGAACGTGCGCCGCCCGGGGTACTCCTGCACGCGCAGCCGCCGCTTCGTCGCGCGCTCGAGCACCTCGTGGAACTCGTCGTCCTCGAGGGCGACGCCGAGATGGTCGACCCGCGGCAGCGGCCACTGCCCCGGCTGGACGACGACGTTGACCGCCCCGCGCTCGAGCTCGGAGAGCCGGTGCCGGAAGCCCTTCTGCTCGAGCTCCTCCCACGAGACGCCCGCCTCGAAGTGCACCTGGTCCTCGCCGATTCGCCCGTAGCGCGCGATCAGCCGGAAGCCGAGCTTGCCCAGGTAGCGCGCCTCGACGCCACGGACGTCGCTCGTCACCAGGTGGTAGTGGAATAGCTCCACGGGCCCGCGGAGTGTGCAGGAACCTCGCCGTTTGTGCGGAACGTGACGGGCGTCACATGAACGGCTCCGCCCTGCACCACGTCGACCTCGTCGTCTCGTCGATCGAGCGCAGCCTGCCCTTCTACCGCGACCTGCTGGCGCCGCTCGGCTTCCACCGGATCGGCGAGGTCGAGGGCGAGCGTGGCGAGACGATCTGGTACCTCTCGGGCGCGGACTGCTCGATCGGCCTGCGCGAGTCGCAGAGCGAAGGCCCGTTCGACCGCTACCGGGTCGGCCTGCACCACCTCGCGCTCGAGGCGGGCTCACGGGCGGTGGTCAACGAGCGAGCCGAGTGGCTCCGGGCCCAGGGCGCCGAGATCGAGAGCGGGCCGGAGGAATATTCGTATGTGCCTGGTTATTACGCCGTGTTCTTTTACGATCCCGACGGCATCAAGCTGGAAATCGTGCACGTACCCGGCCTAGCGGCCTGAAGAAAGGAGAGCTGGCATGTCGACCCCCCAGGGGATGCCGAACTTCCCGGCGGGCGCGCGCCTGCCCGTCCCGGGCAACGCGGAGTTCTTGCTCTACGCCGTGATCGAGATCACGCTGATCCTGATCTGGATCATCGCCGACAGCGTCAACACCAACCAGTGGTGCATCTTCACGGTCGCCCTGACGGCGTTCTACATCCTGAGCCGCGGCATCGCGAAGGCGAGCCGCGTCCTCGAGCAATAGCTAGCTCGGCAGCGCCGGCTCGAACCTGAGCTTCGCGCCCTCACGCGGGACTGCCGTCGGGTAGTCCCGCGTGAGGCAAGCGCGGCAGAGGTCGCTCGGCGGCCGCCGGGTCGAGGCCTCGAGCCCTTCCAGCGACAGATAGGCGAGCGAGGTGGCGCCGATGTGCTCGCGGATCTGCTCGATCGTCCGCGAGCTCGCGATCATCTCGTCCTCGGCAGCCAGGTCGATCCCGTAGAAGCACTGGCCGACGACCGGCGGCGCCGAGACGCGCACGTGCACCTCGGCGGCCCCGGCCTCGAACAGCAGCTCGACGATCTTGCGCGTCGTGTTGCCGCGGACGATCGAGTCGTCGACGGCGACCACGCGCTTGCCCGCGACCTCGGCGAGCGGGTTGAACTTCAGCTTCACGCCCTGCTCGCGCAGGCCCTGGTCGGGCTGGATGAAGGTGCGCCCGACATAGCGGTTCTTGATCAGGCCCTCGCTGAACGGGATCCCGGTCGCGCGCGAGAAGCCGATCGCGGCCGGCGTGCCCGAGTCGGGGATCGGCAGCACCAGGTCGGCCTCGACCGGCGCCTCGGCGGCGAGCCGCTCGCCCATGCGCAGCCGCGCGCCGTGCACCTCGACGCCGTCGAGCCGCGTGTCCGGCCGCGCGAGGTAGAAGAACTCGAAGATGCAGAGCGCCCCGTGCTCGGCCGGCTCGACGGCCTGCAGCGAGCGCACGCCGTGCTCGTCGATCAGCACCAGCTCGCCGGGCGCGAGCTCGCGCTCCAGCTCGGCGCCGACCAGGTCGAGCGCGCAGGTCTCGGAAGCGAGGATCCACTCGCCCTGCTCGCCGCGGCCGAGGCAGAGCGGCCGGAACCCATGCCGGTCGCGGAAGCCGATCAGCGTCCCGTTCGAGAGCGCGACCACCGAGAACGCGCCCTCGAGCCGGGCCATCGCACCGGCGACCGCCTCCTCGAGCGGCGCCTCGTCGCTTGCGATCAGGGCAGCGATCAGCTCGGTGTCGGAGGTCGTGCCCAGCGTGATGCCCTCCGCCATGAGCTCCTCGCGCAGCTCCGTCGCATTGACGAGGTTGCCGTTGTGCCCGAGCGCGACGGTGCGCCCGCGCCCGCGCTGGATCAGCGGCTGCGCGTTCGCCCAGAGCGTCGAGCCCGTGGTCGAGTAGCGCGTGTGGCCGATCGCGGTGTCGCCGTGGAGGCCGCGCAGCTTCTGCTCGTCGAAGACCTGCGTGACGAGGCCCATGTCGCGCAGCACGGTCAGGTGGCCGTGGTCGGAGACGGCGATCCCGGCCGACTCCTGGCCGCGGTGCTGCAGGGCGAAGAGGCCGAAGAAGGTCACGCGCGCGACGTCCCGCTCGGGGGCGCGGATGCCGAAGACGCCGCACATCAGACGACCGTCCCGAGCTTGCGCAGCTGCGGCCAGTCGGGCCGCTCGCCGGCCAGGATGACGGAGCCGTGCGGCGCGTCGCCCGCCGCCTCGAAGACGTGGCCGCTGAAGACGGACGCTTCGGCGAGCGCGTGCGCGAGGCCGCCCGCGCCGACGTCATGGACGAGCGAGAGCCGCGACGCGTTCCGCCAGAGCCAGCCGATCAGCTCGACGTCGTCGCCCTCGGCCAGCCAGACCGCGTCGCCCGCCCGCCAGCCGCGCGGCACCTCGCGTACGTCCGGCACGAGGCCGACGCACCCGACGACCGGCGTCGGCGGAATCGCCCGTCCGTCGGTCTCGTTGTAGAGGGACACGTTGCCCGAGACGACCGGAACCCCGAGCGCCTCGGCCGTCTCCGCGATGGCCTCGATCGCCTCCGCCAGCTCCCAGCCGATCTCGGGCTTCTCCGGGTTGCCGAAGTTGAGGCAGTCGGTCAGCGCGAGCGGCTCGCCGCCGGCGCAGGCCACGTTGCGCGCCGCGCCGAGCACCGCCGAGCGTCCCGCCTCCCGCGGGTCGCGGCAGCCCGGCGGCGGCCCGTCGAGCGAGACCACGAGCCCTCGCCAGGAGGGCCGCAGCTGCAGCACCGCCGCGTCCAACCCCGGCCGGCGCACGGTGCGCGAGAGGACGAGCTGGTCGTATTGCTGGTAGATCCAATCCTTCGGTTCCAGGTTGACCGGGTCGACCTCGGCCCGCGGCCGCGCGGCCTCGAGCCGGTCGACCTCGTAGCGCGGGCACTCGTCGGTGAGCAGCGCCGCCGGGATCTCGCCGACGAGCTCGTCGTCCCAGAAGGCGCGCAGCTCGCCGGTCTCGGTCACCTCGCCGATCGCGGCGTGGTGGAGCTCCCAGCGCGCGAGCACCGCCTCGACCTCCGCGAGCCGCTCGGGCCGGACGACGGCGACCATCCGCTCCTGACTCTCGGAGATCATGATCTCCCACGGCTCCATCCCCTCCTCGCGGAGCGGGACGCGGTCGAGACGGACGTCGACGCCCACGTCGCGCGCCATCTCGGCAAGCGAGGAAGCGAGCCCGGCCGCGCCGCAGTCCTGCAGCGACTCGACGAGCCCTGCCTCGACCAGCTCGAGCGAGGCCTCGATCAGCTTCTTGCCCGTGAAGGGGTCGCCGACCTGGACGGTCGGGCGCTTGTCCGCGTCGTCCTCGCCGAGCTCCTGGCTTGCAAGCACCGAGGCGCCGCCGATCCCGTCGCGGCCAGTGGTGGCGCCGTAGAGGACGAGCACGTTGCCGACCCCGCGCGCGCCCGCGCGCGTGACCCTCTCCGCAGGGAGGAGGCCGACGCACATCGCGTTGACGAGGCAGTTGCCGGCGTAGGCCGCGTCGAAGACCGCCTCGCCGCCGACCGTCGGCACGCCGACGCAGTTCCCGTAGTGGCCGATCCCCGCCACCGCGCGCCGGAAGCTCCAGTCGGGCGCGCCGAAGCGCAGGCCGTCGAGCAGCGCCACCGGCCGCGCCCCCATGGCCACGATGTCGCGCAGGATCCCGCCAACGCCCGTGGCCGCGCCCTGGAACGGCTCGACTGCTGAGGGGTGGTTGTGCGACTCGACCTTGAAGGCGACCGCCTCGCCCTCGCCGAGGTCGATCACGCCCGCGTTCTCGCCCGGCCCCTGCAGCACGCGCTCGCCGTCGCTCGGCAGGCGCTTCAAGAGGCGCGCCGAGTGCTTGTAGCCGCAGTGCTCCGACCAGAGCAGCGAGAAGACCGCCAGCTCGAAGTGGTTCGGGTCGCGGTCGAGCAGCTCGCAGATTCGCGAGTACTCGAAGTTGGTGAGGCCGAGTGCCTCGTGCAGCGACTGATCGGAGACCCTCGTCAGGACGCCGAGTCTAGTGACCTCACAGGACAAGGCAAGCGCACGTTTTGAAAGCAGTGGGTCGTCACCGCAACCTGGCGATGTTGATCGGGCTGGCCCTGATCTGGGGATCGTCGTTCCTGTTCATCAAGGTGGCCGTGCGGGAGCTCACCCCTGCGACGCTGATAGTCGGGCGGCTCGGGCTCGCGGCGATCACGCTCGCCGCGCTCGTGCCGTTCGTCGTCGGCACCGGCGAGACCGCGCGCCAGCTGCGCGCGAACTGGGTCTGGCTCGTCGTGGTCGCGCTCGTCAACACCGCGATCCCGTTCTGGCTGCTTTCCTGGGGCGAGACGCGCATCGACTCCGGGCTCGCGTCGATCATCCAGGCCTCCGTGCCGATCTTCAACGCGCTGATCGCGTTCGTCGCCTTCCGCGAGGTGCGGGTGACCGGGATGCGGCTCGTCGGCGTCGCGGTCGGCTTCGTCGGGGTCGCGCTGCTCGTCGGCGCGCAGCCCGAGGGCAAGGTGCTCGGCGCGCTGGCCGTGGTCGGGATGGCCTTCTGTTACGGCCTCGGCGGGCTGCTGACAGGCCGGTATCTCAAGCCGGCCCAGCCGGTCGTCGTCTCCTTCGCCTCGACCGCGATCGCCACGCTCGTGTGGCTTCCGGTCGGCATCGCCCAGGCGCCGGCGCACATGCCCGGCTGGAAGACGATCGGCTCGGTGCTTGCGCTTGGCATCCCCGGGACGGCCCTCGCCTACCTGCTCTTTTTCGGGTTGATCACGGGAGCCGGCGCCGCCTACGCGTCGCTCGTGACCTACCTGATCCCGCCGATCGCGCTTGCGTACGGAGCGATCTTCCTCGGCGAGCGCTTCGGCGCCGCGGCCTTCGGCGGCCTCGCGCTGATCCTGGCCGGCGTCGCCCTCGGAACCGGCGCCGTGCGGTTCAGACGGGCTCGGCAGCCTCAGCCAGTCGACACCTAGCTAGAACCTTCGCGCCTCCTCGGTGAGCACTCCGGAGCACGGCAGGCAATACGAGCTCAGCTCGTCCGCCTTCTGGTTCAGGCGCTTCTTCGCCTCCTTGGGCCCGAGCACGTCGGCGTACTCGTGAACCAGCGCGATGTAGCGCTGCGTCTGCTGCGCGAGATGGCGCGAGTTGAACGCCGCGTTGGCGGTCTCGAGGGTCGAGAACTGGAAGTCGATCCGCTCGAACTTGATCTCCATCGCCTTCGTCTCGCCCGAGGTGTCGCCGCAGCCGCCGAGCAGCGCGGCCGCCAGCAACAGGAGCAGCCAGATGCGCGACCTCCTCATGCGGTCAATCTACCGCTGCCGGATGGATAGCCTCGGGGACGTGTCCCGCTCCTACGTGATCTACATCGGCCTGCTGGCGGCGTTCTGGGGCGCGTCGTACATGTTCATCAAGGTCGCCGGCCGCGCCTTCGAGCCGGCGGCGATGATCATGCTCCGGCTGGTGATCGCCTCCTCGCTGCTGCTCGTCGTGCTCGCCGTGCAGCGCGGCTGGCACCGGACGCTCGGCGAGATGCGCGCGCTCGGCTGGGAAGGGTTCGGGCTCGGGGTCGTGAACGGCGCGATCCCGTTCACGCTGATCGCCTGGGGCGAGCGTCACATCGACTCGGGCGTGGCCGCGATCGCGAACGCTTCCTTGCCGATCTTCGTCGTCCTGCTCGCGATCCGGTTCAAGCCCAGCGAGACGGTTCACGGGCTGCGGCTCGCCGGCTTTCTGCTCGGCCTGGTCGGCGTGGGCGTGCTCGCCGGCGTGCACCCCGAGGGCGGCTGGTGGGGCGTGGCCGGGACGATGGCCGTCGTCGTCGCCTCGGTCTCGTACGCCGTCGGCAGCCTCTGGGGCCAGCGGCTGATCGCGGGCACCAGCGGGCTCGTCCTCTCGGCAAGCTCGATGCTCGGCGGCCTGGTAGTGCTGCTGCCGTTCGGGCTGGCGCAGCTCCCGTCCTCGGTTCCGGGCTGGAAGGAGATCGGCTCGGTGATCGCGTTGGCCGTGATCGGGACGGCGCTCGCCCAGATCCTGCTCTACCGCGTGCTGCGCAGCGACGGCGCGGCTCGCGTCAGCCTCGTCACCTACCTGCTGCCGGTGACCGCGCTCTTCTACGGCGTGCTGCTGCTCGGCGAGCCGCTCACCTGGGAGGAGCTCGCCGGGATGGTGCTGATCCTCGGCGGGGTCGCGCTCGGCTCCGGCGCGGTGCGCTTCGCGCGGCGCGAGCCCGTCGCGGCGCCCTCGCCGTGAACGTCACGCTGCGGCGGGCCGAGCCGCGCGACGTCGACTTCCTGCTCGAGCTGATGACCCACGAAGACGTCGACCCGTTCATGGCCGTCATCCGCCCGCGTGACCGAGAAGGGCTGCTGGCCGAGATCGAGCGCTCGCAGGCCGAGCCGGAGGAGTACGGCCGCTTCGTGATCGAGGTCGACGGCCAGCCCGCGGGCCTGATGGGCTTCCAGGTCGCGAACAAGCGCAGCCGGATCGCCAACCTCGGCTCGCTCGCCGTGCACCCGTCCTTCCGCGGCCGGCGCCTGGCGGACGAGGCCGCCCGGCTGTTCCAGCGGCACCTGATCTTCGACCTCGACTACCACCGGCTGCAGCTCGAGATCTACGGCTTCAACGAGCGGGCGCAGCGGCATGCCGAGCGCGCGGGATTCGTGAAGGAAGGCGTGAGGCGAAAGGCGTACGACCGCCATGGCGAGTGGGTCGACGGCGTCATCTACGGCCTCGTCCGCGAGGACCTCGCCGAGTAAGGAAGGGCGTCTAGCGCGTCAGGTACGCAACACGGCCGGCCTCACCTGAGGCCCAGCAGGCGTTCGGGTTCGCGCAGGCGACGGTGTCGAGGCTGCCGTGGTCGAAGCGCTGCCACGTCGTGCCCGCGTCCGTACTGACATCGCTGCCGGTCGGGCCGACCGCGATCGCAGTGTGCCCGTCGACCCACGTCACGCCCGAGCGGTACTCCGGCGGGCCACCCGGGAGCAGCGACCACGTGACGCCGCCGTCGCTCGTGCCCGCGAAGTTGTCGGGCGAGGCCGCCGGCGCAAGGAAGTCGCCGCCGACCGCGAGCCCGTGCTGCTGGTCGCGGAACGCCAGGGCGAAGATGCCGTTCGAGCCGGAGCCGCTCGCGACCGGCGTCTGCGCGACGGTCCAGCTCGTGCCGCGATCGTCGGAGCGGAACACGCGGCCGGCGGTCGTGCCGAACCATGCGCGGCCGCCGTGGCTGGTGATGCACTCGCCGCTCGCCGCGAAGGCCGCCTCACCTGGCAACGCGGCGGGCATCTGCAGCCCGGTGACACGCCAGTGCAGGCCGCCGTCGTCCGTCGCGAGTACGAGGAAATGCTGGCCGTCAGGCGGATCGGAGAGCAGGAGGCCCCGGCGGTCGTCGAAGAACGTCATGCAATCGTAGAAGGCGCCGGGGTTCGTGTTCTGGAGCGTCACGTTCCATGTCTGGCCGCCGTTCGCCGTGGCGTAGATGCGGAAGTCGCTCGGGTTGTTCCCGATCGACATCGCGACGGCGCGATTCGCGTCGAACGCTTCGATGTCGCGGAACTGCAGGCCGGCGGCGCCGGACGGGCTGACGTCCTGCCACGTCGCGCCGCGATCGGTCGTGCGCATGACGACGCCGTCCGTGGCCGTGTAGCCGCTGACCCAGGCAGTCGTCGCGCTCACCGGAGAAAGCCCCCGGAAATGAGCCGTCGTCCCCGTGGGCGTGTTGTGCCACGCATGGGCCGTGTGACCACTGGATGCGCTCGGAACCGCCGCAAGTGCGCCGGCCGCCGCGAGCAAGAGAGCCCACTTCCGCACGAGGCGAACCTACCGCGCTCAAGGGCCGGATGCAAGACGTGCGGAGTAGGCTGGCGCCATGGCCGCCGTGAGCTTCGCCAGGCGCTGGGCCGACGGCTACCGGATCTCGTGGGAGGCCGGCGACGCCGCAGCCGCCGCCGCGCTGTACCGCGACGACTGCGTCTTCCGCTCGGCGCCGTTCCGAGACCCGGAGCCGCCGATCGACTACACGACGCGGGTCTACCCAGAGGCGCGGGCCGAGGACGTGCGCTTCGGCGAGCCGGTCGAGGCGGGCGACCGGGCCGCGGTCGAGTGGTGGGCGACGCTCGTGCTTCCCGACGGGGAGGAGCAGGCGATCGCGGGCTGCTCGGTGCTCCGCTTCGACGAGCAAGGCCTCGTCGTCGAGTCGAGGGACTACTGGCACATGGAGCCGGGCCGCCGCGAGCCGCACGCGACCTGGGGCCGGTGAGGCTCGGGCGCTCAGCGGCGCTGACGGCCGCGGTCGCGGTCGCGTTTGCCGACTCCTCGATCGTCGTGCTTGCGCTGCCCGAGCTGTACGGGCGCTTCAACACGACGATCGAGGGCGTCTCCTGGGTCGTGACCGCCTACAACGCAGCGGTCGCCGTGACGGCGCTGCTGCTCTTGCTGCTCGTGCACCGGTTGAGCTCGACGGTGCTACTGGGCGCCGGACTCGGGCTCTTCCTCGCCGCCTCGATTGCGTGCGCGGCGGCGCAGAGCCTCGCGTTCCTGATCGGGGCGCGGACCGTCCAGGGAATCGGCGCTGCGCTCCTGCTCGTCGGGGCGCTGCCGGTGCTTGGCCGCGCGCGCTGGACGGCGGCGGCGACGTTCGGGCTCGCGCTCGGGCCCGCGCTCGGCGGCGTGCTCACGCAGGCGTTCGACTGGCGGGCAATCTTCGTAGCGCAGGCACCGGTCGCCGCGCTCGGGCTGGTCGGCCTCGTGCGGGCGCACGCGCATGTGGACGCCCAGGAGGGCTGGAGCCGCTCGCTCGTGCGGACGCTGCCTGCGAACGCCTGCCTCGGGCTGCTCTTCGGCGCGCTCGTCGGGGCGCTCTTCCTCGCCGTGCTGCTCGTGATCAGCGTCTGGGACTACTCGCCGATCGCCGGCGCGGGGATCGTCAGCGCGCTACCGCTGGCGGCTCTCGCCATGCGGTGGCTCAGGCTGGAGCCGCTGACGGCCGTCCTGGGCGGCGCGGCGCTGCTGGCCGTCGGGCTGGTCGGGCTGGCGCTGCTGCCCTCGGCGAGCGTCGGCTTCATGATCTGGTCGCTCGCGCTCTGCGGCGCGGGCCTCGGGCTCGCGCTGCCCGTGCTCTCGAACGTCGCGCTCGACCAGGGCGCCGGGCTGACGCGCAGCGGCACGCTCACCGTCGGCGCGCGCCACGCCGGCCTCGTGCTGGCGCTCGCGCTGATCGCGCCGCTGCTCGCTTCACGCGCGCCCGACGCCGGCGACAAGGCGCTGCTGCGCGGGACGGCGGTGCTGCTCGATGCACGGATCGGCCTCGACAAGAAGGTCCCGGTCGCGCTCGACCTGCGCAAGGCATTCGCCAAGGCGCAGGAGGGTGAGACGCCTGACCTGAAGCAGCCGTTCAACGCCCACGGCGCGCGGACCGACCCGGCGCTCGCGGCCGTGCGTGACCGCCTCTTCGGAGCGATCGCGGCGACGATCACGCGCGCGTCGCGGCCGGCCTTCTTCCTCTGCGCCGGGTTCGCCGCGCTGGCGCTGATCGTGGCTGCTGGCTTCCGCCGGAGGATCGCGTGAAGCCCGCCGCCTGGGTGCTCGTCGCGCTGCTCCTGAGCGGCGCCGCGCTGGTCGGAGTCGAGCTCGGCAAGGGTGCGCTCGACGAGCCTGCGCCAAAGATCGCCGACCCGTGCCAGCCGCGCGGCGGCCCAACGGGCGGGATCGACACGACGATTCAGCGCATCGTCCTCGACGGCCTCGACGGCGCCGCCTGCCGGCTCCACACGTCGCGCGAGGAGCTCGTACTCTCGCTCGGCGGCTCCGGGTTGGGCGTCACCCGCCAATGGGACGCGCACACGATCGAGGTCGCGCTGCGCGCGGGACTGCTGAACTCGGTCGATGCCGCCGTGCAGCGCGGCGACGTGCCGGAGTTCCTGGCACCCGCCCTGCGCGGGATCGTCGAGAACGCCCCGCTCGGCAAGCTGGTCCGCGGCGGGATCAGCCTGAACGACCT
>Ga0207708_10003706_pt1 | contig 11283 bp, 8 predicted proteins | sample KBSK5101metaG_FD_184340 | JGI IMG/M metagenome (GOLD analysis project Ga0207708, IMG submission 184340) | Corn, switchgrass and miscanthus rhizosphere microbial communities from Kellogg Biological Station, Michigan, USA - KBS K5-10-1 metaG... | ecosystem: Host-associated > Plants > Roots >...
ATCAGGAACTTGCCGTCCTTGTCGGACTTGGCGACGCGCTTGCCGCCGTAGCCGTCGCTGATGAAGAAGGTGCCGTCGGGCAGCCAGGCGATGTCGGTCGGCCGGTCGAACAGCTTGCCGCCGTCGCGCCCGCGCTTGCCGGTGGTGCCGAGCGTCATCACCAGCTTGCCGTCGTAGGTGAACTTCCAGATCACGTGCAGCTGGTCGTCGATGATCCAGACGTGCTTGTCGCGATCGTACGGGTTCATCTTGATCTTGTGCGGGCCGCGGCCGCACGGATCGGCGGCGAACATCTTCTCGAGGTGCGGCCACTCCTGCACCATCTTGCCGTTGCGATCGACGACGAACACGGAATGGTGCCAGCGCCGCTCCCAGCCGCGCTTCTCGACCGTCTCGCAGGTGGCGCTGAGGCCGTCGGTGTTGCCGGTGGCGGTGCGCGGCGGCTGCAGCAGCGCGTACGGCGTCCACGGCTTCGCGTTCGCCGGCAGCGGCAGCTCGCCGCGCTGCGCGATCCAGATGCGATCCGGCGTCTCGGCGTAGACGGCGCCGACCGAGCCCCACGTCCAGCCGGCGTGCTTCACGCCGTCGGCGCCGTCGGGCAGCGGCTGCGGCCAGTTCTGCACCAGCTCGTAGGGGCCGAACTCTTCCTGGCCCCCTCTCTCCTGTCCGCCCTGCGCGCCGACGAACAGCACCGCGCAGGCGACGAGACCTGTCGCCACGAGAACCGTGGCCGACCTGATAGGAACACGCATGATGACCTACTCCTTTCGCGCTGACCGCGTGGCCGAACGAGGAAACGGCATTCTAGCGCGCGCTCGCCACCCGCGCCGCGGTTTTCTGACGCTCGTGCGCGCCTTCGGGCTTGCTCCGCCGTCGTCTCGAAATGAATTTCAAGCGAGCAGAGGCGGGCGGTTCCATCCCAGATCCTGGCGTGCCCGTCGACTCGTGGTCTGCAGCGACTGTTACACTCGGCGCATGTGGACCTGGTATGCGGTCGTGGCGATGATTTGCTTTGCCGTGATGCAGTTGTCGTTCCGGTATCTCAGCCAGCGCGGCGTCGATTCGGCGGCGATGCTGCTGCTCGTATTCGCGTTCGGAACCGTGCCCTATCTGCTGCACGTGCGCATGACGCGAACGCCACTGCCGGCGGGAACGGCCGCAATCATGCTGCTCGCGGGCACGGCGTTCCTGAGCTATGTCGGCAACCTGTTTTCGGTCAAAGCGGTCGCCGATGCACCCAATCCCGGCTACGCCATCGCCATCGTCAGCCTCCAGGCCGTCGTCGTCACGCTGGCAGCGGCGGGATTGTTCGGCGCGGCCATCGGCTGGTCCAAGGTGCTCGGCATCGCCCTCTGCGCCACCGGGTTGGCTCTCGTTGTCATTTAACGTCCGCTCTCTCTGACGTTCGATCGGAGGCCTGCCGTTGCGCGCGATCGGTCGCGTGGGTCAACCCACCCGACCTAACGCGACCGCCTCACTCGCCTGAATTGACCGCGACTCCGGCGGGCGCGACCCCGGCGAGCGCACGAGAGCGGCGAGCGCAGTGAGCCGCTCTCAGGCGAAGCTCCACTGCCCGGCGAGCGCGCTGCGCGCGGCTTCAATCGCGTCACGTCCGCGGCTCGACGCGATGCCGCTGCGCGGCCACGGCGCCGCCGCGCCGTTGAGCGCGTCGATTGCCGCATCGAGCGAACCGGCCAGCGCGGCCAGGTCGTATCCTCCCTCCACCACCGCCGCGAGCCGGCCGCGGCAGCACTCGTCGGCCACCTCTTTCAGCTCGCGCGTCATCGCGCCGAAGGCCGCGGTCGTGACGCGCATGCCGCCGAGCGGATCGCGCTCGTGCGCGTCGAAGCCCGCCGAGACGACGAGCAGGTCCGGCGCGAATTGACGCACCACGGGCACGACGACTTCCGAGAACGCGATCTGGTAGTCCTCGTCGACCGCGCCGGCGTCGAGCGGCAGGTTGACGGTGAAACCGCGACCGTCGCCGTGGCCGGTCTCGTCGGCGGCGCCAGTGCCCGGGTAATACGGGAACTGGTGCAGCGACACGTAGAGCACGCGCGGATCGCGCTCGAAGATGTGCTGCGTGCCGTTGCCGTGGTGGACGTCGTAGTCGACGATCGCCACTTTCTGCGCCCCGAGCGTCAACGCGTGTGCCGCGCCGACCGCCGCGTTGTTGAACAGGCAGAAGCCCATCGCGCGATTGCGCTCGGCGTGATGCCCCGGCGGCCGCACCAGCGCGGCGGCGGCGTGTCCGGTCGTCCCCATCACCCGCTCCACCGCGTCGACGCAGGCGCCGGCGGCGAGCAGCGCAATCTCGTGGGTCTCGGGCGACGTGTAGGTGTCGGGATCGAGCGCGGCCGCTGTGCCCGCGAGCTGCGCCATCCGTCGAACGTGATCCTCGTCGTGCACGCGCGCGAGCTGCTCATGTGTGGCCGCGCGCGGCGCGACGATCTCCAGCCCGCGCGCCCGCCAGCGGCTCGCCACCGCGTCCATCGCTTCGGCGCGCTCGGGCCGTTCGGGATGCCCCGGCGGCGTCTGATGCTCGGCAAATCGTTCGGAGTGGATGAGGATGACGGGCACCGGAGACCAATTCTATTCTCCAAGCCCGTTTGCTACGATCCGCCCATGTCCAGACTTGCCCTGGCGGCCGTGTGCGCGGCCCTGCTCGCCGGCGTCTCGTTCGCCCCTCCGACGCGGCTCACGGCAGGCGCGTTGGCTCAACCGAGCGGCGCGCAGGCCGCCGAGACCCACGAGCAGCGCCGCGCGAGGTTCCTGAAGATGTCGCGCGAGGCGGAAGCGCGGGGGCTCGCCGATCCGTATAAGGGAATCACCGCCCGCGGCCAGATCACGCCGGGCTTGTTTCCTTTGAAATCCACCGGCGTCTCCACCGCCGCCGTTCGCACCGCCACCGAGCAGTTCCTCGGCATCCTGACGAAAGAGCAGCGCGCCAGGACCGTGTTCCCGATCGACGACCCGGAATGGCGCAAGTGGATGAACCAGGACTTCTACGTCCGGCAGGGCGTGAGCTTTCTCGAGATGTCGCAGGCGCAGCGCGACGCCGGCATCGGCATGCTGCGCGCCTCGCTCAGCGCCAGGGGACTGAAGCAGACGCGCGACATCATGCGCCTCAATCACACGCTCGGCGAGCTGAACGACAACGATTTCGATCGCTATGGCGAGTGGCGCTATCACATCACGGTGATGGGCACGCCGTCGGCCACCGAACCCTGGGGCTGGCAGTTCGACGGTCACCACGCGATCGTCAACTACTTCGTGCTCGGCGACCAGGTGGTGATGACGCCGTTTTTCGCGGGCTCCGAACCGGTGGTCGCCACCTCGGGCCGGTTCGCCGGCACGTCGATCCTGCAGGACGAGCAGAACCGGGGCCTCGAGATGGTGCGCGCGCTCGGCGACGCGCAGCGCAAGCAGGCGATTCTCAAGCTGTCGAAGACCGGCAACGAAAACGTCGCCGAAGCGTGGAAGGACAACGTCACGCTCGATTACGCCGGCGTGCGCGCGTCACAGCTGACCGACGCGCAGAAGAAGCAGCTCACCAGCCTGATCGCGCTCTACGTCGACAACCTGGACGACGGGCACGCGCGCGTGAAGATGGACGAGGTGCGGAAGCACGTCGACGACACGTGGTTCGCGTGGATCGGCGGCACCGAGCCGGGCAGCGTCTTCTACTACCGGATCCACAGCCCGGTGATCCTGATCGAATTCGATCACCAGGTGCCCGCCAACCTGAAGCACCTGGCGAAGGATCCGAACGCTCCGAACCCGCAGCACATCCACGTCGTGGTGCGGACGCCGAACGGCAACGATTACGGCAAGGACCTGCTGCGGCAGCACTACGCGCAGCATTCGCACGAGTAGTGTCCGCCTTCAGGCGGACATGACCACTACGGCTCGACGCGCAGCGCGATCGCCGGGTCGACGCGCGTGGCGCGCCGCGCGGGGATCAGGCACGCCACCAGGGCGATGGCGCCGAGCGCCGCCGGCGCGGCGATCAGCGTCGCGGTGTCGCGCGGGCCGACCGCGAACAGCATCTGCCGCAGCCCGCCGCTGAACGCGATCGCCGCGGCGACGCCGATCGCCAGGCCGATCGCCACCAGCCGCATCCCCTGCCCGACCACCAGCGCGAGCACATCGTCCGGCGACGCACCGAGCGCGAGCCGCACGCCCATCTCGCGCGTTCGCTGCACGACGTGATACGCCATCACGCCGTAGACGCCGACCGCCGCCACCAGCAGCGCCAGCGCCCCGAACCCGCCCATCAGGAGCATCGTCAGGCGCCGATCGGCGACCGAGGCCGAGACGACCGTCGTCATGTCGCGCTGCTGCGCGGGTGGTACTTCGGCGTCCTGCTCGCGCAGCGCCGCGCGCAGGGCCGGCGCGAGCGCCATCGGCTCGATCGCGGTGCGCACGACGACGGTGAGCGCGCGCGCCTGCGAGCCGGGCGAGAAGTGGCGGAACTGCGCGAGCGGGAAGAACATCTCGGGACGCGCCGGCCGATCGAGGCCGCGATGACGCACGTCGCCGACGATGCCAGCCACCGTGCGCCACGGTTGTGCCGCAGCGCCCGACACCTTCAACCGCTGACCGAGGGCATCGCCCGCGGGAAAAAACGATCGCGCGGCCGTTTCGTTGAGAAACAGCACCGGCACCGCGGCGTCGGCATCGTCGGACCGCTGCGGCAGGCGGCCGTTGACCAGGCGGATGCCCAGCGCTTCGAAGTAGCCGGGCGTGATCGCATACCAGTCGGCGGCGCCAAAGTGCCGCCGCCCTTCGATCGCGCGCCCGTCGACGTCGAAGCTCCAGTCGCCCGATGCGACCGACAGCGGCAGCCCGGTTGCGGCGCCGGCGATGTGCGCGCCCGGCAGAGCGCGGATGCGATCGAGCAGGGCGTCGAAAAAGACGCCGACGTCCCGCTGTGAGGGGTAGCGCACCGTTGGCAGCGAGACGCGCATCGTCAGCACGTGGTCGGCGCGGATGCCGGAAGGCACACGTACGAGGTTGACGAAGCTGCGGACGACGAGACCGGCAGCTACGAGCAACGCAACGGCGACCGCGACCTGCGCCACGACCAGGGTGGCGCGCACGCGGCCGCGAAGTCCGCCGGTGGCGCCGCGGCCGCCCGCGGTGAGCGCCTCGTTGACGTCCTCGCGCGAGATCTGCACCGCCGGGATCAGGCCGAACACCAGCCCGGTGCCGATCGCGAGCGCGATCGTGAAGAGCAGCACCGGCACGCTCAACCGCATGTCGGCAACGCGCGGCAGCGTCGTCGGGTCGATCATCAGCACCAGGCGCTGGCACGCCGCGGCGACGAGCAACCCGAGGGCGGCGCCGGCCAGCGCCAGCACGCACGACTCAGTGAGCAGCTGGCGCACCAGCCTGAAGCGGCTGGCGCCGAGCGCCGTGCGCACCGAGAGCTCGCGCCGCCGCACTTCGCCGCGCGCGAGCAGCAGGTTGGCGACGTTGGCGCAGGTCATCAGCAGCACGAGGCCGACCGCGGCAACGAGCGTCAGGAGGATCGGCCGCGACGGGCCAACGAGATCGGCGCGCAGCGGCCGAAGCAGGATGCCCCAGTTCGGCTGCGTGTGCTGCTCCGGGTACTCGCGCTTGAGGCCGGCGATCACCCCCGCCATGTCCGCCGACGCAGCCTCCAGCGCAACGCCAGGCTTCAGGCGGGCGATGGCTGCCAGATAGTGCCCGCCGCGCCGGCTGCGCGGCGCCGCGGCATCGAGGGTCAGCGGCAGCAGCATCGAGACCGGTTGATCCGATCCGAATTCGGCCGGCAGGGTGAACGACGCCGGCATGACGCCGACGACCTCCTGGCGATCGCCGTTGACCATGATCGTCGTGCCGACGATGGCCGGATCGGCGTGATAGCGGCGCTTCCACAGACGATCGGTCAGGATGACCGCGCGCGGCGCGCCGGGCGCCGCGTCTTCGGGCCGAAACGACCGGCCGAGCGCGGGCTGCACACCGAGCACGTCGAACGCATTGGTGGTGACGATGCCGCCGAGCACACGCTCCGACTCGATCGTGCCGCCGGTCAGGTTGACGAAGTTGACGGCAGTGGCCGCGACCGCAAGCGTTCGAGTGCGCTCGGCGTAATCGAGATACTCGGGGTCGGACAGCGCCAGCTCTGGATTGCCGTCCATCCGGTTGTACAACGCGACCAGCCGATCGGGATCCGCGTACGGCAGCGGCCGCAGCAGCACCGCGTGGACGACGCTGAACATCGCGGTATTGGTGCCGATGCCGAGCGCCAGGGTGACGACGGCGACGGCGACGAACCCGGGATTCCGCCGCATGCCGCGCAGCGCGTAGCGCAGATCCTGTTGCAGCTGCGTCAGGTGCTCGCGCGGGCCGATCGCCGCCAGATCGGCAATCGCATGCATCCAGACCGCCGTGCGCGCCAGCCGGCCGCCGGCCTCGCGCTGCTGCTCGCGGAAGACCTGCTCCATCTCGCGGCCGTAGTCGGCGCGGAAATCAAACGGCAACAATCGCAGCAAGCGGCGGAACAACCTGGTCTGGCTCATGTCAATCGTGCCCTCGGAATCAGGCTCTTCGCCCGCGCCATGCCGAGCGCGGTTTCCATGCGCCGCGCTTCGGCGCAGGCGACGCTGCGGCCGAATTCGGTGAGGCGGTAGTAGCGGCGGCGTTCGTCGTCGAGCGCGGCGTCGGGCCGCTCGTCCGATTCGGCAACGATGCCGTCGCTGACAAAGCGGCGGATGATGGCGTAGAGGGTGCCGGGGCTGAGGGTGACGCTGCCCTCGCTGCGCCGCTCGACTTCCTTGAGCACGGCATAGCCGTGCTTCTCGCCGTCCGCCAGCGCAATCAGCACCTCGAACATCGCCGGCGTCAGCGGCAGGCACTCGTCGGGATTGCGGCGTTTCGTCATAGTGACGTTATACTATGACGTTAGACGGCATAGTTCACGAAAACGTTCGCCGGGCTGGTCGTCAGCGCCCCGGCGGCAGCTCCGGGAGCTCCAGGTCCGCGCGGCGCGTGGCCGCCACGCTGACGCCCGATGCCGCCGCGCGGATCCGGCCGGCCTCGACCACGAGGCGGACGTCGGCGACCCGCGGCAGCGTCGATCCTGGCGCCGCCTTCAACGGAACGGTGAAGTGGACCTCGATCGGCTCCGACCCGCCGCTGGCCGCGACCATCGGATGCTCGGCATGGAATACGCCCGGCCCCGTCGACCGGCTGGCACAGCCGGACGACCCGGGTTCCCACCACCAGATGCCATCCCTGTCGCGCGGGTCGATCGCCACGCACAACCGTCGCGAAACGACGCCGGTCTCTATCGGAACCGCGGTGACGATGTAGCGGGGGACCGCGCGTGCCTGTCCGGGCGCCGAACGACAGCCGGTCACGATGAGGGCGAGCAGCACGACGACAGCGATCGCGCCCATGTGAAGTGCCTCGCCCATTATGGTCGCGGCGTCGACGCTGTTTGTTACCCGCTGCGGCCAAATCCGGACGATTGGGGTCTAAGCTCTTCGACGAAGTCCGTCACTCAGCCACGGAGGTCGACCCATCGTGGATACTCTCCTGCAGGACCTTCGCTACGCCCTGCGCACGGCGCGCCAGAACCCCGCCTTCACGCTTGCCGCGGTCGCGGCGCTCACGCTCGCCATCGGCGCGAACACCGCCATTTTCTCGGTGGTGAACACTGTGCTCTTGCGGCCGCTGCCCTACCCCGACCCGGACCGGCTTGTCGTCTTCACCACCACCTCGCCACAGGGTTCGGGGTTCGGCGCCTCACCGACCAAGTTCAACACCTGGCGCCGTCAAACCGCCGCGTTCCAGGACGTCTCGGCTTACCGCTTCAGCGTCGTCAACCTGACGGAAGGCGAACCCGAGCAGGTCGCGACGGCGCACGTCAGCGCCGATTTCTTCCGCCTCTTCGGCGCGCCGGTGTCGGCCGGCCGCACCTTCACCGCCGATGAAGACCTGCCGAATGGCGGCCGCGTCGTCGTGTTGAGCGACGGTTTCTGGCGGCGCCGTTTTGGCGCCGACGCCTCGCTGGTCGGCCGCAAGCTGTCGCTGAACGGCGAGCCGCACGAGGTCGTGGGCATCCTCGGCCCGTTCGACTCCGAGACGGTGCAAACGCCGATCGGGCCGCCGGATCTGTGGCTGCCGTTTCAGATCGATCCGAACAGCGTGATGCAGGGCAACTTCTTCGTCACCGCCGGCCGCGTCAAGCCAGGCGTCACGCTGGCGGCGGCGAAAGCGCAGCTCGGCCAGGCGGCCACCGAGTTCCGCGAGCGGTTTCCCAACGCCCTCGGGCGGCAAGGCGGCTTCGGCGCCGATCCGATGCAGGAGATCATCGTCAGGAACGTGAAGGGATCGCTGTGGGTGCTGCTGGGCGCGGTCACCTTCGTGCTGCTCATCGCCTGCGCCAACGTCGCCAACCTGCTCCTCGTGCGCGCGACGGTGCGGCGCCGCGAGATTGCGATCCGCGCCGCGATGGGCGCGGGGCGCCGCCGCATCACGCGGCAGCTGCTCACCGAAAGCGTCGTGCTCGCGCTGGCCGGCGGCGGGCTCGGGCTCCTCCTCGGCATGGCCGGCATCCGCGCGCTGCTGGCGATGAACCCGGGCAACATCCCGCGCATTGGCGTCAACGGCGCCGGCGTCGGCGTCGATTGGCGGGTGCTCACCTTTACGCTGATGGTCTCGATCGTCACCGGCCTGGTGTTCGGCCTCGTGCCCGCCGTTCAGTCGTCGCGCCTCGATCTGAACACGACGATCAAGGAGAGCAGCGGGCGATCGGGCAGCGGCTTCCGCCAGAACAAGGCGCGGGCGCTGCTGGTGGTCGCCGAGATGGGGCTGGCGCTGGTGCTGCTGGTCGGCGCGGCGCTGTTCATCCGCACCTTCCTCGCGCTGCGCGCCGTCAACCCGGGGTTCGACGCGCATCAGGTGTTGACGATGCGGATGTCGCTGCGCGGCGAGCATTTCACGACCACCGCCGCCGTCGCGCAGCTGATGCGCGACGGCGCCGATCGGCTCAACGCGCTGCCCGGCGTCGAGGTGGCGGGCGCCGCCTGCTGCGTCCCGCTCGAGGGCGGCTTCGGCCTGCCGATCATCATCGAAGGTCGGCCGCTCGACGGCCCCGCGCACGGCGGCGGCGGCTTCGCGCCGATCTCGCCGAATTATTTCCGCGCGTTCAGGATCCCGATCCTGCGCGGCCGCGCGTTCACCGACCAGGACACCGGCGGATCGCCGGGCGTGGCGATCATCAACAACGCGATGGCGAAGCGCTTCTGGCCGAACGGCGACCCGCTCGCCGATCGCATCACCATCGGCAAGGGCCTCGGCCCTCGCATGGAGCTCGCGGGACGGCAGATCGTCGGCATCGCCGGCGACGTGCGCGACGGCGGTCTCAACCGCGACCCGCAGCCGATCATGTACGTGCCCTGGGCGCAGATGCCCGACGCCCACAGCGCCAACCTGCTGGACATCACGCCGATCGCCTGGATTGTCAGGACGCGCGGCGAGCCCTACGCGATGAGCGCGAACATCCAGCGCGAGCTGCGCGCCGCCAGCGGCGGCCTGCCGGTGGCCGCGCCGCGCTCGATGGACGAGGTCGTCGTCCGCTCGACGGCGCGCTCGGACTTCAACATGATTCTGCTGACGACGTTCGCCCTCGCCGCGCTGCTCCTCGCCGCCATCGGCATCTACGGCCTGATGGCCTATTCGATTCAGCAGCGCACCCAGGAGATCGGCATCCGCATGGCGCTCGGCGCCGGCGCCGGCGCGGTGCGCAACATGGTCGTCAGGCAGGGCATGAGCGTGGCGCTGGCGGGCGTCGCCATCGGCGTCGCGTCGACGTACGGGCTCACGCGCGTGATCGCGTCCTTCCTGTTCGGCGTGACCGCCCGCGATCCGCTGGTGTTCGTCGGCGTGCCGCTGCTGCTCAGCGGCGTGGCGCTGGTGGGCGTCTGGCTGCCGGCGCGGCGGGCCGCCAAGGTTGATCCGGTGGTGGCGCTGCGAGTCGAGTGAATCGGCGCCGGCGAGCCCCGACGGCGCCGCTGTCGGGGCTAGGGGCTGGGGGCTGGGTGAAGCACGGCTAATTAGAACCAGCCGGGAGATTCGAGACGTGGGCAGCCAGCCCCCAGTCCCCAGTCCCCAGCCCCTTCACAGTGGCAGCGAGCGTGCGGCGCAGGAACGAGGCGATCGCAGCGTTCTGCCCCGCAACGATGTGGCCTTCCTCTTCGAGGAAGATGACCTCCAGGCTGCGCACGTGCTGCTGCATCCGATCGCGTGTTTCCTCCGATCGCAGCATCACGTCGCGCCCGCCGGCAATCAGCTGCACCGGCATCGTCAATGCGGCCAGGTCCGCATCGCTGCGAACCGGCACCGGCTCCATCCTCGGCCGGAAGTGCCGGAAGCGCAGCATCAGAGGCTCCGCCGCCTCGCGCGGCAGCTCGCGGCCTCCGGTGACCAGCCGCAGCGCGCGCCGGCGTCCCCATTCGCCGAGCAGGAGCAGCACGCCCGCTTTCAGCAGGAACGCGCGGTTCTGCGCGCCGACGCCGGATGGCGAGATCACCGACAGTGAGGCGACATGCTGCGGGCGCCTGGCCGCGTATTCGAGCCCGAGCCATCCGCCAAGCGAGATGCCGACAATCGCCGCACACGGCAGCGCGAGCGCCTGCCACACGTCGTCCATCCACTCGACGTAGGCGCCCGAGGCGAGCGGCGGCCGCGACGGCGCGCTGAGGCCAGGCTCGCCGATGACGTCGACGGCGTAGACGCGGAATTCGCGCGCCCACGCCGCCACGTCGTGCATCCACATGCTCGCGTTCGCGCCGGAGCCGTGCACCAGCACGACCGGCGGCGCGCCGGCATCGCCGGAGGCGACGATGAAGGTGTCGCCGTGGCGTGTCGGCACGACGAGCTGCCGATGGGCGACCGGCCACCGCGCCAGCGCCTCGCGATACCGCCGCTCCACCGCCTGCTTCCCGGCCGCGGACTTATAGATGCTCGTCACGGCCATCCCTCAGCAGCACGTCGATCATGCGAATCAGCTCGCAGGCGAGCATCGGCCCGGCGGTGATGGTGATCCGCATCCTCGCCGGCTCGGGGTAGTAGATCGTGTCGACCCGCGGGAAGTCGGGCTCGCCCTGCCGCCCGTTCAGCGACGCCATGATCATCGTCGTCACGCGATCGCTGTCGCGCGGGCTGATCGCATCGACATCGATGATGGTCGAGGCGATGACGTGGCGGGTGCGCGCGACCGGCTTCTCCGCCGGCTGGAGCTGACCGGCG
>Ga0207708_10003708_pt1 | contig 11282 bp, 11 predicted proteins | sample KBSK5101metaG_FD_184340 | JGI IMG/M metagenome (GOLD analysis project Ga0207708, IMG submission 184340) | Corn, switchgrass and miscanthus rhizosphere microbial communities from Kellogg Biological Station, Michigan, USA - KBS K5-10-1 metaG... | ecosystem: Host-associated > Plants > Roots >...
GGCGTCGTCGCGATGTAAAGATAGCCGCCGCGAAACGCCAGGCTGTGGGCGTTGGTCTGGCCCGTGAGGATCACTTCCGGTTCGGCGATGCCGTCCTTGTTCTTGTCCGTCAGCGCGACGACTTCGTGCGTCCGGCGGCGCGCCACCAACAGGACGCCCTCCGGACTGACGGTCATGAGCCGTGCGCCGACCAGTCCGGAGGCAAACACTGAAATCTTGAATCCGGGTGGGAGGACAAGATCGGCCAGCGGCGCAACGGGAGCGGCTGGTGGCTGTCCCTGGCCCATGATTACCGGGGCGACACACATCAGCATCGCCGCGAGGGCCACGCGTCGTCGAGGATCGCTCTTCATCGGCCTCACGCTTTCTTACATTCGCTTCTTCAACTCCGAGTCGATCGCGGATAGGAATTCATCCGTCGTCAGGTAGGGATGATCGGCGCGGATCAGGATCGCCAGATCCTTCGTCATGCGTCCTGATTCGACCACGTCCACGCACACCTTCTCGAGCTTCTCAGCGAACGCGATCACATCGGGCGTGCCGTCGAACTTGCCGCGGTATTGCAGGCCGCGCGTCCACGCGTAAATCGACGCGATCGGGTTGGTCGAGGTCGGCTTGCCCTGCTGATGCAGTCGATAGTGGCGCGTCACCGTGCCGTGCGCCGCTTCCGCCTCGATCGACTTGCCATCCGGCGACATCAACACCGACGTCATCAGGCCGAGCGAGCCGTAGCCCTGGGCGACGGTATCCGACTGCACGTCGCCGTCGTAGTTCTTGCACGCCCAGAGATACCCGCCGTTCCACTTCAGGTTCGACGCCACCATGTCGTCGATCAGGCGATGCTCGTAGGTCAGCCCCTTGGCCTCGAACTGACTCTTGAACTCCTTGTCGAACACCCGTTGGAACGTGTTCTTGAACGTCCCGTCGTAGACCTTGAGGATGGTGTTCTTCGACGAAAGATACACCGGGTAGTTGCGGCCGAGCGCATACATGAAGCACGCGCGCGCGAAGCCCTCGATTGACGAATCGAGGTTGAACATGCCCATCGCAATGCCGCTGCCCTTCGTCTTGATCACCTCGCGGCTGATCGGCTCGCCGCCGCCGTCCGGAGTCCAGCTGATGGTGATCGTGCCCGCGCCCGGGAACGTGAAATCCTGCGCGCGGTACTGATCGCCGAAGCCATGGCGCGCGACGACGACCGGCTTGTCCCAGTGCGGCACGAGCCGCGGCACGTTCTTGCAGATGATCGGCTCGCGGAAGATGGTGCCGTCGAGAATGTTGCGGATGGTCCCGTTCGGGGACTTCCACATCTGCTTGAGACTGAATTCCTTGACGCGCGCTTCGTCCGGAGTGATGGTCGCGCACTTGACCGCGACGCCGTACTGCCTGGTCGCGTTGGCCGAGTCGATCGTGATCTGATCGTTGGTCTTGTCGCGCGATTCCACGCCAAGGTCGAAGTACTTCAGGTCGATGTCGAGATACGGAAGGATGAGCTGTTCGCGGATGCGGTGCCAGATGATGCGCGTCATCTCGTCGCCGTCCATTTCGACGACGGGATTCTTGACCTTGATCTTTGCCAATCGGGGCTCCTGGAGAGACGGTGCCAGGCACCGTAAACAGGCAATTATGTCACGGTGCCTGCCACCTTTTCAGCGCGGCTTCCAATCCGGAAGCCGATCGTTGCCCACACCTGTCGTCAGCCGTTGCAGAGACGCCGCGCGCGCCGGATCGAGAATCGCCAGGTCCCAGTTCTCGCCTTCGTGATGTTCGGGGCTGACCGCGATGGCGAGCAGGCGATTGTCGGGCGACCAGTCGGGATAGTAGTGCCACCGCGCGGGCTCGCCCGGGAGCGGCTCGGGATTCTCCCCGAAGGAATTGATCGTGTGAATCGTCGATGGCGCATTGCCGATCAGCGACACGTGCGCGATCCTCTGGCCATCCGGCGACCAGTTCGGCCAGCATCCAAACGCCGTCGCGTCGAACGGCCAGGTCTGCTTCGTCGCAATCTCGAGGACGTGGACCTGGTTGGCCCAGCCGCCCTCGATCGGAAACGTCGTGGCGATGAACGCGACCCAGTTGCCGTCTGGCGACACGCTCGGCATGAACGCATATCCTTCGAACGAATTGGTCAGCCGCTCGACGGCGCCATCGGCAAGCCAATAGCGATACAGGTCGAAACGCCCGGTGCCGCGATCGCGATCCGACGTGAACACGAAGCTCTGGCCGTCGGGCAGCCATGACGGATCGTGATCGTTGCCGCCGTGACTGGTGAGCCGCCGCACGTTGCGGCCATCGGCATCCATCACGTAGAGGTTGTAGCTGCCGCTGCGATTCGACCTGAAGGCGATCCGCTGTCCGTCCGGCGACCATCGCGGCTGCTCATCATCCCAGTCGCCGTCGCGCGTGAGCGCGGCGATTCCGCCGCTCGCGAGATCGATCGTGTAGATCTTCACGCGGCCATTCGGGTTGAGCTGGCCGCGCGCGTCCGATTGAAAGGCGAGTGTTCCCGACAGGCCGCGCGGAAATGGCGATACGGCGGCGGGCTGCGCGTCAGCGGGTGACGCCGCCAGCCACAGCAGAGCTGTCGCGGCGACGCTTCGCAGAACGAAATGATGCATTGCTCTCGATAGTAGCAAACCGGACGGCGATCAGCGATCGGCAGCGGATCGTCGCGGCTGCGCGCCCTTGCCGGGCTTGGCTTTCTCGGGCTGCAGCGGGATGTATTTCTCCGCCCAGGTCGCGATGGAATCGACCGCCTCGGCCAGTGCTTTGCCCTTCTTGGTCAGGGAGTATTCGACGCGCACCGGCGTCTCCGGCACGACCCTGCGCTCGACGAGGCCTTCCTCCTCGAGCTCCTGCAGGCGCTCGCTGAGCATGCGATCGGTGATGCCGGGAATGCCGTCGCGCAGGGTTGCGAACCGGCACGTCTGCTTTAGCAGCATGAAGATGATGGCGCCGTTCCAGCGGCGGCCGATGAGCTCGCTGGCGTAGTGGAACCGCGTGCACAGCTGCGGCACGTTTTTCGCTACGTCTTTCATGGGATGACACCTTCAGGATAGCACGGCATCCTAGTAACTAATTGACTTATAGTGACTATATTTTATATAGTTAATAAGGCAATAATCAAGGAGATTGACGCTCATGGATGCTGGACTGTTGCTTGCTCGAATGGTGATTGGACTCTTGTTTGCGGCGCACGGCGCCCAGAAGCTGTTCGGCTGGTTCGGCGGCCACGGCTTGGCCGGCACCGGCGGGTTCTTCGAATCGCTGGGCTTCCGGCCCGGCCGCTTCTTCGCCGCGGCGGCGGGATTCACCGAAATTACCGGCGGATTGCTGCTGGCGCTCGGCCTGCTCGGCCCGCTCGGACCGGCGATGATCATCGCCGTGATGATCGTGGCGGCCGCGACAGTGCACTGGCAGCACGGCGTGCTCGCCCAGAACGGCGGCTATGAGTTGCCGCTGGTCTACAGCGTGACGGCGGCGGCGATTGCCCTCGTCGGCAACGGCGCCTATTCGCTCGACGCGGCGCTCGGCCTGTCCTGGCCGGTCGAGGTGATTTGGGCGGCGCTGGCCGTCGGCGTGATTGGCGGATTCGCGAACCTCGCAATTCGGAAGACCATTCACACCGAAGTGCACGTCTAAATACAAAGGCAACACGAAGGCACGAAGCTACGAAGACAAGTACTTAAAATGCCTTCGTTTCTTCGTGTCCTTCGTGTTTGCATTTGATCATGCGTCCTGGCTTAGCCGCATCTCTGCTATTCAGCGCAACCGTCGTCGCACAATCGCCGGCGGTCCCTGCTTCAGTCTCGCCATTTCCGGCTGGTCTCACCGGCACGCTGGCGTTCATGAGTGACCTGCGCGCGCCGGATAATCCCGACGGCCGCAATCACATCTTTACGATCGATCTTGCGACCGGGCGCGTCTCGCAGCTGACCTCAGGCCGTAACCATCACGATCAACATCCGAAGTGGTCGCCGGACGGCCGTCGCCTCTCGTTTGTTTCGTCACGCGCCGGCAATTTCGATCTGTACGTCATGAACGCCGACGGCACCAATGTGACGCGGCTCACGGATCATCCCGCCAACGATTTCGATCCGATCTGGGCGCCCGACGGCCAGAGCTTGATTTTCAGCTCGGAGCGCGACAGCCGCAGCGATTTGTATCGTCTGTGGCTGAACGATCGCCGCATCGACCGGCTCACCAATCATTTCGTGGGGCGCGCGATCATGCCGAACGTCTCTCCAGACGGCAAGTCCGTCGCGTTCGCCGCGCAAACGCTGCAGCGGCTGCAATTCTGGGAGTTTCAGATTCACGTGCTGGATCTCTCCTCCGGCACGACGCGCGCGCTCGATCAAAGCGGCGGCGCCTGCTGGCCGACGTGGTCGCCCGATGGCACACTGATCGCGAACGTGTCGCTCGCGAAAGAACCATCGACGATTCAGGTCCGCAACGTCGCCGGCGGCCGTCCTCGAGAAATCGCGTTCGGACCCAAGACCTGGGCCTACTACCCCGACTTTTCCAAGGACGGAAAGCTGATCGCGCTCTCGGTCAGCCCGCAGCACCATGAAGGCGAGGACTGGGACCTGGCAATCGTGCCTTCCGACGGCTCCGCGCCGCTGCGCAAGCTGACCTCCGGCCCCGGCAACGACCGCCTTCCTGACTGGAAACCCTAGGGGCGTCGTTGGTGCGAAGCACCAACCGCTACTCGGATTAGAATCTCCTGCGATGTGGAGTCGAACGCTCGTCGCAGTTTTTGCCATTTTCATCCTCAGCGGCTGCAATCAATCCCAAGCCGTTTCGGCGATCGACAAGCTCAAGCCGTGCACGGGCTACGACAACCCGGTTGACGCCTATTGCGGCACGCTCAAGGTCTACGAGAATCGCGCCACCAAGCAGGGCCGTCAGATCGATCTGAACATCGTCGTGCTGCCGGCGCTCCGCTCCGATGCGCAGCCCGATCCGCTCTTCTTCCTCGCCGGCGGGCCCGGCCAGGGCGCCGCCAAGCTCGCCAAGGTCGTGCGGGAGATTTTCCGGCGCGTGCAGAGCGATCGCGACATCGTGCTCGTCGATCAGCGCGGCACCGGCAAGTCCAACCCGCTCGACTGCAACGACGATGACGACTCGCTGCAGGCGCTGATGCAGACCAACGAGCAGATGCTCGAGCGTCTCAAGGCGTGCCAGGCCAAGTACGACGCCGACCTGACGCTCTACACGACGCCGATCGCGATGGACGATCTCGACGACGTCCGCGCGTTCCTCGGCTACGACAAGATCAACGTCTACGGCGGCTCGTACGGCACGCGCGCCGCGCTGGTCTACATGCGCCAGCACGGCGATCGGATCCGCACCGCGATCCTCGACGGGGTGGCGCCGCCGAACATGCGCCTGCCGCTCTACTTCCCGCGCGACACGCAGCGCGCGTTCGAACTGCTCGCCAAGGATTGCGCCAGCGACGAGGGCTGCAACAAGGCGTATCCCAACCTGCTCGAGCGGATGAAGGCGTTGATCGACCGGCTGGAGAAGAATCCGCCGACCGTCAAGGTCACGCATCCGCGCACCGGCGAAACCGCCGACATCCGAATCGATGCGCGCGTCCTCGCCAACGTGGTGGTCACGGCCCTCTACTCGCCAATCATGACGACCCTCGTGCCCGCGATCATCGTCGCCGCGGAGAAGAACGACTTCCAGAGCATGCTGGCGCTGGCGGCGACGGGCGGCGGGGCCGACGAGCCGAACATGAGCATCGGCATGCAGCTGTCGGTGATTTGCGCGGAGGATGCGCCGAAAAACACGCCCGACGACCTGCGCAAGGGATCGGAATCGACATTGTTCGGCAAGTACGTGATGTCGATTCAGCAGCAGGCGTGCACGTTCTGGCCGCGCGGCAAGGTCGACGATACGTTCTACGAGCCGGTGCAGTCGGCGATCCCGTCGCTGGTGCTGTCCGGCGAAGATGATCCGGTCACGCCGCCGACGTGGGGCGAACAGGTCGCGTCGACGCTGTCGAATTCCAAACACGTGATCATTCCCGGCACCGGCCACACCGCCGGCAGCACGGGATGCGGTCAACGCATCATGCGCGAGTTCATCGAAGAAGGATCGCCGGCGAGTCTCGACACGTCGTGCGTCGACAAGGTGCGGCGCCCCGCATTCTTCCTCTCACCGGCCGGACCTGATCCCGGCCGCACCGGTGGATCCGCCTCCGGCAAGCCTGCGTCGGGACAAGGGCCACAATGATCCGCATCGAGAACCTTCACAAGCGATTCGGCGAGGTGCGCGCCGTGGACGGCGTGAGTTTCGGCGCCGCCGACGGCCAGGTCACCGGACTTCTCGGACCGAACGGCGCCGGCAAGACGACGACGCTGCGCATGCTCTACACCTTGATGCGGCCTGACGAGGGACAAATCCTGGTCGACGGGATCGATGCCGTTGCCGATCCGCAGGGCGCGCGGTTCGCGCTCGGCGTGCTGCCCGACCAGTCGGGCCTCTATCCGCGCCTCACCGCCCGCGAGCACATCGAGTATTTCGGCGAGCTGCAGGGCGTGACCGGCGCGGACCTGCGCAGCCGCACCGATCATCTTCTGAAGATGCTCGACATGACGGCGATCGCGGAACGCCGCGTCGCCGGCTTCTCGCACGGCGAGCGCACCAAGACGGCGCTGGCCCGGGCGATTGTCCACAATCCGAAGAACGTGCTGCTCGACGAACCGACCAACGGCCTCGACGTGATGAGCACGCGCGCGGTCCGCGAGATCATTCGCCGCCTCAAGGAAGAAGGCCACACGGTGCTGTTCTCCAGTCACGTGATGCAGGAAGTCTCGGCGCTCTGCGACACCATCGTCGTGATCGCGCGCGGCAAGATCGTGGGCCTGGGATCGCCGGACGATCTGCGGAAGCAGACCGGTCACGAGAATCTCGAGGACGCGTTCGTCGCGCTGAGCGGACTCGAAGCGGACTTGTCCGCCGTAGCGCACAGCGCGAAGGCGGAAGGGATGCCGTCGTAATGAAATCGACCCCGATGCATCAGTCGATCGTCGTGATTCGCAAGGAGCTGCGCGACTGGTCGCGCGATCGGCGCTCGATCATCACGGTGCTGATTAGCTCGCTGCTGGCGCCAGGCCTGATCTTCTTCCTGTTCAACAGCATGGCGAGCCGCCAGCGCTCGGTGGAAGACGTCTCGATCCCGGTGGTCGGCGCCGCCAACGCACCGGCCTTCGTCGACTGGTTGCGGCAGCAGGCCGGCGTCACGATTTCGGAGGGCCCGAGCGATCCCGAAGAAGCGGTCCGCACGCGGCGCGAAGACGTCATCGTCGTCATTCCGCAGAACTTCGTGAAGAACTTCAGCACTTCGAAGCCGGCACAGATCCGCCTCGTCGCCGACAGCTCGAGCCAGAACTCACGGCCGAAGGTGCAGCGGGTGCGGACGCTGTTGCAGCGCTACAGCGGCGAAATCGGCAGCCTGCGCCTGATCGCACGCGGCATCAGTCCCGCGGTCGCGACAGCGGTGCAGATTGAAGACATCGAGGTCTCGAGCTCGCAGCAGCGGGCGGCGCAGATCCTCGGCTTCATTCCGTTGTTCGTGATGATCTCGGCGTTCACGGGCGCCATGGCAATTTCGACCGATTCGACCGCGGGTGAACGGGAGCGCGGCTCGTTCGAAGCGTTGCTGGTCAATCCCGCACCGCGCGGCGCGATCGCCGCCGGCAAATGGCTCGCTGGCACGCTCACCGGCATGCTCACGGTGTTGATCACCGCCGGACTGCTGTTTGCGATGTTCCAGAATCTTCCGCTGCAGGATCTCGGCATCCGCTTCCGCCTCGGCTCGCCGGAGCTGATTCGCACGCTCTCGGTGGTGTTGCCGCTCTGCCCGCTGATCGTCGCGATCCAGATGTACGTGGCCACGTTCGCGAAGTCGTTCAAGGAAGCACAGAGTTACCTGAGCTTCCTGATGATGGCGCAGATGGTGCCGGGCATGATGGCAACGATGAACACCATGTCGACCAAGGCGTGGATGTATTACGTGCCGTGGATCGGGCAGCAGACGCTGCTCACCGACGTGCTCGGCAACAAGCCGATCAACCCCGTGGTGTTCCTGATTGTCGGTGTGATTAACGTGACGCTCGCGGTGGTGGCCCTGCGCGCGACGGCCGGCCTACTTCACAGAGAAAAGATCATTTTCGGCCGCTGACCATTCGGATTTCGGATCTCGGATCGAGCGGATTGCGGATTATTTTTCGATCTACAAATAATCCGAGATCCGCTCGATCCGAAATCCGAGATCTTCTTATTTGACGTTTACAACGATGTGCGCCGACGTCCAGCAGCACTGATCGCCGCCGCCGCCGTTGCCTGAGTTGTCGTTCACCTGCGCGCGGAGCCAGTAGGTGCCGGGCGCGCTGAAGGTGGCCGTGGTCTTCGCTTCGAGGAACTTCTTGGCATCGCCGCCGTTCTCGAGCGAGATCGATTCTTCGGCGATCTTCACTTCACCCGGCCCGCGATATTTTCTCCACAGCACCTGGATGTCGCCGCGAGGCCGACGGCCTTCCGCCGCTGCCGCGCCGCCACCGCCGCCTGCGGCTGGCGTGATCGGCACGACGCGTCCGCCGATGAACGCGGGCGGCGGGTCGTTCGCGCCGCTCGGCCGGGGGGTGCCGGCCCGTCCGGCCGCACCCGCCGCAGCCGCATCACCACCGGGAGGCGTGGCTTCGAACAATCGCGTCGGCGGTTGATCCGCGGCCCATGCGGTGAGGTCGAGCGGCTGCCCGACGGTGGCATTCAACGTCGCCACCGTCTTCTCGCGCGGCGGGCCCATGTATTCGGGACCGTTCATCGCGAACTTGATCCGCGGCGGCTCGTTCTCGTTCGCCGTGTTCTTGAAGAACTCGATCCAGTACGGCGGGTTCAGCCAGAACGTCACGTTGGTCTTGTGGCCGTTGGCCACGATCGTCCACGTCAGCTTCTTGTTGCCGAAGTCCTTCGGCACCGTGATCGCGAACATCCCGTACTGACGGCCGGTCAGGAAGTGCGTGGGTTGCCCGTAATCCGGACCGCCGGGCTCGATGCTGTTCTCGGGGCCGACCGGAATGTCGAGCGTCTGCACCTTGTTGCGATTGAAGTAGCCGAGCAGCAACGCGTTGGTGCCGTCCTTGAGCGGGCCCCAGCCTTCGAACGTGGCATAGATGGGGCCGCCTGAATTTCCCGGAGGCTCCGCGAGGACGCCGCCGGGCGGCGCCTTGACGCCTTGCGCATCGAGAATCAGTACGAGACTCGCGGTGACCATGGCCGTTGCCATGGTCACCGTTGCAAAACGATGTGTGTTCATTGTGTGAGAGAGGGTTATTGCTGCTGCGACGCGGTGGTCGTCGAGCCGACGGCCTTGCGGCGCTCTTCGATCGCGGCGCGATAATCGGCGTCGTTCATGTAGGTCACGTTGACCCACGCGTGCGCCATTTCATCCACCGTGCGATCGCCGTAGCCGACCCACACGTTCGGGTCAGGATTCGACTTGTTGGCCACGGTGTTGTCGTGCCACGCGGTCACCTTGATGATCGTGCCCTTCGGCAGCAGCGGCGCCGCGGTCTCCTTGTAGACGTAGGAGTTGTGCCAGTTGAAATTGAAGTCGGCCACGTGGCTCAGCACCTGCGTCTGCCCGTTCGGCAGAATCGCCTCCATCGTCATCGCCTTGCCGCGCAGATGCATGTGCGGCTGGAAGCTCTCGACGCGGCCGTTCTCGCGCAGCAGGAAGTAGCCTTCGGTCGCCTTGACGGTGTTCGGCGGAAGGTCGAGCGCCGTGCCGAGCGCGCTGACACCCGTGCCGCTGGTGCCCCCCATCAGGTGCAGCACCTGGCGGAACTTCGGCTCCTGGCCCTTCGGATAGAAATAGATGCCGAGCTCGACGGTGTCGGTGATGTCTTCGCCGCCCTGTGAGTAGTGGATGTCCCACACGATCTTCGAGCCGGGCAGCATCAGCTTGCCGCTGTTCGGGCGCATGATCTCGCCCTGCTTGCCGACGGCCCATTCCATGAACGTGCCGGGCTGCGGCTGGCCGTTGGCGTCGTCCGGGTTCTGCGCGAGCGGATCGGTTTCACGCTGCTGCAGGCGGGCGATCGCGTGATGCGTGATGCGGCGGCCCTTCACCGTGCTCGGACGGATTTCAAGCGCCCGCACCCAGCGCGGCTCGGTGAGGTTGGTCTCGACCACGGGCTTCCACCACGCGTCGTTGGCGCCGGCCTTCTGCGTCCACGGAATCGACTTGATGATCATGTCGGGCTCTTTCTGCCCGAACATCTTCGCGAAGTTCCAGCCCTGCTCGTTCGGCCACACTTTCGCGGCCGGCATGTCCTTCGGATCGCCCTTCGGCGAACCGGCATCGACCCACTTCACGATGGTGTCGATCTCCTTGTCCGAGAGCGATCGATCGTTCTCGAACTCGGTGATGCCCACGGTCTTGTCGATGTGCCAGGGCGGCATCTGTCGCGCGGCGACGCGGTTCTTGATCGACCGCGCCCAGGGCCTCGCTTCTTCGAACGAGACGAGCGACATCGGCGCGATCGAATCGGGCCGGTGACAGGCTTCGCACTTGTTCTGGAAGATCGGGGCGATATCTTTGGTAAAGGTTGGCGATTGGGCAGCGGCCGCAACCGGCACTGCAAGAACGGCCAACAGTCCGAGCGAGGTAACGATCCGGCGCATCTCCAGCTCTCCTTCCCGAGAGAGGGTTCCCGAACGAGATCAGCGGATTCTAACAAAAACGGGTGGGGCCGTTGTCGCCAAAGATAGCCTACGGCCGAGGACGCTAAATGGCCGGAATTCCTGCCCGGGGACCTCGAATCCAGCCTGATTTGCACGGGAACTTCGCGGCTTGACAGCCGTATACTGTGTTACATACAGTATGTATCACATAGTATGTGGCGCACAGGATATGGACCCGAACCTCTTTGACACGCTGAGACTCGAGCTGCGGCGTGGCAGCCTGACGCTGGCGGTGCTGGCGCAACTGCGCTCCGAGCATTACGGCTATACCCTGCGCAAAGCCCTTGTCGATCTCGGTCTCGACATCGATGAGGGCACGCTCTATCCCCTGCTGCGCCGCCTCGAAACCCAGGAGCTGCTCACCAGCGAATGGCGCGAGGAAGGCGGCCGCAAGAAACGCTTCTACAAGCTCTCACCCGATGGCCGGCAGACCCTCAAGCAGCTGCTCGCCGAATGGAAAGGCATCAACCAGTCGCTCGACAGGATTGTGTAGGAACGATATGGATCTGATCGATCGCTACCTCGCC
>Ga0207708_10003709_pt1 | contig 11282 bp, 8 predicted proteins | sample KBSK5101metaG_FD_184340 | JGI IMG/M metagenome (GOLD analysis project Ga0207708, IMG submission 184340) | Corn, switchgrass and miscanthus rhizosphere microbial communities from Kellogg Biological Station, Michigan, USA - KBS K5-10-1 metaG... | ecosystem: Host-associated > Plants > Roots >...
TCCGGTGCGGCGTATTCCGGCGTCAACGCCGTGACGCCGTCGCGCGTCAGCGCGCCGGACTCCCCCTCGCGAACCGCGCTCCACTCGTCCTGCGACTCCACCAGCTTGGCGATGCCGAAGTCGAGCAGCTTGACCTGGCCGTCGACGCTGACCAGCACGTTCACCGGCTTGATGTCGCGGTGGACGATCAGGTTGGCGTGCGCGTGCGCGACCGCCGCGAGCACGTCGAGAAAGAGCCGCAGCCGGTCGTCGACCCACAGCGCGCGCTCGTCGCAATACTGGTCGATGGCGACGCCGTCGACGTGCTCGAGGATCAGGTAGGGCTGTCCCGTGGGGGACATGCCCGCGTCGATCAGGTGCGCGATGTGCGGGTGCGTGACGCGCGCGAGGATGTGCCCCTCGCGGCGGAAGCGCTCCTCGGCGGCGCGCCCGAGCCACGCGACATTCAGCAGCTTGACGGCGGCACGCCCTTCGAAGCGGCCGTCGCAGCGCTCCGCCAGCCACACGCTGCCGGCCCCACCCTGGCCGATGAGCGAGACCAGCCGGTACGCGCCCAGCACCTGGCCGGCGAGCGACGCCGACGGCGCACTGCGCGGCGGCAGCACCACGTTCTCGAGAAACTGCGAGGCGTGCACCGCCTCGTGATCGGTGAGGAGCCGGCGCAGGTCGGCGCCGAGCGCGGCGTCGCGCGACGCGATGCGCGCCAGCCACGTCCCGCGCTGCTCGCCGGGGATCTCGAGCGCCTCATCGAGGTAGGGGCTCAGCGTGCGCCAGCGATCAGCGCTCAGGCGGGGCATCGGGGCTGCCGGCGATCGGATCCGTGCCCGCGATCGCGTGGTAGAGATAGAGGCGGCCCTTTTCCCAGGCGCGCTGGACCGTGCGCTCCGAGACGCCGCGCATCGCGGCAATCTCGGCGAACGAGAACCCGCAGAAGAACTTCAGGTCGATGATCTCGGCCAGCTCCGGTTCCACGCCGGCCAGCTCGTCGAGCGCGTCGCTGATTTGGACCAGCGCGAGCGGTTCGGCGACGCGGTCGGCGTGGTCGCCGACGAGCGAGGTCAGCTCGAACAGGCCGCCGCGCTTCTGCGAGCGGCGACGCCGGACGTCGTCGATGATCAGCCCGCGCATCACCCGCGCCGCGTATCCCATGAACCGCGCGTGGTCGGCGAACACCGTCCCGTCCCGCCCCGACATCGTCAGGTAGGCCTCGTGGAGGAGCGTCGTGACGCCGAGCCCGGCGCCGGGCCCCTGGCGATGCAGCTCGCGGCGGGCTATCCGGTGCAGCTCGGCATACAGGGTATCGAACAGGGCATCGGCGTCCACGGCCCTGGCGGGCCGCGTCGCCGGTGCCTCGAGTATGGCGTTCACTTCGATCGTTCTCCCTCTATCCATAATCGAAATTGGACCGAAGAAGACGACAGGAGCCCCGCTCCGTTCGCGCGGCTCGCTCGCGGCGCTCGCTCGTTTGTCCTACTGGACGGCCGAGGCGTTCACGCTGACGGTATTGAAAGCCGCCGCGATCGAGGCCTGGGGCCGTGGCGCCAGCGAGCAATTGGCGACCGCGCTGGCCAGGCCGAGCAGCTTCTCGGGGTTCCCCGGAGCCGTGACGTCCGGCACCGAGTAGTTCACCTGCACGCGATCGGTGTCCTTCCTGAACTCGAAGGCGTGGTTGCCGGGCAGCCACCGGACGAACAGCGTGGTCGTGGCGCCAACCGCCACCGTCCCCAGGTCGTTCGACGACAGCGTCACCGCGTCCGAGCAATCGTCGTTCTGGCACTGTAACACCGTCGCGGTCACCCGCAGACGGTCCGCCGGATCGAGCGAATTCGAGGCCCGGCCGACGGTCAGCCGGGCGGCAACGTCGTTGACGTGGCTCTTCGGCGTGGCCTCGCCGGTGTTGAAGAAGGCGCCGAAGATCTGCGCCGCGACCTCGGACGGTGCCGGATTGGCGGCGCACGCCGTTACGCTGGCGCGATCGACGTGGAGGCGGGCCCGGATCGCGGTGAGCTTGCCGTCACGGCGCAATCCCGAGTCGACCTGGCTGTTACGGACGCCCGCGTCTTCACGCGTGTTGCCGTAGGTGCGGCTCTCGAGCCGCAGTTCGCCTGCCTTGACCGCGCGGACGAGATCGAGGATCGGGCCGCGCTCGGCGCCGGTCCAGAGATCGGGCGACAACGCGCCGTCGGGGAAGGTGTCGTAGAGCACGAAAGAGTCCTGGGCCTGAAGCTGGAGCGTCCCGGCGGCGAGCATCGACACACAGATGATGGCTGCGCACAGTTTCATGCGACCTCCTGATTAGGGCGTGGGATGCGCGATCCTGCGCCGGAGGCCGTGCGGATGTCAAGGCATTATCGGCACGTGATGCCCGCTTACGACGCGCGCATCTTCTGGAAGGCGTCGAGCGCGGCCCGTTCCGAGAGTTCGGCGTCGCGCAACATTTTCATGTTCCGCTTGTGCAGCGCTTCCGATCGGCGGCGCCACGATTCCTCGCGCAGCTTGCAGTATTCGCTGGCCGCCGCCACCAGCGGCGCCTGCTCGCGCGGCACGCCGCGCAGCGCCTTGACGCGGCCCTGGATCGACTCCAGCTCCGGCAGGATCGTCCGGTCGATGATCTGGCTGAGCGCGTCGGGCGTGAGCCGCCCGCGCTTGAACTTGTCCACCGCCGCGTCGTAGGCCGCGGCGGTGCGCTCCTCGAACGACGCGATGCGGACGATCTCGGGGCGGGCGTCGATGACGGCGCCGAGCGGGAAGGACATGGCCACCGTGACCAGCGCCGCCGCGGCGACGGTGACCAGCCCGCGCCTGATCGCCGGCTTCTCGCGCGTCACGCCGCGCGCGATCGCGACCCCGGCCGCGACGCCGACCGCGAAGCCGGCCAGTTCGCTGCGCGTGCCGACCTGGTCGCCCGCAAGCATCCCGAGAAGGAAGATCGCCGCGCCGCCGCCGAGCTGCGTCACGGTCGACATCGGGACCGAGACGCGCGGCTGCCCGACGATCGCCCACCCGATCGAGGCGAGCAGCAGCCCGTAGATGCCGCAGATGGCGCCCGACGCGCCGACGCCGATGCTCATTCCCGGCGCGGTCCACAGAGTGACGATGCCGGCGACCAGCGCCGCGGCGATGTAGACGCAGGCGAACGACACGCGGCCGATCGCGCGCTCGAGGATGAGCCCGGCCGGCACCAGGCCGGCGATCGACGCGACGAGCTGAAAGAAGCTGGCGTGCACGAACGTCGACGTCAGCAGCCGCCACCACTCGCCGTTGACGGTGCGAGGCGCGAAGTTGGCGCCCCACGCGATCAGCCGCTCGGCGTCGCTGCCGGCGCTGCGGTCGAACAGCATCATCGTGAACACGATGAGATAGGTGGCGGCGACGAACGGCATCACGATCGGGAATCCCGTTCGCGCGCGCAGGAACTCGTCGAACGGGTCTTTCGACGTCGCCGATTGCGCGACATACCCGACGCCCTGCCGCGCCAGGGCGATGGCGTTCTCCAGCAGCCGCTTCCGCTCCGCGGGCGTCATGAAGTAGAGCGCGGCACCGGACAGGACGAGGAGCGCGAAAAGCGACGTGGGCATGTTGCCCATCGTCAACCTCAAGGGCTGTGCCAGCGCGGCCGTTGATTTGCCTGTATTTCCTTGTTCCCGCGGTGCGCCGAGGGCCGGTCGATTGCAAAATGGAGCGCGCCGCAACAGATTCGCAACGGGCGTCGCGATTCCCGAGCCGCGATGCCTGGGTTTTCCGGGCCGCCGTCCCCCCTATACTCCGACTGCGGCCGCCGACGGCGCGGCACTATCCTCAAGGGGCGGCTTATGTGTTGACCCCTCTTGCGCACGCGATCGAACACACGACCGACACGGTGATCATCACCGATCGCGACGGCATCATCGAGTACGTGAACCCGGCGTTCCTCGAGCTCACCGGCTTCGCGCGCGAGGAGTGCATCGGACGCAAGACCAGCCTGGTGCGGTCCGGCGCGCAGTCGCCGCGCTTCTACGATCGGCTGTGGAGGACCATCCTGTCCGGCCGGACGTTCCACGCGATCCTGACCAACCGCCGGCGCGACGGCCGGCTGTACGACCTCGAGGAAACGATCACGCCGATCCGTAACGGCGACGGCGGCATCGCGCACTTCATCGCCACGGGCCAGCTGGTCACGCGGCGGCGGCGCAGGCCGCGCGTCCGCCTCGATTCTCCCGTCGAGTACGAGCGCCGCGGCATGGCGCGCGCGCTGCACGCCGACGCCGGGCAACTGCTCGCCCTGGCGCATCTGCTGCTCGCCGACGTGATGCCGCAGGTCGCGCCGCCGATTGCCGAGCGGCTCCAGGACGTGCGCCGCCATCTCGACGCGATCGAAGCCGGCCTGCGGCGCGCCGCGGGCGGCCGTCCCGATCGCCGCGACACGCACTAATTCCTCGGTCCTCGGTCGTCGGTCGTCGGTCGGTCTCCGCTGCTCAGAACAGCGCGGAGAGCCTTGCCGCCTCGTCGTCCGACAAGCGGATCGCCAGCGCGGCCAGGGCGGCGTCGAGGTGGGCGGGCGTGCGCGGGCCGGCAATCGCGGCGTCGACGCGCGGCTGGTGCAGGACCCACGCGATCGCCAGCGCGGTCATCGCCACCGATCGATCCTGCGCGGCGCGCTCGAAGGCGTCGAGCGCGCGGAACACGTGCGCCGATTCCAGGTGCCGGTACGGTTCGGGGCGGAGCGTCATGCGCGAGCCCTCCGGATAGGTCCCCGCCGCGCGGTACTTGCCGCTCAGCCATCCGCCGGCGAGCGGGCTGAACGCCGTGAAGCCGACGCCGCACTCCGCGCACAGCGGGAACATCTCCCGCTCCGCCGAGCGATCGAGCAGGCTGTAGGAGTTCTGCACCCAGTCGAAGCGCACCAGGCGGTGCACGTCGCTGATCCAGAGGCTGCGCGCCAGCCGCCATGTCTCGATGTTGCTCGCGCCCACGTAGAGGACCTTGCCGGCGCGCACGACATCGTCGAGCGCGCGCAGCGTCTCTTCGAGCGGCGTGTCGGGATCCGGCTCGTGAATCAGATAGAGATCCAGGCGATCGGTGCCGAGCCGCGCCAGGCTCTCGTCCACCTGCGCCAGGATGTGCCGGCGTGACAGGCCGCGATCGTTCGGGCCCGGGCCGACCGGGTTGAACACCTTCGAGCTGAGCATCAGCCGCTCCCGCGCGGCCGATCCCTTCGCCTGCAGCCAGCGGCCGATGAAGCTCTCGCTGCGCCCGCCGCCGTAAGCGTTGGCGGTGTCGAAGACGTTGACGCCGGCCTCGAACGCGCGATCCATCAGCGCCCGCGCCTGCCGCTCGTCGTCGCCCATCCCGAAGAACTGCGGCGCCGATCCGACGCCGCCGAAGTTGCCGCAGCCGAGCGCGATCCGCGAGATCTTCAGCCCCGTCGACCCGAGACGCCGGTACTCCATCGCGCGCCAGCGTACCGTATCTTCTCGGTCTTCGGTCTTCGGTCGTCGGTCGTCGGTCGTCGGTCGTCGGTCGTCGGTCGTCGGTCCTCGGTCCCGATGTAAGATGGCCGCCCCCATGGCCACCACGTCGACGATTCCTCCCGCGCCGCCGAACACGCTGCGGCGCGTGCTCGGGCTCGGCTTCGGCCTTGCCGTGATCGTCGGCAGCACGCTCGGCATCGGCATCCTTCGCACGCCCGGCATGGTCGCCGGCCAGCTCGGAAGCGCGCCGGCCATCCTGCTGGTGTGGCTCACCGGCGGCTTCTACACGCTGCTCAGCGCGATCTGCTTCGCCGAGCTGGGGACGATGCTGCCGCAGGAGGGGGGCTATTACGTCTACGCGCGCCGCGCGTTTGGCGACACGGTGGGCTTCGCCGTCGGCTGGACCGACTGGCTCACCTACTGCGCCGTGCTCGGCTACGTCTCGATCGGCTTCGGCGAGTTCGCCGGCGTGCTCGTGCCGGCGCTGGCGCACTCGGTCACGCTCGTCGCCGTGACCGTGCTGGTGGCGCTGGTGGCGCTGCAGTGGGCGGGCGTCCAGGTGAGCAGCCGGTTCCAGCAGATCGCGACGGCAGTCAAGTTCTTCGCCTTTCTCGCCCTGGTCGTCGCGGCATTCGTCGTCCGGCGTTCGACGGCCGCCGCCGGGGCGGCGCCGATCGCGGGGTCGGCCGCCGGGTTCGTCTTCGCGCTGCAGGCGGTGGCGATCACCTACGGCGGCTGGCAGAGCGCGCTCTACTTCTCGGAGGAAGATCGCGATCCCGCGGCCAACATTCCCCGCTCGATGATCGGCGGCGTGGCCGCGGTGATCGTCGTCTACATGCTGGTGAACATGGCGCTGCTGTGGCTGCTGCCGCTGGGCGATCTCGCGGCGTCGACGCTCCCCGCGGCCGACGCGGCGGGCGTGCTCGCCGGGCCGGCGGGGCAGGCGATCATCACCGGCCTCTCGCTGATCTCGCTGCCGCCGATGCTCAACGCGATCGTGATGATCGGCACGCGGATCCTCTTCGCGATGGGGCGCGACGGGCTGCTGTGGCGGCGGGCGGCGACGGTCGACGCCGGCGGCACGCCGACCATCGCCACACTCGTGACCACGATGGTCGCGCTCCTCGGCATCGTCACCGGGACCTTCGCACGGCTGGTGTCGATCGCCGCGTTCTTCCTCGCGCTCAACTACAGCATCTGCTCGCTGTCGCTGTTCGTGCTGCGCCGGCGCGAGCCGGATCGCGCGCGCCCCTTCCGCGCGTGGGGCTACCCGTGGTCCGCGGCGATCGTGCTCGCCGGGGCCGTGGCGCTGCTCGTCGGATCGCTCGCCGGCGATCGCGCCAGCGCGCTCGGCGCGCTCGTGCTGCTCGCCGCGGGACTGCTCGGCCGCGCCGTTTCGGCACGGATCTCGCGCGGTAAGTTCGCCGCCGGGCAGACTTAATCGTCCACTGGGGTTTTCCGTTCGCTCCGCATCGTAGAGTTCCCCTCCTCTCTGCGGGATCCCCCATGCAGCCGCGCCTGCGCGAACCTCTACTCTGACGCGCAGGAGGGAACATGAATCGCGTCCCCAGTTGGTCAGTGAGAATCATCGTCTGCATCGCCGCGTGCTTCATCGCGCTTCAAACAGGTCAGGCCAGACTGTGGGCGCAGGTCATCGAACCGCCGAACCCGTTCCTGCTGATCGCCGGAGCGAACGGCACCCTTGGATTCGGCCGTGTCGGCACCACCGTCAGCGTGCCCGTCACCAAGAGCCTCGTGCTCCAGAACGGCGGCAGCATCGCGCTCGGCATCAGCGGCGTGGCCATTCAGGGCGCCAACGCCGCCGACTTCTCGATCGTCAGCTCGAACTGCGGCACGATCGCCGCCGCGGGTTCGTGCACGTTGACGGTCGGCTTCCGGCCGGGAGCCAACGGCACCCGCACCGCGAACCTCGCCATCAGCGACAACGCCAGCGGCACGCCGCACATCGTGATGATGACCGGCTGGGGCGTGGATCCGGCCGTGCCGCAGGCGGGTGTCGGCCCCATCGACCCGCGCATCGGCTTCCCGGTGACCTACACCGACGGGTTCTCGAACCTGGAACTGTGCCTTGGCAACGCCGTTTCGCCGAGCGATGGCGTCACGCCGCTGTGCATCGGCGGCGTCGGCCCGACCGATCCGCCGCTGCCGGATCCCAGCCTGCCGGCGTCGCTCGTGCCCGGCCGGCCGATCAACTTTCCTGAAGAGGCATTCTGGTGGAGCGCCGGGGCGACGCTCGACATCGGCAATTTCAAGGCGCTGCTGGATCTCGGGCAGGAAGCGGCCTTCCTGAACGGACCGCCGGTGCCTGGCGATCAGATGGCCTTCGGCCGGCTGCGCATCCGCCTGCGTCCGGCGGGCGGTGGCGGCGGCGGCACCGGGACGTTCATCCCGGCGCACACGTGGTTCCGCTTCACGCATCCGTATGGCGTCGACGAATACGAGGCGCTGCCGGCGAAGGAAGGCGATCCCGACGGCGACATCTTCGTGACCAACGACATCGGGTGCTTCTCGGCGCCGTGCGACTTCACCGCGCCGCTGACCAGCCGCATCATCGCGCGCTTCCTCACCTGCCAGTCCCCGGTGGCGCCGGCCGGCTACGTCGGCGATCCCGCGGTCGAGTGCACCGTGACCGGCAGCCCCACCGGCTTCAACGCGTTCAAGGTCGAGCAGATCACCGGTCCGGGCGGCGCGGTCGTGTCGGGCGGGATCAACGGCCAGACCAATCTCTTCGCGGTCACCGGCAAGCTGCGCGCGCCGCTGCCGCCGCCCCCGCCGCCGTCGGCGGTGGTGCCGGGCATCGCCGGGCTGCTGCTCGCCGACGGGCTGAACACCGTCGTCGCCGCCGGATTCAACATCGGACCGATCACCCTGGCGTCGAGCGCGGGTGTCGCGGCGGGGCGGATCATCAGCCAGTCGCCGGCAGCCGGCGGTTCGCTGGCGCTGCCTGCCGCGGTATCGGTGACGGTATCGACCGGCGCCGGCTCGATCAGCGTGCCCAACGTCGTCAACCTCGGGCAGTCCGCGGCGACCGCCGCGATTACCGGCGCGGGCCTGGTCGTCGGCACGGTCACGACCGGCAGCAGCGCGACCGTACCGGCCGGCAGCGTGATCAGCCAGTCGCCGATCGCCGGCACCGGCGTCTCGGCCGGCAGCGCGGTTGCGCTGCTCGTCTCGAGCGGTCCGGCGAATGTCACGGTGCCGAACGTCGTCAACCTGGCGCAGGGCACAGCGACGGCGGCGATCACCGGTGCGGGTCTCGCGGTCGGTACGATCACCAGCGCGAACAGCGTGACGGTGGCGGCCGGCAGCGTCATCAGCCAGAACCCCGTCGCGGGCACCAGCGTGGCGCCCGGAAGCGCCGTGGCACTGGTCATCTCGAGCGGCCCGGCGACGGCTACCGTCCCGAACGTCGTGAACCTGGCGCAGGCGGCGGCGAGCTCGGCGATCACCGGCGCGGGTCTCGCGGTCGGCACGATCACCAGCGCGAACAGCGTGACGGTGCCGGCCGGCAGCGTCATCAGCCAGAACCCCGTCGGCGGCACCGTCGTCGCGCAGGGGAGCGCGGTCGCGCTCGTCATTTCGCTGGGCCCGGCCAACGTCGCCGTGCCCAACGTCGTGAACCTCACGCAGGCGGCGGCCACGACGGCCATCGTCAACGCGAGTCTCGTGGTCGGCGCGATCACCAGCGCGAACAGCGCGACGATCGCCGCGGGCAACGTGATCAGCCAGAACCCGGCCGCCGCGGCGCTGGTCGCGCCGGGCAGCGCCGTCGCGCTGGTCATCTCGCTCGGTCCGGCTGGGACCGGGCCGACGGTGGTGGCCTCGGTGACGTCGGCGGTCAACGGCCGCGGCAACCAGACCGTACAGATCAGCACGACGGTGCCGACGCGTCTCGTGGCCTTCGTCTCGGCGGACGGACCGCAGAACGTCGGTGCGGGCGGACAGGCCTCGACCCTGTCGGGCGGCGGATTGAGCTGGACGCTGCTCGCGCGCGCCAACCTGCAGTTCGGCGACGCGGAGATCTGGACGGCTGACGCGCCGGCGGCGCTCGCGGGGGCGGCGATCACCAGCACGCTGCTGCGGCATCGCACCGGCTCGGATTACATCCACCTGGTCCGACTCGTCGCCTTCACCGGCGTCAGCGGCATCGGGGCCTCGAACGTGGCGAGCGGGCAGACCGTGGCCGTCGCCTCGGTGAGCCTCAACGCGCAGGCGGCGGGATCGGTGATCTACGCCGTCGGCCAGGACTGGACCAACGGTGTCACTCGCACGTTCCCGGCGGGACAGGTGCAGGACGTGCAGATGGTCGGCGCCGACCTGGATACCTTCTGGGTGCAGCGCACCGCGGCGCCGATCGCCGCGGCCGGCGCGATCACCTTCACCGCGACCAGCGCGACGCAGGCCGCGCCGGGCGATCGCTGGAACTTCGCGATTATCGAGCTCAAGCGTTAACCGGTTTCACTTCATAGCGACCGTTTCATCCGCGCCGCCGGACGCCTCGTCCGGCGGCGTTCGTTTTGCCGCCGCTCGCGTCATCCCGCCCGCCACTCCCGTATTTCCCCCTTGTCCTCGCCTCGCGCGCGCTCCATGATGCGGCCGTTCGTTGCCGTGCTGTCACTCGCGCGCCCGAAGGAGGCGATATGCAGCGTCGCGCATCGGTCCTGCTCCTCGTCCTGACGATCGTGTCCGTCCCGTTCGCGTGCGTGCGCCTTGCCGCGGCGCAGGGCGGACCCCCGGATCGCAGCGCCGACACGGCGGCCATCCGCAAGCAGATCGAGGACATCTGCCAGGCGTTCGTCGACAAGGATCGTCCCACGCTCGAAGCGACGCACGGCAAGGACTGGCGCGGCTTCACGCCGTTCAACGATCACGTCATCCGCGGCCTGCAGGGCTACATGGACGAAGCGACGTTTCCGCCGGGCATGCCGAAAGGGCGCGGCATGGTCGGCTACCGGCTGAACGACTTCGACGTCGTCTACTACGGCGACACCGCGGTGGCGTCGTTCGTGCTCGAAACCGACGTCGACCGCGGCAACGGCAAGCAGCTGCAGAAGCTGACCATCCTCGACGTCTTCCACAAGGAGCCGTCGGGATGGATCCAGGTCGCGTCGAACACGTCGGTGCACGGCGACGAGCTCGCGCGCCTGATGTCGGAGCCGCGCCGCCTCGGGGACGACGAGAAGAAGACGCTGCTCGCCGCGCGCGAAGCCGTGTGGCGCGCGTGGTTCGCCGGCGACGGCGCGCAGCTCACGAAGCTGCTGCCGCCGGAACTGATCACCGTCGAAAGCTCCGGCGACTTCGGCACGCTGAAGTCGAACCTCGACGGCTCGCGCGGCTTCGCCTCGTCGGGCGGCAAGCTGGCGCGTCTCGTCTTCCCGCGTACCGAGATGCAGCTTTACGGCAGCACCGCGGTGCTCTACACGACCTACGAAATGGATCTCGTGTCCGGCGGCTCGACGAACACGCAGCGCGGTGTGGCCACCGAGATCTTCGTGCAGCAGCCCGACGGCCGCTGGGTGAACACCGGCTGGCAGCTGGCCCCCCTTCGCTAAAGGTCGGTCTACGGTCTACGGTTGACGGTTAGCGGCCCCGCGAACATTCCTGGTAGAACGTGCGCGCGTGCGCGATGTCGTCGAGCACCGCCGTGCGCTCTGTCGCCGATCGATAGTCGGCGTTGCGCTCGGTCGCGGTCTGCAGCTGCGCCAGCCACCGGAGGAAGTACTCTCCCGCCTCGTGCGACCGGCGCGGCTGGTCGGCCATGCGCACGTAGATCGGGCTCGTCGTCGCGTAGGGATAGATGTCCATGACGTG
>Ga0207708_10003710_pt1 | contig 11282 bp, 13 predicted proteins | sample KBSK5101metaG_FD_184340 | JGI IMG/M metagenome (GOLD analysis project Ga0207708, IMG submission 184340) | Corn, switchgrass and miscanthus rhizosphere microbial communities from Kellogg Biological Station, Michigan, USA - KBS K5-10-1 metaG... | ecosystem: Host-associated > Plants > Roots >...
TTGAACATCGTGGCGTCCTCGTCCGCACGCTGGCGCCGGAGCACGGTCTCGAACAGGGCCGAGGTGACGAGCGCCGTCAGGACCGCCGAGGCTGCGATGCCGAGCAGCATCACGACGCCGCCGATCACCTGCCCGCGGGTGCTCTCGGGCACGATGTCGCCGTAGCCCACCGTCGTCACCGTCTGGAGCGACCACCACAGCGCCTCCCCGATCGAGCCGAAGTCGCGCTTGTCGAGCGTCCATGCGAGGATCGTGCTCCCGGCGACGATCACCATGGTGCTCACGGCAATGAGCGCGACCGCCGTCCGCGGCCTCAGGTTCGCCATCGAGAGCTTCACGCGGTACCTGTGCTCCGTCCGACGCCGAACTCCTGCGCTGCGAGGTCCGGATGCCCGGCGTGATCATGACGCTCGTCCAGCTCGACATCCTGAGCGACATCACGGGATGGTTCGGCGAGGTCTGGGACCAGATCAAAGCTGTCGACGTCCAGTACCTCGTGCTCGGATGCGCGCTCCAGACGGTGCAGACGACGCTGAACGGTCTCGCCTGGCGGAACATCCTGGCCGAGTCCTACGGGCACGAGAAGGTCCCCGTACGGCCGATCATCGCCTCGTACGCGGGCGGGCTCGGCCTGAACTCGTTCCTGCCGGCCCAGGCCGGCACGTTCGCCTACCTCGGGATGTTCCGCGCGATCATCACCGGCTCGGCGTTCGCGGGCATCCTGGCCGGCGGCGTCGTCCAGAACCTCTTCTTCGGGGTCGTCGGCACCCTGAACTACGTGTATCTGTTCCTGTCGCGCCCGGGGTCGGCGGACAAGTCCGCCAACCAGGCGACGTCGGATAGCGGTCCCAAGGTCGTGTTCCTCGTGCTCGCGGGCCTCCTGCTTCTGATCGTGGCCCGGTTCCTGTGGAAGCGGTACAGGAAGGTGTGGGAGGACGCGAAGGCGGGCGCGGTGATCCTCCGCCGCCCGCGCCTGTACGTGACCCGCGTGCTGGCGCTGCAGGTCGCCTCGTACACCGCGCGCATCGGCGTGAACGCGAACTTCATGTACGCGTTCGGCATCCCGGTGACGGTCCGGAACGTCTTTCTGATCATCGCCGCGAACTCGGTCTCGTCGACGTTCGCGGTCACGCCGGGAGGGGTCGGCACGCAGCAGGCGATGGCGTCGTTCGCGCTGCGAGACGTGGCTCCGGCGAGCACCGTCACGGCGTACTCGCTGGCCCAGCAGATGATCCTGATCGCGTGGAACATCACGTTCGGCCTGGTCGCCATGGCGTCCACCTTCGGCTGGTCGGCGACGAAGGACATGGTGCGCGAGTCGCGCAAGAAGTCGAAGGAGAAGCGCTCGCTCAGCGATCTCGAGAAGGAGGACGATGCTGAACAGGGCTCGTGAGGCGGTCCGGTGCGGCTGACGTACGTCGGGCACTCGACCCTCGTCATCGAGATGGGCTCGATCCGGCTCATCACGGACCCGATCCTGCGCCCGCGTGTCGCCCATCTGCGGCGGGCCGCTCCGGTGGCCGAGGTCGCCGCGCCCGTGGACTGCGTGCTCGTCTCGCATGCGCACATGGATCACCTCGACCCGCGCTCGATCGCCCTCCTCGCGGGCGATCCCGTCGTGGTCGTCCCCCGCGGCGCCGCGCGGTTCGTGCGCCGCCGCCGAGGGGTCGTGGAGGTCGCCGAGGGCGACGAGGTCGAGGTCGGCGCCGTCACCGTGCGCGCGACGCATGCCGAGCACGACGGCCGCAGGTACGCGCTCGGCCCGCCCGCCGCGTCGCTCGGCTATCGCATCCAGGGCGACCGGTCCGTGTACTTCGCGGGCGACACCGGCCTCTTCCCCGGGATGGCGGACATCGGCAGCTCGGGGATCGACGTCGCGCTGCTCCCGGTCGCCGGCTGGGGAGCACGGCTCCCTCCCGGTCACCTCGACCCGGAGGCTGCCGCGCACGCCCTCGAGCAGCTCGCGCCGGGCGTGGCCGTGCCGATCCACTGGGGGACGCTCGAGCCGATCCTCGCGACGAAGCGGCTTGCGGACGGCAGCAGCTCGGCGGCGGAGGAGTTCGCGCAGCGGGCGGCGGCCCTGGCCCCCGGCGTCGAGGTGGTCGTGCTTCCACCGGGCGGGACGGTCGAGCTGTGACCGGGCCTCAATGGAGCCGGAACGCGACCTCCATCGCGACGATCGCGAGGCCGAGCGCCACGTTGACGGCGACCGCGACGATCGTCGCCGACCGGCCGAGCCGCTCGGCGCGGGCGTATCCGATCCCCGCCGCAGCCAGCGTGGCGATGCCGATCGCGAGCGCGAGCCAGACGGCGGTGCTCTCGCGGAAGACGCCGGCCGCCCCCAGCACGAGCATCGCGATCGGAGCGGCCGCGGCCAGGGGGATCGACGACTCCCGCCGGGCGATCGCGGTGAACTCGCGCCGCGTCACCGCACGCTCCCGCTCCAGGCTCTCGCCGAGGCTGTGGGAGTACACGTGCGCCATCCAGAGCACGACCACCGTCCCTGCCGTCGCGACCGCAAGCTTCCACGCATGGCGCTCGCCTCCCGCCGAGCCCGCCGTCAGCGTGCCCATCACGACGATGGCGCCGTACACGCTGCCCGCGATGCCCGAGCGCGAGCCGAAGAGCATTGCACCGAGAACGCGGCGGATCGCTCGCATGTGGTATCCAAGCACGAGGCAGCCGTGACCGACACCGCCTCCGACACACCCGCATACGGCAGCACGCCCGTCTGGAAGCCCGAGCGGCCGCGACTCGACCCGCTCCGGCTCGTCGTCGCATGGGTCGTGTCGGCGCTGGGGGTCCTGTTCGCGGCGCTGATCCTTCCGGGGGTCCACGTGCACGGCATCGGCGGAGCGCTGCTCGTCGCGGCGATCGTGGCCGTCCTGAACGCCATCGTCCCGCCGATCATCGCCGCCCTGCGGCTGCCGTTCACCGTCGGGCTCGGGTTCCTGCTGGTTCTCGCCGTCGACGCGTGGATGCTGAAGGCGGCCTCCGACATCTCGCCGAGTGCCATCGAGGTCGACTCGTACGGCTGGGCCTTCCTCGCCGCCCTGGTCGCGGCGGCCGCATCGATGGTGCTGAGCGTTGTCCTCGGCGCGGACGACGACGACAGGTACACGCTGCGCGTCATCCAGCGGATCGCCCGCCGGTCGGGCGACCGGGTCGTCACGGACGTTCCGGGCATCGTCTTCCTGGAGATCGACGGGTTGGGGCTGCCCGTGCTCCGCCGCGCCATGCGCGACGGCAACGCCCCGCGCATGGCGGCGTGGCTGGCGGACGGCACCCACAGGCTCGTGGAATGGGAGACGGATCTCTCGTCCCAGACGGGGGCCAGCCAGGCGGGGATCCTGCTCGGATCGAACGACGACATCCCCGCGTTCCGCTGGGTGGAGAAGGAGCGGGGCGTCGTCATGGCATGCTCGGCGCCGGCCGACTGCGCCGAGATCGAGCGGCGGCATGCGACCGGCCGCGGCCTGCTCGTCGACGGCGGATCGAGCCGCGGCAACCTGCTCTCCGGCGAGGCGGACGAGACGATCCTCACGGTCAGCCGCATCTCCGCGGAGAAGTCCGCGAACCCGGGCTACCGAGGGTTCCTCGCCAACGGCTACAACGTCACGCGGGCGCTCGTGCTGTTCATCTGGGAGGTGATCCTCGAGCGCGTCGCGTCCGCCCGGGCCGTTCGCCGCGACGTTCGCCCCCGCGGCCACCGCGGCGGCGTCTACCCGTTCCTGCGCGGCGCGATGTGCGTCGTCGTCCGCGATCTGATCGTCTACGGCGTCCTGACGGACATGATGAAGGGCCGCCCGGCCGTGTACGCGACCTTCTCGAGCTACGACGAGGTCGCGCACCACTCCGGCCTCGAGCGGTCGGACACGCTCGAGGCGCTGCGCAAGCTCGACCGCCAGTTCGGCCGGATCGACGCCGCCCGCCGGTTCGCGCCCCGCCCGTACGAGATCGTCGTGCTCTCCGATCACGGCCAGACGCAGGGAGCCACGTTCAAGCAGCGAAACGGCTACGGCCTCGACGACCTCGTGCGGCGCTCCGTGGAAGCGACCGACGTCGCGGAGGGCGCAGACGGCGACGAGCAGAGCGCGATGGCCGGCCTCGCGCTCGGTGAGGCCACGGGGCGGGCCGCCCCCGATGGCGAGCCCGGCGAGGACATGTCGGATCGCGAGGCGATCGTGCTCGGCTCCGGCAACCTGGGCCTCGTCTACCTGATGGAGGAGAAGCGCCGGCTCACGCTCGAGGAGCTCGACGAGCGCCACCCGCGGCTCATCGCGGCCCTCCGCAGCCATCCGCACATCGGCTGGATCCTGGTGCGGTCGTCCGAGCACGGGCCCGTGGTTTTCGGCGAGGGCGGCGCCCGCTACCTCGCCGACGACCGCGTCGAGGGTGCCGATCCCCTGGCCCCGTTCTCGCCCACGGCGGCTCGCCACCTGCTGCGGACCGACGGGTTCGAGCACGTCGCCGACATCATGGTCGGAAGCTTCTACGACCCGGTGCTCGACGAAGGCTGCGCATTCGAGGAGCTGATCTCGTTTCACGGCGGCCTCGGCGGCATCCAGACCTCGCCGTTCATCCTCTACCCGGTCGGCCTTCCGGATCCCGAGGAGCCGATCATCGGGGCGGCGGCCGTCCACGGCATCCTGTCGGAGTGGCGGAGCCACCTCCAGGCGACGTGAGGGTCAGTCGGCCGCAGGGGCGACGCGGCGCCTGCGCCACGTGAGACCGAGCAGCATGCCCAGGACGAGCGTGGGGACCACCGTGAGCACGCGGTAGAGCAGGACGGCGGCGACGGCCTCGGCGTTCCCGGCGCCGAAGCCGACGAGTGCGCCCGAGAGACCCAGCTCCACGATGCCCACGCCGCCCGGCGTGACCGGCACCGCCGTGAGCAGCCGGACCAGCCCCCACGCCGCGAGCGCCTCGATCCAGCTCACCTGATCGCTTCCGACCCCGGTCGCCCGCAACGCCACGAGCAGCACCCCGAAGACGGTCAGATGGCCCGCGACGATCGAGACGGTCAGCGCCGCCCACCGCTCGGAGACGAGGTCGATCGTCTCGCGCCGCACCCGCACCAGCGCCTCGGCCCATCCCGTCCGGCCGGGGCGGCGGATCAGCGCGAGGCCGCGGTTCACGATGAGCTGCGCCCGCCGCCCCACCGCGAACGCCTGCCGCTCGCCGCGCAGGACGAGCACGAGCGCCGTGGTCAGCACCAGGATCACCACGATGCCGATCAGCCCGGCGGTGAGGAGCACCGGGCTCGACCCGCCGGAGATCACCAGCAGGGCCAGGGCGGCCAGCGGGAGCAGCACGTTCACGAGCTGGTTCCCGACGCCCGTCACGATCACGGCAACGGCGACGGCCTGGCGGCGAAAGCCCCAGCCGCGGAGCATGGCGTAGGAGGCGGCGATGCCGGCCGCGTCCCCGCCGGGGACCGCGATCGAGAGCGCCGTGGACGCCTGGGTCAGCACCGTGGCGTTCCAGTAGCCGAGGCCGGGCAGGGCCGCCATCCACGGCGGCGCGAACGTCGCGATGTTCAGCACCGTCGCCGCGGCGAGGGCTGCCAGCTCGCCCGCCGTCAGCGACTGGACGACCGCCCAGACCTCGCCGTAGTCGGCGATCCGCGGCAGGAGCGCGCCGAAGACCGCGGCAACGACCGCCAACCCAACGATGGCGGCCGCGATGCGGCGAAGCTGCGACCGGCGGCTCGGCTCCGGATCCGCCGGGCGAGCCTCACTGCCCATCTTGCGGCCTTCGGCACTTGACTCCGTGCCCGCGGGGGTTGAGTCTTCGCACATCGCAGACTGGCTGAATCAGCTGTGGGACACGCTCACGTCGATCTCGCTGCCGCTGCTCGTGCTCGGGCTCGCGTTTCAGACGGCGCAGACGTGCTTCGTGGCGCTCGCATGGCGGAACATCCTGCGCACGTCCTACCCGGACGGCGGCGTGAACTACCGCCAGGTGCTCGGCTACTACGCGGGCGGCAACGGGCTGAACGCGATCCTGCCGGCGTCGGCCGGCACGGTGGCGATGCTCGGCCTCTTCCGCACGAGCATCCGCGGCTCGACCGTCGCGGGCCTCGTCGGCGCGACCATCGTCCAGAGCATCTTCTTCGCCGTCATGAGCATCGGCGTCTACCTGTGGCTCTTCCTGGGCGTCGCCGGGTCGTTCGACGTGAAGTTCAGCTGGTTCTCCGACAACCCCGTCGCCGCGCTCATCATCGTCGTCGTCGGCGGCATGCTCGTCGTCGCGATCGCCCGCATCCTCTGGAGACGCGCGCAGAAGAAGTGGGAGGAGGCCAAGGAGGGCGGCGTGATCGTCACGATGCCGCGCAAGTTCCTGGTGCAGGTCGTGGGCGTCGAGGCCCTCTCCTACATCGCGCGGATGGGGGTGAACGCGACGTTCATGTACGCCTACGACATCCCCGTCTCGCTCACGAACGTCTTCCTGATCGTCGCGGCGGCCTCGATCTCCTCCACGGTCGCCATCGCTCCCGGCGCGCTCGGCGCGCAGACCGCGATGGCCACCGTCGTCCTGAACGGCGTCGCCCCTGCGAGCACGATCTCCGCCTACACGATCGGCCAGGGCGTGATCACGACCGCGTGGAACGCGCTCTTCGGGCTGACGATGCTGGCCCGGACCATCGGCTGGCAGGCAACTCGCGAGCTCATGCACCGCAAGGAGAAGGAGCCGGTGGAGGACCCGTCGCTATGAAGCGCACCGTCGCAGGCTCGCAGGCGTCGCGATTCGCCCCGACGGGATGACGTCGGCCTGCGGCCCCGAGGACATCGTTCACGCATGCCGGAGCGCCTCGAGCTGGGGACGGCCGTGCACTGCACGGATGGGGAGCTCGGCGAGCTGGCCGATGTGGTGATCGCGCCCAGCTCGATGCGGGTGGTCGACCTCGTGGTCAAGCCGCACCACATCGGCGGCCCGGCGCTACTCGTCCCGATCGAGACCGCCGAGGGCTCGCACTGGGGCGAGATCATCCAGCTCGAGTGCACGAAGGAGGAGGCGAGGCGGTTTCCGGCGATCCGGGAGGCGGCGGCCCTGCGGCCGGGCGAGGCTCCCGCCGCCGGGTCCGGGTGGGATGTCGGCGTCCAGGACTTCGTGGCCGTGCCGGGCGGAACCTCGATGGACATGGTTCCGGCGCCCGACGAGCTGGACCCGCTGGTGGAGGTGACCTACGACCGCATCCCCGCCGGCAAGATCGAGCTGCGCCACCAGAGCGCCGTGGTGTCCTCCGACCAGCACCTCGTCGGCAGGATCGACGCGTTCGTCGTCGAGGGTGACGAGATCACCCATCTGATCCTCGGGCGCGGGCACATGTGGTCCCGCCGCGACATCACGATCCCCATCTCGTCTCTGGCGAGCGTCAAGACGGACGAGGTCAACCTCGCCATCACCCGGCACGAGGTCGGCCGGCTCCCGTCCGTGCGCCTTCACAAGAGCTGGTTCAGCTAGCCGGCAGTATGGGCGCCCTGGACACGCTCGACCGGCGGATGGAATGGCTGCGTGAGCGGGTCGTGAGCGCCGTGTCGTTCCTGGTCGCTTCGACCGTCGCGAGCGTCGTGGTCCCGGAATTGCGCGCGTATTTCGTGCTGGTGAGCCTGGGCGCGGCGGGATGGGCGCTGATCGCCGGCGCCCGGCTGCGGGCCACGTCCCGTGACCGGGAGGCGATGCTGGATCGGCTCGTGCTGGCCGGGTCGTGCGACCCGCGCTGCGAGCGGCGCCGGGCCTACCTCGAATCCGCGCAGTTGCACCATCGCCTCGCGCGGATGCTGCGCCAGACCTGCGAGCAGGCTCGCTACCGCACCCCGAGCGCGATGCGGATGGTGGATCATCAGATCGTGCACGCGGTCGAGCATGACCTGCAGGAGCTTGCGACGGTGTTCGACACCGCCGCCGGGCATCTGCCGCCCACGGCCGTGGCGCTGGTTCGCCTCCTGGTCGCATCCCCCTCGAGCCCGCTCTACGAGCTGCACCCGACCGCGGAGTCGGAGCGGCGCGCCATCCAGACCACACAGCGCATCCTCGCCCGCTGCCACGCCGAGCTCCACGACTAGCCATGGTGCTGATCCTGTCCATCGTGCTCGCCCTCTTCCTGCCCTCGCCGGCGAACGTGATCGTGATCGTGCTCGGCGCGATCGGGGAGATCGGCGAGATCGTGTGGGGCCGGCGGCTGGCGCGGCGCTGGCGGCCGAAGACCGGGCCGGAGGCGATGATCGGCCAGAACGCCGTGGTCGTCGAGGCCTGTCGGCCCCACGGCAGGGTGCGCGTGCGAAGCGAGCTCTGGGAAGCGCGATGCGAGGCGGGGGCCGACGCCGACGAGACCGTGCGGATCGAGTCGCTCGAGGGCCTCACGCTCACCGTCGTTCGGACCGCGCCGCCGCGGCCGGCCTGACGTGCCCGACCTGCTCGTCTTCATCCCGGCCTGGAACGAGGAAGCCAACCTGCCGGCGGTGCTGGAGGAGCTCGGGGCCGAGCTGCCGGAGGCCGACGTCGTGGTGATCGACGACGGCTCCGAGGACGCGACCGCCGAGGTGGCCCGGCGGGGTGGTGCCGAGGTCGTCCGCTTCCCGGAGAACCGCGGCCTGCCGGCGGCGATCGCGGCCGGCTATGCCTACGCCCACTCGCACGGCTACGCCATCTGCGGCCGGGTCGACGCCGACGGCCAGCACCCGGCGGCGGAGCTTCGCCGGCTGGTCGAGGAGGTGCGGGCGGGGCGCTGCGACGTCGCCGTCGGATCGCGCTACCTCGAGGGCGACGAGCACAAGCTGGGCCGGTACAGCATCGAGGGGCCGCGCCGGCTGGGGACGGCGCTGGTGCGCCGGGCGATGGGCACGCTGCTCCGGCGGCCGTTCCACGATCCGATGAGCGGGATGTGGGCGGTGGCGGCGAACGCGACGGAGCTGCTCACGCAGCCGTACACGAGCACCGCCCCTGAGGTCGAGGCGCTGATGCGCGTGAACCGCGCCGGCCTGCGCCTCGAGGAGTTGCCCGTGCACATGCGCCCGCGCGAGCACGGCGAGTCGAAGCTCCAGGGGCGCAAGGCCGTCGGCATCGTCCTCACCGTCGCCGGGACGCTGTTCGTGGGGTGGCGCCTGCGCCGGCGGCGATGACGTACCGTCCGAGGATGGATGACCGCTGGGCGATCGTCGTCCCCGGGAGCGGCCGGATCGACGCCGAGGGCAGCTACCGCATCGGGCCGCGGGCGCGGGCATGTGTGCGCACGGCGGCGCGGCTGGCGCGCCGGCGGCGGCCGGAGGTGGTCGTGCTGAGCGGCTGGTCGCCTGTGGGCGGTGCCACCGAGGCCCAGCAGATGCTGGAGGCCTGGGACGGGCCGGACGACGTCGAGGTGGTGCTCGAGCCGAGCGCCACGATCACCGCCGAGAACATGTCCCGGTCGCTCCCCCATCTGCTCGCCCGGAACGTGCGCGAGACGACGATCGTGTGCGGCGTCCTGCACCTCCCCCGCGTCCGGTACCACTTCGGCGGCGTCTACCCCCGCCACGGCATCCGCTGCTCGTACTCGCTGACGGCGCAGCTGCCGACGCCGCCGGCCCTGGCCTGGGAGGCGGCCGCCGTGCTGGTGATGCGACGGCAGCGACAGGCCGCGCTGGCCGAGCTCGCCGCGCTTCTCACGCCCGCCGGCGCGGATGAGCCGGCGCCGCCGTTCATGCGATCGGGGTCATAGCCGTATGCGCAGCTCGGTCATACTCGGCCAAGCCATGCGCCGACCGACCGGATACACCGCGTGCTGAGGGCGATCCTCGTCCGCTGGGCCGTCGTCGCAGCGGCGTTCGCCATCACGGCCTGGCTGATCGACGGCGTGACGATCTCAGGCGGCGTCTTCGAGTACCTGTGGCTGGCGCTGCTCTTCGGCATCGTGAACGCGTTCATCGGCACCATCATCCGCATCCTCACGCTGCCGCTCACGATCCTGACTCTGGGCCTCTTCTCGATCGTGGTGAACGCGCTGGTACTCGTGATCACCGACAGCCTGTCGAGCTCGCTGGACATCGACTCGTTCTTCTGGACGGCGATCCTGGCGGCGCTCGTGCTCTCGATCGTCTCGACGCTTCTCGACCTCGTCGTGAAGCCCGGCGACTAGGCCGCCGGCTGGCTGCGCCGCGTGTTCTTCTCGCTGACCAGCTGGCAGCTTGGGCTCCTCGTCTTCACCGTCATCGTCGGCGCGTCCGCTCTGGGCGTGCTGGCCGGCCGCCACCTGCGCCGGCGCGAGGAGACGTACCACGAACCGATCGGCGTTCTCCAGGCGACGCTGCTCGGGATCGTGGGTCTGATTCTCGCGTTTGGGTTGTCGCTCGCCGTCGGCCGCTACCAGGACCGTCGTGCCGACGTCGTCGCCGACGCGAACACGATCGGGACCGCGTACCTGCGGGCGCAGACCCTGCCGGAGCCACAGCGCAGTCGCTCGCTCGCCCTCCTGCGAAGCTACAACGACCTCGCGATCCAGATCACGTACCAGGTCCCGGGCAGCGCGGCGATTCGGACCGTCACGGCGCGGCAAGGCGGTCTCCAGCGCAGCCTGTGGCGCCTCGCCGGCGAGAGCCTGAACGCGCGTCCGAACGCGAGCGCACCACGGCTGTATGCGGACAGCCTGAACGAGATGATCGACCAGCAGACCGTGCGGCTCTCCGGCCTGAACAACCGAGTGCCGGATGCGGTGCTCTGGCTCGAGCTGCTCGGTGCCGCGCTCGCCCTCGGCATGACCGCTCTCTACCTGTCGGTGCTCGGCAGGGGTGTTGGCGTCATCGCCATCGTCGCCGCGGCGGTGGTCGTCAGCTTCCTCGTTCTCGTCACCTTCGACCTCGACCGGCCGACCCGCGGCCTGATCCAGATTCCGGCCACACCGCTCCTGGCCGAGAAGGCGACGATGAGCCTCCCGCCTGCGGCGCCCGCCGCCCCGTGAGCGTGCGGCGACAGCATCAGAAGGGGGCGCTCAGCCAGGGCGCACCTATCTTGATCGTGCTCTGGCGGTGACCTGCTCGCTGATGTATCTCGCGTCGGCTGCGACGAGGCCGAGGAGCGCCGAGCCTCGGGTGTGCTGCCAGGTCAAGCCGAGGAAGTAGAGGCCGGCGCGGTCCGTCACGCCGCGGCTGTGGCGGATGCGGCCGCCGGGATCGACCACGGGCACCTTGATCCAGGAGTAGTCCGGCTGGTAGCCGGTGGCCCAGATGATCGCGTCCGCGTCGGACTCCGTGCCGTCGGCAAAGCGGACGGTCCGGCCGGATGCGGCCACGGCTCTCGGCGCTCTG
>Ga0207708_10003717_pt1 | contig 11268 bp, 6 predicted proteins | sample KBSK5101metaG_FD_184340 | JGI IMG/M metagenome (GOLD analysis project Ga0207708, IMG submission 184340) | Corn, switchgrass and miscanthus rhizosphere microbial communities from Kellogg Biological Station, Michigan, USA - KBS K5-10-1 metaG... | ecosystem: Host-associated > Plants > Roots >...
GTGCGCTGGGCAAAGTTCGAGAGCGCCGCGGCCTCGCTCTTCGTGAGCGTGCTCGACTTCGTCGCACGGGCCCACGACCGCTTCTCGACCTTCGGGTTGACCGCCGTCGCGTCCTGCGCGCGCAGCGGCACGGGACAGGTCCAGCTCGAAACTCGCGCGCGTGCCGAACAGCAGGCGCAGGCGCTCGGCGGCATTATGCAATCCGACCCCCTCGCCGTTGCTGGGTCGCTTCGACACCTTTGGCCGGGAATTCTGCACGTCGATATGGAGGCCGTCGCCGTGGATGGCGGCCTGGACCTTCAGCACGCCACCGCCGGGTAACTCGGCGATGCCATGCTTGATGGCATTTTCGACCACCGTCTGCAGCAGCATGACCGGGATACGCACGCCCAACGCATCCGAATCGATCTCGCGCTCGATGCGAAGCCGATCGCCGAATCGCAGCGCCTCGAGCGCCAGGTAGTCCTCCACGATCTCGAGCTCACGCTCGAGTGTCACCAGTTCTTCCTGGCTGGAAGTCAGCGTGTATCGCAGCGTACGCGCGAGGCGGGTGACGGCTGCCTGTGCCCCGGGAGGATCGTCCGCGATCAATGCGCGCACGGAGTTGAGCGAGTTGAACAGGTAGTGGGGATTGAGTTGCGCCTTGAGCAGGCGCAGCTCGGAAAGCTGCAGTGCCCGGATCAGCTCCGATTGCCGTAGCTCGGCGAGGGCGCGATCGCGCAGGGAGGAGATGCCCAGGTACATCGCCGTCCAGAACAGGAAGGTGACCGACCAATTGAGGATTCGCAGCACCACTGGATCGAAACGCCGGAGCAGGTCGACGATGGGGTCACTTCCAGCGAGGTCTTCGAGCTGCCACATCGGCGCGATGCTCATGAAATGCATGAGCGCACTCTGCACCATGCCGAGGGCTGCGCAGGTTGCAAGGACGCGAGGCAGGAGGGCCGGAATACTCAACTTGCCCCACGAGCGCCGACGGATGAAGTCCCGCAGTCCGTGCGTGAGGGCGATGGCCGTGGCGATGAGTATCGCGATTTCGAGTACCGCAGGTCCAAGCGGGATGCGCAATGTCAGCAGCACGTTGTAGAACAGGCTGAGGCCGTAGATTCCCCAGCCGATCAACTGGCATGCCCAGTAGGCGATCGACGCGGATGGCGCGGCGGGCGATCTGAATGATTGCATCCGTCCAATCTAGCTCCGGGCCCGCCAGCGGACAAAACTTCATGGCGAACGGTCCATAAGCCGTGTCGGGCGGCCCGAAGGTGGTGCGTGATGCCGAGTCGTCACCACATTGGCGCCACCGTTGGACCATCGAATCCGACCACTCGACATGCAAATCCGGTGGTGGCCCCAGGCCGCCCTACAGTGGCCCCCCGGTCAGCCATGGAGTAGCGCGCATGCAAAGGGTCAGGGTGGTTCTGTTCAGTTTGATGTGGTTGAGTGCGTCCGCGGCGGTGCAGAGCGCGCCGCAGCTCGAGAAAGCCGACCTCGAGTCCTGGCTCGACGGAATGATGCCGTACTCGCTGCAGACCGGCGACGCCGCGGGCGCCGTCGTGGTCGTCGTGAAGGATGGCCAGGTTCTCCTGCAGAAAGGCTACGGCTATGCGGACGTCGAGGCGAAAACACCGGTCGATCCGCAGCGCACGTTATTCCGTGTTGGCTCGGTCGCCAAGCTCGTGACCGAAACGGCCGTGATGCAGCAGGTGGAGCAGGGCAAGCTCGACCTCGACGCCGATGTCAACCGATACCTGGACTTCAAGCTTCCCGAAGCCTTCGGCAAGCCTGTGACGTTGCGCAATCTCATGACGCACACGGCGGGATTCGAGGAGTTGCTGCATGGGTTGATGCATTCGGATCCTGAGTCGTACAAGAACCTCGAGACCTATGTGCACGAGACCACTCCGGTGCGGATGTTCCCGCCGGGTGAAGTACCCTCGTACTGCAACTACTGCCTGGCGCTCGCGGCCTATATCGTCGAGCGGTCGTCCGGCGAGAAATTCAACGACTATCTCGACAAGCGCGTATTTCAGCCCCTCGACATGCAGCGTTCGACGTTCCGGCAACCGCTGCCCGAACAGCTCGCTCCTGACATGTCGAAGGGCTACACGGTGGCCTCGAGTCCGCCACGCTACTTCGAATACGTTGGGCCGGCGCCGGCCGGAAGCCTGTCCACGACCGGTGCGGACATGGCGCGCTTCATGATTGCGCACTTGCAGGCTGAGAGCGGCGGCGCGCCGGTTATGCTCGCGCCCGAGACCGCGCGCGTGATGCACACCTCGATGCTGAAGGTGGCGCCGCCGACCAACGGTATGGCGCTCGGATTCTTCGAGCGCGATCGCAACGGCCGCCGGATCATCGGTCACGGCGGCGACACGCAGTACTTCCACAGCGATCTGATCCTGTTCCCCGACGACAACGTCGGCCTGTTCATGGCCTTCAACAGCCTGGGCAAGGACGCAGCGGTGTACAGGCTCCGCGACGGGTTGCTCGAGCAGTTCACCGATCGCTATTTCCCATGGACAGGACCGGAGGAACCGACGACGACGACAGCCGTCGAGCATGGACGCCAGGTCGCGGGTGTCTACGCAGCCTCCCGTCGCGCCCAGACATCGTTCTCGGTGGTGGTGACCTTGCTCGGTCAGACCAGGATCGTGATGAAGGAGGATGGCACGCTCGTCATTCCTGCGATCACTCGCCTGGATGGACAGCCGAAGGAATGGCGTGAGATCGGGCCCTATGTGTGGCGCGAAGTCGGTGGCCAGGAACGCCTCGCGGCGAAGATCGAGAATGGTCGCGTCAGGTTCCTCGGGTTCGATTCGGCCGGCGGCATCGCGGTGTTGCAGCCCGTGCCCGCGATGCAGTCATCCGCGTGGATCGTGCCGTGCATGCTCGTTGCGATTGCAGTGTTGCTGCTGAGCGTGATCGCCTGGCCGGTGGCTGCGCTGGTGCGCCGCCGCTATGGAGTTTCGCTTCACATGGACGCACGGCGGGTGACTGCACATCGCCTCGCACGGGTCGCTGCAATGATCGCGGTCGTGTTCCTGTTGGGCTGGGCCCTGATCGTGCAGGCCGGATTGGCGGATCTCGCCAAATTCGGCGGTGCCATGGACGCGCCGATCCTGCTGTTTCAGATCCTGGGGTGGGTCGCGCTTGTCGGTGCGGGTGTTGCGGCCTGGAATGCCTGGCTCGTGTGGCGCGGCGGCGCAAAGTGGTGGAGCAGGGTGTGGAGCATTGCAATGGCCGCGTCGTGTGCGTTGATTGTGTGGTTCGGATTCACCTTCAACCTGATCGGCGTGCGGCTGCACTACTGATCTGCGATCGACGGCTGCAGCCGGTTTACGTGCCGTACTTGATCAGCAACTCGCTCAGGCGGCGCTTCTTGTCGTTGTAGGGCGGGAACAGCAGCTTGAGGGCCGACAATGGGCCGGCGGCCATCACCGCGCGTTCGTGCGAAAAGGCCTTGAAGCCGAAGAAGCCGTGCGCGTTGCCCACGCCGGAATTGTTGACGCCGCCGAAGGGCAGGTTGTGTTGTGCGAACTGCTGCAGGCACAGGTTCACGCACAGGCTTCCGGAGCTGGTGTGGGTCTGCAGGGCCTCGACGGTGCGCGAGTCCCTGGTCCAGGTGTAAAGAGCCAGCGGCTTCGGCGCCGCATTGATGCTCGCGATCACCGTGTCGAGGGAGTCGTAGGTGAGGATGGGCAGCACGGGCCCGAAGATTTCTTCCTTGAGGATCTGCGCGCTGGCGGGCACGTCACGCAGCAGCGTGGGTGCAACGTAGCGCGATTCGGCGTCCGACGTGCCGCCGCAGGCCAGCTTTGCGCCGGATCGTACGGCATCGTCGATGAGGCCGGCCACGCGCTCGGCGTGCCGGCGATGGATCATGCGCGGGAAGTCGGGGCTGCTGCGCACCAGTGCATCGGTCACGCCGTAACGCTGCGCGATGGTGTTGCGGCACAACTCGACGAACCGGTCGGCCACGTCGCGATGCACGTACACGTAGTCCGGCGCGATGCACGTCTGGCCGGCGTTCACCATCTTGCCCCAGATGATGTGCTCGGCGGCGCCGCGCAGGTCCGCGCTGGCGTCCACGATGACGGGCGATTTGCCACCCAGCTCGAGTGTCACCGAGGCGAGGTTGGCGGCCGCGGCCGCCATGACCTTCTTGCCCACCGCCGGCGAGCCGGTGAAAAAGACGTGATCGAAAGGACGCGCGAGCAGGTCGGTGGCGACGTCCGCCGCGCCTTCGACGACGGCCACTTCGTCCTTGGGGAAGACGGCGCCGATGATCTCGCCCACGACACGATTGGTGTGCGGCGTGAACTCCGAAGGCTTGAGGATGGCCGTGTTGCCCGCGGCCACGGCGGAGACCAGCGGTCCCAGCGCCAGGCTCAATGGATAGTTCCAGGGGCTGATGATGAGACACCGGCCCTTGGGCTGGTACATCACGCGCGAGCTGGTGCCGAGCGTCGCGAGTGTCGCGCCGACGGGGTGCGGCCTCATCCAGCGCTTCAGCAATGAAATCGTGTGCTTGATCTCCCCGACCAGCGGCAGCAGCTCGGTGAGGTTGGTTTCGGTCGGATGCTTGGCCAGGTCCTTCTGGCAGGCATCGAGGATTGCTTCCTTGCGCTCGAGGATGGCCGCGAGCAGCTTGCGCAGTTTTGCGCGTCGCTCGGTGGCAGTCGACTGCCGCAGCTTCAGTGCCGTTGCCGCCTGGGACTCGAACAGGCCATCGATCATTTTTCGATTCTCCAAAAAAGGCTCGGCGCGCCCCCGGAGCGGGCACGCCGAGCATATCGTCCCTCAGGACCTCGTCATCAGAACTTGACGGTAGCTTCCACGCCCCACATGCGCGGCTCGGACACCGAGCCGAACGCGGTGCCGAACGTGCCGGTCGTGAGGTTGTTGATGCCCGTCACGTACTGGTCGTCCAGCAGGTTCGTGACGAAGCCGGCGATGCCGTACTTCTCGTCCAGGCTCTGCCAGCCCAGGCGCACGTCCAGGCGTTGCGTGGCTTCGTTGACCTTGAAGACGGTCTCCTGCGCGCAGGATCCCTGGACTTCCGAGTCCGCGTTGCAGCGCGACTCGCCGCGGTACGCGAAGCGGCCCGACAGGTCCATGCTGCCCGCGCTGCCCAGCGCCCAACTGTAACGCGCGCCCAGCGCGGCGCTCAGGTACGGCTCGCCGGTGGGTTCACCGGAAAGGTCGACCGGATCGGTGCCCAGCGTCTGCTTGTCCTTGTAGGTCGCATCGATGAAGGCCAGGTTGCCGTACAACGTGAAGTTGTCGGTGGCATGCCACTGCGCATCGACGTCGATGCCCCAGGCTTCTTCGTCACTGTTGTCGACCAGGTACTCCGGTACGCCGGAGTCGTCGATGTCGGTGAGCGTGATCGACTGCTTGTTGTCGTAGACGTAGTAGAACAACGAGGCATTCAGCGTGAGGCCCGTCTGCGGGAACGCGCTCTTGATGCCGGTTTCGAAGTTCCAGACTTCTTCATTGTCGAACTGCGACGCGACTTCCACGCTGTTGTATCCGCCGGCCTTGTAACCCTTGGACAGCGAACCGAACACCATGACGTCCGGGTTGATCTTGTAGTCGAGGACCACGCGCGGGCTGATGTCGTCCCACGAGTTGTCACGCGTCACGCCCTCGGGCGGCGTGTCGATCGGGAACACGAAATCCGCGAAGCGGTAAGCCTCGGGCGGAACCGGGAATGCATCGAAGAAGCCCATCTGCTGGAGGCCCGCGATGGTGGCGTCCAGTTCCGGCGTCTCGTGCGGACCGTTGATCCAGGTGAATTCCTTCGTGTCCTGCGTGTAGCGCAGACCCAGCGTGAGGTTGGTCTTCGCGTTCATGTGCCAGATCATGTCGCCGAACGCCGCGAGGGCTTCGAACTTGCCATGGTTGTACATGGCTTCGCGCCACGGCAGGCCGAGCAGCGACACCGGGATGCCATTGTCGGCAAGCACGGCGGTCGTGCCGGCATACAACGGGAACGGAATGCCGTTCGCTTCCCAGATGCCGAGGTTCGTGCCCAGCGTGTCCACCGAGTCGGTGAACGTGTGCGTGTCGCTGACCTGGTCGGCCTTCTCGTTGTAGTAACTCACGCCGGCAACCCAGTCGACGCTGCCCGTCTGGCCGGAGAAGCGGAACTCCTGGTAGAAGCTCTCGTTGCTCTCGATGTTGCCCGTGTCGAAGTACGTGTTGATCAGGTTGGTGCCGTCTTCGTCCTCGAGGTTCACGGTGTCGAACTGGCGGTACGACGAGGCGGAACGGAAATCCACCGAGCCGAACGTGTGGTCGATGAACAGGTTCACCTGGTCGAGCTGGCGCGATTCTTCGTTGCCGACCACGTCGTTGTAGATCGGCGCCTTGCGCGGATCCATGTACGTCGCCGGATCAGCCGGGTAGGGGACCTGCGTCTGGCCAGCGGCCAGCGGGATGAGTCCGATCGCCGGGCGCGCCAGCTGGTCGAGGTTGTCGTGATCCCACGAGAGCGTGGCGCTGGTGTCTTCCGACAGTTCCCACTTCAGCGCAACACGGCCGGCCCAGTTCTCCTCGGGGGCGAGGTCCTGGCCCGTGGCCGCATCTTGCATCCAGCCGTCGCTCTGGTTGTACACGCCGTTGATACGCAGCGCGACCTTGTCGCCCAGCGGGGTGTTCAGCATGCCCTCGACGTATTGCTTGCCGTACTCGCCGAAGCGAACGCGCATCATCGCGTCGAACTCGTCCTGGGGCTGGGTGGTGACGATCGAGATCGCACCGGCAGCGCTGTTGCGGCCGAACAGGGTGCCCTGGGGGCCCTTGAGGACTTCGATGCGTTCGATGTCGTTGAAGGCCGTCATCGACGCGCCGGAGCGCGCCGCGTAGATGCCGTCGACATACACGCCGACCGCGGGGTCGGTGCCGACGCCGAAGTCGCCGGTCTGGATGCCGCGAATCTGGTAACGCGGCTGCGTCGGGCTGTCACCCGACACCACGAGTCCCGGCACGAAGCCGTTCAGATCGCCCATGTCTTCCGCGGCCACGTCCTGGATGAGGGCACGGTCCACGACCTGCAGCGCGATCGGCACGTCCTGCAGGGACTGCGAACGCAGCTGTGCGGTCACGGTGATTTCTTCGATGACCTCGGCGGACTCTTCGTCCGCGAGGACGAGACCGGGCGCCATGGCCATGAAGCTTGTTCCTGCCAGCACCTTCGCGATTGCGAAAGCCAGCGTGTTCTTGCGATTCATATTCACTCCGTCAATACAAAATCAGTTGGTCACTTGAAGCATGTACTTGGCCACCGCGAGACGGGTCTCGGGGTCGAGATAGTCCTGCGGGGGCATTTCCGGGTAGTCGTCGCGCTTCTTCTGCGGCTTCGCGATGTAGTCGGCGAGGCCCTGCGGGTTTTCCATGTAAAGCGCCTGGATGGCCTGGATCGGCGGGCCGATCATGCGGCCGTTGTAGATGTGGCAACCGCTGCAGATGCCGAGGAACACCACGCGTCCGCGCTCGCCCGGCTTGATCTCGCGCGGCGGCACCGGCGGCAGCAGGTAGTTGATCGTGGTGGCGGTGTTGGTGAACTCGCAGTCGGCGAAGTCACTCACGCCCACGGCCTGGTACTGGTGGCGGTTGATGATGCAGCTGCCCGGGCTCGGGCCGACACGGACGATGTCGAGGTTCTTCACGCTCACCATGCCGTCGGCCAGCGCCAGCGCCTTGGCCTCGGTGATGGTGTCGTAGCCGTTGTTGAGCATCACGTTCTCGAGGATCTTCACGCGATCCGAGTTCGGATCCGATTCCGGATCCGCGGTGATGTTCTGCGCGTGCGCGTGGTCGGTGATGATGATGCCGGACACCTTGTTGTCCGAGATCACGTTGCCTTCGATGACCACGTCATCGGCCGCCATCACCAGGATGCCGGTGCCGGCCGGGATGCCGGACACGGTTGAGCCGGGAGCGCCGAAGTTCTTGTGGTTGTTTCCGACCACGAAGTTGTTTCGGAAGATCACGTCCACGGTGTCCTTGATCGGCAGGCCGGGCGTGACGAACGCGAGCAGGCCGCCCGAGTTGTCGTGCACGTAGTTGTGCTCGACGATGGCGTGGCGGCTGTTCTCGATCTCGATGCCGGCAACGCTGTCGAACACGTCGTTGTGCGCGACCAGGATGTTGTCGCTCATGCCGATGTAGATGGCCGCGTCGGCGATGCCGGAAACGACGTTGTGTTCGACGATGCCGTTCTGGCCGAGCTGCGGGAAGATGCCGTACACGCCCGACTCCGCGATCACGTTGTTGCGGATCTCGAAATTGTTCCCGGCCTGGCCCATGATCCCATTACCCTTGTAATTGCGGATCTCGAGGTTTTCGGCGACGAAGTTGTTGCCCGAGTAGAGAATGGCGTCGTTGAGCTTCTTTTCTCCGTCGAGCACCGCGCGGCGACCCGCTTCGATGACGCCGATGATGCGGATGTCGTCTTTATCGACGTACACCGTCTCGTGATACGTGCCCGGCATCACGCGGATGATGGTTCCCTTCGGCGCCGACTTGACCGCCGCCTGGATCGACTCTCCGTCCTTGACCACGACGACGTTGGTCGGCGCGGGACCAGCTACGGAGCGGATGGCACTGGCGCTCTTGCTGGCACCTTCGTAACCACCGCTGTAGCTGGCCCCCGCCGTGGACGAAGTGATCAACACGTCCTTCTTGGTGGTGCGGCCAATGAACGCGCCGGCGCCGAACACCAGTGCCGCGACTAACAATCCCAGAATGATGCGTTTCTTCAATTTGGTTCTCCTCGCTTGGGTAGCGTCATGCCAGACGGGACCTGCGCAGGCCGCTGCGGCAGGAAAGTCTCGTCAGTCAGGGCGCCCAGAAAATCCACGATCCGGTCAACTTCGGCGTCCGTGAGCTTCGGATCCGAGATATGCCAGTGCAGATAGAGGTGCATGCCCTTGGGCACGGCGTTCCCTCGTCCTTTGTTGTAGAACTCGACGGCGCTGCGCAGATCGGTGAATGCGCCGGAGTGGGAATACGGTGCGGTGCGCGCGATGTTGCGAAGCGTGGGCACCTTGAATCCGCCCTTGAGCTTCGGGCTGCCCATGGTCGCTTCGGCGCCGACGTCGAACGCCTGGCCGGCAGGCTCGGGCATGCCGATGACAGCGATCTGTTCGTTGGTGAACAACGGTGGCGTGTGGCACTCGGAACAACGCGCGACAAACGAGCGGAACACGTTCAGGCCCTCGATCTCTCGCCCGGAGAGCGCGGCGTCGTAACCGTGCACGTAGCGGTCGTAGCGACTGTTGAGCGAGACCAGCGAAGTCTCGAAAGCGGCGAGCGCCGTGTCGACCTGCCGCTCCGTGATTGCGCCGGAATCGCTCGAGAAGGCTTCTTTGAACAAGCGACGATAGGTTGCGTTGCCGTTCAGACTCGCGAGGAGTTTCGCCGGCGTGTTGCCCATCTCACGCGGCGAGTAGAGCGGACCGGCCGCTTGCGTTTCGAGCGAGTCCGCGCGCGCATCCCAGAAGAACCGCTTCAGGAATGCCACATTCCACAGAGTGGGTGCCGCACGCCCCGCATCCGCGCCGTGGATGCCAATCGAGCGGGCGCGTCCATCGGAAAGACCACGCTCGGGCTCATGGCAGCTCGCGCAGGACAAGGTGCCGTCACCCGACAGTACCGGATCAAAGAAGAGATAGCGGCCGAGGTCGATCTGGTGCGGCGTGAATCCATCCCGGTGTGCTGGCAGCGCAGTGCGCGTGCCGCCGAGGCCGCGTTTCACAGGATAGAACTGATAGAGCGTGCGCAGTTCGCACACGTCGGCGCCGGTCTTTTCGAAGCCGGGCGGGCAGGTCGACGAGAGAATGAACTCGCCTGATGCCGGCCCGGTCGAGCGGGCGGCTGCGACAGCCGTCATGAGCGCCATGGCCAACATCAGCGCACGAATCACTTGCCACGACCTTGCTGTTGAATGAACGCGATGACGTCGTCGAGGTCGCGCTCGTTCGGAAGGGTCTTGGCCATCATGGCCATTTGCCGGCCGGTGACATCCTGTGGATCGGTGCCGCGCACGCCGTCGCGGAAGTGCGCGAACTGTCTCTTTATATATGCGGCGTCGAGGCCGGCGAGTCGCGGCGACTTCAGCCCCGGATTTCCCTGGGCCGCGACGCCGTGGCATGCGCCACACGTGCCTTGATAGAGGTTGTTGCCGTTGTGCAGGTTGCCGCGCGCCGGCGCTGCAATGACAGTCTTCGGAAGGCTCGCAGCGAAAGTGGCGATCTTGGCGACGGCCGCGTCGTCCGCAAGCGTTGTGGCAAAGACTCGCATTTGGGCTCCGAGCACGTCGAACTTGTGCACCCCACGACGGCCACTTCGAAAATTCAGCAGCTGACGCGTGAGATATTCCGCATCCTGGCCGGCGATCGCTGGCGCATTGAGAGTCGGATTTCCCTCGCCCTTGTTGCCGTGGCAAGAGACGCAGCTTGCGAACTGTTTCGCACCGTCGGCAGCGAGCGAAGCCGCGCTACAAATCAGTAGCGCGACGACGCCTAACAGTCGGGATTGGCTTAGGGGCATCAGGAAGTCGGAAGCAGCGGGCTGAGAAGCGGGCAGCGTAGATACCCGACCGAACATTGGACTGCAATCAGGGTACGGATAATGTTAGGTAACCGTGATGCAGTGCCGGTTGGCAGGGGCACTTGCTTGAGCGGTGAGCGATTAGGGTGAATCTCTCATCGTGAAGGAAATCATCCAGGAATGAATGTTCGGCCCTGCCAACTTTTTGTTAATTCTTGCCAAAACTCAGCTTGAGCTCGGCCTGATGTGCGCACGGAGCAGGAGTTAGGCCAATCTCAGTGTGTGGAAACGATAAGCACCCGGTTTTTCGTCCCCTCCATCCGTATGCCCGAAGACGAAAGAGCTGTCGGTTTGCCGTTGAGAAAATAGCTGGCATGAGGTGCGCCTTCGATTCTCAAAGCGAAGTTCCACCCGTTGTCTCGCGCTTCAATATCGAAGACGACCCCGGCCTCGGTCCTGGTACGTGAAAACGAAACAAGGTTGTCGCCGACCGGCAGATCGTCGATGCGGATGCGCTCCCAGCCAGAAGGTAGGTGAGGCTCGAACACAATGGTCCTATTCACCGCGTCCGGTCGAATGCCGAAGACATGTTCGATCAAGGGCATCACGATGCCATAGCTGGTCCATGCGATCGTGAAGCAGCCGTAATCCGGCATCATTTCCGAAATTGACCCCGGCGTTACGCGGTTGAAGGTTTGAACGATTCTGTCT
>Ga0207708_10003720_pt1 | contig 11262 bp, 9 predicted proteins | sample KBSK5101metaG_FD_184340 | JGI IMG/M metagenome (GOLD analysis project Ga0207708, IMG submission 184340) | Corn, switchgrass and miscanthus rhizosphere microbial communities from Kellogg Biological Station, Michigan, USA - KBS K5-10-1 metaG... | ecosystem: Host-associated > Plants > Roots >...
GGCCGAGATCCTGCTGCTGCTGTCGGCCGACGACCCGGCGGAGCGGGACTGGCGCCGCATCACGCCCCGCCGCGGCAAGCTCTTCATCGTCGGCGACCCGAAGCAGGCGATCTACCGCTTTCGCCGCGCCGACGTCGAAACCTACCGCGAGGTGTGCGAGCTGCTCGAAGCGCGCGGCGCGCGCCGGGCGTACCTGCACACCAGCTTTCGCGCCACGCCGTCGATTCAGCGGGCGGTCAACCACGCCTTCGCGCCGTTGATGACCGGCGATCGCCAGACGCTGCAGGCCGAGTACGTGGCGCTGTCGCCGCATCGCGACGATCGCGCCGGCCAGCCGTCGGTGGTCGCGCTGCCGGTACCCGAGCCGTACGGCCAGCGCCGCATCGCCGGCTACGCGATCGAGCAGTCGCTGCCCGATGCCGTCGGCGCCTTCGTGCAGTGGCTGGTGACCACGAGCGGCTGGACGGTCACCGAGCGCACCGCCGGCGTCGACGAGCTGCCGATGACCATGCCGCTCCGGCCGCGGCACATCTGCATCCTGTTCCGCCGCTTCATGCATTTCGGCGGCGACGTCACCCGGCCGTACGTCGACGCGCTCGAAGCACGCGGCGTCCCGCACCTGCTGGTCGGCGGCAAGTCGTTCCACGGCCGCGAGGAGGTCGAGACGATGCGCGCGGCGCTGGCGGCGATCGAGTGGCCCGACGACGAGCTGTCGGTGTTTGCCACCCTGCGCGGCGCGCTGTTCGCGATCGACGACGAGACGCTGCTTGCCTACCGCCATCATCACAAGGGGTTTCATCCCTTCCGCGTCCCGGACGATCTGGCGCCGACGCTGCGGCCGGTCGGACACGCGCTGCAGGTGCTGCGCGGGTTGCACGGCGGACGCAACTACCGTCCCGTCGCCGACACGATCACGCGGCTGCTCGACGCGACGCGCGCGCACGTCGGCTTCGTGCTGCGGCCGGCGGGCGAGCAGGCGCTCGCCAACGTGCTGCACGTCGCGGAGCTGGCGCGCCAGTACGAGGCGAACGGCGGCATGTCGTTCCGCGGGTTCGTCGACGAGCTGCGCGGCCAGGCCGAAGGCGGGCAGGCGGCGGAAGCGCCGATCCTCGAGGAAGGCAGCGATGGCGTGCGGTTGATGACGGTGCACAAGGCCAAGGGGCTGGAGTTTCCGGTGGTCATCCTGGCCGACATCACCGCCAAGCTGCGGAGCGACCGCGCCGATCGGCTGATCGATCGCGACCGCAATGTGTGCTATCTGCGGCTGGGACGCTGGACGCCGATCGAGCTGGCGACGCACGAGGAGCGCGAGATCGCCCGCGACGAAGCCGAGGGCGTCCGCGTCGCCTACGTCGCGGCGACGCGCGCGCGCGATCTGCTCGTCGTTCCCGCCGTCGGCGACGGCCCGTGGGAAGGAGGCTGGACCGGCCCGCTCAACGCCGCGGTCTATCCGCCATCGGCGTCGCGGCGCGCGGGCGCGCCGGCAGCGGGTTGTCCTGCGTTCAAAAAGGACTCGGTCTGGCGGCGTCCGGACGACGAACCCTCGAACGCTTCGACCGTCTGTCCGGGCGAGCATTTCATCGCCGGCGAGCCCCCGTACCCGATCGTCTGGTGGGACCCGCACGCGCTCGACCTCGGGGTCGAACCGGCAGTCGGGATCCGACGCGAATCGCTGATTGCGAAAGACGTCGCCGGCAGCGTCGTCGCCGAAGGGCTGCGCGAGTACGAACAGTGGCGGGACCGGCGCGCCGACGCGATCGCGCACGGCTCGATCGCCTCGCTGTCGGTTCGATCCGCGACCGAGTGGGCCGCGGACGATCTCGATCGCGGAGAGCCGGCCGCTGCCGGGGCAGGTGCGCCAGTGGTTCAGCGAGGGTTGTTCGAGGAGGAGATCGCGGCGCCTGGCGAAACCGCACCGCGACCCGCCGATTCGGCGGAGCGTGAGGTCGAGGTCGTCGACGCGAGAGGACGCGAGCGGCCCGGCGGCGCCAGGTTCGGCGAACTCGTGCATGCGATGCTCGCCGCGACGCCGCTCGATGCCGGAGCAGCCGCGATCGCGTCGCTCGCCGACGTTCATGGCCGCATCCTGTCGGCGCCGGCCGACGAGGTGGCGGCGGCACTCGAGACGGTCGAGCGCGTGCTTGCTCACGAGCTGCTCGGCCGCGCGCGCGCGGCCGACGCGCGCCAGGCCTGCCGTCGCGAGACGCCGGTGACCTGCATCGTGGCAGACGGCACGATCATCGAGGGCATCGTCGATCTCGCATTCGAGGAGAACGGTGCCTGGACCGTTGTCGATTACAAGTCCGACCGCGAGCTGGCGACGCTCGGCGAGAACCGCTATCGCCGGCAGGTCGCGTTGTATGTGTCGGCGATCGCGCAGGCGACGGCTCAGCCGGCGCGCGGGGTGCTCGTCCGGGTTTGAGACCGCGTTGATTCATTCGTGTCCGGGCGGTTTCGTGGAGGTCCGACCGGTGGCCGCAGGTGGCAGCGCGGCACCATGAGTGGTCGCGCTGGTGTAGCTCATCCGAGCCCTCAGTGGGTCTCCGGATCACGAATCCTCTATGAGAGAAGGGCCGTTCCACTGGCACGGGATTCGCTGGTATGGAGGCAGGAGCTACGATGGCGGACTCATTTCTGGAGGATCAACTCAAACGTATTCGCGAGATGAGCGAGCGGATGTCGCGGGCGACGCACGACGCCGCCGAGCTGAACCATGAGCTCACGCGCAATCGCGAGGCGGGCCGGCAGGGACCGCTCACCGAGGTTCGCGACCTGCGCACCTACTCGCCAAATTGGGAATCGAGTCTGGCAGCACACGAATCGTCGAGACCACGGTCTGAGTCCGATGCCGGCAGCGCCCGTCGGCACACCGCGCGCGATACGTCCCGCCGCCGCCGCTAGCGCCGTTTCGCGCCGGCTGTCGAGGCCTGCGCGGGCGCTGGCGATCCTCGCGATCCTCTCCGCACCTGCCTGTTCGCGCGTTCCCGTTCGCGCTGAAGAACGACGCGATGGTCCGGTTGTCCACGCCTGCCGTCAAGTCATTCCCGCCGATGCGGTGGTGCGCTGGATCGAGCCCGAAGCGCGCACCGAGCGCGACACGCTGGCGCGCTGGTGCGACACCATCGGCCCGATCCTGATTCAGCCGCTGGCGGTCAAAGCCGCCGCGCCGATCGACCGGCTTGCCGTCGTCACCTGGAACGTGCACGTCGGCGGCGGCGACATCGCCGATTTCGTCGCGCGGCTGCGGCGCGGAGAATTCACCGGCGGCACCGCCATCGAGCACTTCGTCCTGCTTCTGCAGGAAGCGTATCGCCGCGATCCGACGGTGCCCGCGCGCATCCCGCGCGGCTTCCCGGCGCCGGGCCGGATTGCCGCCGCGATGGGCCGCGCGCCCGACATCGGCAACGTGGCCAAAGCCCTCGGCGTGTCGGTTTTCTACGTCCCGGCGATGCGCAACGGCATCGCGTCGGTCGATGCGGAAGATCGCGGCAATGCCATCCTGTCGACGCTCGACCTCCACGATCTCGTCGTCGTCGAGCTGCCGATGGAACGCCAGCGGCGGACGGCTGCCGTCGCGGTGGTCCGGGCGATCACACGCACCGGATCGCCGTGGGTGCTGCGGGTCGCGAACGTCCACCTCGACACCGCGCTGGCGCTGACGCGCGGCGGGCCGTTCGCGGCGCGGCGCCGGCAGGCGCACGCCTTGATCGATGCGCTGCGTACCCCGGAAGAGCTGCCGACCGTGCTGGCTGGCGACTTCAATACCTGGTGGGGCCCGAGCGAGCCGGCGTTGAACATCCTCCGCAGCGCGTTTCCGCAGACGCCGTCGATGCCGAGTCTGCAAACGTGGCGAGGGCCGCTCGGCGCCCACGCGCAACTCGACTACATGTTCGTCCGCGGACCGTTGGACGCGGTGCGCGTGCAGCGACTGTCGAGCCGGTTCGGTTCGGATCACTATCCGCTGCTGGCGGTGCTCGAGCTGCCGGTGAACGGTGATGGCGCGCCGAAAGGGCCTATGGCAAATTAGAGCGTTGGTCATCGCGCGCGCACTCGGGCGCCTCTATCCGTACCTGCTCGTCACGGTCGTGGTCGTCGTCGCCGCGCTCCTGCGCACGGCCGCCGACCCGTGGCTCGGCCGCACCGTTCCGTATCTTTTCTTTTATCCCGCGATCATCCTCGTTGCCACGCTCGGCGGGTTCCGGCCCGGCGTGTTTGCCACGGTCTCTTCCGCCGCGATCACCGTCGTCGCCTTCCTCGAGCCGATTGGCCGCTTCTGGGTGTCGGAGAGCCGCGATGTCGTCGGCTTGATCTTTTTCATGATCAACGGCGTGCTCATCTCCAAATTGAGCGGCATCGCCGCGACCGCCCGGATCAGCCAGGATCGGCTCGCGGCAATCGTGCAGTCGAGCGACGACGCCATCGTCGGCAAGGACCTGAACGGCATCATCCAGGCATGGAACCCTGGCGCCGAACGGCTGTTTCTCTATTCGGCGGCCGAGGCGATCGGCCGGTCGATCACGATCATCATCCCGCCCGATCGGTTCCACGAGGAGGACCACGTCCTGAGCCGCATTCGGGCAGGGCTGCGCATCGAGCCGTTCGAGTCGGTGCGACGCCGCAAGGACGGCGTCGACATCGACGTCGCCTTGACGGTGTCGCCGATCAGGAATGCGGCCGGCGTGGTGGTCGGGGCGTCGAAGATCGCGCGCGACATCTCCGAACGCCGGCGCACCGAACGGCTGCGCGAAGAGCTGGCCGAGCGCGAGCGCCAGGCGCGGCTTGCCGCCGTCGCGGCGCGCGATCGCCTGGCGTTTCTCGCCGACGTCAGCGAGAAGCTGACGACCACGCTCGATTACTCGCAGACGCTCGAGCGCGCCGTGCACCTGGCGATTCCGCGGTTGGGGGACTACTGCAACGTCCTGATCGAGGACGAGCACGGGCGCATGCGCCATGTCGCGTGGGCGCACGTCGACAAGGCGAAAGAGGTATCGCTCCGGCAGCTGGCGCTGCATCTGGTCGAAGCGGCGGCGACGAGCCGCTTCGCCTATTCCGCGGCGGTGATGAAGAGCGGCAAGACGATGGTCAAGACGCACGCCGATTTCGCCGGCGCGCCGGACGAATTGGATCGCGAGGAGCCGGGCAGCGGGGCGCTGTGGCGCGAGCTGAATCCGTTTGCCTACATCGCCGCGCCGCTGCTCGTGCGCGGCCGCACGGTCGGCGTCCTGTCGCTGGGGACGACGGTCGATCGGTCGCAGCGCGATTACAGCGAGACCGACATCGTCATGGTCGAAGACTTCGCGCGGCGCGTGTCGTTGGCGGTGGAAAATGCCCGCCTCTTCCGGCAGGCCGACGAGCTGAACCGGTTGAAGGACGAGTTTCTCGCCACCGTGTCGCACGAGCTGCGGACGCCGTTGTCGGCGGTGCTGGGATGGTCGCGGATGCTCTCTGCGGGGCAGCTCGATGCCGGACGATCGAAGCAGGCGATTGACGCGATCGAGCGCAACGCGCAGGCGCAGGCCAGGCTCATCGACGACATCCTCGATGTCGCGCGCGGCATCGCCGGCAACGTGAAGCTCGAGATGCAGCCGGTCGATCTCTCAGCGGTCGCGCACGCCGGCGTCGAAGCGATCGCGCCGACGGCGGCGGGACGGAAGATCGCGCTCGAGGTCGGGGCCGATCAGCCGGTGATTGTGATGGGCGACCCGGCGCGGCTGCGGCAGGTGGTGTGGAACCTGTTGTCGAACGCGGTGAAGTTCACGCCGATTGGCGGCCGCGTCACCGTCGGCGTTCGCGCGGACGACGGCGACGCGGTGCTCGAGGTGTCCGACACCGGGATGGGCATCGCGGAAGCGTTTCTTCCGTACGTGTTCGACAAGTTCCGGCAGGCCGACGCCTCCTTCACCCGTCAGCACGGCGGGCTCGGGCTCGGCCTGGCTATCGCCCGTCATCTGATCGAGCTGCACGGCGGCTCGATCGAAGCGCGCAGCGCGGGCGAAGGAGCCGGCGCGACATTCGTCGTCCGGCTTCCGCTGTCCACCCGCGCCGCAGAAGACTCAGCGCGCGCGCCCGCGGCGTCAGCGGCCGCACGCGGCGTGGCCCACGAGATACCAGATCACGATCACTGAAAACGGGACGCCGAGCATCCACGCAACGATGTAGCGCATCACTCCTCCCGTCCTTCACGAGCGCCGGAATCATGCCGGGCCGGGTCGAAGGACGTCGAGAGATTGAGCAATCGCCGCGCCAGGGGAACGGGATCAGGCGGGACGCTGGACCTGTTCCGACTCGAACTCCTCGAGCATCCAGCCGCCGTCGACGAGGATGCGTTCGATCGCCGCGTGTCGCTCGAACGCGGACATCGCATCGTCGAACGATTCGGTGGTGATGCCCGCGGGATTGCAGGCGGGGTCGATGCGCAGCTCGTACGCCGTGTCGGTGGCGTTCAACCCCAGCTCACACACGACCGCGTCCGTCTGGCGGCGGAATGTCCAGCGCAGCACGCGGACGGTCCGCTCCCTGCCCTGAGCTCCGTGGAAGGGGCTGGCGGAGTCGGTGCGGGCGGTGCCGGTCGGGCAGAGGGCCATAGACGGTACCCGCTTTCGCAATTTGGGTACCACATCAATATCCGAGAATCCCCGCAGGTTACAGGCGTTAAGGCGGATCCGCGTGTCGGGAGTCGAAACAGCAGAGCATGCCGACGATGGAATCCGCGACGCGCCAGCTCAGCCTTGGCGCCGCGCCTGACGCCCCGTCGCCGACGCCGCGGGATCCGTGAGCGATCGATGCCGCGCCGCGGCATCCTGCGGCGCCGCATCGGCCGGCCTGACGATGCGTTCGAGGATGTCGACGGCGGCGGCGAGCGTCGCGCGTTCATCCTCGGCCAGCGCGGCGAGATCGTTCTCCAGCGCGGCGACGCGCCGCTCGCGGCCGGCGTGGAGGATGCGGCGTCCTTTTGGCGTCGCCTCCAGCCAGACGACGCGGCCATCCGCGAGGTCGCCCTCGCGGCGCACCAGGCCGTCGCGTTCCATGCCGACGACGAGGCGGGTCATCGTCGGCGCGCTGACCTGCTCGGCCTGCGCCAGCTGGCCGATGGTGACGCGTCCGCCGAAGACCATGATCGAGAGCGCCGACGCCCGCGCCGGCGTCAGCCCCATGGCGATGTCCTGGCGGCGCAGCCGCCGCAGCAGCTGGATGGCGGCGCTGTGGAGGCGCTCGGCGACGCTGCGATCGCGCGCCGTCCGCCGCGAGCGGGATTTCAGCGGTTGCATGTTGATAGTTGCATATGCTAAGTATATAGTTAGCGTCGCTAAATAGTATACCCCGGTGGGCGTAAACCGTGTCGGAGGAGGAGGGCGCGATGACGACGGTGGCTGAAAACTTCGGGCTGGCGAGAATCGGGCAGATTGCCATGACCGTGCGCGATCTGCCGCAGGCGGTGGCGTTCTATCGCGACCTGCTGGGGATGAAGTTCCTGTTCGAGGCGCCGCCGGCGCTGGCGTTCTTCGACTGCGGCGGCGTGCGGCTGATGCTGTCGCTGCCGGAGCAGGAGGGGAGCGTGGCCGGGCAGCAGTTCTCCTCGGTCCTCTACTACACGGTCGACGACATCCAGCAGGCGGCGGCGGTGCTGATCGCGCGCGGCGTCGTCTTCGAGACCCCGCCGCACATCATCGCGCGTTTGCCGCACGCGGATCTGTGGATGGGATTTTTTCGCGATCCGTCGCGCAACGTGCTGGCGATCATGAGCGAGGTGGGTCGTAGCGCAGGCCTTTAGGCCTGCCCTCCGCGGCAGCCCTGAAGGGCTGCGCTACACGGCGCGACGCAGCGTCAGTCCTGCCGAGTCGAAGGACGTCTCGTCGGCGTTCCGATGTAGCCGTTGCGGGCGCGGACGCGGTAGTCGGTGCCGGGCACGCGGACGCGGATGCTGTGGTACTGGCCGTCGCCGCTGTGCGGCGAGGTGTAGCCGAGGACGTACTGGCTGTTCAACTCCTCGGCGATCCGCGCGGTGGCCTCGACCAGCTGCGAGGAGCTCTGCACGACCTCGGTGCGGCCGCCGGTCTCGGCGGTGATTTCACGCAGCGCCTGGGCGTTCACCCGGGTGTTGATCGCCAGGCGCTCCGGCGGATCGATGGCGATGGCATAGACGAAGCCGTCGGTCCGCAGCAGCGCCGAGCGTAGATCGCGCAGGCCGATGGTGCTGGCGGTGTCGGCGCCGTCCGAGATCACCACGAGCGCGCCGCGCGGGCGCGTGCGCACCTCGAGCAGCGGCAGCGCCTCGATGATCGCGTCGTAGATGGCGGTGCCGCCGTTCGGCTTCAGGCTGTCGAGCGCGCGCTGCACGTCGGGCTGGACGCGCGTCCAGCCGGTCAGCGGCTTCGGCTTGTGGTTGAACGCGAGGACGAAGAATTCGTCGGCCGGCTCGAGCAGCTCGAAGAGGAAGCGGTTCACCGCCGCGCGCGCGTCCTGGATGCGGCGGCCGAACATGCTGTCGCTGTTGTCGAGCAAGACGCCGAGCCCGACCGGCACGCGCTCGCGGGTGAACTGCGTCACCTCGCGGCGCACGCCATCCTCGAACACCTCGAACGCGTCGCGCTCGAGCCCGGTGATCAGCTGCCCGTCGCGATCGGTGACCGTCGCCGTGACGCTGACGATCTCGATGCCCGACTGAAACAGCCGGTTGTCCTTGATCGGCGGCTGCTGCGGCGCCGCAGCGACAGCTGCCGCGAAGAGAACGACGCCGCAGGAGAGAAGGCCGCGCACGCCACATAGTAACGCTGCAGGCAGCCCTGCCGCCTTCGCGCCTTCGGCGCTACGGCGAGCCTCGCCGTAGCTCGCGTGAAGCGCAAGCGAGCGGAGGCGGGATGGGCTGCGCGACGAGCTCTTCGCCCTACCTGCCCCACCCGCCCCACCCGCCCTACTTCGCGCCAAGGCCGTTGACACGGCGCGGTCATCGCGCCCATGATGATGCTTCAGTCATGAACGTGATCCGCTGTCGCCGTTGCTCGTGTTGTCCGGCCGGAGACCTCTCCGGCCTGCGCGGCGCCTGGTTCACCATGCCGATGCCCTCGTAATCCACTCGAGGACGAACCCGGTTCAGCCGCATGCAGGCTCGAGAGGCACGCCTCTCGAGCCTTTTTGCGTTGCAGGGGAGTTGTTTCATGAGAACGAAGCTGTCGCTTCCGTACATCGCCGCGTTCCTGGCGCTGGTGGCGCTGCCCGCGCCGGCCGCGGCGCAGTCGCTGAACGGCCTCTGGGACGCCACCGTGATCGTCAACAACGGGATCGAGATCCCGTTCCGGATGGAGCTCTCGGCCTCGGGCGCCGAGGCGAAGGGCTCCTTCTTCAACGGCGACGAGAAGGTGACGTCGACCACCGGCAAATTCGAGCACGGCGCGCTGACGCTCAGCTTCGACGAGTACGGGACGACGCTCGAAGCGACGCTGAAGGACGGCCGCCTCGAAGGGCAGTATGCGCGCGGGACGCGCGGCGCGCCGTACCCGTTCCAGGCGAAGAAGTTCGCGCCCGTGCCGGTCGGCGACACGAAGATCCCGCAGATCGGCGGGCTCTGGAACGTGCAGGTGAAGAGCAGCAAGGGCGAGGCGGCGTGGCAGCTGATCGTGCGGCAGTCGGGCGCCGAGGCGTCGGCGTCGATCCTGCGCATCGACGGCGACACCGGCGCGCTGACCGGTACCTGGCGCGATGGCAAGTTCGTCCTCAGTCATTTCTCGGGCGCGCGGCCGCTGCGCCTCGAGCTGATTCCGGGCGCCGACGGCACCTTGTCGGTGGTGCAGAACAAGGACGCCCCGCTCGAAGCGACGCGGATGGAGCTGGCGAAAGCGAAGGGGCTGCCCGAGCCGAGCGATCCCTCGCGGTTCACCAGCGTGAAGGATCCGACCGAGCCGTTCAAGTTCGCCTTCCCCGACCTGAGCGGCCGCCTCGTGTCGAACACCGATCCGCAGTTCCGCGGCAAGGTGGTGATCGTCAGCATCGCCGGCAGCTGGTGCCCGAACTGCCACGACGAAGCGCCGTTCTTCACCGAGCTGTACCGCAAGTACCACAAGAAGGGACTCGAGATCGTCGCGCTGTCGTTCGAGGAAGAGGCGCAGCTGAAGGATCCGGTGCGCGTGCGCGCGTTCATCAAACGCTACGGCATCGACTACACGGTGCTGCTGCCGGGCGAGCCGAAGGAGCTGAACGCCAAGGTGCCGCAGGGCGAGAACCTCAATTCGTTCCCGACCTCGTTTTACATCGGCCGCGACGGCCGGGTGAAGAGCGTGCACGCCGGCTTCCCGGGCAAGGCGACGGGCAAGATCCACGAGGAGACGAAGGCCGAGATCACGGCGCTGGTCGAGCGGCTGCTCGCCGAGCCGGTGAGGACGTCCGCCGCTCAGTAAGCGCGTGGCCGGCGTCATCGACGCGTCGACGAGGGTCGGCGCGGTTCACCTGACGATCGCGGACCTCGCGCGGTCGTTGCGCTACTACCAGTCGAACCTCGGGCTCGCGGTTCACCGGCAGGACGATCGGACCGCCTGGCTTGGCGCCGGCGGTCCGGATCTCCTGGTCCTCGAAGCGGACGCCGCCGCGCGGCCCGTCCACGGCACCACCGGCCTCTATCACTTCGCCCTGCTCGTCCCCTCGCGCCCCGATCTCGCGCGGGCGTTGCGCCGCCTTGCCGCGACCAACACCGTGATGCACGGCGCCGCCGACCACGGCGTCAGCGAATCGCTCTACCTCGCGGATCCCGACGGCAACGGCATCGAGATCTATCGCGACCGTCCGCGCGACCAGTGGCCGTTCCCCGGCGGCCGGTTGCGGATGGTGACCGAGCCGCTCGACTTCGAGAGCCTGCTGGCGGAGGCCGGCCCCAACGAGGATCGCGCAGCGATGCCGGCGGGCACGACGATGGGCCACGTGCACCTGCGCGTCGCGAACCTCGCCGACGCGGAACGCTTCTATGTCGACGTCATCGGCTTCGAGCTGATGCAGCGCTTCGGGCCCGCCGCGCTGTTCGTCGCGGCCGGCGGCTACCATCATCATCTCGGCATGAACACGTGGGAGAGCAACGGCGCGGCGGCGCCGCCGCCGGGATCGATCGGGCTGCGCCATTTCGAGGTCCTGCTGCCCGACGCTGGAGCGGTTCGCGACGTGTTGAAGCGGATCGAGCGCGCCGCGCTCCCGACCGAGCGCGTTGCCGACGGGTTGTTATTGCGCGACCCGTCGGGGAATGGGCTCCTCCTGCGCACTCCGCATTAACGCCGGCATTTC
>Ga0207708_10003722_pt1 | contig 11257 bp, 11 predicted proteins | sample KBSK5101metaG_FD_184340 | JGI IMG/M metagenome (GOLD analysis project Ga0207708, IMG submission 184340) | Corn, switchgrass and miscanthus rhizosphere microbial communities from Kellogg Biological Station, Michigan, USA - KBS K5-10-1 metaG... | ecosystem: Host-associated > Plants > Roots >...
CAGGGACGCCACGACCGAGACCAGGATGATGACGGGAAGCTGGATCAGCTCGCTCGGGAAGCCGCTCGCGCCGTCCCCTTGAGACACCGCTTCGGGGGCGGGGTGCCGTCGTCTCAGGACCGCGAACACCAGGACGACGGCGAGTGTCGCGGCGATGCCCCACCACATGCCGAACGCTGGGACAAACGTCACGGCCAGGATTGCCAACGCAATCACCGAGAACAGCGTGTTCATGTCAGTCTCGCTTCCGTCTCGTGTGCATCGATCGTACCCGTTCGAGGGCCGGTGGCCGCCGGGGTGTACCGGCGGCGGTCATCCGGCGTGCGCGTCAGCTCGAGGTCGGCCATGGGTTGGGAACGCGGACGTCCGGCCCTTGTGCGCGCCAGTCGGCGTATGCCTCCGCCGGGTCATCGGTGTCTTTCGACACGGACGCGTCATACTTCGCAGCCGTGTCGTTGACGGTGTAGTGGCACGCGTCCTCGCGCCGTGAGCCGATCATGAGCACGGCGCAGGGCCCGTCCCCGGCTCCTACGAAGATGTGCTCGCACCCAGCCGGGCAATGCAGAAAGTCCCACTGGCGCAGCGCGCGCTCCTCGTCCTCCACGATCGCGATGCACTCTCCGTAGAGGACGAGGAAGTCCTCCTGCACCGGCTCCGAGTGGTAGCGGCCATTCGGCTCCCCCGGCTGCATGACTTGAACGTTGACGCCCGTGTCAGGCCAGATCACCCCATCCGGCTCGAGCCGGATGAACGTGGCTCCTCGCGGAGCTCCGATCGCCGGTGCGTCGGCGAGATTGATCACGAACGGCTCGTCGATGGCCGCACCTTACCGGGCCGCTTCGTCGCCGACCCGGGTCAGCGGACGAGGTAGGAGATCTCGACCTCTTCGTCGCCCGGCGCGTTGAAGTGACCGTAGATCTCCCAGCGCGGCCCGACCCGTTCCAGGCCGAGGCGGCGGCACTCGTCGACCACCGAGCGATGCTGCCGGCCCGACGTCCCAGCTTCCGCGATGCGTCACCGTCACGACGCGCCCTGCGGGCAACTCGGAGGCGATGATCCGCCCGAGCGGCGCGAATGAGCCGGCGACCTCGACGCCGACCTGGACGTTGGGCACGTCGTCCTTGTAGAGCATCACGTTTCGCCCCGGGGCGACCTCGTCCCTCCTCGGCCTGACCGCAGACCACACCTCGTCGAGCAGGCGCGGCCAGAGCTCGGGGTATGCCTCCCAGCTCGTCGCCTCGGCGATGACCGCCGTTGGCTGGGCCTCCACCGTCAGCTGCGAGACGTCAACCACGGTGGGAAATATGCCCGATGCCGGCGACCGCGGGTTTCGGCGTGAAATGCCGCGGGCATGGGTCGCGCATGGCAGACGAGCTTCCGGGGACGGCATCGAAGCAGCGCGCGTACGTCCGCATCGCGTTCAGCGACGGCTACCACTACCGCTGGCCCCTTCGCGACGACTCGGCAGCCGAGACGCTCGAGGAGATTCGCTTGGCGATCGCGAACACGCAGTGGTTCGTGATCCCGGACGCGGAGAAGTCGTACTCGCCGCACGCACTCGTCTCGGTCGAGGTCGTGACGTCGTCAGACGATGACGACCCCTCCGCAGCGGAACGGCTGGGGCAGACGGTCCGCGAGCACGTGATCGACCCGATCACCGAGGCGGGGTAGCGCGCCTGTGGGGCGGCGCCGTCGTGGCGCCGCCCCACGGGCCGAAACACGTTCAGGCGTCGCAGCGCCCGGCGAACTGGGCGGCCTGGGCCCGCGTCTTGTGCCCGGCCTCCTTCATGATCGGCGGCACGTCGGGGTCGGAGACGAAGCTCTGCCAGCCCTGCTCATCCCAGTCGAAGACCACCCACACCCGGTCGTCCTCGGCGGGGTCGCGGAAGATGAGCGCGCCCTTCGAACCGTGCTCCTGGCGCTTCTCGGCGCCCTTGGTGGAGAAGACCTCCAGGAAGTGGTCGAAGTCCTCGACCTGTGTCGTCGCGAGCAGCATTGTGAAGCTCCTTTCGTCGTGTGTGGTCGTTCGAGGTGGTCGGTGATGGTCAGGCGGTGAGCGCAGGCGTGTCGACCAGACGCTCCTGCGGGTCCATCGCGCCCAGGCTCTCGACGATCTCGAGCCGGCCGGACCGTGCCTGGGCGATGAACATGTGCATGCGCACGTGGTGCTGGCCGGGCACCATGGCCGCCGGCCCGCCGGGGCCGTCGGCGATCTCGGCCCGATCCAGCGCTGCGATCACGTCGGCCTGCTCGAGGGAGCCGGCCGCGGCGACGGCCGCCGCCCAGAGGCGCAGCCCGCGGTAGAGGCCCGACGACCCGCTGCCGCCGGTGAACTTGGAATCGCCGGGGTAGAGCGCGTCGTACTGCGCGAGCAGCTTCTGGCTGAACGGATCGGTGACCGTCTGGTAGTAGTCGAGGCAGCTGTACATCCCGTCGACGTGCTCGGCGGGCAGGGCGCCCAGCAGGTTCTCCTCGAAGTAGGTGCAGACCAGCTCCCCGGAGAAGCCCGACTCGTGCAGCTGCTCGAGGAACGGGGCGACGCCGGGCGGCACGGTCGTGTTGAACACGACATCCGCACCCGTCGACGTGATCCGGTCGACCGTGGCCCGGTAGTCGGAGTGGTCGAGCGGGAAGTACTCCTCGCCGACGATCGATCCGCCGTTGGCCGTGACGACCTCCCGGACGCGCCCGTTCATCACGCGCGGCCAGATGTAGTCGGCGGACGGCAGGTAGAAGGTCTTCGCCCCGGTCTCGCGCATGAGCCACGGGATGAAGGGGTCGACCTGCTGCGCCGGCACGGGGCCGGTGCAGAAGATCAGCGGGTCGGACTCCTGACCCTCGTACTGCTCCGGGTAGATGTAGAGCGTCTTGCCCTCGACCACGGCCGGGCCCTTGATGGCCTGCCGCGTCGAGCTGTAGATGCCGCCGAGGATGACGTCGACCTCGTCCTTCTGGACGAGCTTCGTCGCGCACTCGGCCGCCGCAGCGTCGTCCGTGGCGCTGTCCTCGAGATGCAGCTCGAGCCGGCGCCCCAGGAGGCCGCCCTTGGCGTTGATGTCGCCGACGACCATCCTGGCCACGTTCGCGTTGGCGCGCCCGATGATCGAGAGCGGGCCGGTCTGGTCGGCGATGACCCCAACCTTGATGGGATCGCCGTCGGCCGATGGTGATGCGGTCATGATCTCCTCCCCTCGAATCGCAGGTCCGTCTGCTGGAAGCGACACCCAGCAATCCGGCGTGAGAGGATCCTGCTCGACGATGGCGATCGAAACCTCGGGAGACCTCCCCATTTCCGCCCCGCCGCTTCGCCTCGCCGAGCTGGTGGCCGCTCTGGCCCTCGCACAGGACAACGCGTTCGGCCAACCGCTCGAGTCGCAGCTGCGCTCGTGCCTTCTCGCGACCTGGATCTGCGACGCCGCCGGATTCGACGCCGAGCTGCGCGACACCGTCTACTGGGTGGCGCTCCTCCGGTTCGTCGGCTGCACCGGCCACGCCCACGAGGTCTCGACCCTGTTCGGCGACGAGATCGCGATCCGCGGGCAGACGCTCCTCCACGACTCGGGCAATCCCGCGGAGGTCATGCGCGACATCGTCGCATTCGCGACCGCCGGCCACGACCCGGAGGAGCGGGACGAGATCGTCGGGAGAATCCAGGAGACGATCCGGGAGTGGGCCTTCCTCAACTTCTCGTCTGGCTGCGAGGTGGCCGACGTGCTCGTCGACCGGCTGGAGCTCGGCCCGGATGTCCGTGAGGCGCTCGGGTGCACGTTCGAGTGCTGGAACGGAAAAGGGCACCCCAACCACGTGCAAGGGGAGGCGATCCCGCTCCCGATGCGGATCGTCCACGTCAGTCATGACATGGAGGCGATCGCTCGCCACTTCTCGGCCGACCGTGCGCTCGAGGCCGCGCGCGAGCGCCGCGGCGAGACGTACGACCCGGCGGTGGCCGATGTCTTCCTCACGCATGGGCGCGACTGGTTCGACCGGCTCGCCGGGACCGACCCGTGGGACGCCGTGCTCGCACTCGAGCCCGAGCCGCACCGCCTGCTGGCCGGCGAGGGGCTTGACGACGCCCTGAACGTCGTGGCCGACTTCATCGACCTCAAGTCGCCGTACTGGGGCGGCCACAGCCGCCGCTGCGCGAAGCTCGCCGGTGACGCCGCCGGCGTGCTGGGGCTCGCCGACCCGGAGGTGGCGATGCTCCGGCGCGCGGCGCTCGTGCACGACTTCGGCACCACCGTCGTCCCGAACTCGATCTGGGACAAGCCGGGCCCGCTGACGCGCACCGAGTTCGACCGGGTCGAGCTGCATCCGATGCTGACCGAGCAGATGCTGCGCCGCTCGCCCGGCCTGCGCGCCCTCAACCCAATGGCGGCCGCGCACCACGAGAAGTGCGACAGCTCTGGCTACCACAAGCGCGTGCGGGCCGACGCCGACGACCTCGCGGCGTGCGTCCTGGCCGCGACGGAGGTCTACGTCGGTCTGACGAGCGAGCGCGCGGACCGGGCGGCGTTCTCGCCTGGAGATGCGGCCATGGAGCTCCGCCGGCTCGAGTCCGAGGGCGCGCTCGAGCCGCGCGCGTGCCGGGCGGTGCTCGTCGCCGCGGGCCACGGCGAGCCGCCGGCGAACGCCGGCAAGCGCCCGCAGAACCCGGGCGGCCTGACCCGCCGGGAGGTCGATGTGCTGCGGCTCGCGGCCAGAGGGCACACCACCCGCGAGATCGCCGACCGGCTCTACATCTCCCCGAAGACCGCCGACCACCACATCCAGCACATCTACGGCAAGATCGGCGTGTCGACGCGGGCCGCCGCGGCCCTCTGGGCCATGCAGCACACCGTCGTCGCCTGACGTTCATGATTCATTCATGTCCAACCCCGATCGGGTAGGGTCGGGCCAGCATGTCGCTGCCTGTCATCGTCGCGGTCGACGAGCATCCCGACGTCCTCCATCGAGTCCGCAGCCAGCTGGCCGAGCGCTACGCCAGCAGGTACCGGATCGAGTGCGCCTGCGGCTGCGAGGACGGCGGACGGCTGCTCGAGCGGCTTGCCGCTGAGGACGCACGGGTGGCGCTCGTGCTCTCCGGGCGGCCGGCCGAGGGAACGCGCGCCGAGCCGCTCATCGACCAGGCCCGGAAACTGCATCCGCTCGCCAAGCGCGCGCTCCTCGTCTCGCTGAACGCATGGCTGGACCGGCAGCGAGCTGAGGCGATCCGGCGGGCGATGGCACTCGGCCGGGCCGACCACTTCGTCCCGGAACCGGGGCCGCCCCCCGACGAGGTCTTTCACGAAGCGATTGCGAGCTTCCTGCTCGAGTGGGCGCGCGAGCAGCGGCTCGTACCCAACACCGTTCACGTCGTCGGCGAGGAGTGGTCGGGACGGGCATCGGAGCTGCGGGCTGTGTTCGAGAACTGCGCCATCACGCACACCTTCAGCCTCGCCGACTCGGAGCGGGGACGCGAGCTGCTCGCACTGGCCGGCCCCGACGCGCGCCTGCCGCTCATGGTGCTGCCCGATGGATCGACGCTGAGCGACCCGTCGAACGCCGAGATCGCCGCCGCAGCGGGGGCGCCGATCGGCGTCGACGACCGGCGGTTCGACCTCGTGATCGTCGGCGCCGGGCCGGCCGGTCTGTCTGCCGCCGTCTACGCCGCGAGCGATGGGCTGAGCGTGCTCGTCGTCGACTCCGGCGGGGTGGGCGGGCAGGCGCGATCGAGCTCGCTGATCCGCAACTACCTGGGGTTCGCAAAGGGCGTGAGCGGCGGCCGGCTGGCCGAGCAGGCCTTCGAGCAGGCGTCGGTGTTCGGCGCGGGCTTTCTCTTCATGCACCACGTGGCCGGCCTCGCGCGCGCCGACGGCGGTTTCGCGGTTGGGCTCGAGGGCGGACGGTCGGTCACCGGCGACAGCGTGATCGTCGCCACCGGAGCGACCTACCGAAGGCTCGAGATCCCGGAGCTCGACGCGCTCAGCGGGTCGGGCGTCTTCTACGGCGGCCCCGTCTCGGAGGCTTCGATCTACCGCGAGAAGGACGTCTACGTCGTCGGTGGAGGCAACTCCGCCGGGCAGGCCGCCCTTCACCTCGCGCGCTATTCCCGTCATGTCACGGTCCTCGTCCGCGCCGGCTCGCTCGACGCGAGCATGTCGCACTATCTGATCCGTGCGCTCGAGGCGGCGCCGAACGTCGACGTGCGAACCAACGTGACCGTGGCGGGCGGCGGCGGATCGCCGCGGCTCGATCACCTCGTGCTGCACGACCTCCCCACCGGCGCCGAGGAGACGGTGGCGACCGAGGGCCTGTTCGTCCTGATCGGCGCGCATCCGATGACCGACTGGGTGCCCGTGGAGATGGCCCGCGACGACCATGGCTTTCTCCTGACCGGCGACACGCTGGACGGCAGGTGGCCGGAGGAACGGCCGCCGCTCCCCCTCGAGACAAGCATGCCCGGCGTCTTCGCGGCCGGCGACGCGCGGCACGGATCCGTGAAGCGGGTCGCGGCGGCCGTGGGTGAGGGCGCCACCGCGGTGCAGCTCGTGCACCGGCTGCTCGAGGAGCAGCCGCCGGCGGCTGCTCCTCGAGCCCGGTGATCCGCTAGGTCGAGTACCTGACGCGCAGCTTGTAGAGCAGCGCGGCCGGGTTCTCGAACGGCGCCGCGGGCCCCGCGAAGTTCTTGACCTTCACGACCATCCAGTTCGCGCCCGGATGGAGCGACCCGACCTGGAACGTCCGGATGAACCGCCAGTCGTTCCCGGACCCGGTCGCCGTGCCGTTGACGAACAGCCTGAAGGAGTTGTCCGCCGTGATCCGGATCCGTCCGTGGACGCTCTCGGCTCGCCGTGGAACGTCGATGCGGCGGACGAAGATCACGGGCCCGTACGGGCTCGTGTTCTGCGCCATCACCGTCCGATGGGTCTTCCAGATCCAGTGTGCGCCCCGCAGCGACGGGTAGATGCCGGCCGTGCAGAAGCCGACCGGGTCAACGGCGTTGCACCCGATGTTGGGAACGCTCAGCACGCTGAGACCCGCCGTGCCCGCTCCGGGATCGACCCAGAGCTGTCTCGGCGCGCTCGCCCTCCAGAACGTGTGTGAGCTGGCCGACGCGACGCTCGGAACCGCAACGAGCACGAGCATCGCCCCCGCCAACGACAGCAGTCTTGCGACTCGCATCGTCGACCTCCTCGCCCGTTCGAGATGTGCCTGTCTCGGCTCGGGGCCCGAGTTCGTACCGCCTGCGATCCTCTCAAACCGGCGTATCTGTGTCAAATGTCACAATCTGGTAGTCCCGCCCCGCCGGGCGTTGGCAGTGGCGTGATCGGGTACACCACAGAGATGACGCGCCGCGAATGGACGACCACCGAGCACCTCCACGACTCGGGCGCGTTCGAGTCGGTTCAACTGACCGTCGTCTCCGGGCCGGCGGTGGAGGAGTCGGAGGCCGGTGCCCGCTGGCTCGGCATGGCCTACTGGCGCTCGGTGACCGACGTCACGCGCGGAGCCGTGCGGGCGACGTGGTCGGCGCAGGGCGGACGCCTGCGGCTCCTGGGCGGGCCGACGCTGCTGCGCTTCGGGCTCCCGGTGCTCCGCCACGACGGTGGGCTGATCTCGTGTAGGTACACCATCGAGGGTGGGCTCCTCGCCCTTCGGGCGGGCGGCACTGTCACGCTCCAGCAGCGCCGCCGCGGAGACGAGCACGAGCTCAGCGTCGACGTCGAGGGCTACCGGCCGCGGCTCGCGCCGCCGGCCGGATGGCCGTCGTGGGCGGGCGTCCTCTATGCACGTGGACAGCAGCCGTTTCACGCCGCCGTGAGCCGCCACTACTTCGACATCGTCGCGCGGGGCTCGGCATGAGGGTTGTCGTCCTCGGTGCGACCGGCGTGATCGGCCGGGCGCTTCTGCCGCGGCTCGCGGAGGAGCACCAGGTGGTCGCGGTCTCGCGCAGCCGGCGCGAGCCCGAGGACGGCGTGGAGTGGGCACAGGCCGACGCGGTGAGCGGGGCCGGCCTCGACGACGCCCTGGAGGGCGCAGACGTCGCCTACCACCTCGTCCACTCGCTCGGGTCGCGCGACTACGAGCGTCAGGACCGGGCCGCCGCCGAGAACGTCTCGCGCGCCGCGGCCGCCGCCGGCGTGAAGCAGATCGTCTATCTCGGCGGCCTGGGAGGCGACGACCGCGACGCGTCCGCGCACCTGCGCAGCCGCCGCGAGACCGGCGAGCGGCTCGCGGCCGACGGCGTGCCGGTGACGACGCTCCGGGCGGCCATCGTGATCGGCAAGGACAGCGCCGCGTTCGAGACGATCCTCGGCCTCGTGAAGCGGCTGCCGGTGATGATCACGCCGAGCTGGGTCTCGACGCCGACCCAGCCGATCGCGCTCGACGACATCGCCGCGTACCTGGCCGGCGTCGCCGGAAAGCCGGAGACGCTCGGCGAGGCGTTCGATGCAGGCGGCCCCGAGGTGATGACCTACCGCCAGATGATCGAGCGGATCGCGGCGCTGCTCGGCCGCCGGCCGCGCATCGTCGAGGTGCCCGTCCTCACCCCCGCCCTCTCGGCGCTGTGGCTCGAGCTCGTGACGCCGGTTCGCTCATCGGTCGCGCGGCCGCTGGTCGAGGGCCTGCGCAACCCGACGATCGCCCGCGAGCAGCGGCTGCGCGAGCTCGTCCCGCTCGAGCTGACGCCGTTCGACGCAGCCGCCCGCAGGGCGCTCGGCCGCTAGACGGCGTCGCGAACGGCGTCGCGGACGGCGCCGGGCCGCTCGAGCCAGATGAAGTGGCCGGCGCCCTCGACGATCTCGACGCGGGCGTGTGGGATCAGCGCGGCCGTGTCGGTCGAGGCCCGAAGCGGCATCGGGCTCGCAGCGCCGTGGAGGAAGAGCACCGGGATCTCGGCCGGGACAGCCGGCAGGCCGCGCACCAGCGTCCCCGCTTCGGAGTGCTCCGCGATCGATGCCATCGTCGCCGTGAACGGCTGGACGGCCATGTCCATCTCCGGCATCGGCGGCGCCGAAGCGGGGTCTGCGAAGTACGACGGCCAGACGAGACGGAAGTCCTCCAACGACTCCTCGGGCGTTGCCGTCCCCGCCTCCTCCTTCGCCTCGATCTCGCGGACGCGAGCCCGGTCCTGCTCGCTCAGCGGTGCCTGCAGCCGCTCCCCGAACTCCGGCATCACGTCGAGGTGCGCGCCAAGCGGGTCGACGATGATCGCGCCCGCGACCCGCTCGGGGATCGCCGCCAGCATCTGGAGGGCGAGGTGCCCGCCCCAGGAGTGCCCCACGATCCACGCCCGGCCCCCGGCCGTCTCGTCGATCACCGCCGCCGCGTCGGCCACATTCGCCTCGACCGTGAAAGGCCCCTCGACGGTCGTCGGCGCCAGGCCGCGCTGCTGGTAGAGACTCTGCCGGAAGACGCCGGCCAGGTGAGGCACGAGCGGCTCCATATAGCTCGCCGAGATGCACGGCCCGCCGTGGAGGAGCACGGCCTGCGGCCCCTCGCCCTCGTAGTGCCAGCCGTGAATGTCGCCCTCGGAGGTCGAGACGACAAACGGTTCCACTACGCCCTTCCCCGCGCCAGGTCGATCAGCCGGCCCAGGATGCGATCGCCGGCGACGCGAAGGCCGTCGTGCTCGTACTCGTTCGTGACCCAGGCGCGCAGGCCGCCCACCCGTCCGGCAGTCTCCTCGGAGAAGGAGCGCTCGACGTACATGTCCTGGGCGTACACGGCCGCCGCCGCCGGCACCTCGTTCGCGCGCAGCACGCCGGGGTCGTAGAGCCGCGGCCACTCGTGGCCGGCCAGGATCTCGGCCGCCTCGTGCAGCGGACGCAGCGCTGAGTAGTCCTCGAACATCCACGGGTAGACGTGCTCGCCGGTGAACAGCGCGGGATCCTCCGCGTAGGCATCCGGCAGCAGCCGCTCGGCTGACCAGCCCGTCGTGCCGCCGTCCGCGTAGCAGGCCTCGTGGATCGCGGCATAGATCGGGTTTCGCGGGAACTGACCGGCTGCCTCGATGTCGTGGAGGAACGCCGGCGAGTCGGGCGGGAGCTCCAGGATGTAGTGCAGGTGCTCCGCGCCCGGGCCCATGCCGAGCATGTGGCCGATCTGGCGGAAGCGGCGGCCGGTGAGGCGATCGCCGCCGGGCAGCAGCACCTCCTCAGCGTCGAGCCTGCGGCGCAGCTCGAGCACGCGCTCGCGGTCACCCGGGTACCGCTCGTAGTAGCGCCTGGTCCGCTCGAGCACCGTCTCGTAGGTGACTCCGTAGACATCGTCGACGGGGCGGCCGATCGGCGGCAGGCCGCCGGTGAAGAGCGCCTCGCGCAGGCCCTCCGGCGCAATCGAGAGATACGTGAGCGCGCAGAAGCCGCCGAAGCTCTGCCCGAGGATGCTCCAGCGATCCACGCCCAGCTCGCGACGGATCCACTCGGCGTCGCGCACGATCGAGTCGGCGCGGAAGTGCTTCAGGTAGTCCGCCTGCTCCTGCGGCGTCTTCCCGGCGAGCGCGCCGACCGGGGTCGAGCGGCCGGTGCCGCGCTGGTCGAGCATGAGGACGCGGAACTCCTCGAGCGCCCGGTCCATCCAGTACGGCGCGGTCGGACGGCGGGTCGGGCGCGGGGCCTCGAAGCCGGGCCCGCCCTGGAGGAAGACCAGGAACGGCCGCTCGCGCCCGTCGGGGTCGGCCACCTCGCGCGCGAACACCGTGATCCGCTCGCCGTCCGGGCTCGCATGATCGAGCGGAACGGAGAGCTCGTGCTCGGTGAGCACGAGGCCGGCGGTGCGGATCACGCGGGGCACCGCTCGATTATGCCCTGCGGAGCCGCAGGGCGGGGCCGCCCGTAGCGGCGGCCCCGCACTCCCTTGGGGTCAGGCGGCCGGGCAGTGCACGCGGGGGTTCCAGTCGTCGAACGTCCCGCGCGGGTTGTGCTTCCAGATCCAGGCGTGCAGCTCGTAGAACGGCGGCAGGCCGTAGCGGTTGTCCGCTCCCAGAAGCTCGAACTTGCGCCCGAAGAGCTCGGGCTTGCGGTTCGGGTGGACGGCCTTCCAGGCGTCCTGGAAGACGACGTACTCGACCGCCACGAGCCGCAGGCCGCCGTTCACCGGCGCGTAGACCAGCGCCTCGGGCTTGCGCGGGTTCTCCGCCGGGTCGCCGATGAGGTCGCCGTTCACGTAGTGGACGCCCATCCCGCCGACGGGCGGGTTGTCGATGCAGGCGATGCCGGCGGCGTCCGTGAGCAGCCCGTAGCCGTGGTGCGTGGCGAACGAGAGCTGCCTGAAC
>Ga0207708_10003723_pt1 | contig 11256 bp, 10 predicted proteins | sample KBSK5101metaG_FD_184340 | JGI IMG/M metagenome (GOLD analysis project Ga0207708, IMG submission 184340) | Corn, switchgrass and miscanthus rhizosphere microbial communities from Kellogg Biological Station, Michigan, USA - KBS K5-10-1 metaG... | ecosystem: Host-associated > Plants > Roots >...
GGATGGCCGCCGTCGACCCCGATCCCACGTAGCCCCACCAGCCCGGCGGCGCCTTGAAGATGCTCAGCATGCGGTCGAGGACCTGGCGCTCCAGGTCGTCGACGTTGCGGGTGTCGGCGCCCGCCCGGCGGGGGTCGCCGAGCTGGATGACGGGGAGGCCCAACACCGGCAGGATCGGGCGGAAGTCGATGTCGGTGGCGCCCGGGAAGCCGAGCCAGGACGGGTCGCGCAGCCGCGGCACGAGCTGGGCCAGCGGCGCGGGCAACCGGGACGTCAACGGCGCCGCGGGCGGCAGGCCCGCTCGCCTGCTGGCGAGTACTCGGTCGACGGGCGCGGGTCTATCCGGAGGCTGAGGGGATGCCGACATCGCAACGCCTTCCGTAGCGGGCGTGAGGGGAAGTTGATCGTGATTGTGTGACGCCGACCGGCCTGCCCGTGGCGATATGGAATCTTGCGATAATCTCGGTTGTCTGGGCAGTCGGGATATCGGTTAAGGATGTTTTCCGTGGATCGGACGCTCGACAGCGCGGCCCACGAGCGGCTCTGCGAGCAGCTCAAGGGGCTCCGGGCGCGCGCAGGCCTCACCCAGAGCGCGTTGGCCGAACGGCTCGGCGTCCGACAGGCGTTCGTGTCGGAGTACGAGCGCGGTCAGCGGCGCATCGACGTGCTGGAGTTGCGGGCCATCGCCGTCGCGCTCGGCCGCCCCGCCACGGCCGTCGTGGCTCAGCTGGATGCTCTCGACGCCCTGCTGGCTGCTCTGGGGGAATGATCCCGGATCTTCATCGTGGGTGCCCCTTCCCGGGGTTCGCGCGAACCCCGACAAAGAGGATCTGTCAGCGTGTGATCAGCAACACTCCCCTCGGAGGCATCCCTCACCTATCCGAGTGGAACGGTTTGCTTACCGTCCGGATATAGACGCAGCGCCCCTGATCGCTTACCGCTAGTCACGACGCACACCGATCTCGTCGAGGTGGGCGAGCAGCTCGGCCGGGTCGGCGTACACGCGGTACGCGCCCGCCCGCTCCAACTCCTCGCGCCCGTAGCCGCCCGACAGCAGGCCCACGCCGAGCGCCCCGGCCCGGCGGGCGGCCAGCAGGTCCCAGATGCTGTCCCCGACCACGATCGCGCGCCCGATCGCCACGTCGATGAGGTCCGCGGCGGCGAGGAACAGGTCGGGATCGGGCTTGGCGTGGCGCACCTGGTCGCGGGTGACGAGCGGGGTGTCCTCGGGCAGCCCGAGCAGGGCCAGCGCGGGCCGCGCGGAGACGGCGAGCCCGCTGGTGGCGATGGCCCACGGCACACCCTCGTCGGTGAGCGTGGCGAGCAGCTCGGCCGCGCCGGGCAGCGGCCGCACCGTGTCGCGGCGCCTGCCGAACGCCTCGGCGTGCGCGAGCCCGAGCTCGCGGGCCTGGCTGGGGGAGAGCGCACCGCCCGTCTCCCGCACCAGTGCGTTGACGAACAGGCCGCCGCTCATGCCGATCCGGCGGTGGATCTTCCACACCGCCAGGTCGACACCGAACGCCGTGAGCGCCTCCTGCCAGGCGAGGACGTGCTGGTAGACGCTGTCGATCAGCGTGCCGTCGAGGTCGAACAGGAGCGCGGGCGGGGTGGCCATGGGGCACCGTAGCCCGGGGCTAGCCCGCCACGGCCGCCAGCGCGTCGGCCGCGGGCACCACGTAGTAGGCGCCGGTGAGCGGGCGGGTGTAGCGGGTGAGCTCGTCGCGGGGTCCGTCGAGGCCCGCCATGCTGTCGAGCATCGCGGCGAGCGGGCGTTGCTCCGCGCAGAAGCCGACGAACATCGTGCCGTGCTCCGCGGGTGTGCCGTAGGGCGTGTTGCGCCGGAAGATGTGGCCGTAGGTGTCCTGGTCGGTGCGGGCGACGTGCGAGGTGGCGGGCTTGTCGTCGAGCTCGATGCTGTCCGGCTTGGTGCGCCCCATCGCCTGCTCCTGGGCCGCGACGTCGAGCGCCGTCCACCGCGGTGTCTCGTGCTCCCACTTCTGCAGCAGCAGCACGGATGCGCCGTCGGGCGCGTACACCAGCGCGGGCGCCTCCACCAGCGTCGGGTTCTCGGTGCCGTCGACGAAGCCGGTGAGGTCGCGGTCGCGGTGGTAGGACCAGCCGATCGTCTCCTCGGCCACGACGGCGACGGCGTCCAGCCCGGCGGTCGCCTCGGTCACCGCGTCGAAGACCAGGTCGTGCGCGCCGCCGAGCCACAGCACGAGGTCGTGCTGGGTGGCGGGCATCGTGAACCCGTCCGGCCCGACGACCGGCTCGGCGAAGCCCGTGACGCCGTCCGGCGCGGCCGAGGGCGCGTGCGCGGCCCACAGCTCCGGCCGGAAGCCCACCACGAGGTTGACCCCGGTCACCGTGCCGCGCACCGCCGCGACCTGCTTGGCGGCGGCGACGAGCGCGGCCGCGTCGACGCCCGCGCGCCGGTCGAACTCCAGGTAGGCGTGCGACAGGGTGCCGAGCGCGAGGATGCCGGTCTGCGGGTAGGCCACGGGGCGTGACCGTACAACGGTCCGCCGAGGGGATCGCCCACGGTGGCTGCGGGCGGCAACGCCTGGCGTTCCCCGACGCCGTAACGTGGTCTCCGCGCGACACGAACGGGCCATCGAGGGGCAAACTCCCCTCTACGCACAGTCACAGGCGGGGGCAGTGATCGGATCAGGCGCGCTGGTCGACGGCCGCTACCGCCTCGAGTCCATCATCGGCGCAGGCGGCATGGGCGTGGTCTGGGCGGCCACGCACGAGCGGCTCGACCGGAAGGTCGCGCTCAAGCAGATCCCACTGGTCGTCCCCGGCGGTGAGCCCGCCGAGCGGATCGAGCGACCCGGCCGTCACGATGATCGGCGCGATCCACGCCACTCTGCCCTACGCGGCGCCGGAGGTGGTGCGCGAGCACTTCACCACCGTCGAGTCCGACATCTGGTCGCTGGGCGCCACGCTCTACCACGCGGTCGAAGGGCGCCTGCCCTACGGCGACCACGACAGCAACCAGAGCCTCATCGAGGCCGTGCGTGCCGCCGACATCCAGCCCATGGGACGGGCGGGCCCGCAGTTGGGGCCGATCCTGGAGCGCATGCTCGTCGTCAACCCGGCGAGCCGGATCGACGCCGACACCGCGGCCGAGAAGTTGGAGCGCATCGCCGCGCCGCTCGGCGCCCAGACCCGCACGCACCTGAGCCACTACCGACCCCACCGCCGCACCACGCTCGTCCACGAGACGGTCACGCGCCCGACCCCCGAACCCGTTGCGCCGCAGCGCAAACGCGGCCGCCTGGTCGCGCTCGGCGCGCTGGTGCTCGTCGTGCTGGCCGGGCTCGGTGTGGGCATCGGCGCCGCGGTCGCGGCCTGGCCCGGCACCGAGGTGCCGCCGCCGACGACCGCGCCCGCGGCGCCCCCGACCAACGCCGCGATCCCCGGCCTACCCGCGCAGGTCGGGTACGTCGCGCTGGCCAACCCGTCGCCCGACGTCGACCCGTGCCGCCTCGCCGACCTGCCCGCGCTCAAGGCGTTGGGCGAGATCACCGTCGACCGCTCGACCGCCGCCTGGTCCCGGGGGTCACGACGGCGCCGTCCCCCGGCTACAACCGGTGGAGCTGCGTGCTCGGGTCGTCCAAGGAGGGCGCCGAGCGCGTGGAGGTCAACCTGCAGTTCCGCACGCAGTTCCAGCCGACCGGCACGATCGGCGCCTACCGCGTGCGGCAGACGTCCGGGGCGTCGGAGTACGGCGTGAGCGGCTGCGCGGTGTACGTCGAGGTCGTGCACCAGGCCGCGGTCGCCCCGGGTCGCTCGGAGGTCGTGCGGTTCGGCTCCTTCGGCCAGGCCGCGTACGACGACCAGTGCGCACGGGCCCAGAAGCTCGCCACCGCGGCCGTCGGCAGGCTCCCGGCCCCGAGCTGATCCGGGTGTAGCGTCGGGCGGAGGGACCATGACCGCTACCGATCTCCCGCCCACCGCCGAAGACGAGGCCGCCCTGCTCGCGTGGCTGGCCGCGATGCGCGCCGAGCACCCCGTCTGGCGCGACCGCTACGGCATGTGGCACGTCTTCCGCCACGACGACGTCGAGGCCATCCTGCGCGACCCCGCGACGTTCTCGTCCGACACCGCCCGGCTCGTGCCCGCCGCAGCGCCGGTGCGCCGCGGCATGCTCACCCAGATCGACCCGCCCGAGCACCGGGCGCTGCGCCGCCTGGTCAGCGCCACGTTCACGCCGCGCATGGTCGCGGGGCTCGAGCCGCGCATCCGGTCGCTCACGGGCCAGCTGCTCGACGACGCGGGGGAGCGCTTCGACCTGGTCGACGCGCTCGCCTTCCCGCTGCCGGTGATCGTCATCGCCGAGCTGCTCGGCCTGCCCGCCGACGACCGGCCGCTGTTCCGCACCTGGGCCGACGGGCTGTTCAACATGCAGGTCGGCGACCCGAACGACCCGGAGCTCGGACCGCAGGTCGCCGCCGCGATGAGCGAGATCATCGACTACTTCCTGCGGGCCTGCCGGGCCCGGCGCGCCGAGCCGCGCGACGACCTGATCTCCGCGCTGGTCACCACCGAGGTGGAGGGCCGCGTCCTCGACGACGAGGAGGCCGCCAACTTCTCGATGCTCCTGCTGCTCGCCGGGCACATCACCACCACCGTGCTGCTCGGCAACGCGGTGCGCACGTTCGACGAGAACCCGGGCGTCTGGGACGAGCTGCGCGCCGACCCCGCGCTGATCCCGGGCGCGATCGAGGAGGTGCTGCGCCTGCGGTCGCCGTTCGTGCAGGTCGGCCGGGCCACCGTGCGGGCGGTCGAGGTCGGCGGCGTCGAGGTCCCGGCCGACGCGCTGGTGCTGCCGTGGCTGCTGAGCGCCAACCGCGACCCGGCCGCGCACCGCGAACCGGACCGCTTCGACCTGCGCCGCGGGCTCGGCGGCGGCGCCCAGCTGGCGTTCGGGCACGGCGTGCACTTCTGCCTCGGCGCTCCGCTGGCCCGGCTGGAGGGCCGGGTCGCGCTGGAGGAGCTCACGGGTCGCTTCCGCGGCCTCGCCGTCGACCGTTCCGTCGCGGTGCGGCACTTCCCGCGCGGCATCCTCGGCACGCGGGAGCTTCCGGTGGTCGTCGCCCGGTAAAGACGGCATCCTGACGTCCCATGGTGGAGAAGGTCGGCGTTGATCCCCGGCAACTGCGACGGGTGGCGGTCGCGAGCGCGATCGGCACGACGATCGAGTGGTACGACTTCTTCATCTTCTCCACGGCGGTGCCGCTCGTGTTCAACACCCAGTTCTTCTCGACGCTCTCGCCCGCGTCGGGCACGCTGGCGGGCTTCGCGACGCTCGGCGTCGGGATCATCGCCCGTCCGGTCGGCGGGGTGCTGTGGGGGCACTTCGGCGACCGGCTCGGCCGCAAGGCGATGCTCGTGGCGTCGCTGGTGCTGATGGGCGCGGCGACGGTGGGGGTCGGCCTCCTGCCCACGTACGCCCAGATCGGGGTGCTCGCGCCGATCCTGCTCGTCGTGATGCGGCTCCTGCAGGGTGTCTCGGCCGGTGGGGAGTGGGGCGGTGCCGCGCTGATGGCCGTCGAGCACGCGCCGCCGGGCAAGCGCGGGGCCTACGGGTCGTTCTCGCAGGTCGGCGTGCCTGCCGGGTTGATCCTCGCGCAGCTGCTGTTCATCACGGTCACCGCGGCGACGACGCCGGAGCAGTTCGCGGCCTGGGGCTGGCGGCTGCCGTTCCTGTTCAGCATCGTGCTGGTGGTGGTCGGGCTGGTGGTGCGGCTGTCGCTGGCGGAGAGTCCGGTGTTCGCGGCGTTGCAGAGCGAGCAGGCGCGCAGCAGCCGACCGATCGTCGAGGTGTTCCGGGAGCGGCGCCGCGAGCTGGTGTTGGCCGCGCTGAGCTTCGTGGCCAACACCGCCATCGGCTACATCTTCCTGGCCTACCTGCTCGCCTACGGCACGGCCGTGCTCAAGCTGAGCCGCAGCTTCATGCTCGTGGTGGTGATCATCGGCTCGGTGGTGTGGCTGGTGTCGATCGTCGTGGGGGCGCGCTGGTCCGACCGGGTCGGGCGCAAGCCGGTCTACCTCGTCGGGTCCGTGCTGCTGGTGGTGTGGGCGTTCCCGTTCTTCCTGCTGCTCGACACGGCCGTACCCGCGTTGATCGTGCTCAGCGTGGTGGTGCTGACCATCGGGCTCGGCCTGTCCTACGGGCCGCAGGCGGCGTTCTTCGCGGAGCTGTTCGAGCCGCGCTACCGCTACAGCGGCGCGTCGTTCGCCTACGCCGTGGGCGCGGTCGTCGGCGGCGGGTTCGCCCCGCTCATCGCCACGGCACTGCAGACGGCGACCGGGGCCTCGTGGCCCGTGTCGGCGTACATGCTGGTGGTGGGGCTGCTCAGCCTCGGCGCCGTGCTCGCGCTCCGGGAGACCGCCACTCAGCTCTCGCGTAGCGGCGGCTCATGACGGGGCTGACCGACCGCTTCCGGCGCCGCAAACCCCGCTGAGGTGCCGCTCGTCGGGCAGGTTCAGGGAACGAGGACGAGCTTCCCGCGGACGTGGCCGCCGAGGCTGATGTCGTACGCCTCGCGCGCGCGGTCGAACGGGAACGTCTGGATCTTGATGACGACCTTGTTGTCCGCCAGGAGGTCGGCGACCTCGGCCAGCGCCGCGCTGCCCCGGGTGTTGGCGCCGCCCCCGGTGACCTGCGCCCCGGCCGCGCCCGCGCTGAAGTTGGCGATCGTCACGACCTGCGCGGGCTTCGGCACCAGACCGACGAGCTCGTCGACCGGGGTCTTGCCCGCGACGTCGTACACGCCGTCCACCGCACCGCCCGCCGCCGCCCGCACCCGGTCGGCCACGCCGTCGCCGTAGACCACCGGCACGGCGCCCAGCTCGCGCAGGTAGTCCTGGTTGGACTCGCCCGCCGAGGCGATCACCCGCAGGCCCTGCGCCTGCGCCATCTGCACGACGACCGCGCCCACGCCGCCCGCGCCGCCGTCGACGAACACGGTGTCGCCCGCGGTGAGACCCAACAGTCGCAGACCGCGCTCCGCGGTCTCGCCCGCGACGACCGCCGCCGCGGCCACCGTCCAGTCGATGGACGCGGGCTTGCGCGCCCAGGCGTCGAGCACCGCGTACTCGCCCTGGGTGCCGCTGCCGCCGCCGAACACCTCGTCGCCCACCGCGACGTCGGTGACGCCCTCGCCGACCTCGTCGACGACGCCCGCCGCGTCGTAGCCGGGGTAGCCCGGCCCGTCGGGCTCGGCGCCGCCCGCCATCGCGCCCGACAGCACCTTCCAGTCGAGGGGGTTCACGCTCGCCGCGCGTACGGCGATCCGGATCTGGCCCGGCCCGGCGTGCGGCTCGGGGGCCTCGGCCCACTGCAACTCTTCCGGCCCGCCGTAGCGGTGAAACTGGATTGCCTGCATGCGCCCGCCAACCGGGGGCGTCGCGGAGCTATTCCCGGGTGGCGAGCAGACGGCGGTGGGCGTCGAGCTCCCGCGTGGCCGCCCGTCCGACGGACTGCAGCAACGCCTCGACGTCGGCCCGGGTGCGGTGCTCGCGGTCGTTCCACCGCACGAGGTCGCGCAGGTGCTGGGCGCGGATGGGCGGCGCAGGGCACCAGCGCACGCGTTCGGCCGGGCTGCGGTGGACCGTGTGCCAGGTGAGGTCGAGCGTGCGCTGCACGAGCTGGGTGTCGGCGCTCGCCACGCCGCCGCCCGCGTGCAGGATCGCGCCCACCAGGCACGCCCGCTCCACCGGGACCCGCCCCATGCGCCGGGCCTGTACGAGGTCGACGCGCCGCCCGTCGGGTCGGACGTACCACGCGTCCTTGACCCAGCCCGCCGCGACGACCTCCCGCGCGGCCTCGGCCAGGTCGCGGATGCGGCTGAGCTCGGCCAGCCGGGCGCCGAGCGCGTCGAGCTCGGCCAGCCTGCGCCGCGCTCGCCGCCGCGCGCGCCAGCCGAGGGGGGTGATGTCCGGAGTGCTGAGTGTGACCTTCACGCTGTGCTCCTCTACCGCGCCGTCATCGTAACTCCGGTCGGCGCCGTCGGCGCACACGTGCGGCGGCCTGCGTGACGCCGCACGCCGACGGTGACATCGTCGGCGCCGTGGAGGCAGCGACATGAGCGCAGTGCAGGTGCGCCGGGCAGGCGAGGTGGCCGAGGTCGTGCTGTCGCGGCCCGAGAAGCTCAACGCGATGAACATGGCGTGGGTGACCGGGCTGGTCGACGCGGTCGCCGCACTGGAGCGGGACAAGCCGGGGATGGTCGTCGTGCGCGGGGAGGGGCGGGCGTTCTGCGCCGGACTCGACCTCGACATGCTCGCCGCCGAGAGCATGCCCGACGGCTTCTACGCGCTGCAGGAGGAGGCGTTCGTCGGGTTGGAACGGCTGGACCGCCTGGTCGTCGCGCAGATCCACGGGTACTGCCTCGGCGGCGGTCTGCAGCTGGCGTTGGCGTGCGACATCCGGATCCTCGCCGAGGACGCGGTGCTCGGGCTGCCCGCCGCGGCCGAGGGGCTGCCGCCGGGGATGGCGACCTGGCGGCTGCCCCGCTACGTCGGGCTGGGCCGGGCGATGCGGCTTTCGGTCGGCGGCGAGCGCGTCGACGCCCGGGAGGCGCTCGCCATCGGGCTCGCCGACCACGTGCTGCCCGTCGCGGGGTTCGCCGAGGCGGCGGCCGAGCTGGTCGGGCACTACCTCGCCGTGCCGCAGGGGGCGGCGCGGGCGACGAAGGAGCTGGTGCGCTCGGCGTTCGACACGGACTTCGCCACCGCCCACGCCCGCTCGCGGGCGCTGGTGGCCGAATGCCTGGCGGGCCCGGACGTCGCGGCCGCCCGGGCGGCCTGGGCGGCGCGCCGCTGAGCGGGTGCCTGCGGCGTGAACGGCGGCGCTGAGGTCGCCACCCCTGTGCGCCACGCTCCGCTAGTGCGTCCGGTGGTCGTGCACGCGCTGGGTCTTGCGTTCACTGCGGGGCAGCGCGCCCGGCGCCACGACGTCGATCTCGGCCCGTAGGCCCACCTCGGCCCGCAGCAGCTCCGCGATGTGGCCGCCGAGGCCCGGCCGGTCGGGCGCCTCGGCCCGCACGAGCACGCGCTCGCCGGTGCCGTCGCGGTCGATCTCGATCCGGTACTCGCCGGTGGCCCCCTCCACCTGGCCCAGCACGTGCTCGACGTGGGCGGGGAAGAACATCACGCCCCTGGCTTTGATCATGTCGTCGCTGCGGCCGCGCAGGCGGGCGATGCGCGGGTAGGGGCTGCCGCACGCGCACGGCGTCGGGTCCAGCGCGGTGAGGTCCCGGGTGCGGTAGCGCAGGAGCGGCGTGGCCTCCTTGCGCAGGGTGGTCACCACCAGCTCGCCCTCCACCCCAGGCGGCACCGGCTCCAGCGTGACCGGGTCGACGACCTCCACGAGGAAATAGTCGGTCCACACGTGCATCCCGGCGTGCTCGCCGCACTCGATGCCCGCGCCGGGACCCCACAGCTCGGTGAGCCCGTAGATGTCGAAGGCCGTGAGGCCCAGCAGGCCCTCGATCCGGGCGCGGGTGAGCTCGCTCCAGCGCTCCGAGCCGAAGATCCCCACCCGGAGGCCGGGTGGTGCGCCGCCGTTCGTCGCCACGCGCTCGCCCATCGCGAGCGCGAACGACGACGTGGCGCACAACGCCGTCGTGCCGAGGTCGGCCATGAGCTCCAGCTGCAGGTCGGTCTGGCCGGGGCCGGACGGGATCGCCATCGCCCCCACCCGTTCCACGGCCGCCTGGAACCCCCAGCCCGCCGTCCAGAGGCCGTAGCCGACCATCAGCTGCACGCGGTCGGCGTCGGTGATGCCCGCGTACTCGAGGCAGCGGGCGAACATCGCCGTCCACTCCTCCAGGTCGTGGCGGGTGTAGGTGCACAGCGTCCGCCGCCCGGTGGTGCCCGACGACGCGTGGATCCGCACGACCTCCCGGTCGGGCACGCACGTCCAGCCGAACGGGTACGCCGCCCGCAGCTGCTCCTTGGTGGTGAACGGGAGGCGCGCGAGCTCGTCGACGCCGTCCGCCCCGACGCCCGCCGCCGCGAGCGTGGTCCGGAAGAAGTCCGAGCCCGCGTACGCCCGGCGCACCGTCTCCCGGAGTTCAGACCCCACGGCGGCAGTGTTCCGCCCGGGATGCGCGCCCGACAAGGGCGTATCAGCGCCCGCGGGTGCCGCCTCTTGGGGACGTGCGGCGCGGAACCGGCAGCTACGACGCGTTCTTGTCGTACGCCTGGGACCCCGCCGACGGCTCGGACGCCTCGGAGACCTCGGACGCGGCCGTCGCGCGCAGGCTCCGCTACGCGATGCAGGACCTCGGCAAGCCCCGCACCCGCCGCTCGGACCTCGACGTCTTCCTCGACCGCTCGGTGCAGACGCCGTCGCCCGACCTGTGGCTGGGCATCCTCGACAACCTCGACCGCTCCCGCTTCCTCATCGTGCTCTGCTCACCGCGGTCCGCCGCGTCCGACGGCGTCGCCCGCGAGGTGCAGCACTGGCTCGACACCGGCCGCAGCCTCGCCGACCTGCTCGTCGTGCTCCTCGACGGTTCGGCCGAGGAGGCGCTGCCCGCGCCCCTGCGAACCTTGCACGCCGAGGGGAAGTACGACCCGCTGTTCGTCGACCTGCGCTGGGTCGGGTCCGCGCGGGACCTGGACAGCCGGACGAGCTCCCGGTTCCGCGAGGACGTCGCCACACTGCTCGCACCGATCCGCGGGGTGGCCAAGGAGGCCCTCGTCGACGAGGAACTGACCGTCCGCGAGCGTGGTATCCGGGTCCAGCGCCGCTTCATCGCCGGCCTGTCGGTGGCGGTCGTCGTGTCGCTCCTGCTCGGCCTGGCCGCGACGGTGCAATGGCGACGGGCCGACAGCGAGGCGCGGATCGCCGAGTCCCGCGCGCTCGCCGCGGGCGCGGCGAACCAGCTCGCGACCGGCCTGGACGTGGCCCAACTGCTGGCGGTGGAGGGCTTCCGGCGTGACGACAACCTGGAGGCCCACGCCACGCTGCTGCGGGCCACGACCGCCAGTCCGCGCCTCGTGCGCTACCTCGACGCGGGCGCGCCGATCACCGTCCTGACTGCGTCCGCCGACGGGAACACCGTGGTCGCGGGCACCGATGCCGGACGGGTCCGGCGGTGGGCGGTCACGGCGGACGGGCCGCCGCGCGACCTCCCGGGCCTCACCGGGAAGGTCACGGCCGCGGCCGCCGACGCGAGTGGCGACACCGTGGCCGCCACCGACGGCAAGGCCGTGGTCGCTTGGAGCGGCGAGGGA
>Ga0207708_10003724_pt1 | contig 11248 bp, 12 predicted proteins | sample KBSK5101metaG_FD_184340 | JGI IMG/M metagenome (GOLD analysis project Ga0207708, IMG submission 184340) | Corn, switchgrass and miscanthus rhizosphere microbial communities from Kellogg Biological Station, Michigan, USA - KBS K5-10-1 metaG... | ecosystem: Host-associated > Plants > Roots >...
CCTGGGACCTGCGCAAGGCTCAGCCCTACCTGGCCTACGACCAGGTCGACTTCGACATCATCTACACCGACAAGGGCGACACCTTCGACCGGTACCGGATCCGGCTCCACGAGATCGGGATCCACCGGCACGGGATCCACCGTGCCCTGAACGGCCCATTCGGAAATGGTGTGCTGCTTGGAGAGGCGGACGATGTCCGCCCCTCCCATCGAAACCCCTCGGTCCGGCATCAACGCACTCTATCGGGAGCACGTTGATGCCGGCAAGCGGCGCTGGAGGCTAGAAGCGGCGGCGATTGTCACGATCGCCACGGTAGCGGTCGCGGTCGCCGTCATTGTCGAATCGACGGTTGTTGCGGTCCCAGCGGCCGTTGTTGCCGTCCCAGTAGCCGTCGTAGTACCGGCCGCGATCCCAGCGCGGCTGCACCCAGCGGGCGCTTCGATACGGCGGCCGCGTCCAGTAGCCGTCATGCCACACGTAGCGTCCGCGCTCCGGGAACCAGTAGCCATCCACCCAGACGTACTGCGGGCCTGGACGGCGAGGCACCACGCGCACGACACGCGGTGGCGGCGGAGCGCCGATCCGAACGTCGAAAGACACCTGCGCCGCCGAAGCCACGCCACCGGACAGCAACAGGGTCGTCAAACACAGCGTCGAGATGAGTCTTTTCACGATGTCCCCCTCTCTGCTGCGTAAGGGAGCAAGCGCCGGACCAATACGGCTCAGCCCTGCGACTTACCCGCCAACCTACTGCGTTCACAGTGGATAGACGCCTCAGGTAGACAAGACCAGCTCTTGAACTGTGTGCGGCAGGTGCCATGGCTGAGCCCTGAGGAGGACATCCCCGTCTCGACAACTAGAAGCGGTAGCCGAACCCGAAGGTCACCGCGTTGGTTCTGAGGGCGCCACTGCTGAGCGCCGTGTCGGCGGCAATGCGTGAATAGCGATAGCCGAGGTCGGCGGCCCAGTGCTGAGCGACCGGCAGCTGCACGCCGCCGCCCAGCGTGTACATGAAGGCGTTGCTGCTCGATGGCGCCAGCAGCATGCCGGACGTCTCGAGGGTGGACGTCACGTCGGTACCGACCGCTGGGACGGTGCCGTCCGGCAGCGCGCCGTTGCTGAACATGAACTGCTCGCTCGGCTTCAGCCGCGCGGTCCCGAGCCCGCCGAGGACATAGGGCAGGGCGTGTTTGTTCGCGGGAAACTCGGCACGCAGGCCGCCGAGCGTGTACCACGCGGGCAGCGTGCCGACGCCGGTGACGTCGAGCCCTTCGCCGGACAACGTGGCCGTCTCCGCGTTGAGCGACGGCGTCAGATCGGTCTGCAGATCGTTGAAGTGCCCGATGTTGCCGAACGCCAGCACGTGGGGCGCGACGCGCGCGCCGCCTTCGATGATCACGCTGCTGGTCGTGTCTCCGGCCCACACGGTGCCGCCGAAGAGACTCATGTAGCCTTTCGTTGGCGGCACTCGGGCTTCCTGCGCGAAAACCGGCGCTGCCGTCACTCCGCACACCATCACCGCCAGACACCATCCTCGTAAGCTCTTCTCCATGACGTACTCCTTCTGTCCCACAGGCGCTCCCGTGGTTATTGCGCCGGGAGATGAGCCGGGGATGGAGCGGGAATTAAGTCGGCTTAATTGCGGGGTTCCGCTCCCCTTGTCGCGTTAGGCGGCAGAGACAGCTGCGCCCTCCGGCGCAGGGGAGTGAAACGATGGTTCGCAAAATGATTGCGTGCGGGTTGGCGTTGGCGTGTTCGCTGCAGTTGGCGGCTCCGGCGTGGGCCGGCGAGCGCCGCCTGCCCGACGGTACCCGCATCGCGGTGAGAACGATGGAGCCGCTGTCGTCGGCGACGCTGCAGGACGGCGCCCCGGTGACCTTTTCCGTCGTCGAAGACGTGGTCGTGGACGGCGAAGTCCTCATCAAGCAGGGCACGCCGGTGCGCGGCACGATCGTGAACGCGCAGGCCAAGCGGCGGATGGGCCGCGCCGGCAAGCTGCAATACACCGTCAACGAAACCAAGGCGGTGGACCGCAGCCCGATCCGGCTGCGCGCTCTGCAGGACCGCGTGGGCGACAGCAACGTCACCTCGACGACGGTGACCACCGTGGCCGTCGGCGTCTTCGTTCCGGTGGCCGCCCCGTTCTTCCTGCTGCGCAAGGGTCACGACATCGTGGTGCCGGAAGGCACGCGGATCGACACGTTCGTGGACGGCGATCACATGGTGAACGCCGCGAGCGACACAGCCGCGCCCCCGGCAGCCGCGCCCGTCACGACGGTGGCTGCCGCGACGACGGCGGCGCCCGCGGTCTCCGCCGCCCCGGCTGCGGCCCGGCCCACGGGCCTGACCAACGCCGACATCGTCGCGCTGCGGCAGGCGGGGTTCAGCGACGAGCTCATCGTGGCCAAGATCACCGCGTCGCCGGCGGCCTACAGCGTCGCCCCCACCGACATGATGGCGCTCAAGAGGGCGGGCGTGTCCGAGCGAGTGATCAGCGCGATGGTGACGGCGAAGTAAAGAGCCCTGTCACAGACGGCGGGGCCGGGCGGCCGCTCGTGCTCCTGCACGGCATCGGCATGTCCCACGCCGTCTGGAACCCGGTGACACCTTATCTCCGCGAGTCGCGCACCGTGATCTCGTTCGACGTTGCCGGCTTCGGCGCCACGCCGCCGTTGCCGAAGCGCGTCCCGCCGACGGCTGCGAATCTCGTCGATGCGCTCACCCACTCACTGCGCGAGATCGGCCTGGCGGATCCGGTCGATGTCGCCGGCAACTCGCTCGGTGGCGCCATGGCACTCGAGGCCGCCAGGCGAGGGATCGCGCGGTCGGCCGACCCAGCCGGCGTAGCGGCGTTCCTGGCGGAATCTACCCCTATCTAGCACCTCGAAAAGTCGACCGGCCGGCAGTATCCTTGGCGGCGAAGGGTGGGCCGCCTGTGACAACCAGGAATGGACTGAGCGACGTTTCCGGCGTCTCGCGCCGCGACCTCATGCGCCTCGGCGCGGGGGGCATCGGGTTCGGACTCTTCGGCGGTCTCGGCCCGGTGCCACACGTCCTGAATCAGGCCAGCCTGGAGGCGGCCACGAACCAGTCGGGCCGCATTCTCGTGGTCTTCGAATGGTTCGGCGGCAACGACGGGCTGAACACCATCGTGCCGTACGGCGATGCGACGTACTACAAGCATCGGCCGACGATCGGCATCAAGGAAAAGGACCTCCTCAAAATCGACGCCCACATCGGCTGGCACCGGTCGATGACCGGGATGAAGCAGCTCTACGACGAAGGCAAGGTCGCCATCATCCAGGGCGTCGGCTACGACCAGCCCTCGTTCTCGCACTTCACGTCGATCTCGTTCTGGCACACCGGCGCGCCGAACAGCGGCAACGAGTACGGCTGGATTGGACGCACGGCAGCGGCGATCGACGAAGCCGGCACCCGCCAGAACCTGATCGTCAACGTCTCCGACAGCCAGACCCTGGCGGTGAAGGCCGAAAAGCACGTGCCGCTGGTGTTCATCGACCCGACGCGCTTCCAGCGCGGCGTGTTCGCGCAGGAGAAGCCGGTGCTCGACGCGCTGAGCGCGGGCCGTGCGCCGGTGGGCGACGCGCACAAGTACGTGCAGGAAGTCACGCGGAGCGCCGCCCAGGCGTCGGAAGTCGTGCGAGCGGCCTGGAGCAAGTACAAGGGCAAGGACAATCCCGATCTGCGGCTGCTCGACCTCGACAAGGTGGCGGCGCTCATCGAGGCCGACTTCCCCACCCGGCTCTACTACGTGCCGCTGCGCGGGAGCCTCTTCGACACGCACGTGAACCAGGCGGCGCCGCACGATCGGCAGCTCCTCTACTGCTCGGATGCCATCGCCGGCTTCTTCCAGGAGATGAAGCGGATCGGCCGCGCCGACGACGTGGTGATGTACGTCCACAGCGAGTTCGGCCGCCGGGTGCCCGAGAACACCAGCCTCGGCACCGATCACGGGACCGCGCAGGTGAACTTCGTCATCGGCAACGCAGTGAAGGGTGGCCTCTACGGCACGCCGCCCAATCTCACGGACCTCGTGCTCGGCGACAACCTCGCCAGCACCACGGACTTCCGCCAGGTGTACGCGTCGCTGATCCAGAACTGGATGGGCGCGGACGCCACCAGAGTGCTGGGCCAATCGTTCCCGGCGATGGGCCTGTTCCGGGCCTAGGGAGGACACCGATGGCTGCCCACACGCCCTGGTCTCCCGGACCGCCGGCCTGGAAGGACGACCTCACACCGATGGGCGCGGCCGACTGGAACTACGACCGCGCCGCGCATCTCCTGACCCACGCGGGATTCGGGGGGACGCCGGCCGAGATCCAGAAGCTCGCCGACATGGGGCTCGAGCGGGCCGTCCGCTCGCTCGTGTACTACGAGAACATCCCGAACCCGAAGATGCAGCCGTTCGTCGAGTCGGGCCTCTGGGATCCGTCGCTGAACGGCTTCCCGGAAAGCCGGCCCGAAGCCACCGATCGCGCCGAAAAGCAGGGCCGCTCGATGGGCGTCGAGAACAAGCCCGCTGGCAATCGTCCGGTGCAGCCGGCGTCCGACCGCTTCTTCTACTGGCTCCGCGCGACGATGCTCGAGACGCGGCGGGTCGGCTACTGGTGGGCCAACCGGATGCTGCAGACCACGCATCCGGTGGAGCAGAAGATGGCCCTGCTGTGGCATGGCCACTTCGCGACGCACGAGAACAAGGTGCGCGACTACCGCAAGATGCTGCAGCAGGTCGACCTGTTCGAGCGGGGCGCCACCGGCAACCTGCGCGACCTGACGATCAAGGTGGCGCAAAACCCGGCCATGCTGTACTTCCTCGACGCGCAGTACAACGTGAAGGGAGCGCCGAACGAGAACTTCGCCCGCGAGGTGATGGAACTCTTCACGATGGGTGTCGGCAACTACACCGAGAAGGACGTGCGCGAGTGCGCGCGCGCCTTCACCGGCTGGTACTTCGACAACCTCACGTTCAAGGTCGACGCGGCCAAGCACGACGCCGGTCCGAAGACGTTCCTCGGCCGCACCGGCCCCTTCGACGGCGTGGACGTCCTGAAGATCGTCTTCGAGCAGCCGGTGACGGCCGACTACCTCGCCGGCAAGGTGTACCGGTTCCTGGTGCGCGACGAGCTGTCACCCGAGCTGCGGAAGAAGCTCGGTGCCGTGCTGCGATCGCACGACTACGAGGTGAAGCCGCTGCTGCTGGCGATCCTCTCGTCGAAGGACTTCTACTCGCAGGCGAGCTACGGCGGGCACATCAAAGGGCCAGTCGAGCACATGGTCGCGATGATGAAGCACCTGGGCGTCGAGAGCATCCCGGGCGTGCCCGACTTCAACCAGTCGACCATCGCCATGGGCCAGAACCTGCTGAATCCGCCGTCGGTGGCGGGCTGGGCGGGCGGCAAGGCGTGGATCACGCCGGGGCTGCTGATTGCGCGCGGCAACATCGCGCGCGATGTGCTGATCCCGGACATGACCGGGTTCCGCGACTGGAACTTCTCGGCCGGGAGCGACGACATCCTCGGCCGCCGGCTGCGGGACGGCTACGAGGTCGGCGCCGCCACCGCCGTCAACGACCCCTCGAACATGAGCGCGTTCGATCGCGTGGCGCTCGAGCGTGACGAACGCTTCAACACACGCATCTCGGGCTACACCGGGTGGGAGCAGGCGGCGCGAAAGCTGATTCCGACCCCCCGCCACGCGGCGGGGTTCGACCTTACGAAGATGGTGGTCGAGAGCGGCGCGAAAACCACCGGCGACGCCGTCGACTATCTGACGTGGCGCCTGCTGCGGATTCCCGCCGCGCCGGAGATGCGCGACGCGCTGGTGTCGTTCCTCACGAAGGAGCTTGGGACGGACAGTATCGACCGTGCCAGGACCTATCTGGAGGACCCGCTCCGCATGACGGCGCATCTCGTGATGAGCACGCCGGAATATCAGATCGTCTAGCAAACGGGCTGCCTGAAGGCGGCCCCTGCTTTCCCGGGCTCTGGCTCAATTGTCATCAATTTTCACCGCCCCGGGCGGGCCGCCTCGAAGTGGGTATAGTCGCGGCGCCGGCTGCGCGGCATACTCCCGGGAGACGGATCCGATGAAAAAGACATTGAGCGTGCTCGTGCTGGCCGCGACGTTTGCGGCGGGGTTTGCGACGAAGAGCGTGTTGCCCGGCGAAGCGGTGGCGCACGCCCAAGCCAGGCCGCGGGTGTACGAGCTGCGCACCTACACGGCGGTCGAGGGCAAACTCGACGCGCTGCATGCGCGCTTCCGCGATCACATCCTGGGCTTCTTCAAGAAGCACGGGATGACCAGCGTCGTCTACTTCAAGCCGATGGACGCACCGCTCTCGCAGACCACGATGATCTATCTCCTCTCGCACGAGAGCCGCGACGCGGCGGCGAAGAGCTGGGCGGAGTTTCGCGACGATCCCGACTTCAAGAAGATCACCGCTGCGGGCGGACCGGTGGCGTCCAAGGTCGAATCCGTGTTCCTCGAGCCCACCGACTACTCTCCGATGAAATAGGATCGGCGATATATGACAGACCGTTTCGGGCGGGGGCTGCGTGCCACGATCGTGACCGCCGGTGTGGCGGTGTTCTGTGCGGGATACGTCATGGCGCAGAGCCCGCGACAGGCCGCCGGAGCGCCCATCACGATCCAGAAACAGGGGTCCTTTGCCGTCGGCGGCAAGGTGCTCGGCGACGAGCCGCGGACGCTGCACTGCGATCACGGCTACGTCGACTACCAGATCCCGGTGAATCCGCGCCGCTTCAACCTGGTGATGTGGCACAGCGCCGCGGCCACTGCGTGGTTGAATCGCTGGGACGGCGGCGAAGGCTACCAGAGCATCTTTCTGCGCCGCGGCTTCCCGGTCTACATCTGGGACGGTCCGCAGGTGGGGCGCGCCAACTGGGGCTGCACCGAGCACACCTACAAGCCCGCTACCGGCCGCGATCAGGGCAACTTCACCGCGTGGCGATTCGGCGCGAAGTACCCGGAGTTCTTCGAGGGCACGCAGTTCCCGAAGGACGACAAAGAGGCCTGGAACCAGGCGTCGCGGGCTCGCTATCTCGAATTCGACACGCTCGACAACGTGCAACTGCAGTCCGATGCCGCCGCGAAGCTGTTCGACAAGATCGGGCCGAGCGTGGCGCTGACGAACTCGGCCGGCGGCCTGCGCGCCATCGTGACCGCGCTCAAGACCAACAACATGGCCGGCATCGTGATGTACGAGAACGTTGGCTACGTCTATCCGCAGGGCGAGGGCCCGGGCGGCCCGGTGAACGGATTCGGCCCCATCGAAGTGCCGCTCGAAGAGTTCAAGAAGCTGACGAAGGTCCCCATGCAGATGGTGTGGGGCGACAACATCGAGAAGGCCGGCAACTACGCCAACAGCTACAAGCTGTCGGTGCTGTTCGCTGAGAAGGTCAACAAGTACGGCGGGAAGGCCCGAGTGCTCAAGCTCACCGACGTTGGCCTGAAGGGGAATACGCACATCCCCTTTGCCGACATGAACAACGTGGCGGTGGCGGACCTGCTGTCGAAGTTCCTCGCCGAGAACGGGCTGGACAAGAGATAGAGAACGGGCCACCTCAAGGTGGCCCCTACGTCGAGGCGGCCCCTACTTCTCTCCTGGAGCGCCGGTGCCCGAGGAGCCGACGAAGAGCCTGCGACCGTCGGAGAACGTCAGCTCCCGGCCGTTCCCGCGCATCGAACCGTCTTTCGCGCGGAACCCTTCCACCAGGATCTCGGACCCGACGGGCAGGGAGTCCTTGTTGAACCCCCGCCGGTAGAGCGCGTTCGGCGGGCCGCCCTCGATCATCCAGCGTTCGGTCTTGCCGTCGGGCCGCTTCACGTCGAGATGCAGCCAGGTGTGCGGATTGATCCACTCCATCTTCACGACCGTTCCGCGCAGCTTGATCGGCTTGGTCGCGTCGAACTCCGCCGCGAAGGCATGGTGAGCGGACAGCGTGGACGCGCCCCAGGCGATTCCCGCGAGGAGGATCAGCAGCGTCGTGGCGTGATGGGTGCGCATGGTCACTTTCCCCGCTTGGCGGCGTCGGCGCGGCCTCCGGCCAGCAGATTGGTCATCGCGTAGTTGCCTTCGTGGCAGGCGTACTCGTAGATCTGCGTGTCGTTTGGCAGCCGCGCGATCGGGATCTGGGCGGTCCAGGGCTTTTCGAACGAGGCCGGGTCCTCGACGGTGATGCGGTAGTCCATCGTGTCGGGCCCCGAACGCGTGTAGCGCTCGGTCAGTCGCAACGTCTCTGACGGACGCGTGAGGATCTGCGCCCACTCGTAGTTCGTGCGGTCGATGAAGTTCGTCGTCTCGACCACGAACGTGTTGCCCTCCCACTTGCCCACCGCGTTGCCGAACCACTGGCGGATGCCGCTCGCCTTGCGGCCATCCACGGGGATCACTCGGCGATCGAGATATTCCTCGTGCAGGATGGTTACGTAGCCGGGGCTCTGCACGATGCGGTTGTGGCCGCCGTTCGGCCCCTGCCACATCATCGCGGTGACGCCGTCGGTGAGGCATCGCTCGCCGGTGTCGGGATCGAGAAACGACTCGTAGGGGCCGGCGCCGTATCGGGCCTGGGCGCGCGCTTCGGCCTTTTTGGCGTCGGGCGTATACGGGATGCGGCCGTCCTCGGGATCCACGACAAGCGAGGTCTGCTTGAAGACCTGGCGCGGGCGGCCGTGGTCCTGCCAGAAGCTGTTGTACTCGTTGCCGCGGATCGGCGATTGCGCGAGGTTGCCGCGACCTACCGCGGTGCCTTCGTTTCCGGCCAGCCGCTGCGCCTCCTGCTCTTCCTCGACCTTTTGCCGTTGCGCCACTTCTTCGTCGGTGAGCGACGCACGCCCCTGAAACTGCGCGGGACGCTCGAGCGGCACAGCCGCCTCGTAGCGCCACACACCCTGCAGATCCGGATCGCCCCACGGCGTTTTCGGCTGCGTCCAGCTTCCGGTGGCGGACTGCTGCGCGGAAAGGGACATGGAGATGGAAATGGACACGGCGGCCATCACCACGGCGCTCGCAAGAAGGCTCCACTTGGTCATGTCGGCACCCCTATTTGTTCCTCTGACCGGTGGCGGGATCGATCACGCCCAGATGGCCGTACATCAGCTCCTCCACGAACTCGACGCACTTGTACTCGAGCAGCTGCTTGTCGGGCTCGACGCGGCGATAGAGCGGCATCCGGATCGTCCACGGCCGCGTGAACACCTTCGGATCCTCGATCGTCGCCTCGTAGGTCAGGTGATACGGGCTCTGCGGCGTGTAGCGTTCGGTCACTTTCAACTGGTCGCTGTGAAAATCGCCGGCACGGTCGAACCAGGTGTCTTCGTTGAAGTCGGTGACCTCGACCACCAGCGTGTCGCCGTCCCAATGTCCGCGCGACCAACCCATCCACGTCGGGCTCGGGCTGTCGCCCACCTTGTCCATGTGAATCGTGCGCGTCGCCCCGGCGAACTCGTAGGCGAGGACGATCTTGTCGGTGCCCTGCAGGATCTGAAACGGGTAGGGCAGATAGGTGGCGCGTGGCACGCCGGGCATGAAGCACTTGATCTCGGGATCGCGCTTCAGCCAGTCCTTCCCGTTCTCTTGCTTCTTCGCCAGGGCCCAGGGTTGGTACGGGATCTCGTCGCCGACCACGACACCCTCGCCCGCCGGCACGCCGCCCACCGCGCCGAACGCGCGGACGGCGGGATCCGGCAGTGCCACCGGCGTGGCTCGCACGAGTCCGGGAACGCCGCCGCGCGGCGGCGCCGGCAGCAGCGACAAGGCGGGGCGGGCGGGATGCGCCTGCAGGTCGAAGTTGGCGGTGTTCAGCGCCTGCCAGATGCCGTTCAGATCCGGTTTGCCGTCGGCGGTGCGCGGCGCGCGGTACGTCGCGCCGTCAGCAGATTCATCCGCCGCTCTGGGCCGGTGAATCCACATCGCGGCCGCGGCAACGATGGCGGCCACGACGACAACCCCCCAGATTCCCGCGCGCATGCTGATGGCCCGGGATTATGGGACCGATCGCAGTGAGCGGCAACTACCCATTGGAGTAGGCGACGAGACATCGGGCAGAGCAGGTGCGACCACTGTATGCTGTGGCCCGTCGCCTCTTCCTGGTGCCATGGCCTCGAACCGCTTGTCCCCGCGCGACCTCACGGACCATCTGCTTGCCGGCATTTCGCCCGGCGCGCGGCAGGACATTGTCGCCGGATCCTGCCAGCGCACACTACGGGCCGCGCAAGTACTCTTCAGGACCGGGGAGGCGGCCGAGCAGCTGTTTCTGCTGCGCAAGGGGCGGGTGCAGTTCTCCCGGCTGGCTCGCACCGGCCGCCAGATCGTGATGGGCATTCTCGTGCCCGGCGACGTCTTCGGCCTCGGCACGATCCTGGCCCAGCACGTCCACTACATCGGGACCGCCGAATCGCTCGAGTCCGGCGAGGTCCTCGTCTGGACACGTGAGACGATGCAAGCGTTGACCGGCCGGCACCCGCAGCTGTCGGAGAACGCGTTGCGCGTGGCGCTCCACTACGTGGCCGTGTTCGCCGAACGGCACGAGAGCCTCGTCACGGTCAGCGCCGAACAACGCCTCTGCCGGGCGCTCACGCGTCTTGGCGACTCCACCGGCACTCGCACACGGTCAGGCATCGAAGTCCGGATCAAGAACGAGCAGCTGGCCTCGCTCGCCGATGTCAGCCCCTTCACGGTCAGCCGCCTCCTCAAGCGCTGGGAACGGCACGGCGTGATCACCAAGAGCCGCGGCATCGTTCACATCGTCTGTCCGGAGAAGCTCCTGCTCGACTGAGCGGGCGCCCGCTCTCGCCCTCATTGCGCCAGCGCAACGACACCGGTGCCAGCGTTCGGTGAAGCTGCAATGTGCACAACGAGCGTGAAGACAGACTGCGCGTCCTGGTCGCCGACGACAACAACGAGCTTCGAGATCGGATCGTCGAGCTTCTCCACCCCGTATTCGAGATCGTCGCCGCGGTCTCAACCGGCCGCGCGCTCGTGGATGCGGCTGTGGCGCTGGAACCGGACGTGATCGTGAGCGACCTGATGATGCCTTCGCTCACCGGGGCCGAAGCATTGGCGAAGCTGCGCGCCGCCGGCTACAGGATCCCCTTCGTGCTGCAGACCGCGACGAGGGGGAACGCACAAGCATGGCTGGACATGGGTGCCCTGTGTGTCGTCGACAAGATCGATCTGCCCTCCGACCTCGTGACCGCCGTCGAATCG
>Ga0207708_10003725_pt1 | contig 11247 bp, 9 predicted proteins | sample KBSK5101metaG_FD_184340 | JGI IMG/M metagenome (GOLD analysis project Ga0207708, IMG submission 184340) | Corn, switchgrass and miscanthus rhizosphere microbial communities from Kellogg Biological Station, Michigan, USA - KBS K5-10-1 metaG... | ecosystem: Host-associated > Plants > Roots >...
GGCGAAACGGCTCGCTGCCCGCGGCCTCGTAGGCCCCGCGGTTTCCGTCGTCGACCTTGAAGAACAGCTCGTCGGCCGCGACGATCCCGAAGAAGCGCTCGCCCGAATAGAGGCCGATGCCGCCGAACATCCGCTGCGCGCGCAGCTCGCGTAGGCCGGCGAGCTGATCGAGCACGAAGTCGCGAAATTCCGGCGTGACGCGCAACGAGCGAAACTTGACGCGCGGGCGCGGCATCGCTATTCGCGCGGCACTCGCGCGCCCGCGAGCACGGTCTCGCTCGGGAACAAACGCTGGCGGCCCTTGATCTTGTTCTCGTAGTTGTCGAGGAACTCGAACTCGCCTTCGCGGAGCTCGAGGATGGCGACGTCTGCCGGAGCCCCGACGTTCAGCGTGCCGCGGTCGCGGAAGACCTCGAACGCGCGAGCGGCGTTCAGCGTTGCGCACGCAATGGCCTCGGGGACCGACATGCCATACGGGAAGAGCTTCGACATGCAGTTCGGAAAGTCGACGACGCCCGTCGTGCGGCTCATGACGTTCCAGTCGGTCGAGAACGTATCGGGCCAGAAGCCTTGGCGCATGACTTGCTCGACGATGTCCCAGCGAATGTGGTCCCGCACGCCGTTGCCGACGTCGAACACGATGCCCCGCCGGCGCGCCGCGAGCACCTCGGGCAACAACCGACCCTCGTCGTCGACGATCGCGTTCGGCGGCGGCGCGAACATGTGCGTCACGATGTCGCCGGTCTTCAAGATCGGCAGGAGCTCGCGCAGCGATGACGCGCTCTGCCCCATGTGGATCATGACGGGAAGGCCGAACGGCTCGGCGATTTGCTGCGACCGTTTGAGGACCTCGACGTCGTTCTTGCCGACGACTGTCTCCGACAGCCGCGCCTTGACGCCGACGACCCAGTCGCGATGCTTTTCTACGGCGGCGCGCGCTGCACCGATATCCGCGAGCGCCAAGTCCTTCGTGTCGCCTTCGGGCAGGATGCCGCCGCGGCCGATGTTGACGAGGATACGTCCCGTTTGCGGCGCCGTTTTCGCGATCTCGACGGCGGGCTCGAGATTGTCGGCGCCTGCGGAGCCCGCGTCGATCCAGCCCGTGACGCCGTCCCGCAGGCACAGCGCGGGGCCCGCGGCATCGCGGGCGGCGTGCGTATGGATGTCGATCAAGCCCGGCACGACGAGCTTGCCGCGCGCGTTCAGCGTGGCGGCTGCGGCCGCGTCGATGGTCGGCTCGACCGCCGCGATGCGGCCGGCTGCAATACCGACGTCCCGCACGGCGTCGAGCCGCAGCGACGGGTCGATGACACGGCCACCTTTGATTACGAGGTCGTAACGGCGCTGTTGCGCATGCATCGGCCTGACGCCGGCGAGCAGAGCCGCGCTCGCGGCCGCCCACAAAATCTCCCGTCTGTTCATTCGCCTTCCCCCTTAGGTCCGGCCATGAGCTTAGCGGACCCGCGCGACAGAAAGCGAAAGCGAGAAGCAGGCCGTAGTTTGGGCCGCCGGCGGCAGCTAGATTGACGGCGTTTTCGAGGACCAACGGGTGACGACGATGAGAATCTTGGCGGTGATGCTGGTGGCGGCGGCCTTCGCGGGCCCGTGCCTGGCCGACGAAGCCCGGCCGACGGTGACCTATTTCGACGAAGCGAAGATCACGGTCAACGCGCGCGCGCATGCAGACGGCTTCATTCGAGTGCGTATCGTGCCGGAGAACGGCACGGCGATCGAAGCGACGATGCCCATTCGGAAGCGCGAGAACGAGAACGAGCTCGCGCGCACGATCACGGACGGTCTCAACGCCGTGATCGGTCCCGCCTACGCCGCAGACAAGGACGGCGGCGAGCACGTCAAGATCAAGAGGAAGGCGCGCGACGCGGCGAAGTTCTCGGTCGAGATCACGTTCAACGCGCCGGGCTTCTCGATCATCCTCGACAACTGAGGAGCGGCGCCGAAAGCCGTCGTCGCTGAATCAGCTCGCCTCTGCGAGCGCGCGCTGCGACGCGGTCTGCTTCGTGCTCCAATCGCGCACGCGCTGCAAGGCGAGCTCCATGAGGTGCTCTTCGCCGCGTGGATCCGGCACGACGCACGGCGGATGCCGGCGCAGCCGGTTCCAATCGCCGTTCTGGATCACGGTGTTCAAGAACGTCAGGTTCTTGCGGATGAAGCGGATGTACGGGCTGCGGCCGCGCTCGAAGTACGCCTCGAAGTAACGATAAACGCGGTTGAAGTTGTTCTCGAGCCGCATTCGCGCCGAGGTCTGGTAGAACGATAGCGTCTTGCCGAGCAGGTCCTCGGCCGAGCGATAGAGCACCTTGCCGTCGGCCCGCTCGTCGATGGCGACGCCGCCGAGGACGAACTCGGGGTAGAGGCGGTCGCGGCACTTCTCGAGATAGCAGCGGTCGGCGAGCTGCGCGACGAGATCGGCCGTTCCGAGCAGGTGGCCGACAACGCTGTCCTTCGGCTGCTCGAGCTCGATCTGGTCGACGTTGAGCTCGTAGCCCGTGAAATGCACGATGCGCGCGACGACGGGCACGAACTGCTCGAGGCCGATGCGCGGCAAGTACTTCTCGAGGTAGTGGCCGCTGCGCGTCACGTGCACGCGCGTGAACACGGCGCCGTTGACCGCGGCGTGGTCGCGGTCCTTGTGCCGCAAGTACCCGACGTCGTGGAAGAGCGCGCTGACGATCGCAAGCTCCGCGCGCTCGGCACCCAAGCGATCGGCGGGCTCGACGCTCATCTCGTGGCCCGCGATGAGGCGCGCGAGCGCGAGCGTCATGTCGAGCGTGTGCTGCATGTCGTGATAGGTCGTGTCGACGGCGTGGTAGTTCGGGTCCAAGCCGCGGAACACGCGCTCGAAATCGTGGAAGGCCATCCAGACCGAATCGAACGAGCTGTTCGGGTACAAGGCGCTGAAAACAGCCGCGACGGCGGCCCGCACCTGCGGTGAGGAGCTCACTTGCACGGTGTTGGTGACGTCGTAGTCGTTGCGCCGGTCTTGTAGCTCGTCTTCTATCGGCATCGGGGTTCCCAACCAGGCCGACAAGTCTAAGAGGTTCACCGAGTCGCCAGTATCGTGCATGTCACATAAGGGCTAAGGGGAGGTGAATTCTGCGATGACGGGCACGTGGTCCGACGGCCGGTCCCAACCCCGAGGTTCCTTGTCGATGCGGCAGCCGCCGCACGTTTGACTTAATGCATCCGAGGCGAGCACGAGGTCGATTCGAAGCCCCTGGTTGCGGCGGAAGGCGCCGGCTCGATAGTCCCACCAGCTGAAGACCTTTTCGGGCTGCTCGAACAGCCGAAACGTATCGCGGAAGCCCAGCTCGCAGAGGCTGGTCAGCGCCGCCCGCTCGGCCGGCGAGCACATGATCTTGCCGCGCCACGCGTCGGGATTATGGACGTCGCGGTCGTCGGGCGCGACGTTGAAGTCGCCGACGACGAGCAGCCTGGGATGGCGCGCGAGCTCGGCGGCGAGCAGTGCGCGCAACGCCGCGAGCCATTCGAGCTTGTAGCGGTACTTGTCCGAGTCGACGCTCTGGCCGTTCGGCACGTATAGGCTCCAAAGACGGACCCCGCTGACCGTCGCGCCGAGGACGCGCTTCTGCGCGTCGACGTAGCCGCCGCCCAAGTCGTAGGCGATGTCGTCGAGCGGCACGCGCGACAGGATGGCGACCCCGTTGTACGAGGACTGGCCGCTGAAGGTCGCGACGTAGCCGTACTGGCCGAACGCGTCGGCCGGAAACTCGTCGTTCTGAATCTTCGTTTCCTGGAGGGCGAGCACGTCCGGCTGCTCGCGCTCGAGCCACTTCAAGACGTGGGGCAGCCTGACCCTGAGGCTGTTGATGTTCCAGGTTGCGACTTTCAGACGCTTGGCCGCTCTGCGATGCCGGATTGCTTCAGCAGCGCGTCGAGGGAAGGCTGACGGCCGCGGAAATCGACGAACGCGTCCAGCGCTTTACGGCTACCGCCCGTCGCGAGCACCGCGCGGCGGAAACGCTCGGCCGTCGCGCGATCGAACACGCCGGCTTCCTCGAACGCCGCGAACGCGTCGGCCGCGAGCACCTCGGCCCACTTGTAGCTGTAGTAGCCCGCGGCGTAGCCGCCGCCGAAGACGTGGCCGAAGGAGTGCGCGAAGCGGTTGAACGGCGGCGGCTGGACGACGGCGACCTCGCGCCGCACCTCGTCGAGCACCTCGAGCACGCGCGAGCCGCGCTGGGGCGCGTACTCCTCGTGCAGCCTGAAATCGAACAGCGCGAACTCGAGCTGCCGCATCATCGCGAGGCCCGAGAGAAACGTCCGCGAGCGCTTCAACGTCTCGATCTTGTCGCTCGGCAACGGCGCGCCGGTTTCGTAGTGCCGGCCGATCTCGGCGAGCATCTCGGGCCGCCACGCGAAGTTCTCGAGGAACTGGCTCGGCAGCTCGACGGCGTCCCACGCTACGCCGTTCGTGCCCGCGAGCGACGGATAGTCGACTTCCGTCAGCAGGTGATGGAGCGCGTGGCCGAACTCGTGGAATACCGTGACGACCTCGGAATGCGTGAGCAGCGAAGGCGTCGCGCCGGCCGGAGCATTGAAGTTGCAGACGAGATGGGCGACGGGCGTCTGCGCGTGGCCGTTCAGCTTCGCGCGGCTCACGGCTCCTCCCATCCACGCGCCGCCGCGCTTGTTCGGCCGCGCGTAGAGGTCGGTGAAGAAACTGCCGATCAGCGTGCCGTCGCGGCGCTTGAGCTCGTAGAACCGCACGCTGTCGTGCCAGGTGTCGGGCGGCGGCGCCTCCGCGACCGCGATGTCGAACAACGTGCCGCACAGCTTGAACAGCCCGTCGAGCACGCGCGGCAGCGCGAAGTAGGGGCGCAGCTCTTCCTCCGCGAGTCCGAGCTTCTCTTGCCGCAGGCGCTCGGCATAGAACGAGACGTCCCACGCGGCAAGCGTCCGGCCCGCGTACTCGGTCAGCATCTCGAGCTCGGCGCGGGCGACAGCTCGGCTGCGGCGCGCGAGATCGCGCAGGAACTCGATGACGCGTTGCGGCGACTCGGCCATCTTCGTCGCGAGCGAGAACTCGGCGAACGTCTTGAAGCCTACGAGCTGCGCCACCTCGTGGCGCAGCGCGAGGATCTCGTCGATGAGCGGGCCGTTGTCCCACTGCGGGTTCTGCCCTTGATCCGATGCGCGCGTGTTCCAGGCGCGGTAGTACTTCTCGCGCAATTCGGCCGATTCGGCGTGCGCCATCACGGTCTGATAGGTCGGCGGGTCGAGCCGCAGGCACCAACCCGTGAGGCCACGCTCCTTCGCGAGCGCGGCGGCGCGGTCGAGCACGAATTGCGGCAGCCCGGCGAGCGCCGAGACGTCGGCCTCGCGATGCTCGAAAGCATCCGTCGCGTCCATGACGTTCTGCTCGAACTTCGCTTGCTTGGCTGCGAGCTCCTGCATGACGTCGCGGAACCGTTGCTTCGGCGCTCCCGTCAGCGTGACGCCGCCGAGCTTGAAGTCGCGCAGCGCGTTGTCGATGAGCTGCCGCTCGACGGGCTTCGCGGCCCCGACGCTTTCCTTGAGTGCGCTGAAGTGGCGATACAGCGTCTCGTTCTGCGCGAGCTCCGTGCCGAACTCCGTGACGAGCGGCAGGCAGCGGTTGAACGCGTCGCGCAGCGGCGGACTGGAGACCACCGAGTTCAGGTGCCACACGGGCCCCCAGACGCGGTCGAGCTCGACGGTGATGTGCTCGAGGCTGCGCAACCAATCGAGGTCCGGCGTCGCGACGCCTTCGGCGACGACGAGCGCGCGCCGCTGCGCGGCGAGCAGCTCGCGCACGGCAGGCTCGACATGCTCCGGCTTGACGGCCGAATAGGCCGGCAGCACTCGCGCGGCGAGCAGCGGATTCGAGCTCGGCTCCGTCGTTTCGGCCATGGATGCAACTCTAGCGTGGCTCCGCCGGCTATCCAATCTGAAACTGCTGTACTCTCTGCGCCGGGAAACTTTGGCGAAGGGAGCGCGCGTGCGGCAATTCGATTTGCTGGTTCTGGGCGGCGGCAGCGGCGGCCTCGCGACGGCGCAGCGCGCGGCCGAGCACGGCGCGCGCGTCGCGATCTTCGAGCCCGCGCGGCTCGGCGGCACCTGCGTCAACGTGGGCTGCGTGCCGAAGAAGGTCATGTGGAACGCGGCGGAGCTCAAGGCCGCACTCGAGCATGCGCCGTACTACGGGTTCGACGTGAAGACGGGCGGCCACGACTGGCCGCAGTTGAAGCGCGGCCGCGACGCTTACGTGCTGCGGCTGAACGGCATCTACGAGCGCAATCTCGACAAGAAAGGCATCGTCACGGTCCGCGCCGCGGCGCGGTTGCGCGGCGCCGGCGAGGTCGTCGACGCGAGCGGTGAGGTGTATCGAGCGCAGCACGTCATGATCGCGACCGGAGGCCGGCCGCGGCTGCCGCCCGTCCCGGGATGCGAGCTTGGGCTCACGTCGGACGGGTTCTTCGAGCTCGAAGCGCTGCCGAAGCGCGTCGCCGTCGTCGGCAGCGGCTACGTCGCCGTCGAGCTCGCGGGCGTGCTGCACGCGCTCGGCAGCCAGGTCGCGCTGATGATTCGGCACGACGCGCTGCTGCGCCACTTCGACTCGCTGCTCTCCGAGAAGCTCATGACCGCGATGACCGCGAGCGGGATCGAGGTCGTCACGAAGATGAATACGGTCGCGGTGAAGCGCGACCCGAAAGCGCTCGAGCTCGAAGCCGCGGACGGGCGTACCTTCGGCGGATTCGATACGCTGATTTGGGCCATCGGCCGGCGGCCGAACGTCGAGGACGTCGGCCTCGAGAGCGCCGAAGTCACGCTCGACGCCGAGGGGTTCGTCGACGTCGACCAGTATCAGAACACGAGCGCGCCCGGTGTCTACGCCGTCGGCGACGTTTGCGGCGAGCCCGAGCTCACACCCGTCGCGATCGCGGCCGGCAGGCGGCTCGCGGACCGCGTGTTCGGCGGCATGAAGGACCGGCACCTCCGCTACGACGTCGTCCCGAGCGTCGTGTTCTCGCATCCGCCGATCGGCACCGTCGGGCTCACGGAGGACGAGGCGCGCGCGCGCTTTCCGAGCGAGCCGATTCGCGTCTACAAGTCGGAGTTCGTCTCGATGTTCTACGCGCTGACGGAGGTGAAGCCGCAGACGGCGATGAAGCTCGTCTGTGTCGGCGCCGACGAGCGCGTCGTCGGCTGCCACGTCATCGGGCTCGGTGCCGACGAGATGATCCAGGGCTTCGCCGTCGCCGTGACGATGGGCGCGCGCAAGCGCGACTTCGACGACACGATCGCGATTCATCCGACGAGCGCCGAAGAGCTCGTGACGATGCGCTGATGGCGGCGGCGCCCGGCGACCCAGGTGTCGACGCGCCCGCGCCCCCGGCGCGCTCGGGCGCCGCTGCGCTTCTCGTCGGCCTCGGAATTCTGCTGAGCCGCATCGTCGGCCTGGTGCGCGAGCGCGTCATGGCAACGTACTTCGGCACGGGCTTGCACGCCGACGTGTTCGCCGCCGGCATGCGCTTGCCCAACGTGCTGCAGAACCTGCTCGGCGAGGGCACGCTGTCCGCCTCGTTCATTCCCGCGTACTCGGCGCTGCTCGGCCAGGGGCGCACACGGGAAGCGGGGCGCGTCGCGGGCGCGGCGTTCGGCTTGTTGCTCGCGATCGCAGGTGCAATCGCGTTGGTCGGCGTGCTGCTCGCGCCGTTGATCGTCAGCGTGTTCACGCCGGGCCTGACCGGGCAACGCCGCGAACTCTTGATCGCAGTCGTGCGGATCACGTTCCCGATGACGGGCGTGCTCGTGCTCTCGGCCTGGGCGCTCGGCATTCTGAACAGCCATCGCCACTTTTTCCTTCCGTACTTCGCGCCGGTGCTCTGGAACGCGGCGATCATCGGCGCGTTCGTCGCGTTCGGCTCGCGGCTCGAGCTCGACGCGCTCGTCGTGGCCGTTGCGTGGGGCGCGCTGCTCGGCGGTGCGCTCCAGTTCGCAGTGCAGCTGCCGGCCGTTTGGCGCCTCGATCGCGAGATCCGTATCGGCGGCGGGGCGCGCGAGCCCGCGTTTCGCGAAGCCGTGCGCAAGGCCGGGCCCGCGATCATGGGGCGGGGCGTCGTGCAGATCTCGGGCTATGTGGATCTGTGGCTCGCCAGTCTGCTTTCGGTCGGCGCCATGGGACAGATGCGTTACGCGCAGACGCTCTACATGCTGCCGATCAGCCTGTTCGCGATGAGCGTGGCTGCGGCCGCATTACCCGAGCTCGCGCGCGAGCGCGACGCCGCCGTCGGCGCGTTGCGCGAACGCACGGCGGCGGCCGTGCGGCGCGTCGCGTTCTTCGTCGTGCCGAGCTTCGTCGCGTTCATCGCGCTCGGCGACGTGCTCGTCGCGGGCCTCTATCGCGCGGGCGAGTTCGGCGCCGCCGACGTTCGCGTCGTCTGGCTGATCTTGGCGGCGTACAGCCTCGGTCTCCCGGCGTCGACGACGACGCGCGTCTATCAGTCGGCGTTCTTCGCGCTGCGCGACACCGTGACTCCGGCCCGTGCCGCGATCGTGCGCGTCGTCGTGGCGATCGCCGCCGGTTCCGCGCTAATGGTCCAATTCGAGCCCGTCACGGCGCTCGGCGTCTCGATTCCGGCGGGCGCCCTGGCCTCGTACGACGCGCTCGGCCTGCCGCTCGGCCCGCTCGGGCTCGCTGCCGGCGCGGCGATCGGCGCGTGGGTCGAGTGGGCGCTGCTGAAGCGCGCGCTCGCCGTACGCGTCGGCGGTGTCGGCGCCGGCTCCGGAACGCTCGCGCGCATGCTCGCCGCAGCGCTGGCCGCGGCGGCCGGCGCGTACGCAGCCGGGCGCTTTCTGACGAGCTCGTACTTGATCGACGCCGCGATCGTGGCGGCCGTGTTCGGCGCGATCTATCTCGGAGTCGCCGCCGCGCTCGGCCTCGAGCAGTCCGCCGCGTTGCTCTCGCGACTACGACGAAGACTGCGGTAGCACGCTCACGCGCGCAGGTGTAGCTCGCTCGCGGCGTACGTGATGCCGAGCGGCTCGATGACGACGCTCTTCTCGCCGGACTCGACGTCGCCGGCATGCCACGCCGCGAGCCCCGCGCGCTCGGCGACGCCGATCGCGGTCGCGACGTCGTGGCGCGCGACGAATAGCGCGAAGCCCGCGCCCATGTTCAGCGTGCCGTAGGCCTCGCGCGCGCTCATGCCGCCCTGCGCTTGCAGGAAGGCGAGCACGTTCGGCACGGGCGGGATGCGCCGGACTCTGTAACGCAGTTCCGCCGTATGACGCATGAGCTTTCGCCAGCCGTGGCCCGTGACGTTGACGGCATAGTGCGGGCGCACGCCGGCCGCGAACAACGCCTCGACGAGCGGCGGATAGAGCACCGTCGGGTCGAGCAACGCTTCGCCGAAGCTGCGCCCGTCGTCGAGCGGCGTTCGATAGCCTTCCGGCAGACGCTCGGCGAGCTTGCGCGCGAGGCTGATGCCGTTCGCGTGAATGCCGCTCGACGCGAGCAGCACGATCGCGTCGCCGGCCTTCAAGCGTTCGCCGAGCATCAAGCGATCGCGGTCTTTGACGATGCCCACGCACGACGCCGCGAGGTCGATGCGCGCGGCTTCGACGACGCCGCCGAGCGCCGGCGTCTCGCCGCCGCCCCAGGCCATGCCGCAGACGTCGCACGCGGCTTGCCAGCCGCGCACGAGGTCGCGCATGCGTTCCTTGTCGGCGAACCAGTCGCTGCTGCCCGCCGACCAGTACGCGTGCGTCGACAGCGGCGTCGCGCCGACGGTGACGAGGTCGTTGACGGCCATCGCGATCGTGTCTTGCGCGATCGTGTCGTAATGAGTCCTTCCGGAGAACGCGCGCACCTCGTCCGCGACGAGCGCCTTCGTGCCGAGACACTCGGTGATCGACGCGATCAGCACTCCGCCGACCTCGACGAGGTACGCCGATTCGCCGCGCGACGCTTCGATCTCGGCCGCGCCGTGGCGCGCCAAGTTGACGGCCGTGGCGCGGGCCGCTTTCTGCGCGAGGATCTTCGAGGCGTCGAGCGTCCCGTAGTCGACGCCGGCGGCGGCGTAGTCGAGGCCCGGCTTGTCAGTCATAGGGCGCCCATCATACCGGGCGGTCGCGCGAATTAGCGCGGGACTTGCTTCAGGAGCGGCTTCGTATCGGGGCGCACGCCGCGCCAAATCGCGAATGACTCCGCCGCTTGCTCGACGAGCATTCCCCAGCCGTGCACGGCGCGCGCCGCGCTCTGCGCCTTCGCCCACGTGACGAACGGCGTGTCGCTCGATCCGTAGACGAGGTCGTAGCAAAAGCTGCGCGGGCCGACGAGCGCCGACGGGAACGGCGGCGGCTCGCCCTTCAGGCCGGCAGACGTCGCGTTGATGACGATGTCGAACGGCCGCACGAGAGCGAGCTCCTCGAACTCGCGGATGACGAGCACCGTGCCGCTGAAGGCTGCGGCTATTTCTTCCGCGCGCTTCTTGGTTCGATTCGCGATCGTGAGCTCCGCCGGCTTCTCGTTCAGCAGCGGGCCGACGATTCCGCGTGCGGCGCCGCCCGCGCCGAGCACGACGATGCGCTTCCCCGCGAGCGCTTGGCGCAGGTTGACCGTGATGTCGCGGATCAAGCCGATGCCGTCGGTGTTGTGGCCGGACAGCCCGCCGCCGTCGATGGTGATCGTGTTGACGGCGCCGGCGGCCTTCGCCGTGTCGCTGACCTTTTTGCACAACGCGAAGGCGGCTTGCTTGTGAGGCACGGTGATGTTCAAGCCCTTTCCACCGGCCGCGCCGAAACCGCGAACCGCGGTCTCGAACGCCGCAGGCTCGGCGTCGATGAGCTCGTACGTCAGGCGCTGCCCCGTTTGCCGCGCGAACACCGTGTGGATCAGCGGCGACCGGCTGTGGTCGACGGGATGGCCGACGAGCGCGTAACGGTCGGGTGACGGCGTCTTGTTATTGCTCATTCAGGGGGATTTCTGTTCTTTTCGATTCTGCTTGGTTTCCTGTACGGTGCCAACCGGCAAGGAGACAAATCGCGATGGCCGTCAAGAAGAGCATCGTGCGGTGCACATGGAGCGAGGGCATCGACCCCGCCTACATGCGTTATCACGACGAGGAATGGGGCGTGCCGGTACGGGACGATCGCGTGCACTTCGAGTTTATCGTCCTCGAGGCCGCGCAGGCGGGCTTGAGCTGGTGGACGATCCTGCGCAAGCGCGAAGGCTACAGGCGCGCG
>Ga0207708_10003728_pt1 | contig 11244 bp, 10 predicted proteins | sample KBSK5101metaG_FD_184340 | JGI IMG/M metagenome (GOLD analysis project Ga0207708, IMG submission 184340) | Corn, switchgrass and miscanthus rhizosphere microbial communities from Kellogg Biological Station, Michigan, USA - KBS K5-10-1 metaG... | ecosystem: Host-associated > Plants > Roots >...
GGCCGCGATCGCGAAGGAAGACCAGGAGGAGGGCTTCCGGCGGCGGCTGTCCGCGTTCCTGTTCCGCCACCCGGGGTTCAAGCTCGGGCTGTCGCTCGGCGCACCGTTGACCTGGCTCCTCGTCGTCTACATCGGCTCGCTGCTGTTCCTGCTCGCGAACGCATTCTGGAGTCTGGACGTCCTGACGTCGCAGATCGTGCGCGGCTTCTCGTTCGACAACTTCCAGACCCTGTGGGAGAACGGCGTCTACCGGACGATCACCATCCGGACGGTGGGGATCGCCGCCGCGGTGACGATCACCGACATCGTGCTCTCGTTCCCGCTCGCGTACTACGCCGCCCGCCTGGCAACCCCGCGCGCGCGGAACGCGCTGCTGGTCGCGGTTGTGATCCCACTGTGGGCCAACTACCTGGTCCGCGTGTTCGCCTGGAAGATCATGCTCACGCCGAACGGGTTCGTGAACTGGCTCGTCGAACTCACGGGGCTCGGCCACCTCCAGCTCGGGAACTCGAACTGGGCGGTGTGGCTCACGTTCGTCTACCTGTGGCTCCCGTTCACGCTCCTGCCGATCTACGCGGCCCTCGAGCGCGTGCCGGGCTCGTTCCTGGAGGCCTCGTCGGACCTGGGCGCCAAGGGCTGGACAACCTTCCGCAGCGTGATGTTCCCGCTGATCCTGCCCGGGATCGCCGCGGGCTCGATCTTCGCCTTCTCGCTCACGCTCGGCGACTACATCACGCCGGAGCTGGTGGGGAACACGCAGTTCATCGGGAACGTGATCTACGACAACGTCGGCGTGGCCGGGAACACGCCGCTCGCCGCGGCGTTCGCGCTCGTGCCGATCGCGATCATGGCCGTCTACCTGCTCGGTGCCAAGCGCGCCGGCGCGTTCGAGGCCCTGTAGCTGATGGAGACCCGCGGGTTCAAGAACCTGATGAGGGTGCTCTCCGCGATGCTGCTCGTGTTCCTATATGTGCCGCTCGCGATCATCGTCCTGTACGCGTTCAACGACAGCGTCGCGCAGGCGTGGCCGATCCAGGAGTTCACGACGAAGTGGTTCGGGATCGCGTGGAGGAGCCCCCAGGTGCGCGAGGCGCTCGCGAACTCGCTCGAGGTGGCGACGATCGCGACCCTGTTCGCCCTCGCCCTGGGCAGCGCCGCTGCGTTCGCCGTCCACCGGTTCCGCTTCTTCGGGCGCAACAGCGTGTCGTTCCTGCTGGTCCTGCCCATCGCGCTGCCGGGGATCGTGACGGCGATCGCCCTCAACACGACGATCAACAACTTCAAGATCCCGTTCGGGATCCTCACGATCGTGATCGGCCACGCGACCTTCTGCATCGTGGTGGTCTACAACAACGTGGTTGCACGGCTCCGTCGCACCCCGACCTCGCTCATGGAGGCGTCGATGGACCTGGGGGCCGACGGCTGGCAGACGTTCCGCTACGTCACGTTCCCGACGATCCGCACGGCGATCGTGGCCGGGGCGCTGCTGGCGTTCGCGCTGTCGTTCGACGAGATCGTTGTGACGAACTTCACGGCGGGCGCCACCGACACGATCCCCAGGTTCATCTACCGGAACCTCCGGCTCCCGCACAACCGCCCGATCGTGAACGTGGTCGCGGTCGGGGTGATCCTCGTGATGTTCATCCCCGTCTACGTCGCCCAGCGGATGGCCGGCGGGCCGGACGTGACCGCGGCGGCCGCGACGGCGCAGGCCAACCAGGGGGCGGAGGTCTGACGGGCCGCTAGAGGTATTGACCTCTGGACTGGTCGGTCCCGGGCCCCTGCTGGTCGTCGGTGCTCCCGGGGAGCCCGCGACGACGGAGCTCCTCGAACTGCGCGCGCGCGGCCATCTGCTGCGAGAACAGCGCGGCCTGGATCCCGTGGAACAGGCCCTCGAGCCATCCGACCAGCTGAGCCTGGGCGACGCGGATCTCGGCGTCCGTGGGCACGCCCTGCATCGGCGGCGCCAGCGAGGAGAGCTCCTCCTGCAGATCGGGCGACAGCACGTCCTCGAGCTCGCCGATCGCGCGCTCGTAGATCTGACGGAGCCGGATGCGGCCGGGCTCGTCGAGCGACGCCTGGCGCGTGTCCTCCAGCAGCTCTCGGACCATCGTCGCGATCCGAAGGAGCTTGGCGGGTTGCGTGATCGCTTCGTGCTCGGGCTCCCCGGCGCCCACGTGCTCGCTCGTCGGGACCACCGGTGTCGCCGGCGCCTGAGGCGGGTCGGGGGTCGGGGCGGCATCCATCGGGTCGAGACTAACAACGCCGGGCGGAAGACGCCCCGGCTCAGCCCCGCGCGAGCTCGCCGAACAGAAGGGCCTCGGCCAGACAGGAGCGTTCGAGCTCGCCGAGGTCCACGCTCTCGTCGATCGAGTGGTACTGGCTCTTCTCGTCCGAGGCGCCGTAGAGCAGGATCTCGGCGTTGGGGAGCGCCGCCGAGAGCTCCGGCACCAGGGGTACGGAGCCCCCGCTCCCGCTCTGCACGACCGGACGCCCGAACGCGGCCTGCAACGCCCGATCCATGGCGGCGAACCCGGGGCCGTCGGTCTTGACGCGCATGCCCTGGCCCGATGTCCCGGGCGCGACATCCACCTCGACGCCCCAGGGGGCGACCTTGGCGAGATGTCCGGTAAGCAGATCCATCGCTCGCCCGGCGTCCTCCTCCGGTGCGAGCCGCAGGCTCACCTTGGCCGAGGCGACCGGGACGAGCTGGTTCGAGGCCTCGACCACACGAGGGGCGTCCAGGCCGAGCACGGCGACGGCAGGCTTGGACCACAGCCGCTCCGAGATCGACCCCGAGCCGACCAGGGTGACGCTGGGTCGCAGCGGGGTGTCCTCCCGGTACTCCTCCTCGGTCAGTTGCAGGCCCTCCCAGGGACCGTGGGTCAGGCCCTCGATCGCGACCTGCCCGTCGTCGTCGTGCAGGGTGGACAGGATCCGGGCGAGCGCCGAGATCGCGTCGATCGCGGGTCCGCCGTAGGCCCCGCTGTGCACCGCCAGGTCGAGCGCCCGCACCGTGACGATGCAGTCGACGACGCCGCGGATGCTCGTCTCGAGCGTGGGGATCCCGGCTCGCCAGTTCCCACCGTCGGCCACGCCGATCACGTCGGCAACGAGGAGCTCCCGGTGCCCGCCGATCAGGAAGGGGAGGTGCTCGGCGCTGGCCTCCTCCTCGCCCTCGACCAGGACCTTGACGGTGACCGGCGGCTCGCCCTCCCATGCCCGCATCGCGGCAGCGTGCATAACGATGCCGCACTTGTCGTCGGAGGTGCCCCGCCCGTAGAGGCGGCCGTCGCGAACCTCGGGTTCGAACGGCGGGCTGGTCCATTGCTCGTGCGGTCCCTCGGGCTGCACGTCGTGGTGCGCGTACAGCAGCACCGTCGGTGCGCCGGCGGGACCCGCGACCTCGCCGAACACGGCCGGGTGGTCGACGTCGGGGAGCTCGATCAGCCGGACGCCACCGTACCCCGCGGCCTCGAGCGTCTCGGCGGTCGCCTCGGCGGACTCGCGCACGGGCTTGTCGTCGTACCCGGGGAACGCGATCGACGGGATGCGGACGAGGCTCGACAGCTCCTCGATAGAGCGTGCGTGGCCAACGGCGATCGCGGCTCGGAGTTCGTCGGCGTTCATGGGGGCGAACGATACCGCGTGCACGAAGCGGCCGACCGTGGGCGGTCGGCGGAGTCGCTACGGCCGGAGCCGTTCGATGCGCCAGGTGTTCGCTTCGCGCGTGAAGCGGAACGGTCGTGGAGACGGTGTCGGCGACCCTGCCGCGAGACCCGTCCCGCCGTGCGACGTGGCGTCGGTCACCCGAGGTCCTTCGGCGTCACGAACGCCTCGAGCAGGCCGCCTCCCGGCGAGACGTCCCGCCAGGGCCCGTCGAACGCGAGGACCGCGAGCGCGCCGGTCGGGAACTTCGCCCCCATACGGCCCAGCTCGGCGCCGCTCTCGGCAAGGGCGATCGCCAGGTCGTGGATGCCGGGGTTGTGGCCGATCACCGCCACCGTCTCGAACCGGTCGTCCACGGTGCGGATCTGTTCGAGGAGCACGTCCTCACCCGCGCCGTACAGCTCGTCGTCCACGATCACCTCGGCGTCGACGAACGCCTTCGACATCCGGTCGAGCGTCTCCCGGGTCCGCAGCGCCGGGGAGCACAAGACCAGATCCGGGTGCGGGACGTCCGAGCGCAGATGGTCGGCCATCCGCTCGGCGGCGCGGTGCCCCCTCGGCGCGAGCGGGCGGTCGCGATCCGCGAGCGACGGGTCGTCCCAGCTCGATTTGGCGTGCCGGAGCAACAGGAGGCGGTGCATCGATCGAGCGTAACGGTCGCCTGACCTAGACTCCACGCGGACGATGCGACTCGAGCCGCTGTGCCGTCTCTCGATGCGCTACACGGAGGGAGCCTGGATCCGTCCGTTCGGCACGGTCGAGGGCGCCGGCTTCGGGTCGGGCGAGGGGGAGGTTTCGGGGCCCGTGCTCCGCGGGACCTTGCGATGGGCCAACGCTCCGCGCCGGCGCAAGGACGGCGTGTGAACGCCGAACCTACGGGGCGTGATCACGACCGAAGACCGCGCCGAGATCCTCACCTCCCTTCGCGGGCAGAGCGTCCAGGAAGCCACCACGGGCGGCGGGCTCAGGGCCATCCTCACCCGGGTCGAGCTCCTCAGCGACGACGAACGTTACCGGTGGCTGAACACGACCTTCATCGTCGGCGAGGGCGAGATCGACGAGGAGACGGAGGCGTGGTGGGTGCAGGCCTACGCGTGCATCAACGAGGTCGTCGAGCACGCTCCTGCGATCGGTAAGGCTCTCCCCGAGGGTTTCCGTCAGGCGGACAGGTAGTCGCGGGGTTCGGTGCCCTCGGCAGGACTCGAACCTGCGCCCCCGGCTCCGGAGGCCGGTGCTCTATCCGCTGAGCTACGAGGGCTCGGCACTCCGAGTCTAGCAACGCGATGGTTCGCCCAAGCCGAGGCGAGGCCGTGCCCACGGCTCGGTCGGCTACGCTTCGACCCCGATGATCGAGGAACGTCTGATCGCGCTGATCGCCGAGGGGCTGGCCGAGGTCGCGCGCGAGCTCGGGCTCGATGGCGATCTGCCCGAGATCGACCTCACCAAGCCCCGCCAGAAGGAGCACGGCGACTTCGCGACGAACGTGGCCCTGGTCCTCGCCCCGCGGGTCGGTCGCTCGCCCCGCGAGGTCGCCGAGCTCCTCCTTCGGCACCTGCCGGAAGCCTCGTTCGTGCGCACCGCCGAGGTGGCCAGCCCGGGTTTCGTCAACTTCCGGCTCACGACCGACTGGCTCACCGGAGCGCTCCGGGATGTCGCGGCGAGGGGGGAGGCGTACGGCCGCGCCGACCCGAGCGGCCGGCGCGCGCAGATCGAGTTCGTGAGCGCCAACCCGACCGGGCCGCTCCACATCGGTCACGCGCGCAACGCCGCGCTCGGGGACGCGCTCGCCCGGGTGCTCGAGGCGGCCGGGTGGTCGGTCGAACGCGAGTACTACTTCAACGACACGGGCGGGCAGATGGATCGGTTCGGCGCGTCGGTCGAGGCGAGGTACCTCAAGCTCCTCGGCCGCGAGGCCGAGGTGCCCGAGGACGGTTACCACGGCGACTACGTGGTCGACCTCGCCCGCCGGATCCTCGAGACGGAAGGTCCGGGCCCGGCCGACCTGCCACCCGACGAGCGCGTCGCGCGGCTCCAGCACGAGGCCGCCCGCCTGGTGCTCGAGCAGATCGACGGGACGCTCGAGCGGTTCGGGGTGCGCTTCGACAGCTTCATGCACGAACGCGTGCTGGCGGACAAGGGTCTGATCGACGCGGCCGTCCAGCGCCTGAGGGACGCCGGGTACGCGTACGACGCGGAAGGGGCGGTCTGGTTCCGCTCGACCGCGTTCGGCGACGACAAGGATCGGCCGCTCGTGCGATCGAACGGGACGCACACGTACTTCGGCGCCGACTGCGCGTACGTGATCGACAAGTTCGAGCGTGGGTTCGAGCACCTCGTGTACGTGTGGGGCGCCGATCATCACGGCGACGTCGCGCGGGTGCGCGGGGCCGCGCAGGCGCTCGGGTACGACGCCGACCGGCTCGAGATCGTGATCTACCAATGGGTCTCGTTCCTGCGCGACGGGGTGCCGGTCCCGATGAGCAAGCGCGCCGGCGCGTTCGTCAGCCTCGACGAGCTGATCGACGAGGTTGGCACGGACGCGGCGCGGTTCCACCTGCTGATGTTCAGCAACGACGTGACGATGAAGTTCGACATCGAGGCGGTGAAACGGCAGACGCTGGAGAACCCCGTCTACTACGTTCAGTACGGGCACGCCCGCATCGCGTCGATCCTGCGCAAGGCGACCGAACGTGGGATCGAGACCCGGCCGATCGAAGCGACCGACCTGGACCGGCTCGAACACGAGGCGGAGTTCGACGTGTTGCGCGCCCTCGCCGACGCCCCCTCCCAGATCGCGACCGCCGCCGAGCTTCGGGCGCCGCACCGGCTCACGCATGCCGCGCAGGACCTCGCGGCGCGCTTCCACCGCTTCTACACGGAGTGCCCGGTCCTTTCGGACGACGCCGAGCTGACCCAGGCGCGTCTATGGCTCTGCCGCGGCACCAAGCGGACGATCGCGAACCTGCTCGAACTCCTCGGCGTATCCGCGCCCGAGTCCATGGAGCGCACCGATGTCATGTGAGGTTCGGACCGTGCGGGGCGACATACTGAGGCGAGCGAGGCAGGGGTGACATGAGCGAGCGGGTCCTGCGGGTCGGGATGCTGGGCTGCGGCACCGTCGGCGCCGCGGTCATCCGGCTGCTCGAACGCCACCGCGACGACATCGAGCGCCGCGCGGGATGCCGGCTCGAGGTGCGCAGGGTGGCCGTCCGCGACGCCTCGAAGGCCCGGGACGTCGGGCTCCCGCCGACGGCGTTCGTCGAGGACCCGATGGCCGTGGTCGACGATCCCGACGTCGACATCGTCTGCGAGCTGATCGGTGGGCTCGAACCCGCAGGGCCCCTGGTCCTGTCCGCGTTCGAACGCGACAAGCCCGTCGTCACGGCCAACAAGGAACTGCTCGCGACGCGCGGGCGCGAGCTCTTCGATGCGTCCGACGCCAAGGGGCTCGACCTGTACTTCGAGGCGGCGGTGGGCGGAGGGATCCCCCTGATCCGGCCGCTCAAGGAGTCGCTGACCGGCGAGCGGCTCCGCCGGGTGATGGGGATCGTCAACGGCACGACCAACTTCATCCTGACGAAGATGTCCGAGGAGGGTCGGGGGTTCGCCGACGTGCTCGCGGACGCGAAGCGGCTCGGCTACGCAGAAGCGGACCCGAGCGCGGACGTCGACGGGCACGATGCGGCGGCCAAGTGCGCGATCCTCGCGTCGATCGCGTTCAACGCACGGGTCGTCGCGAGTGACGTGTACCGCGAGGGCATCGCGAACGTGACCCCCGAGGACATCGAGTTCGCTCGGCGCCTCGGGTACGTGGTGAAGCTGCTCGCGATCGCGGAGATCGGAGAGGACGAGAGGATCGCCGTCCGGGTGCACGCCGCGATGATCCCCGCGTCGCACCCGCTCGCTTCGGTGCGCGACGCCTACAACGCGGTCTTCGTCGAGGGTCCCAACGTCGGCGAGCTGATGTTCTACGGCCGCGGGGCCGGCGGGGAGGCCACCGCGACCGCCGTCGTGGGCGACCTCGTCAGCGTCGCGCGCAACCAGCTCGCGGGTGCCCGAGGCCTGGGCTGCACCTGCTTCTACGAGCGGACCATCCGCCCGATGGACGAGATGACCGGCCAGTACTACATCCTGCTCCGCGTCGAGGATCGTCCCGGCGTCCTCGCCGAGATCGCGAGCGTGTTCGGGCGCAGCGAGGTCTCGATCAAGAGCGTGTGGCAGGAGGGGTTCGGGGACGACGCCCAGCTGGTGTTCATCACGCACCGTGCCCGCGAGGGCGCGTTCCAGGAGGCGATCGGCGTCCTCCGCGACCTCCCCGGCGTCGAGGAGATCCGCAGCGTCCTTCGCGTCGAGGCCGAGGAGTGACGATGGCGCGGACCTGGCGCGGCGTGATCGAGGAGTACCGCGACCGGCTGCCGGTCGGCTCGGCGACACCGGTCGTGACGCTCGAGGAGGGTGGCACGCCGCTCGTGCGTTCGGAGGGGCTGTCCGCCGAGACCGGGTGCGAGGTCTTCCTCAAGTTCGAGGGCGCGAACCCCACCGGGTCGTTCAAGGACCGCGGGATGACGCTCGCGATCAGCAGGGCGGTCGAGGAGGGCGCGAAGGCGGTCGTGTGCGCCTCCACCGGCAACACGAGCGCGAGCGCCGCCGCCTACGCGGGCAAGGCCGGCCTCACGTGCGCCGTGCTCGTCCCCAAAGGCAAGATCGCGCCCGGCAAGATGGCCGCGACGCTCGTGCACGGTGCGCGCGTGTTGGAGGTGGAGGGCAACTTCGATGCGTCGTTCGAGCTCGCGCGCGGGCTCGCCGAGCGCTACCCGGTCACCCTCGTGAACTCGGTCAACCCGTATCGCCTGCAGGGGCAGAAGACGTGCGCGTTCGAGATCGCCGACGCGCTCGGTCGCGCGCCGGACGTCCATTGCGTGCCGGTCGGCAACGCCGGGAACATCTCGAGCCACTGGATGGGCTACACCGAGTACCTGGCGGACGGCACGATCCACGAGCCGCCACGCCTGTTCGGGTTCCAGGCGAGCGGGGCCGCGCCGCTCGTCGTGGGTCATCGGGTGGAGGATCCGCAGACGATCGCGAGCGCGATCCGGATCGGGAACCCGGCGTCATGGGACCTGGCGATCGCTGCCGCGTCGGAGTCCGAGGGCGCGATCTTGGCGGTGACCGACGACGACATCCTCGACGCGTACCGGCGGGTCGCGCGCGAGGGTCTGTTCGCGGAACCCGCGTCGGCCGCGAGCGTCGCCGGGCTGCTCCAGCTCTCGAAGGACGGCACGCTCCCGAGCGGGGGAACGGTGGTCTGCGTGCTCACCGGTCACGGGCTCAAGGACCCTGAGTGGGCGACCAGCGGGGGAGCTGCCCCGATCGCGGTTCCGGCCGAGGCCGACGCCGTCGCGGCCGAGCTCGGGTTGTAGACGTGCGCCTCACCGCGACCGTCCCTGCCACGTCGGCGAACCTGGGGCCGGGGTTCGACTGCTTCGGGCTCGCGCTCGACCTGTGCAACGAGGTGACGCTCGACACCGGCGCGGAGCCCGGCGTCACGTGGGGGGGCGAGGGCACGGCGGAGCTGCCGACGGACGGCACCGACCTGGTGTCCCGCGCCGTCGCCGAGACCGCCGCGCGCTTCGAACGCACCCCGCCGCCGGCGGCCATCCACGGCCATAACCGCATCCCGCTCGAACGCGGGCTGGGGTCCTCGGCGGCCGCGGTCGTCGCCGGCGTCGCCCTCGCCGACGCGGTGCTCGGTCTCGGTCTGGACCGGACCGCGATGCTCGAGGTCGCCGCCGGCCTGGAGGGTCATCCGGACAACGCGGCCGCCGCCGTGTTCGGAGGGTTCACGATCGTGGTGGACGAGGGCGTCGTGGCCCGGTTCGACCCCGACCCGGAGCTCCGGCCGGCGCTGTTCGTGCCCTCGGACCTCGCGATCTCGACCGAGGCGGCGCGTCGCGTCCTCCCGGACGTCGTCCCTCGTGCGGACGCCGTCGCGAACGCGGGACACGCGGCGCTCGTGGCGATCGCCCTCCTGCACGAACCCGACCTGCTCCCCGCGGCGATGCGCGACCGCGTGCACGAGGACGACCGGCTCGGGCTCGTCCCCGAGGCGCGCGAGGTCTTCGAACGTGTGCGCGGCGGCGGGCTGGCGGTGTGCGTCTCGGGTTCGGGCCCCACGCTGCTCGCGTTCGAGCGGCACGACGTCATCACGCCGGAGCCCGGCGACGGGTGGCGGGTCGTGCGCGTGCCGGTGCGTGCGGCCGGGGTCGACATCCGCGAAGACTGAAGGCGCGTATCACCTGCGACGATGGTGGAGCGATGACCGAACCCGAAGCCCGGCCCGACCCGGGGCCCCCGCCCGACCCGGCGACGAACCCGTCGCTCAGCGTTGTGGCACCCGCCTCCGCGTCCGAGCAGGGAGCGACCCCGGTCCTGGTCACCGATCTCGCGAGCAAGACGCTGGCCGTCAAGGAGGGGCAGACCTTCCTGTACTCGGATCTCGAGGGGAACCTCGACCACGGCGGTCAGGACGGTCTCGGGCTGTACTCGCATGACACGCGGTTCCTGTCGCACTTCCGTCTGAGTGTGAACGAGCGTGATCTCGTGCTGCTCTCGTCCTCGGCCGAACGTGGCTACCTGTCCCACATCGACCTGACGAACCCCGACCTGTTCGAGGGCGACGTGCTGTGCGCGCCCCAGCAGACGATCAACGTCCGCCGTGTCCGAGCGATCTCCGGCGACCTGTTCGAGCGCATCCGGATCAAGAACTACAACCCGTTCGACGTCACCCTGGAGGTCCGGCTGACGTTCGGCGCGGACTTCGCCGACATCTTCGACGTTCGTGGGATGACGAACCGCCACTCTGGCGGGTCCCACCCGCCCTCGGCGAAGGACTCGACGATCGAGTTCGTGCACGAGGGGCGCGATCACGTCCGGCGGGTCACGAGGATCCGCTTCGGCGTCGAGCCGGAGCGCATCGACGTCGACGGGACCCTCGCCACGGCGGTCTTCCGTCTCCACCTCGACCCGTACCAGACGCGGCTCGTCGCGGTGGCGGTCGAACCGATCCTGGGGACCGAAACCACCAACGCGGCCCCGGACTTCGACCACGCGGTCCACGAACTCCGTCGCTCGTACGAGGAGTGGGAGCGGGAGTCGACGCGGATCGTCACCGACAACGAGGTGTTCAACCAACTCCTGGACCGCAGCCTGCGCGACCTGCGCGCCCTGTATACGCGGGTGGGGGACGGCGCGATCCTCGCCGCAGGGATCCCGTGGTACGTGACGATCTTCGGCCGCGACTCGCTGATCGCTTCGCACCAGCTCCTGATGGTGAACACCAGGCCGGCGCGCGATGCCCTCGAGCTCCTGGCGGCGCGCCAGGGCACGGAGGAGAACGACTGGCGCGACGAGCAGCCGGGCAAGATCCTGCACGAGGTGCGCGACGGCGAGCTCGCGCGCGCAGGGATCATGCCGCATTCGCCCTACTACGGGTCGGTGGACTCGACGCCGTGGTTCCTGATCGTGTACGCCCAGCACCTGCGGTGGACCGGCGACGTCGGGTTCGCCCGCAAGCTC
>Ga0207708_10003729_pt1 | contig 11243 bp, 11 predicted proteins | sample KBSK5101metaG_FD_184340 | JGI IMG/M metagenome (GOLD analysis project Ga0207708, IMG submission 184340) | Corn, switchgrass and miscanthus rhizosphere microbial communities from Kellogg Biological Station, Michigan, USA - KBS K5-10-1 metaG... | ecosystem: Host-associated > Plants > Roots >...
GAGGCTCCCCTCGATTTCGCGCAACTCCTCCGGACCCCGAACTGCCGTCTGTTCATTGACGATCAGCGCTACACCATCGTCAACATCGAGAAGAACGTCCATATCCCGCACGTCGCCCTCTCGCTGCGTGAGATGCAGCCCTCCCTCTGATGCCACGCGACGACCAATCTGCCTTCATCCGTATCCAGGCTCGCGGGCTCCGCAAGACCGAGAAGATGACGGACCTGGATCAGAAGTACATCCGGCAGTTGATTCAGGAGACCATCGACGAGGTCGGGATCGTGGCCGTGGACATCATCGCGGACAACGCCCCGGAGCGCAGCGGTCGGCTGCGGTCAGGCGTCCACATCACGGGCCGCAACCGCTCCACGTTCCGTCCCAGCGTGCGCGTCGGCGTGGAGGGCGCTCGGAACGAGGGCTTCGACTATGTGAACGCCACGCGCTTCGGGCGACGAGCGGTGGTCGCCTCCAAGAGCCTGGGGAGCGCGAAGGCGGCGCGCTCCTACAGTCTCCAGCCGGGGAGTCCGGGGGCGCAGATTCGTCCCTTCCGCGCTCACACGCTCAGCTTTGAGCCCGGTGAGCCGGGGACCCGCACCCTCTATCGTCACGGCGTCAAAGCCTATCGTCCGGCCCGCGATTGGGTGCGGTTGGCCGAGGACGACATCAAGGTGATGGCCGACTACGCCTTCGCGAAGGTGACGAAGGAGATCGAGAAGGTCCTCAAGCGGCCCGGTGTCTCGGCTCCGCGAGCGGTGGGCGTCAGCATCAAGTCCCGCTTCGGGAAGTTCTCGTGATCGGCTCCGAGGCCATCGTAGAGGGGCTCGTGGCGTGGGTCCGGGCCACCATCCCGGCCCTGACGGACGGCTTCAACTACGAACCGACGGAGAAGACCACCCTCCCGGATGTGGTCGTCGTCCTGGACACCAGCACCATCGAGCTTGGCGACTCCACCTTCCCGTTGCACGCCATCCAGCAGCGCGTCATCCAGCGCTACGACTGCACCATCTCGTTGATGGTGGACAACGAGGACCCCGGACAGGCGGCGACGACGCTGCGGAGCTACGCGGATGCCCTTCGGGCTGAACTGCTGAAGGACGGTACGCTTGGGCAGAGAGTTCCCGTGGCCTCCCCGTTCGTCACATTCGACTACACGCCGCCGTTCGTGGTCTATCCAGATGGCACACGAGGCAGGGAGATGACCATGACGATCAGCGTCGCTGAATACGCGGAGGTGGAGCAGTAGATGGCACCGGTCACGGGCGCATTCCCGTACGACATCGACAATCTGCTGGGCGGTGCGGTCCGGGTGCTCTACGCGCCCGTCACGGCGACCCTCCCAGACGACATCGCGGACGTCATCGACATGACGACGCCGTATGCCGCGAAGACCCCGTGGGTGGACTTCGGGGCCACCAAGGAGTCCTTCACCTACACTCGCGGGTTCGACACCGAGGGCCTGGAAATCCAGCAGGTCCCGGGCGCGATCCTGGAGGACATCACGGACCTGAGCCGCACCATCACGGTCAGCGTCGCCGAGCTTCGTCCGGAAATGCTGGCGATCGTGGAGCAGGGCACCATCGCGACCGATGTCGCGGCGGGGACCGGCTCCGGCGCGCAGGACATCGTCAAGTTCGGGGCCTTCAACTCCATCACGCAGTACCGCGTCGCGTGGGTGTCCCGTCGTCACCAGGGCTCGGGGACCGTCTACGAGTCTGCCTCCCTCACACGCGGGCGCTTCTTCATGGGCGTCGGCTACCGCTGCCAGATCACGGCCGACGAGATTGAGTACGAGGGAGCGAAGGGCGAGCTCACGGGCCTCAGCCTCTCCTTCAAGCTCTTCCCGGAGCCCGGTCAGGTCTTCGGCCAGGAGTACGGTCTGTGGGCCTCTGAGCAGTCGAAGTCCGGTCCCTGATGGCGAACACGCGGAAACTGGAGCGCGAGCGTCAGGCGGCGCTCGGCTCCCCGGGTGTCGAGGTGGTGCTGGGCGACTACGAGTACCACGTCGTCCCGCAGCGCATCGGCTACCTCCGCAGCAACTTCGGCCTCGCGCTCCAAGGGCTCGACACGGCGCAACTCTCCTCGGGGAACATCATGGACTTCCTCGGGGAGCGCGTCTACGCCGTCCTGCGCGTCTTCATCCCGAACCTGATGCCGCGTCACGAGTTCCTCGGCTTCAAGGACGTGGAGGCCGAGGAGAAGGACGAGTACGACCCCGAGTTCGACAACTCCCCGTCCCCGACTCAGATCAAGGAGGCGCTCCTCCAGGCTGCCGAGGTCAACGAGATTGATCTCCTCAAGCACCTGGGAAAACTGATCGGCCCGGAGCTCATCCAGACGTGGGCTCAGACGGTGATGATCGACTCTATGAAGGCCAGCTTGCAGACCTCTGTGGAGCCGAATGGGGATACACCTGGGACTACGTCTGGTCTGAGCAGCCCAACCTCGGGCTAGAAGAGGGCCTGACATGGCCGCGCCTCCGGGCAATCCTTCGGGCGCGGCGCGAGCGCAGACAGCAGGAGTTGAAGGAGATGGGCACGCTGATGGCGTACGCCTTCCACGAGCCCGCGAAGATGGACACGCTGTTCAAGCCGCACATCGAGGACACCCTCTCGAAAGCGAAGAAGGATCCCGACGAATGGGACTACGACGAGTGGTGGACGGACGCGTCCTGAGAGACTAGGGTCATGGCCGATAACCGCAAGATCGAGTTCGATTTCACCGGCCAGGCCGAGCAACTCATCAAGACGCTGGAGCGGATCGAGCAGCACATCCGCCGCGTCCCAGAGGACAAGACGGTCAACATCAAGGCCAAGACGGCACAGGCTCGCAAAGAGCTTGACGTCATCACGGCCAAGCTGAAGGAGGTCGGGGCGCAGGAGGCCGACCCGCAGGTGCGGCTGAAGCTGACGCGCTTCACCGCCGACGTGCTGCGGGCGAAGGCGATCCTGGCGACCATCCCGGACCAGAAGACGCTGACCGTGAACATGCGCGGGACGATCTTCTCGCGCCTCGCCAACGCCGCCCGACTTGTGACGAGCGCGACGGCGGGCGTGGAGAAGACTATCGCCGACGTGGGCAAAGCGGCCCAGAAGACGGAGCCGCAAGTCTTCAACTTGGCCGGTGCCTTCGGCTCTCTCTCGACCTTCCTCCGTCGCCTCGGCCCGCTGATGACGGGTACCGCGATTGCGGCGGCGGGCGCGCTCCTCCCGGCGTTGATCGCACTCGGACTCGGGTTCTCCGGGGCGATAGCGGGTGCGGGCGCGCTCGCCACCGCACTCGCGGGGACGCTCGGTCCTGCGCTCCTCGGCGTCGTCGGGATCATGAGCCGCGTCACCTCGGTGCTGGATGTCTTCAAGCTCCATCAGCAGGCGCAGGAGGCGGCGGTCAAGGGCTCCGGTCAGGCCGCGCAGCAGACGGCGGCGAAGGAACAGGCCCTCGTGAACGCTCGTCGGGCAGCCGCCGACGCCGCTCGGGGCGTCACCGTCGCTGAAGAGGGGCTGAAGAAGGCGCGGGAGCAGGCGCGCACCGACATTGCCGACGCGGAGCAGGCCCTCTCAGACGCTCGGCGTGAGCAGGCGCAGGCAGCGTCCGACCTCGGACGCGCCGAGGTGGATGCCTACCGCCAGATCCGGGACGCTATCGAAGCCGCCAGCGACGCCGTTCGGGACTACGCCAGGGCGAAGTTGGACGCCGAGGGCGCGAAGCTGGACACGAAACAGGCGCAGCTTGACCTGAAGAAGCTCCGCGAGGAGATGGGCGCGACCGGCGACGCCTTCGACACGACGTTCAAGAAGTTCACGGATGTCAGTGTCGATGTCTCGGGGCTGGACAAGGCGCTCAAGCAGGCGGCCAAGAAGGAGGGCGTGGGCGGCGACGAGCAGGCCCAACTCGACCTCAAGAAGGCCATCCTCAAGGTCCGGGACGCGAAGCTCTCCGAGAAGGACGCCACCGACGGTGTCTCGGACGCTCAGCGCAAGATGAACGACACCGCCAAGGAGGCGAAGAGGCTCCACGAGGGCGGTATCGGAGCGGTGGACAGCTACCGCTCGGCGCTGGAGCGGATGCAGGGCGCGAACCGGGATGCTGGCGACGCCCAGAAGAAGTACAACGAGTTGCTGAAGAAGGGCGTGGAGGGTGCCGATGGCGTGAAGACGGCGCATCGGAACCTCGCCGATGCTGTCCGCAACGCGAAGCGGCAGACCAACGACCTCGCGGCGGCGCAGAAGAAGCAGGCCGGTCAGGAGACCGCCGCCGAGCAGGCGATGGATGCCTACCGGGCGAAGCGGAAGCTCCTGACGAAGGGGGAGCGCGACTTCCTCGACGCCATCCTCAAGTTCAGCGCCACCTGGAAGAGCTTCTGGCGGAGCGCCGCCGCTCCCGTCGTCCAGTCTCTCACGGACATCGTCAACGGCTTCAACGGCGCGCTGCCGCAGATCAAGACCTCCATGACGGACCTGTCCACGACGTGGGCGGGCGTGATTTCCGGCTTCGCGACGGGGATCAAGACACCGCAGAATCTCCTGAACCTGAAGACTATCTTCGACGGCCTGAAGACGGTGTCGGTCAACCTGGGCGGGGCCTTCACGACAGCCTTCAACACGCTGAGCAACGTCGCGGCGGCGGCGATGCCCTCGCTGGAGAAACTGACCGGGGAGTTGGCCGGGATCACAGCCGGATGGCAGGCACAGACCAGCAACATCGGGAGTCTCCAGAAGGCCATCGAGCCGCTGGTGGAAGCCTTCTCCCTGTTCGTGGGGATCATCTCCGGCATCGGGAGCGTGCTGGTCAACGCCTTCCTCGCGGCCTCCAAGCCGATCAACGACTTCCTGAAATGGATCCGGGACGGCATCCGTGCCTTCGCGAAGTGGACGAAATCGGCGGACGGCAAGAACAAGATCAAGAAGTTCTTTGAGGATACGCTGCCGCTCGCGAAGTCGATCATCAAGTTCATCGTCAAGCTCGCCTCCGTGCTCCTCAAGGCGTTCCAGTTCGTGGCCCCGATCCTGAAGCCGATTGTCGATATGTTCAGCAGCATCCTCGACATCATCGGCTTCTTCCTCGATCTGCTACTAAAGATCCCGACGCCGCTCCGTTCCCTCGTCGGCGGGATCATCGCCTTCTTCTTCGGGCTCGGGAAGGTGACCAAAGTCATCGGCGCGGTCACGAAGAGTCTCAACAAGTTCCCCTCCGTCTTCAAGCTGCTCGTCAGCGTCGCGAAACGCTTCGTCAACACCTTCGTCAAGCCGTTCAAGGACCTGTGGTCGGCTCTCTTCAAGCTCTTCCAGGCCACGCCCGTCAAGAAGGCGTTCCGGGGCTTCGGGAGCGCCATCAAGACCATCGGCGGGACCATCCTCAAGATCCTCAAGGCACCGTTCAAGGCAGCCTGGAGCGCGATCAAGAGCGCCTTCGAGAACGGGACGAAGGCGGTCGGCCGGGTCATGCGCGGCCTCGGCGACATCTTCGTCAAGGTCATGGACTTCCTGAAGAAGAAGGTCCTTGGCCCCATGAAGAGCATCGCCACCAAGATCGCGGAGGGTTTCAAGAGCGCCTTCCGGGGCGTCAAGAACTTCATCAAGGGCGTCTTCGATGGCGTCTGGGTCGTCATCAAGGGCATCGTGAACAAGGCCATCGACGCCATCAACGTCCTGATCAAGGGTGTCAACAAGATCGGCAAGCTGGCCGGGAAGGTGCCGGGTGTCCCGGATATCCACATCCCGGAGATTCCGAAGCTGGCCTCCGGTGGTATCGCTCGCAGGGCGACGCTCGCGGAGCTTGGGGAGGCCGGTCGGGAGGCCATCCTGCCCCTCAACGCCGCCGTCTACAAGGAGTTGGCGAAGGGCATCGTGTCCGCGATGCAGCCCCTCGTGCAGCAGCGTCGGGTCGCGGTGGCGGGTGCGGTCGCGGCGGCTGGTCCTGTGACGCACACGACGGTGGTGGAGAAGATCGTGGTCACGGCCCCGGAGGGCAAGCTCCCGGATGCCACCACGACGGCCGTCAAGCTCGCGAGGGTGCTGGAGAAGCGCGGAGGGGGGCCTCGACAGTAGATGGCGTACACCGCCGCTGACGGACCCCCTGACCTGACCGCGACCCATCTGTGGACGCCCGCCTCGGGTCCTTCGCCGCCGATCATCAACTACCAGGGTGGGACGAATCCGCCGACGCTGCCGTGGGTCCGCCTGAACGCGATCACGGGCTGGCGGGCGCTGCCCGAGAGCGAGGATCTCCGGGAGCCGCGCACCTACATCGGAGGTGAGATCACCTATCCCTCGCGGATCTTGGGCAAGACGCTCGTCTACGAGATGAGCGTGCAGGCCGCGACGGTCCAGAGCGTGCAGTCGGGCATGAACAATCTCCTCAAGGGCTTCGGGAACATGAGCGCGGAGGGCGTGATGACGGTCAGCCCCCTCGGCTCCTTCGGCGGCGGCGCGGTCTGGACGTATCGGGCGCGGGTGATCTCTCTCGATCCCGAGAGCACCTGGAACTTCTTCCCGCAGCGCTACGAGCACTTCACCTGGGGCGCGTCGCTGTCGCTGAGGATGAGCGACCCGCACTTCTATCACGACGGTGTCGCGTATCTCTAGATGCCGACCACCGTCTTTGATGACAGCTTCGACGTAGACTCCAGCGCGTCCTGGTATCTCTCCGGGACGGATGTCGCCATCGGTGGCGGCAGCATGACCTTCACGGGCACGGACAGCACGCTCTGTCAGCGTCCGACGAACCCCGCCGACCGCTTCGACTCGACGGCATGGGCGGACATGGAGGCGGGCGCGATGGTGACCTACGAGGTTGCCGACCTCGACGATCTGACCTCCTCGTTCCAACTCGCGTTCCCGAGCAACGACGCGCTGGAGTGGTACGTCGATTCTGGGAATCTGGAGTGCTGGGCCTACGACGGCCCGTCCTCGACCCAGATCGGGTCGGTGCCGGTGCTCGCCTTCCCCTTCTGGCTGCGGCTGGCGGTCCTTCCCGACCGCTCGCTGGCGAAGTGGCAGGTTTCCCCGGATCAGGTGGTGTGGGCCACGACCGCGACGTACGCCGGGGAGGCGCTGTCCTACGCTGACCCGGCGACTCCGGACGAGCCGCGCTGTCAGGCTTCCCTCAGCATCCACGTCGGCGAGTTGAACCGGGTCCTGCTCACGACCTACGCCTCCGACGATCCAGACCCGACGGTGGACGGCGAGGAGGAGCCGCCCATCGTGGACCCCTCTTACCCGCCCTCCTCCTCGGACCCCGGAGGATACGGCTCTGACGCTCCCGACGGTGCTCCGGCGCTGGCCTCGGGGGTCGGGAGTCCAGGCGGCGGAGGAGGCGTCCCCGGCCCCGCTCCGCCGCCCATCGAGGTCACTGGCGGAGCGCATACCGGCGACCCTCGGGTTGTCACGCCGCAGCCCTACGGACAGTTCATCGTGGCCGTGACACCGGTCCTGCGCCAGGCCGAGGACATCACCTTCGACGACTATCTCCTCCCGACGCAGTTCTCAGATGTGACGGTCACCCATCCTCACAACGACGGACGTACCGCCAGCGTGAAGCTGTCGATGTACGACCCGATTGTCTCGGACTTGCGTCCCTACGAGCACGCGCTCCGGATTTGGTACGCGAGGCCGAACCAGGAGGATACGGAGTGCATCTTCTGGGGCCAGACGAATGTCTTGGAGGACTACGAGGCGGGCACTGTCCAGCTTGACGCGCAGGACGCCAGTATCCGCTACCAGCATCACTACCTGCGCCTCGGCGACGAGGCTCTCAACGACCCGAAGAACAACAAAGCGGGACACATCTACGCCGACGACCGGGGCATCCAGATGTTGGTCGATGCCTCCTTCCCGTTCTCTGCGGAGGCCCCCTCGCCCACGACGCCGCTGCCGGGTGCCATCCTCATCCCGAACTCGCTGGACGACGAGCGCAAGATCGGGGTCGAGCGCGGGCAGGAGTTGTGGGAGATTTTGATGTCGATGGTGACGGCCATCGGCGGGCCGGACATCGACCTGTGGCCGAACCAGAGCATCACGGGCGTCTACGAGGAGACCAAGGCGTACGTCTTCATGATGACGTTTGAGCATCTGGGCACCCATCGCGAGAATGAGGTCTTCTTCGAGTACGGCTACGAGCGCGACAACGTGCAGAACGTCACGGTCGCTCCGGACCATCCAACCACCCGCGCTGTCGTCGTGGATGAGGGTCAGCACTGGCGCGTCAGCCAGTTCGCGCCCTTCCGGAACAAGGCGATGGGCCAGTGGGAGGAGTGGGTGACCTGGGATCACAAGGTCAAGGGCGGCGACACCGACGTCCTGGAGAAGACGGCCGAGTCCCGCCTCCGCGCCCACGCCGGTCCGCCGAAGCAGATTGAGTTCACGCTTCGTCCCGATATCGGGCAGCGCTACTTCTACGGTCATCCGGATGCCGACGTGGTGACGCCGGGCGACTTCTACATCGCGGATTGGGTCAAGGTCAAGGCCATCCGGGGCTATCGGCACTTCAGCGGCACCTACCAGATCGTGGCGGTGGAGTTGACGCAGAGCGGGCCGCGAGCCCCGATTGTGACGAAGCTGACCGTCATCCCGAACCAGAACGCCGTGACGCTGGGGACTCCCGGCATCGAGGAGACCTGATGGCGGGCTACTACAAGCGACAGGATCTCACCCAGCAGATCCGGGTCATGCAGGAGCAGATCCGCAGGCTCCAGTCGCGGGTCAATCCGGGGCCGAACATCGTCATCACGCACAACTTCATCGTGGGCGGACCGGTCGATACCGCGCTCTACATCCCGCCCGCGAACGTCCACACCGCGACCTCTGGGGAGAACTTCCCGACCTCGGTGGCGTGGTACGGATTCCGGGGCGCGTTCGCCCGTGTCGGGTCGGTGGCCGTCCAGTGGTTGCTGAACGACAGCACCGTCCTGCCCGCCGATTACGTCGAGTTGAATGACGGTGATCACATCCGGCCGCAGTTGACGACGGCCTCCGGTGCCGAAGACCTGACGGCCTGGTACACCCTGATCTACAACCCGGTATGAGCCTGAGAGGGTGCTGGGGAGGGGAGTTCGGCGGCTCCTTCTTCAAGGAGTTGGACGGGATACGGACCGGAAGCTCCACCCATTTCGATCTGATGGATGTGGAGGCGGGCGCGGCCCGGACGGGCAACTTCGGGTATCGCTTCACGACCGAGGACGAGATCTTCAACACCCCGAGCCTGCGGGTCGGGGGAGATGACTACGCGAGCGATGAAGGGATCGCTCTCCGGTTCTACATGAGAGTAGACGCTCTCCCGACACAACGCCTCGGGATCTGCAACTTCACCACCGACTCCCAGATCGTGTTCATCAATCCCGACGGGAAGCTCGACATCGGCACCGAGGTGACACCGTACTTCCCGGCCATTGACGCGGTGATCGTGCCAGGAGTATGGCATCGAGTAGAGATTGCCAAATCGTCTTCCAGCGGCGGGAACATGACCGCGCTCCGTCTGGATGGTGAGGTGAAAGAGCGCCGCTGCACGGGGACTGGCGGTGCGGGAGGTACCGGGAACGATCTGACCTTCCTCGGGTGGCAGAACATCCACGACTCGGTCCCGGAGTCGGGGCTGGTGATGCACATTGACGATGTGGCGATCACCTCCGGGACGTGGCCTGGCGATGGACAAGTCGAGCGACTGGAGGTCGCCTCCATGGAGTTCGGGGACGGATGGGTCCCGGGCGCGTGGCGGAACGTCTACGATGACGCGGGTATCGCACCGACGCCCGGGAACCCGTTCGGCTGTTACTGCGGTCCGGTCGTGTTCGGGACGGCGTATGACCCCGTGACGGGCGTCACGCTTGTCGATGGCTTCAACGCCAGCCCGCCGGAGGGCTTCATTGCGAGCCACTCTCTCGAACCCGGGTCCATCACCGGGGCCTTCGGTCGTGACTACGGTGAGGACAAGATGGTGTCCTCACCGGGTCGGGACAAGTACCTCGACTTCCTGTCCTGGGTGGTCGGGGGCTGCCTCGATTGCGGAAGCGACGGCGGCGAGGGTCTGGGCGGCGTTGATCAGCATCAGTGGACCTATCCGGGTCATGTGATGGAGGGGGAAAGCGCTTTCACCTGCAACCTCTTCGGGGCTTCGGGCTCAGTCCGGGGCGCGTATTGGGTCGTGGCGGCGGCTCGCGGGAGCACCTTCCCGAGCCCCAGCACCGGAGGGACAGGAGCCTTTGCGACGATCTTCATCCCCGGACTGGAGTCGGACGCACCGAGGAACCTCTCCTTCGACACACAACTCAGCGACGGCGGCGACTGGCCGAGCGGTTGGGCGACGTTCGCGGGGCCGGTCCACGACCGGCCCGGGACCATCGCGGCGGTGGAGATGGAGCGCGACCCGGGGACCTCGCCAGTCCAGGTCTGCCTCATGACGGTGGTGGCCGACGTGGGGGCTGGTGACGACCCCATCCCCATCTGCAAGCGTCGTCCCATGATGTGGCTCTAGCGAAAACGCCGCTGAGCGTGGGAAGGTAGGAGCGTGGAGACCGACAACATGCTCCAGCAGCGGATCTCTGCCCTGCTCCGAAGGGTCATTGATCTGGAGCGCGAATGCGAGCGACTGCAAGAGGAGAACGACCGGCTACGCCATCAGGTCGATTCGCTGGAACAGGAGCTTGCCGAGAGGTGACGATGTATCTCAACCCGGCTATCCATCTGGGCTGTGTTCTACGGGAGTGTCGTATCCGGGGGTATGAGTTCGACAAGGCGTGGGAGTTGGCGATGCGGAGCCTCCCACGCGGACGCACCGACGACCAGCGGGAGTACCTGACGGAATGGAAGGATGCCTTACGATGGGCCAAGGGGAACTTCCGCATTGCCTACGGGACGGAGCATCATGAGCGAAACAGTCTCACCGGACAACCCGACTACACCGAAATCGCCGGTCACGGTGCCGGTGGAGCCGGAGCCGAGGTCGCCGGACGATCCGCAGCCGGGTCCCTGGCCGGATGGGGAACCGCAGCCTGACGAAGAGCAGGACAAGGACCAGAAAGACAAGGAGTGAGCCGACATCCGGTCGCGTTGTGGGCGGGAGTCGCAGCCTTCTTCGGAAGTCTGCTCGCGATCGGTGTCTTCGACGTGCTTGACCCGGCTCAGTGGCTCCAGTGGTTCGGGGCGCTGATCGTGGCCTTCATCACGGCAGGCGGTGTCTACGCGAAGCAGCGGCTTGACGACGCGAAGCGGGAGCAGACACTCCATACTGAGGAGGGAGCTGTCGAGAAGCTC
>Ga0207708_10003731_pt1 | contig 11243 bp, 8 predicted proteins | sample KBSK5101metaG_FD_184340 | JGI IMG/M metagenome (GOLD analysis project Ga0207708, IMG submission 184340) | Corn, switchgrass and miscanthus rhizosphere microbial communities from Kellogg Biological Station, Michigan, USA - KBS K5-10-1 metaG... | ecosystem: Host-associated > Plants > Roots >...
ACCGCCGTCGGCAACAGCGCCCCGGACTGGCAGGCGGTCGAGGAGACCGAGCCCGAGATCACGCCGACCCCCACGGCCACCGCCACCGCCACCGCCACTGCCACGGCCGCGCCGACCGCGACCCCGACGCCGCCGCCCGGTGACAAGGAGGCCTTCGAGGGCGGGGGCCCGCCGTCGGCGACCTGCGCGAAGTCGAGCGTCCGCTTCGGCGACGTCGAGGCGATCGCCGCCTGCTTCAGCCCCAAGGGCCGGGCGAACGTCGCGACGGGCCGGGTCCGCGTCAACGGGCTCGACCTGATCCCGTCCGGGGGCGAGATCGCGATCGACCCCGAGGCCCGCACCATCACCAGCACGCAGGCGGTGCGCGTGGTCGCCGGGACGATCCCGCTCCTCACGGGACGCCTCGACTGGGACCTCTCGCGCGGCCGGATGGAGATCCCGCTCGACGGCAGCGTGCTGAAGCTGATCCGGATCCAGGGCACGGCGACCGTCAGCACGGACGGTCCCGGCCGCTTCCGGATCGCGGCGCTGCCTCGGATCGACACGATCTTCCAGACCTTCGCATCCCGGCTCGGCGCGGTCTCGGGAGCGAGCCTGCGCCTGCCGGCCATCACGGGCAGCACGGTGCTGCGCACGGAGAACGCCCGCGGGCTGTCGCTCGACTCGCTCTCGCTGACGGCGACGTCGGTCCCGATCGGGATGCTCGAGGTCCGCACGCTGGCCCTCGACTTCGAGCCCGCGTCCGGGAGCTGGACGGGCACGGCCGAGCTCAAGCTGCCCGGGCCGCCGCCGCAGGTGATCGCCGACGCCACGGTCGTGGTGCGCGACGGGGCGTTCGAGCGCGCGAGCGTGGTGGCCGGCAACTCGCTCGGCACGTACGGCTTCGGCGTGCGCCTGGAGCGGCTGGCGCTCGACGCGCGCACGAACCCGTTCCGGCTGGGCGGTGAGCTGGCGCTCGGCGCGGGCCCGTCGCTGCCCGGCCTCGGCCAGCTCGTCCGCGTCAGCGGCACCGTCGACATCACCGCCGGCACACCGTCGCAGCTCCGCCTGCGCGGGCGCACGCAGGTCGGCCCGGCGACCGGCTCGGCGTCGTACACGGCGTCCTCGACCGGCCGTCAGGACTTCGCGGGCGACCTCGCGCTCCAGGTGCAGCCCGACCTCGGCGTCTTCGCGGGCGTCAAGGGCGTCGTCCAGCCGACCTGGTTCGTGGTCCAGGGTCAGGCACGGGTCCGGGTGGTCGGCCTCGAGCTCCCGGGCGACGGGCTGTTCTCCAACGTCGGCGTCGCCGCGTGCGTGCCGGTGAAGGCGCCGAGCTCGGCCAAGGCCGCGCCGGCGTTCCGCGTCGGCTTCGGCTACCGGTTCGCGACGAAGCGCGTCGACCTGATGTCCGGCAGCTGCGACGTCGCCCCGTGGAGCCCGGTCGCGCTCGGCGACAAGGCCGGCTCGTCGGCCCGCGCCGCGCAGGCGGGGGCGGTCGCGGAGTTCGACGTGGGCTCAGGGCTCCCGGGCCTGGTGCTCGAGGTCTCGGGCGCCGGCGCGCCGCCGAACGTGACGCTCACCGGCCCGGCCGGCGCGGCCGATCCGCTCGTCCTGCGCGACGCGGCCGCGCGCACCACCTACCTCGCCGTGGCCGCGCCGCGCGCGGGGCGCTGGCGCCTGACGCTCGAGCCGGGCTCGTCCGCGGTGACGGCGGTCCGGCGCGGCGACGGCCTGCCCGCGCCGAGCGTGAAGGCGCGCGTCAGCGGCCGCGGTCACGCCCGCACCCTGCACTGGACCGTGCGGGCGCAGCGCGGCCAGGTCGTGCGCTTCGCGGAGGAGGGCCGCGGCGCGGCCGCGCCGATCGTGATCAGCGGCAAGGCCCGCGGCAGCAAGCGCTTCCGCCCCGCGGACGGCCCGGCGGGCCGGCGGTCGATCGTGGCCGTCGTCGAGCAGGCGGGCCTCGCCCGCGAGCGGATCGTCGCCGGCAGCTACGCCGCTCCCGCCCCGCAGCGCCCGGCCCGGCCGAAGGGGTTGGCGCTGCGGCGCCGCGGCGGGGCGTTGACGGTGCGCTGGAAGCGGGCCGCCGGCGCGAGCACCCATCGCGTCCAGGCGCAGCTCTCGGACGGGCGCCGGCTGCTGGTGGAGGTCAAGGGCCGTTCGCTGCGGATCCCGGCCTTCGGCCCGCGCGAGACCGCGACGGTCTCGGTGCGCGGCTTGCGCGGGCCCTACCAGGGCAAGGCCGCGGCAAAGCGGATCAAGCGGGCGCGCTGAGCGCTAGCCGGCCGCGTCGAGCGCCTCGAGCAGGCGCTCGACCGAGCGCTCGACCGGCTCGTCGGCGCCGTGCAGGCGCACGTCGGGCCGGTCGGGCGGCTCGTAGGGCGCGTCGACGCCCGTGAAGCCGGTCAGCTCGCCGGCCCACGCGCGCCGGTAGAGCCCGGCGGGATCGCGCCGCTCGCAGACCTCCAGCGGCGTGTCGACCCAGGCCTCGAGGAAGCGCAGGTCGGCCTGCTCGTGCAACTCGCGGGCATACGCCCGGTCGGCCGCCATCGGGGAGACGAGCGCCACGATCGCGATGTTGCCGGTGTCGGCCAGGATGCTCGCCACGTTGGCGGCGCGGCGGGCGTGCTCGTGGCGGTCGGCGTCGGAGAAGCCGAGGTCGGCGCTGAGGCCGTGCCGCAGGTTCTCGCCGTCGAGCAGGTAGGCGGGGCGGCCCGCGGCGACCAGGCGCCGCTCGAGCTCCTCGCCGATCGTCGACTTGCCGGCGCCCGGCAGCCCGGTCAGCCAGATCGTCGCGCCGCGCACGCCGAGGATGTCCCAGCGCTCGCGCCGCGGCATCGGCGGGTCGTGCCAGACGACGTCGGGGCTGTGCGGGCCGGGCGGCCGGCCGGCCTCCTCGCTGGCCGTCTCGATCATGCCCGCGCCGACGGTCTCGAACGTCGTCTCGTCGACGAGGATGAACGCGCCCGAGACGCGGTTGCGCGAGTACGGGTCGGCGAGCAGCGGCGCGGTGGTGCGCAGGCGCACCTTGCCGATGTCGTTGAGCTCGAGCTCGGCCGGGCGCTCGACCGAGTCGAGCGTCGCCATGTCCACGCGCGACTGGATCTCCTCGATCGTCGCGCGCACGCGGCGGGTGGTGTGCTTGAGCTCGTAGCGCGCGCCCGGGCGCAGCGCCGACTCGTGCATCCAGCAGATGGTCGCCTCGATGTGGCGGGCGACGGCGGGCGGGCTGCCGGGCGAGACGATCATGTCGCCGCGGCCGACGTCGAGCTCGTCGGCCAGCACGACGGTCGCGGTCAGGGGCGGCTCGACCGATTCGGCCGGCCCGCGCGGCGTGTCGATGCGCGCGATCGTCGAGGTCTCGCCGGAGGGCAGCACGAGCACCTCGTCGCCCGTGCGCAGCACGCCGCCGGCCAGGCGGCCGGCGTAGCCGCGGTAGTCCGTGTCACGGATCGTCAGCTGCACCGGGAAGCGGACGTGCTCGAGCTCGCGGTCCTCGGCGACCTCGAGCTGCTCGAGCTGGTCGAGCAGCGGCGCCCCGTCGAACCACGGCATGCGCTCGCTGCGGTCGACGACGTTGTCGCCGTCGAGCGCCGACATCGGGATCGCGCGGGCATCGTGGATGCCGAGCCGCTCGGCCATCGCGGCGAAGCCCGACTCGATCTCGCGGAAGCGCCCCTCGTCGAACTCGACGAGGTCCATCTTGTTCACGCAGGCGACGAGGTGGCGGATGCCGAGCAGCGACGCGATCGAGGCGTGCCGGCGCGACTGCTCGATGATCCCGGTGCGCGCGTCGACGAGCACGAGCGCGGCGTCGGCCGTCGAGGCGCCCGTGACCATGTTGCGCGTGTAGCGGACGTGGCCGGGGGTGTCGGCGATGATGAAGGAGCGCTTCGGCGTCGCGAAGAAGCGGTAGGCGACGTCGATCGTGATGCCCTGCTCGCGCTCCGCGCGCAGGCCGTCGATGAGGTGCGCGAGGTCGACCTCGGCGCGCTCCATCTCGTCGGCCATCAGCGACTTGGAGTCGTAGAGCAGCCGCCCGATCAGGGTCGACTTGCCGTCGTCGACGGAGCCGGCGGTGGCGAGGCGGAGGAGCTCTCCGGAGCGTGACATCGCGCGGGCACGATACTTCGCCGCTGATGCGGGAGCTGGGATCGGTCTTCATCGGCGGGGTCGCGGGCGCCCTCGCCCGCGCAGGCGTGGCCGAGGCGCTGCCGCACGATCCGGGGCACTGGCCGTGGGCGACGCTGCTGGTCAACGTCGCGGGCGCGTTCGTGCTCGGGCTGGTGGCCGCGCGCGGCGCCCGGCGGGCGCTCGTCGGCCAGGGCTTCTGCGGCGCGCTGACGACGTTCTCGGCGTTCCAGCTCGAGCTGCTGCGGATGCTCGACGACGGCCGGATCGGGCTCGCGCTCGCCTACGCCGGCGCGAGCCTCGCGCTCGGGGTCGCGGCCGCGGAGCTCGGGAGGCGGGCGGCATGAGCGCCGGCGTCTGGATCGGGATCGGCCTGCTCGGCGGGCTCGGCGCCTGCGCGCGCGTGCTGCTCGGAGCGGCCGTCGACCGCCGCGCGGACTCGCCGTTCCCGTGGGGCACGCTCGCGGTCAACCTGAGCGGGGCCTTCGCGCTCGGGGTGATCGTGGGCGCGGGGGTCGGCGGCGACGCCTACCTCCTCGCCGCCACCGGCTTCCTCGGCGCCTTCACCACCTTCAGCACCTGGGTCGTGGACGCGCGCCTGCTCGGGGCGCGTCTGGGCGGGCTCAATCTCGCGGTCGCGCTGATCCTCGGCCTGCTCGCGGTCTGGCTGGGCCGCGAGCTCGGGGCGCTGCTGTAGCCCCGATTTCCATCGAGGAGTGGATAACTCGGTCTCAGGCCGAGTTATCCACTCCTCGATTGGATTTCGCCGCCGCGGGTGGCTCCCTCGCCTCCCCACCCAGCCGCAGCTGACGTGATCCCTGCAGCCGTCAGGCCGGGACCTTGACCCGCTCGCTCTCCTTCTCGTCGAGGCCCTCCACCAGGTGCCCCTCGAGCGAGACGTTGGGCAGGAGCCGGTCGAGCCAGCGCGGCAACCACCATGCGCGGTCCCCCAGCAGGGTCACGACCGCCGGGGCGATCACGAGCCGCACGAGCAGCACGTCGATCAGGATCGCGAGGCCGAGGCCGAGGCCCATCATCTTCGCGATCACGTCGGGCTGGGTGACGAAGGCGAGGAAGACGGCGGCCATGATCAGGCCGGCGAACAGGATCACCTTGCCGATCCGCGCCATCCCGTGCACCACGCTCTCGCGCGGGCGGTCGCCGTGGTTGTACGCCTCGTGGATCCGCGAGAGCAGGAAGACGTTGTAGTCCATGCTCAGCCCGAACAGGATCGCGAACAGCATCACGGGGATGAACGACATGACCGGCACGCCGGAGTCGACCCCGATCAGCGACGCGCCGACGCCCTCCTGGAAGACCGCGACGACGACGCCGTAGGCGGCGCCGACCGACAGCAGGTTGAAGACCGCCGACACGAGCGGGACCCAGAGCGAGCGGAACGCGGCGATCAGCAACAGCACCGACAGGCCGATCACGACCGCGATGAACAGCGGCAGCCGCCCGGCGACCTTGTCCGAGAGGTCCTCGATGCTCGCCGTCTGCCCGCCGACGTAGACCTTCAGCGGGGTGCCGGACGTCGCCTCCGGGATCACGTCGTCGCGCAGGCGCTCGAGCAGCGCGCTCGTCTTGGCGTCCTGCGGCGCGGTGGCCGGGATCGCGAACAGGGTGGCCATCTCGCCGTCCTCGCTGACGAGCGGCGGCGCGGAGCTGGCGACGCCGGGCGTGTCCGCGACCGCCTGCTGCAGCTTCGCGAGCTGGGCCTCGTTCTCGGCGGCGCCCTTCGGGATGTCGACGGCGAGCAGGAACGGTCCGTTGGAGCCGGGGCCGAACGCCTTCGAGAGATTGTCGTAGGCGATCCGCTGCGACTTGCCCTCCGGCTGGTTGCCGTCGTCGGGCTGGCCGAGCCGCATCTGCGTGACCGGCGCGGCGAAGACGAGCAGCACGAGCACGCCGGCCGCGATCGACAGCCACGGCCGCGCGGTGACGCGCTCGCCCCAGCGCTCGAACGCCGGCGAGGGGCGCACGTGCTCGGGCTTGCGCGGCCGCAGCCAGCGCTTGAACGCGCCGATCAGGACGGGCAGCACCGTCAGCGCCGACACGACGACCGCGCCGACGCCGATCGCCGCCCCGATCCCGAGCTTGCCGATGAAGGGGATGCCGACGACCAGCAGGCCCGCGATCGCGACCATCACGATGACGCCGGCGGCGACCACCGACGCACCGGAGGTCGCGGCGGCCTTCGCCGACGCGTCGCGCGGGCTGTCGCCGAGCGCGACCTGCTCCCGGTATCTGCCGATGATCAGCAGCGCGTAGTCGATGCCGGCGCCGAGGCCGAGCATCATCGCGATGATCGGCGCGAACGACGGCAGGCCGAGCGGCTTCGCCAGCGCGGCGAGCAGGATCTGGCCGAGCATCACGCCGAGCAGCGCGCCGATCAGCGTGGCGCCCATCGCGGCGAACGAGCGGAACAGCAGCGTGAGCAGGATGATCGCCACGCCGACGCCGATCAGCTCGCCGATCGGCGCGTCCTGCTCGGAGGCGAGGTCGATCAGGATGCCGCGCGCCGACACCTCGACGCCGCCACTCTCGGCCGTCTCGGCCGCGTCGATCAGCGCCTCGCCATCGGCCTTCTCGAGGTCTCCCGGCTCGGTCGAGTAGCGGACCTCGACGGCCGCCAGCGAGCCGTCGCGCGAGACCGTGCCACCCTCGGCGAACGGATCCGCGACCTGCTCGACCCCGTCGAGCCCGCGCACCTTCTCCAGCGCGCCGGCGATCGCCGCCTTCGGCCCCGCATCGGTGACCTTGCCTTCCTCGACGGTGAACACGAGCGTCGAGTCCGCACCCGCGAACGCCGGGCTGTGCGCGCGGAAGAGATCCAGCGCCGCCTGCGACTCGGTGCCGGGGACGTTGAAGTCGTCGGCCGCCTCACCCCCGGCGCCCGCGGCGGCGCCGAGCAGGACGATGACGAGCACGGAGGCCACGAGGCCCCGCTTCCAGTGTTCGGTGAGGTAGCGCGCGATGCGGGCGAGGAGGTGCGACATAGGCCCGCCAGGCTACGGCGATCGCGCCAGAATTGCAAGACTTGCAGGTTTGCAATGTCTGCACTATGATCATCCTGAGGCTCATGGAGGAGGCCACCGCAGGATTGCGCGAACGCAAGCGGGAACGCACCCGCCGCGTCATCGCGGACGCAGCCCTCGAGCTGTTCGACCGTCAGGGCTTCCACGCGACGACGATCCCCCAGATCGCGGCCGCCGCGGACGTCTCCCCCCGCACCGTCTCCGGCTACTTCCCGGCCAAGGAGGACCTCGCGTTCCCCGACGCCGACGAGCGGATCGCTGCGCTCGAGCAGCGCCTGCGCACGCGCCCGCCCGGAGAGACCGCCGCGGACGCGCTGCGGGCCTGGCTGCCGGAGATGGTCGCCGGCGACGCCCACCGCGCAGAGGAGCACCGGTGCCGGCGGGCGGTGATCGACGCCGACGAGGCGCTGTGCGCATACGAGCACCGCTTCCTGGCCCGCGCGCAGGCCGCCCTGGCCGAGGCGTTCGCCGCCGACCTCGGGGTCGGCCCCGACGCGCTCGAGCCGCGCATGGCCGCCTCCGCCTCCATGACCGTCTTCGAGGTGCTCGGCCGCGACCTCGATCCCGCCGAGTCCCCGCTCGCCGCGCTCGACCGCGCGCTCGTGTTCATCGGCGGCGGGATCGGCGCGCTGCGCGCCTAGTGGGCGGCGGCCACCGCGCCCGTCGCGGCGGCCGAGTCGCCCTCCTTGTCGACCGTGAGCCGGTGCGCGAGGTAGACCGGGATCGCGGAGAGCAGGATCATCAGCACGCCGACGACGTTGACGATCGGCAGCTGGTTCGGCCGCGAGAGGTTGGTGAGGATCCAGATCGGCAGCGTCTGCTGCTGGCCCGCCGTGAACGTGGTCACGATCACCTCGTCGAAGGACAGCGCGAAGGCGAGCAGCCCGCCCGCCACCATCGCCGAGCGCAGGGCCGGCATCGTCACCAGCCGGAACGTCGTCCAGGTGTCCGCGCCGAGGTCGGCGGAGGCCTCCTCGAACGAGCCCGACGTGCGCCGCAGCCGCGCGATCACGTTGTTGTAGATCACGACGATGCAGAAGGTCGCGTGGCCCACGATCACGGTGAACATCCCGAGCCCGACGCCGAGCGGGCTGAGCACCTCGCGGAACGTCGCGTTGAGCGCCATGCCGGTGACGATGCCCGGCAGCGCGATCGGCAGGATCACGATGAACGAGATCGTCTCGCGCCCGAAGAAGCGGTAGCGCGAGACCGCCAGCGAGGCGAGCGTGCCGAGCGTCAGCGCGATCAGCGTCGCGCCGGTCGCGGCCTTGACCGACGTCCACAGCGCCTCGCGCACGCCCGGGTTCTCGAACGCCTTGGTGAACCAGTCGAACGTCAGCCCCGGGATCGGCCACTTCAGCGTCCGCCGCGAGTTGAACGCGTACAGCGCGATCACCAGCAGCGGCAGGTAGAGGAACGCGAGCGTGAGCGCCGTGCCGGCGCGCAGGAGCAGCCGCGTGGTGCGCGAGAGATGCATCAGAGCGACTCGAAGGCGCCCAGCCGCCGGGCGACGAGCAGGTAGAGGATCATGATCATCACCGGCACCGTCGCGAACGCCGCGGCCAGCGGCAGGTTGTTCGCCACGCCGACGTTCTGGTAGACGACGTTGCCGATGAACTGCGTGCTGGAGACGATCTGCGGCGTGATGTAGTCGCCGAGCGTCAGCGAGAAGGTGAAGATCGAGCCGGCCACCACGCCGGGCAGCGCGAGCGGCAGCACGACCCGCCGGAACGTCATCCCGGCGCCGCCGCCGAGGTCGCCGGAGGCGTCCAGCAGCGAGTCCGGGATCCGCTCCAGCGCGGCGTAGACCGGCAGGATCATGTACGGCAGCCACAGGTAGGAGAAGACGAGCCAGGTGGCGACGTTGCCGAAGCCGGGCCCGCTGAGCCCGAACGGGTCCAGCGCCCAGTTCAGGATCCCGTCCTCGGCGAGGATGATCCGCCACGAGTAGACCTTCACCAGGTACGACGACCACAGCGGCATCACGACCGCGATCACGAGCAGCGCGCGCGTGCGCGTCGACGCGAGCTTGGCCATGAAGAACGCGATCGGGAACGCCAGGATCGCGTCCGTGACGGTGACCGCCGCCGCGATCAGCACCGTCCGCAGCACGATCGAGCGGTAGACGTCCTGCGTGACGAGCGTCTGGAAGTTGTCCAGGCCGAAGCCGCGGACGACCTGGCCCGAGAACGTGTCCAGGTGCCAGAAGCTGGCCGCGAACAGCACGGCCAGCGAGCCCAGGTAGGCGATCACCAGCCAGCCGATCGGGCCGGCCAGCAACAACCCGAGCGACAGCTTGGGGCGGCGCCAGAGGAACCCGGCCAGGCGGCGCCCGGCCGAGTTCCTCGGTGCCTCAGCGGTGGCGGTGGCGGCCACCTACCCCTTGATCTCGGTCCACGCCTGGACCCACTCGGAGTAGTCCTTGCAGGTCTCGCCCCGGTCGTCGCCGCAGTCCTTCACCGGCGTCGTCCAGTAGGCGACCTGCGAGAAGTAGTCCTCGTCCTCCGCGTGGAAGATGTCGCAGTGGTCCTTCACGGCGGTCTCCGCGCACGCCTTCTTGTTGGACGGGGCCTCGCCGAACCACTCCGCCACGGCCGCGTTGGCCTTCGGCGAGATGATGTGGTTCATCCACATGTACATGCAGTTCGGGTTCTTGGCCTTCGAGGAGATCATCCACGTGTCCGACCAGCCCGTCGCCCCCTCCTTCGGGAGCACGGTCTTGATCGGCACCTTGTCGGCCTCGAGCAGGTTCGCGATCACCTGCCAGGTCGTGCCGACGACCGAGTCGCCGCTGGTGAAGGCGGCCTGCTCCTTGGTGTAGTCCGACCAGTACTCGCCGATGATCCCGCGCTGCTTCTTGAGCAGGTCGACGGCGGCCGTGAACTGCTTGTCGTCGAGCTCGTAGACGTTGTCGATCCCGAGGTCGGGCTGCGTGGCCTTCAGGTACAGCGCCGCGTCGGCGATGTAGATCGGGTTGTCGTAGGCCGTGACCTTGCCCTTGTAGGGCGAGTTCTCGTCGAACACCGCGCCCCACGAGTCGGGCGCCGGCGAGACCTTGTCGTCACGCCACATCAGCAGGTTCGCGCCGCGCCCGTGCGGCACGCCGTACTCCTGCCCGTCGACCGTGTTCCAGGGCTGGTCCTTGAGCGCGTCGAAGACGTCGGCGTAGTTCGGGATCAGCTCCGTGTTGACCGGCGCGACGTCGCCGCCCGCGATCAGGCGCAGCGTCGCGTCGCCGGAGGCCGACACGCCGTCGTACTGCCCGGAGCGCATCAGCGTGACCATCTCGTCGGAGGTGTTGCCGATCTTGACGTTGACCTGGCAGCCCGTCTCCTTCTCGAAGTCCGACACCCAGTCGACCTTCGGGTCCGTCGAGCCGTCCTCGACATAGCCGGCCCAGGCGACGAGGTTGACCTGCCCCTCGCCCTTGCCGAGCTCGCTCATCGCCTTCTGGCCCTCGGGCGCCTTCACGCCGCCCGAGCCCGAGCTGGAGCTCTCGTCGTCACCTCCACAACCCACCACCAGCGCCAATGCGCATGTGACCGCGGCGATCGCGGCCCATCGTCCGTTCATCACGTCCCCTCCTGACCGATTGCGTACGTCTGCCCCTCACTCCATCCGACCGTCACGCGCTTCCCTCGCTGGTCGAACGCCTGCGCGGAGGTCTCCTCGAGGTTCTGGCGGATCAGCTGCAGCGAGCCGCCGGCCTCGAGGTCGACCAGATAGCGCGTCACCATGCCCACGTAGGAGACGTCGCGCACGACGCCCTCCTCCGTGTGCAGCCCGTCGTGGTCGCCCTCGACGAGCCGGACCTTCTCGGGCCGGATCGTGAAGCGGCGGCCACCCCGCTCGAGCACGTTCGAGACGCCGACGAAGCCGGCGATGAACTCGCTCGCGGGATGCTCGTAGACCTCGGCCGGATCGCCGACCTGCTCGATCCGGCCCTCGTTGAACACGGCCAGGCGGTCGCTCATCGTCAGCGCCTCCTCCTGGTCGTGCGTCACGTAGACGAAGGTGATCCCGACCTCCTGCTGGATGCGCTTGAGCTCGACCTGCATCTCCTGGCGCAGCTTGAGGTCGAGCGCGCCGAGCGGC
>Ga0207708_10003732_pt1 | contig 11241 bp, 5 predicted proteins | sample KBSK5101metaG_FD_184340 | JGI IMG/M metagenome (GOLD analysis project Ga0207708, IMG submission 184340) | Corn, switchgrass and miscanthus rhizosphere microbial communities from Kellogg Biological Station, Michigan, USA - KBS K5-10-1 metaG... | ecosystem: Host-associated > Plants > Roots >...
GACGGCGAGCGGGCGGTCTCCGTTCTCGTTCATGGTCATCAGACGGCGAAGCGTGCCTGAACTCATCGCGTTCGTCTTCTCGAAAACTGCTGTGCGATGGTCGGCCGCGCGCGGGCAGTGGCGTTCGCGAAGGCGCCCCACGGGCACACCAGCTTCCGTTTCGGCTGACAGGCGTACACCTTTGACAGCGCGCGCGGCCGGCTCGACCCTGGGGCGACACCCTCGACCCGGAAGGGGCGCAGATGCGACGAGCTGGAGCGGAAGCCGTCGGAACGTTCGTGCTGGTGTTCGGCGGCGTCGGGACGGCGGTGATCGCAGGTGAGGCGGTCGGCGCGTTGGGAATCGCGTTCGCCTTCGGGCTGTCGCTGCTGGCGATGGCCTATGCGATCGGACCCGTGTCGGGCTGCCACATCAACCCGGCCGTGACGCTCGGCCTGCTCGTCTCCCGCCGGATCGAGATGTCGGAGGCGATCCGCTACTGGGGCGCCCAGGTCGTCGGCGCCATCGTGGCCTCGGCGGTGCTGCTCGTGGTCGCCAAGGCACGCGCAGGCGGCTACGACGCCAGCGCCGAGGGCTTCGGGGCCAACGGCTACGGCGACCACTCGCCCGAGGGCTACGACCTGCTCGGGGCGCTGATCGCGGAGATCGTGCTCACCTTCTTCCTCGTCTTCACCGTGCTCGCGGCGACCGACCGGATCGCCAGCGTCGCGTTCGCGGGAATCCCGATCGGGCTCGTGCTGGTGCTGATCCATCTCGTCGGCATCCCGATCACCAACACGTCGGTCAATCCGGCCCGCAGCATCGGGCCGGCGGTGTTCGTCGGCGGCTGGGCGCTCGAGCAGCTGTGGCTGTTCATCCTCGCCCCGCTTGCGGGCGCGCTGCTCGCGGCGACCCTGCACCGGTCGCTGTTCGCGGCCGGCGAGATGGTCGCGCCGGAGGAGTCGGCCGTGGCGGCCGAGCCGCGGACCTAGGCGCTCCCTAGGTCCGCGGCCACGGCCGGGTTTCGCCCCCTGGGCGAACACCCGCTAGGGAACCTGGCCCCCTGGGCCAGCGTTTCCCGCCTTCCGCGCGGTCTCCGCGTTCCCCCACAGGTCCACGGAGCCGTAGCGGAGCTTGGACAGCCGCTTGGCCGTCACGACCAGCGGCTTGCGATACGTGCTGCGCTTGCCGGCGATCGTCACGTAGGTCGCCACGACCTTCGACGCGTCGCGCGCCTTCAGCGTCAGCCGCCGCTTGCCGCCGGCGAGCCGCTCGACCCGCGCGGTCGTGCGCGGGGCGCGCGTGTCGGCCTTGGCCGGCTTGAGCGTCTTGCCGCCCGCGGTCACCGCGCCGGAGCCGCCGATCGCGACCGCGGCGCCGCGCGCGCCGAACGGGCCGAAGCTGCGCGGCTTCGAGGCGCCCTTCTGGGTGAGGTCGCGGACCTTGGCGGTCGTGCCGGCGGGCAGCGAGAGCCGCACGTCGGCGCCCGCCGTGGCCACGATCGTCGTCGCGGCGCCGTAGCGGAGGACCTGCACGAGCTTGGCCTGCTCGGCCTCGCCGAGCGAGTACGTGCGCCCGCCCGAGACGACCTCGGCCTGCCGCGGCCCGGCCGACGCGCCGGCCATCTCGGACAGGTCGCGGGCGTAGGTGGTGACCTCGCGCGCCTGGAACGGGCACTCGGACTGCTCGTCGCGCATCGCCTCGCCGCGGATGACGAAGTCGTCCATCAGGCGCGTCGTCTGCGGGTCGGTCGTCAGCGGCACGTGCGAGATCCCGCACACGTAGTGCAGCCGGTCGCGCGGCGTGTCGTGCGCGGCCGAGAACGCGGGCACCGTCTCGTCGCCCGTGACCCAGCGGATCGACGCCTCGTCCTGGATCCCGTTCTTGAGGTGTACGGCGCCGATCGAGGGCAGGCCGCCGCCCACGATCACGTGGTAGTCGATGTCGTGGTCGCGGAAGTGGTCGAGCACGCGGCCGTGCTCGCTCGCCCCGCGCGTGTAGAGCATCGGGTCGGCGCCGATCCGGCGCAGGTACTCCTCGACGCCGTCGACGTCCAGCGGCCGTCCGCCGTTGAGGCCGGCGACGCTCAGCCACGGCCCGTAGCCGAACGCCGGCATCAGCGCGAAGTGGCCGGGGAAGCTGCGCGAGGCCGCCTTGAGCCCGCGGTTGTCGAGCAGCAGGTCCATCTCGGAGAACATCGGGACCTCGACGCCGGCGGCGACCGGGAAGATCGTCTTCGGCGAGCCCCAGTACGGCGTGCCGACGGTGACGACCCGCTGGATCTTGTCGGCGCGCGCGTCGTCCTCGATGTAGTGGCGGATCACGAGGCCGCCCATCGAGTGCCCGACGAGCGAGACGCGGCGCACGGCCTTGCTGTCGCACGGCGGCTCGCCGCCGCAGCGGGCCTTCTCGATCAGCGCGTCGAGCCCGGCGACCGCGTCCTCGGGCGACTTGCGCCAGTCCCAGACGTAGTCGTAGGCGCGCCCGGGCCAGGCGATGTCCTTGAAGTGGTCCGAGGCGCCGCCGTAGATGTCGCCGCCGGCGACGTCGCGCAGCAGGCCGGACACGCCGGCGTGCTCGGAGCACTCGCTGCCGCCGGCCGCGCGGGTCAAGCCACGGCCGTCGCGGCCGAGCCGCATGTCCATCAGGTCGGGGCCGACCAGGCCGAGGTCGCCCGAGAGCACCGAGAACCACAGCGGCTTGTTGCCGCACGCGATCCGCGAGCCGCCGTACCCGTGCAGGAAGATCACGACGGGCCGGGCGACCCCGTGCTCGGCGGTGGTGACGCGGCCCGGCCGCACGGTCAGGCCGGTGATCCCGCACTCCGACGGCGCCGAGCAGTCGACGCCGGCGCGGCGCTCGAGCACGAGCGGCGGCAGCGCGCCGCCGGCCACGACGTAGCGCGTCGGCACGGGCAGGATGTACTTGCCGGTGATGTTCGTCTTGTGCGAGTACGGCTCGCCGGGGTCGCGCTCGCCGTCGCGGTCGTCGTCGAGGAAGACCGCGAGCTGCTCGACGCCGTCCTCGCCCGCCTCGCGGTGCCCGTCGTCGTCCTTGTCGTCCCAGATCATCCCGTTGATCTGGCCGGGTCCGACGACCGGGTAGATGACGCCGGTCGTCTCCTCGCCCGCGTTGATCTCGACGTTGCGCACGCAGCCCACCGCCGGTGCCAGGCACTTGAAGGCGAAGTCCCACGCCGGGTCCTGGTGGATGCCGACGAGCGAGAAGCGGACGTCGACCCGGTGCTCGCCCGCGGGCAGCAGGCGCGTGTCGACCTGCAGCGTGAAGCTGCCGTCGGACTCGCCGTCGTCCATCGGCTCGCCGGGGTCGCGCGTGCCGTCGTGATCGAGGTCGGCGTAGACGCGCGGGGTGTTCTGCCAGCCGCGCTCGGAGTCGTCGCGGGTGGAGTTGGCGTTGGAGTCCAGCCACACCTCGCCCTTGACCAGGGCGACGGCGGGATCCTCCAGGCAGGGGTCGTCCGGGCCGGCGGCGCAGGCGCCCGCGGGCGACGCGCCGATGGCGAGGACGGCGGCGACGAGGCTCGCCGGGATCAGGACGGCGAGCCGCTTCACAGCCGGGCTCCCTTCTTCTTCGGGGTGGACTTCCGTGTCGCGCAGGTGCGGTACTTGCGGGTGGAGCTGACCTTGCGGCCGTCGGCCAGCGTGACCGTGATGCGGACCTTGAAGCGGCCCTTGGGCAGCCCGCGCAGGTCGACGGTCGCCGTGTCGCGGACGCCGCGCATCACCTTCGTGCGCTTGCCGCTGACCGACACCTCGACGCGCTTGTACGCGCCCTGGCCCTTGATCCGCTTGACGCGGATGCGGAACTTGCGCTTGCTCACGCAGCGCTTGGACGACGGGAACGTGAGGATCTGCGCGGCGGTCGGGGCGGCGCCCTGCTCGCCGCGGACCTCGCCCGTGGCGTCCTCGACGAGCTCCTGGTCGAGCGGCTTGGTGCCCTCGCGGCCGGGGCCGCGCGGCGCGGGCTCCGACGGCGCCTCGGGGGCCGGGTGCTCCGGCTCGGGCTCGACGGGGCCGGGGCCGCCCTCGTCCTCGGGCAGCGCTGCGACGGTCAGCTGCACCGCGGCCTTCGCGGAGGTGCCCTCGCCGTCGCTCACGCGGTAGGTGAACGTGTCCGCGCCGGTGTAGTCAGGGTCGGCGAGGTAGGTCACCTCCGGCTGCTGCGGCTGGACCGGGTCGATCGCGCGCATCGAGACGGTGCCGTGCTCCGGCTGGTCGACGATCTCGTACTGCAGCCGGTCGCCCTCGGGGTCGGTGGCGGGCAGGTCGACGTCGACCGTCTCGCCCTGACGCACGCCGGCGGCCGCGTCTGCGGCGGTCGGGGCGCCGTTGGCGGGCGCGAGCACGCGGGTCGCGGTCGCGGACGCGGTGCCGCCGTCGCCGTCGGAGACCGTCAGCTTCACGGTCGCGCCGGGCAGCTTGCGCGCGGCCGACACGAGGTAGCCGTCGCTCGTGGCGACGACCGGCACGGTCTCGGCCGGCGAGCCGTCGCCCCAGTCGAGCGTCGCGGTGATCACGTCCTGCACGCCCGGGTCGGCGACCGTGGCGGTGAAGCTCGCCGGGTCGTCGTCGTTGACGCGGGCGCCGGAGATCGCGGGCGCGGCGTTGGTGACGGCGACCTCGGCGGTCGCGGTCGCGACGCGGCCGGCGGCGTCGGTCACCTGGACGGCGACCGGGTAGGCGCCCTCGTCGGGGAACGTGGCGTGCGGCTGCGCGCCGTCGGCGTCGTCGTAGGCGCCGTCGCCGTCGAGGTCCCACGCGTAGGCGGCGATCGCGGCGCCGTCCTCGCCGGGCTTGGAGGCGCGGGCGTCGAGCGCGACCGCGGCGCCCTCGGCGCCCGAGTACGCGCCGCCGGCGTCGGCGACGGGCTTGAGCTCCTCGCGCGTCGGCTCCGGGTCGGGGGCCAGACCGCGCGCGGGCTGGACGTCGGGCGCCTCGAAGTTGAGGTTCCCGAGCGCCTTGCCGTCGACGATCTTCTGCGCGCCGGTGCCGTCCGGGCGGATCCGCCACAGGTCGGTCGCGCCGAAGCCGGTCGCGCCGCTGCGGTCCTTGTTGGAGCCCCAGATGATCCAGTCGCCGGTGGGCGACCAGGTCGGGTAGGCGTTGTAGCCGCCGTACGCGCCGTCGGTGAGGTTGGTCTGGGCGCCGGTCTTGAGGTCGACGACGATCACGTCGATGCGCGAGTCGCTGTCGGAGCGGTACTTGGTGCCGACCGCCTTCGTGCCGTCGGGCGAGAGCGAGCCGCAGGACTTCACGGCGCGCTGCTCGGCGGTCTTGTCGCCGCCGGGCGTGAAGGTCGACCAGGAGTCCTCGTAGAGGCCGCCGCGGCCGAGCACCTTGGTGCCGTCGGCGCTGATGTCGCACAGGACGGCGAACTTGGAGGCGTTCGTCGAGCCGAAGTCGGTCGCGTCGCCGTTCGCCGTCTCGACGAGCTGGTTGCCCGTGGGGTAGGCGTTCTCGAGCTTGGACAGCAGCGTGTCCTCGTCGGCCCACAGCGGCGCCGAGTAGGGCTTGCCGGTGGTGATCTTGCGGACGTCGCCGCCGTTCGCGTCGGCCGTGAAGAGGTCGCCGTAGTCCCAGGCGAGCCTGGTGCCGTCCGGCGACCAGCGCGGGTGCCGGCCGCGGTCGGCGATCTTCGTCGCGCCCGAGCCGTCGATGGCGGCGGTCCAGACGGCGCCCGAGCCCCAGTCGTTGAAGACGATCTTGCCGTCGGAGAGCTGGCCGCCGATGGTGAACGGGCCGCTCTCGTCGGCGGTCGTGTTCCAGCCGTCGGTCGTGGTGACGCGCACCCGGACGTCGGTCCCGGCGAGGTCGAGCGACGCCTTGACGGTCAGCGAGCCGCCCGTCTGGGCGTCGCCGAGCGACTTCCACGTCTGGCCGCCGTCCTTGGAGAGCGCGACGAAGTGCGTGAGCTGGTCACCGTCGGCGTCGGCGGCGCTCCACGTGATCGTCATGTCCGAGCCGAGCGCGACCTTGGCGCCGGCCGCCGGGGCGGTGACGTCGACGGTCGGGGCCGCGGCCGGGCGGGCGCGCTGGAGCAGGACGTCGGCGCCGCGGCGGATGCGCAGGCTGCGCGCGGCGGCGAGCGCCGGGACGCGCAGCGAGAACGCGGCGTCGGCGGTGACGGCGTGCTCGTCGCCGGCGGCCGCATCGCCGCCGATCGGCCCGAGGTCGTTGCTGGTGCCGAAGCGGCGGGTCTGCAGGACGCTGCCGTCGGCGGCCAGCTGCTCGAACGTGAGCGGGCCCTCGCCCTCGCCGGCGTCCGGCTCGCCCTCGACCTCGGCGACGTCGCCGGCGACGACGCTGCCGTCGGCCTTGACGGTGCCGGTCAGGGAGAGCGTGCGCTGCTGGGCGGCGGCCATGCCGCGCGCGGTCGCGCCGGCCTCGGGCGAGGCGAGCTTGCTCGTCAGGAAGTCCCACGTCGGCTTGGAGATCCAGCGGTCGGTGGTCTTGCGCACGTCCGCGCCCGCCGTCGAGAAGTGCATGAAGTCGCGCGTGGTCTCAGGGATCTCGCGGCGCTCGTCGGCCCAGAAGCCGGGCGCGGGCACCTCGTCGAGGTGGTTGCCGTGCTCGCCGGCCTGCTCCGTCCAGCCCATCTGGTGCGCGAGCTCGTGCGCGACGACCCAGCCGCCGGTGTTCGGGCGCTCGACGATCGCGGCGTCGAGCGTGCCGCCCAGCGGCGCCGCGCCGACGGCCTGCTTGAGGCCGGGCATCTCCTGGCGCTCGAACCAGCCGCGCGGGGTGACGCCGACGACCTTGTCGATCATCAGGCCCGTCCACTTCAGGCGGTCCAGGCGCGCGAGCAGGCCGCGGGCGCCCATCAGGCCGGCGTCGGTGAGACCGGGCGCGTGGAAGATCGTGCTGCTGCAGTCCGTGAGCACGTGCGAGTAGCGCGGGTTGACCGGCCACGAGGCGAGCATGTGCTCCTCGAAGCCGTCGGCGACGGCCTGCACGTCGGCGCAGGCGGGCGCGGCCTCGTCGGTCGCGGCGACCGGGACGAACAGGACGGTCAGCGGGCGCGGCTCGACGACCGCGCGCGAGCCCTCGCCCGTGTCGTTGGAGCGGTCGGAGTCGTAGACGTCGTCGGAGACCTTGACCTTGGCGGTGATGCGGCCGGCGCCGACCACGAGCGGATCGTCGGCGAGCAGCTGGACCGTGCTCACGCCGGGGCTGAGGACGACGTCGCGCTCGATCGTGCGCTCGACGCGCCGGCGGTCCTCGTCGTCATAGGCGAGCTCGATCTCGAGCGGCACGCGGGCGCGGGCGGGCGCGGCCGAGCGCAGCTTCACGCGGATCGTGGTCGAGCGGCCGGCGGCCAGGCGCGCGGCGTCCTTGGCGGCCTGCACGGGCGCGACCTCGAGCACGGCGACGTCGGGCTCGGAGGACGAGAGCGGCTTGAAGCGCACGTTGCGGTCGCCGCTGAGCAGGGTGTGCTCGAGCGACATCCAGGTGAAGCCCGCGCCCTGCGGGTCCGGGCCCCAGGCGACGCCGGCGGGCACGAGGTCCTGGCCGGGCCGGTCGTCGATCGTGCGCAGCGTGAACGTCTGGCCGCGGTCGCTGGAGAAGGCGGCGATCGGGTCGAGGTCGTAGGCGCGCGGGTCGGGCGCCGAGTGCCAGGTCATCACGACCGTGTCGCGGCGAGCGGACACGGTCGGCATCTGCTGCGTGTTCCACGTGTAGAGGTAGCGGCCGACGGCCTTGGCGCCGTCGAAGGAGACGCCTCCGTCGGTCGAGTGCGAGAGCCACATCGTGCCCTGCCCGCGCCAGCCGACGTAGACGTCCAGGCCGTCGACGTCGAGCCCGTACGGCGCCGAGCAGTAGTCGCCGATGCAGCGGTCCGACGGGCTGCCGATGTTCTGCTCGGCCCACGTGTCGCCGCCGTCCTGGGAGGTGGTCAGGACGGGCTGGTGGCCGAAGTCGGTGCCGGTCTTGTCCGCGCGCGGCATCCGGTACATCTGGCTCGTCGTGATCGCGACGACGCCGCCGTCGGCGTCGATGTTGGGCGCGCCGATGAAGTCGGCGGGGCTGCCGTCGCGCACGTGCTGGACCTGGCCGATCGTGCGGCCGGCGTCGGTCGAGCGGCGGGTGTAGACGTCGAAGTCGTCGCCGAGCCAGACCCAGTGCACGCGCGGGCCGTCGACCGCGAGGTCGTAGGAGCCGCCCTCGGTCGGGTTGCCCGGCGCGGTGATGACGGCCTGGCACGGGAACGTGCGGCCGGCGTCGCGGCTGCCCGCGGTCCACAGCCGGTTGCGGTCGTCGCTCCAGCCGACGAAGACGTTCTCGCCGTCGGCGGCCAGCGACACGTCCCAGGCGCCGTGCCCGGTCGGGCGGCCGGCCATCACCGGCGCCGCGAACGTGCGGCCGCCGTCGTGGCTGGCCGCGACCACCACGTGTTCCTCGTTGATCCCGTAGGCCGCCTGCAGCCACGCCACGTAGACGTGGTTGCCGGAGCTCGCCACGCGCGGCGCGCCGATCGACGAGGTGCCCGGCCGCTGCAGCGGCTCCTGCGGGGAGAGCTCGGTGCCGGCGGCCCCGATCCGCTGGAAGAGGATCCCGGCCTCGGACTCGCTGAAGGCGACGAAGGTGGTGTTGCCGTCCGAGCTGACGGCCGCGCCGTAGGACGTGGAGCCGGGGATCTGCGAGAGCGTGGTCGCCTCGCCGAGCGTCGGGATGCGCAGATCGGCGGAGGCCGTCGTCGCCGCCGCCAGCAGGGAGAGCAGGGCGGCGGCGACGACGAGGGCGATGCGGCTGGGGAGGAGAGACATCCTTGTCCTGGGTTCGGGGTGATCCGTGACTCCGGCGCCAATCTGCCCCCCGCTCCTTGCCGCGACCTTGCCGGACCTTGCCGTTCCGTTGCCCGTGCGAAAACGCTGGAGTTGCCCGTACCATGGCCCTCGTGGCAACCCGCCTCGCCGTGCTCATCGACGCCGACAACGCGTCCGCGAGCGTCACTTCCGAGCTGATGGCGGAGATCGCCAAGTACGGCACGCCGACCATCCGGCGCGCCTACGGCGACTGGACGACGCAGAACCTGGCGGGCTGGAAGGACCACCTGCTCCGGCACGCCATCCAGCCGATCCAGCAGTTCGCCTACACGCGCGGGAAGAACGCCACCGACTCCTCGCTGATCATCGACGCGATGGACGTGCTGTACGCCGACAACGTCGAGGGGTTCGCGATCGTCTCCAGCGACAGCGACTTCACGCGCCTGGCGACGCGGCTGCGCGAGTCGGGCAAGACCGTCTACGGGCTCGGCCGCCGCGAGACGCCGGACGCGTTCGTGCAGGCGTGCGACCGCTTCATCTACCTCGACCTGCTCGGCGCCGAGCCGCCCGCCAAGGCCCGGCGCAGCGACATCGAGAAGCTCCTGCGTCCGGCGATCACCGGCACCGCCAAGGTCGACGGCTGGGCGCTGCTCTCCGCCGTGGGCTCCTACCTCAGCGCGAGCAACCCCGGGTTCGACGTCCGCGACTACGGCTTCTCCAAGCTCGGCGAGCTCGTGCGCGCGCAGGACTACGTCGAGGTCAAGGAGGTCTCCCTCGGCTCGGGCCTCACCCAGGTCCAGGTGCGGCTGAAGCCTCGCTCGGCGCGGAGCCGCTGAGTCAGCGGCCCCGCGCCGGTCCGGGGGGAGGATCGCCGGCGCCGGTCAGGCGGCGGACGGGATCGCGTGACCCGCGGCGAACACGCCGCTCGGGTCGACACGCTTGCGGACGGCGCACAGGCGCCGGAAGGTGGGGCCGCTGAAGGCGTCGCGGGGGTCCGCGGGGCCGTCGGCGAAGTTCAGCAGCGCGGTGCCGGCGGCCCACGGCGCCATCGCCGTGCGGATCCGGGCGAGCTGCTCCTCGACCGCCGTGCGCTGGGCCTCGTTCTCGACCGTGCCGGCCATGTAGAGGACGGCCGCGCCGTCGAGCGCGTCGAGCGCGCCGGCGCCGGGGGCGGGGCGGCCGAGCGCGCCGCCGAGCTGGCGCAGCTCGATCGTGCGCAGGCCGGGGTCGCTGCCGGCGGCCTGGACGAGCACGTCGGTGGCGGCCGCGTCGAGCGTGCCGAGCACCATGTGGTCGGACACGACCGGCGCGGCACGGTCGAGGTCGCCGATCCGGCGCAGCAGGGTGGCGGCGGAGCGCTGGCCGAAGGAGTCGATCTCGGGCCCGAGGGCGCGCAGCTCGCGCAGCAGCTCCCGGGCGCGCTCGTCGCCGCCGAGGATCGCGCCGTCGATCGTGACCATGCGGCGGCCGCGCAGCGTCTCGGGAAGCCGGGAGAGCCAGGGGAGGCGGACGAGGCGGGCGGAGGTGGTGGCCTCGTCGGGCGCGTTCGCGGCCCAGTCGCTCCAGCGGGCGAGCACGGTCTCGGCCATGGAGGCGTCCCAGGCGAGCACGCCCGCGTAGACCATCTCGAGCGGCAGCAGCGCGATCTCGAGCGCGGTCACCACGCCGAACGATCCGCCGCCGCCGCGCAGGGCCCAGAAGAGCTCGGGGTCGCGCTGGGCGTCGGTGCGGACGATCTCGCCGTCCGCGGTCACGAGCTCGGCGGCGAGCAGGTGGTTGCACTGCAGCCCGTGGCGGCGGGCCAGCCAGCCCATGCCGCCGCCCAGCGTGTAGCCGGCGACGCCGACGTCGGGGGCGGAGCCGTGCAGCGCGGAGAGGCCATGCGGGCGGGTGGCCTCGACGACGTCCTGCCAGAGGGCGCCCGCGCCGACGCGGGCGACGCGCTTCTGCGGATCGACGGTCACGCCCCGGAGGGCGGAGGTCCTGAGGAGGATGGCGTCTTCGAGTGATCCCTCGACCGCGCCGGCGTGATGGCCGGTCGACTGGACCGCGATTCGGAGGCCGGCTTCCCGCGCGCATCGCACCAGCGCGGCGACCTCGTCGGCATCGCCGGGATAGGCGACCGCGGCGGGCTTCTGCGCCACGGCGAGGTTCCAGGGTCTCCGTGCAGGGTCGTAGCCATCATCCCCGGCGATCAGGACGGCGCCGCCGCAGAGATCACGGAGGCGGGTGTGGTCGAGGTTGGGCGCAGAGGCGACGGTCATCGTGGGCCGCACTCTTACGCGCGCGGGTTGCCGAGACCTTGCCGCGGGTTGTCACGGCCTTGCCGGGGGGCGAAACCCGCGCCCTCGCGACCTACCTCACGCATGCGCGCATCGCCCGCTGTCTCGATCCGGCCCCGCTACGGGGCCAGATCGCAACATCCACAGGAAGACTGGGTGGTTGTCTCGCTCATGCCCCGTAGTGGGGACTCAGGG
>Ga0207708_10003734_pt1 | contig 11239 bp, 8 predicted proteins | sample KBSK5101metaG_FD_184340 | JGI IMG/M metagenome (GOLD analysis project Ga0207708, IMG submission 184340) | Corn, switchgrass and miscanthus rhizosphere microbial communities from Kellogg Biological Station, Michigan, USA - KBS K5-10-1 metaG... | ecosystem: Host-associated > Plants > Roots >...
GTGCCGACGCGATGAGGAGTTGATACGTCGTGGACAGGCCGGAGATCATCCTGGCCCCGGGGCCGACCCCGATCCCGCCCGAGGTGCTGCTCGCCCAGGGCAGCCCGCTCGTCTACCACCGCGGTCCCGGCTTCGGCGACCTGATGCGCGAGGTCACGAGCCGCCTCCGCGAGCTCTATCGGACCGACACCGCCGAGATCTTCCTCCTGACGTCCTCGGGCACCGGCGGGCTCGAGTCGGCGGTGCAGAACCTGCTGTCGCCCGGCGACGAGGTGTTCGTGCCGCTCGCGGGGTTCTTCTCCCAGCGGTGGCAACGCCTCGCGACCGCGTACGGCCTGACGGTGCATGCGAGCGAGGACCCGTGGGGCACGCGTCTGGATCCTGAGACGTTCCGCGAACGCCTGGCGGAGCACCCGAACGTCAAGGCGGTGCTGCTGACGCAGTCCGAGACGTCGACCGGGGTGATCCAGCCGGTGCGGGAGTTGGCGGCGGTCGCCCGAGACGCCGGCGTGCTCGTCGTGGCCGACGTGGTCTCGAGCCTGGGCGCGGTGCCGTTCGCCTTCGACGAGTGGGGGATCGACGTCGCCGTCGGCGGCTCCCAGAAGGCGCTGTCGGCGAGCCCGGGGATCGCGTTCGTCGCGGTGAGTGAGCGCGCTCGGGCGGCCGCCGAGACGGCGACCTTGCCGCGCTTCTACTTCGACTGGGCGGAGTACCGAACCTTCGCGGCACTGCCGAACCCCGAGAACCCGTGGACGCCCGCGATCAGCGTGCTCCAGGGGCTCCGTGCCGCGCTCGAGCTGTACTTCCAAGACGGCGTGGACGCGGCGCTGCACCGCCACGAGACGCTCAGCCGCGCCGTCAAGGACGGGATCCGCGCGATCGGGCTCGACCTGTTCGGCGAAGGCCTCGACGAGAACTGGACCGTGACCGCGATCCGGGCACCCGACGGCATCACCGCCGACGAGATCTGCGACACGATCCGGTCGGACTTCGGCTGTGTCCTCGCGCCCGGGCAAGGACCGCTCAAGGGCGCGGTCTTCCGGATCGGGCATTTCGGGTACTTCAGCGAGCTCGACATCATCCGCGGGCTGGCCGCGCTGGAGATGACGCTCGAGCGCCTGGGGTATCCGGTCAAGCTCGGCGCAGCCGTTGCCGCCGCCGAGCAGGTGTTCCAGGGGGCGCGCTGAGGGCATGCGGGTCCTCGTCACCGAGACCCTGTCGGAACAGGGCCTGGAGCTGTTGCGCAAGGACTTCCAGGTCGACGTCCGGACCGACCTCGCGAAGGGTGACCTCGCCGCCGAGCTGGCCCCCTACGACGCGCTCGTGATCAGGAGCGCCACCCAGGTGACCGCGGCGGTCCTCGCGGCGGCGCCGAACCTGAAGGTGATCGCTCGCGCCGGGATCGGGTTGGACAACGTCGACGTCGAGGAAGCGACGCGGCGCGGGGTGATGGTGGTGAACGCGCCGCAGTCCAACATCATCTCCGCGGCCGAGCAGACGCTCGCGTTGCTGCTGGCTCAGGCGCGGAACATCCCGCAGGCGCACGCCGACCTCGTCGACGGCCGCTGGGAGCGCTCGAAGTGGGAGGGCGTCGAGCTCGCGGGCAAGACGATCGGCTTGGTGGGCCTCGGCCGGGTCGGCTCGCTCGTCGCCGCTCGGGCCGCAGGCTTCGGGATGCGCGTGATCGCGTTCGACCCGTACGTCAGCGCCGAGCGGGCGAAGGAGATGGGCGTCGAGATCATGCCGACGCTCGAGGCGCTGCTCGTGCAGTCCGACTTCGTGTCGATCCACCTGCCGCGCACGCCCGAGACCGAGGGCCTGATCGGGGAGAAGGAGCTCCGGATGATCAAGCCCGGGGCCAGGCTCGTGAACACCGCGCGGGGTGGGATCGTCGACGAAGCGGCGCTCAGCAAGGCGCTCGAGGACGGCCATCTCGCCGGCGCCGCGCTCGACGTGTTCGCGGTCGAACCGACGACCGACTCGCCGCTGTTCGGGATGCAGAACACGGTCGTGACCCCGCACCTCGGCGCCTCGACGCGCGAGGCGCAGGACAAGGCGGGCGTGACGGTCGCCGAGATGGTGCGCCTGGCGCTGAAGGGAGAGTTCGTCCCGTATGCGGTGAACGTGTCCGCCGGGGCAGAGGTGGCCGAGACCGTGCGGCCGTTCGTGCCGCTGGCCGAGCACCTGGGCGCGCTCGCCGCCGGGCTGGCCGGCGGCGGCGTCCGCACGGTGGTCGCGTCCTACCTCGGACGGATCGCCGAACACGACACGCGGGTGCTCACCCTGGCGACGCTGAAGGGCATCCTCGCGCGATCGGTGAACGAGCCGGTCACGTTCGTGAACGCGCCGATGCTCGCGCGCGATCGTGGGCTTGCCGTCAGCGAGATGCGATCGACGGTGAGCCAGGACTACGTGTCGCTGATCTCCATCCGCGCCGAGACCGACGAGGGCCCCGTGCTCCTGGAAGGAACGATCGTGGCGAAGGACTCCGTGCGGGTGATCAAGATCGACGACTTCGACGTCGAGGTCGGCCCCGCGAACCGGATGGTCTTCTTCCGCTACGCCGACCGGCCGGGGATCATCGGCAAGGTCGGCACGATCTTCGGCGATGCCGGGATCAACATCGCCACGATGGACGTCGGTCGTCGTGCGCAAGGCGGCGACGCCTTGATGGTGCTCACGGTCGACTCGGAGGTTCCCGCCGAAGTGCTCGACCGCGTCGCGGCGGCGATCGAGGCAGACCACATCCGCGCCGTCTCACTCGCGTGACGATCGGGTGTGACGAGCATCACACCGTGAAGTCCTCGACCGCGAGGGTGGCCGATGCTACCCTCGTCGAGCCATGGAGTGGATGCCGATCGTGACTGGGGATACGGGCGCCGTCTGAGCGCCCGCGCGATCTCGCGCACCCTGTCTCGATCCACCGGCACCACCGCCCCCCGCATCGATACCCGAGGAGCCGCTCCATGACCCTGTATCCCATCGAAGCGCGCGCGAAGATCCGTCGCCTCGCGACCGGTCGGCTGATCTCCGTGACCGGCGGCGCCGCCGCCTACACCGCGCTCAACTACACCGTGTGGAGCCGCACGCATTCCCCTGGGATGCAGGCGCTCTCGCTGCTGCTCACGTTCGGCGTGGCCGGCATCGTGGGCCCGTTCGGCGGGGCGCTCGGCGACCGGTTCGACCGGCGCAAGGTGATGATCTGGTGCGAGGCCGTGTCGGCGGCGTTCTTCGCGGCGATGGCGTTCGCGCATGCGCCGATCGTGTTGATCGTCCTCGCGTTCGGCTCGGCGCTCGCGGAGATCCCGTTCATCACGACCTCGCGCGCGGCGATCCCGAACCTCGTCGAGGACGAGGACGACGTCAGTTGGGCCAACAGCCTCGTGACGATGGGTGTCCACGCCGGCATCGCGGTCGGACCGTTGATCGGCGGCGTGCTGGTCGCGACCGCGGGGGCGTCCTGGGTCTTCGGGCTGAACGCGCTGACGTTCCTCGTGTCGATCGGGCTGACGATCACGGTCCGCGGCTCGTATCAGGAGGCGAGAGACACCGACGAGCACGACGAGCACCGCGGTCTCCTAGCCGGACTCGCGTTCCTGTGGAACGACCGCGTGCTCCGTCGTCTGACGGTCGCATGGTTCGTCTTCGTGCTCGGCATGGGCATGGGGATGGTCGCCGACGCGGCGCTGGCCGAGCATTTCGGGGCCGGCGCGGTCGGGTTCGCCGCGCTGATCGCGTGCTGGGGCACGGGATCGGTCGTGGGGTCGGGCGCCGGCAGGTTCCTGCGCCCGGCGACCGAGCCGGTGTGGCTCGTCGTGGGCTCATTCGGGATCGCGGCCGCGGCGTTCGTCGTGGGCTTCGCGCCGGCGTTCGTGCTCGTGCTCGTCGCGCTGTTCGCGATGGGGGCGACCGACGGGCTGACGATGGTGGCCGAGACGGGCATCATGCAGCGCCGCACGCCCGACGCCGTGCGGAGCCGCGCGATGGCCGGGTTCGAGGCCGCATTGTCGCTCGGTCTCGCGGTCGCGTACCTGCTCGCCGGCCCGGTGCTGAAGCACGTGGGTCCGCAGGCGACCTACCGGATCGGCGGGGTGAGCGCCCTCGCGGCGGCGATCCTGTTGCTGCCGCTGCTTCGCCTGCGCCACGGATCGGACCCGGACGCGGCGGCCGGCGATGGTGGGTCCATCCGCACGCCCGAGGCGATCGGCGACGTCGTCGCCGGCGAGGTGCCGCGCTACGCATCCGCCGAGGCGCTCGAGTCCGCGAGCTACCCCGAGCCCGGCCGCCGCTCCGCCTGATCCCAGGCGGCTACCGGCGCCGGGCCCGGGGGGCCTATCCTCGGCCGCATGGACGCCGGACGGTACGACGCGATCGTGGTGGGAGGCGGCCACAACGGGCTCGTGGCCGCCGCCTACCTCGCCAAGAAGGGTGCCCGCACGCTCGTGCTGGAGAAGCGGCACAAGGTCGGCGGCGCCGCCGACACGATGGCGCCCTGGCACGAGGCGCCCGAGTTCAAGGTCACGACGCTCAGCTACGTGATGAGCCTGATGCCCGACACGATCCTGAACGACCTGGAGCTCGCGCGGCACGGCTACCGGTCGGTGCCGGTCGGCCCGTACTTCGTGCCCTTCCCCGACGGCCGGTGCATCGTGCAGGCCGACGACGACGCGTCGTGGAACTACGACGAGTTCGCGAAGTTCTCCAAGCGTGATGCCGACGCCATCGAGCAGTGGGACGCCTGGATCGGCGGCCTCGCGGCGGTGCTCGGACCCCTGCTGATGACGACGCCGCCCAAGATGGGCTCGATGTCCCTCTCGGACCTCCAAGAGCAGCTCCGACTGGTCTGGCGGTTCCGCGGGCTGAAGGTCCGGGGCGTCGCCGACGTCACGCGCCTGATGACGATGTCGATCATGGACATCCTCGACCGGTTCTTCGAGACCGATCAGGTGAAGACCGTGATGGCCCTGAACGGCTTGATCGGCACCTGGGCGGGTCCGTACGAACCCGGGACCGGCTACGTGATGGCACACCATTCGATCGGTGAGGTCGGCGACGGTCACCTCGGCGCGTGGGCGACGCCGATGGGCGGCATGGGCGCGGTCGCCGAGGCGCTCGCGTCCAGCGCGCGGAGCTTCGGCGCCGAGATCCGCTGCGACGCGCCGGTGGAACGTATCCGCACCGTCGGCGGCAGGGTCCGCGGCGTGACGCTCGCCGACGGCACGGAGCTCACCGCCCCGGTCGTCGTCGCGGCCACGCACCCCCAGATCACGTTCCTGCGCCAGATGGACGAGGCGGATCTCCCAGCCGAGTTCGTCGACGACATCCGCAACTGGCGCTCGCGCAGCGGCACCGTGAAGATCAACCTCGCGCTCGACCGTGCACCGGTCTTTTCGGCCCGACCGGAGCAAGAGGACTTCACCGGCGGGATGGAGCTCGCGCACTCGATCGCGTACCTCGAGAAGGCGTTCGAGGAGGCCCGCGCGGGCGTCCCGGCCACCGCGCCCTTCTCCGACGGCGTGATGCCGACCTATCACGACCCGTCGCTCGCGCCGGAGGGCAAGCACATCGTCTCGCTGTTCACGCAGTGGTGCCCGGCGGAGTGGGCCGACGCGCCAGACGACGCCGCGCTCGACGCCTACGCCGACCGCGTGATCGCCGGCTACGACGAGCTCGCGCCCGGCTTCGCCGACTCGGTCCTGCACCGTCAGGTGCTCGGCCCGCACGAGATGCAGGAGGAGTGGGGTCTGATCGGCGGGAACATCTTCCACGGGGAGCTGTCGGCCGAGCAGCTGTTCCACATGCGGCCCGCGCCCGGCTATGCGGACTACCGCACGCCGATCCGAGGCCTCTTCCAGTGCTCGAGCGCCACGCACGCCGGTGGCGGCGTCACCGGGATCCCCGCGTACAACTGCGTCCGCGAGATCGTGAAGGACAAGCGCCGCCGGTCGCGTCGCCCGTCGATCACCGTCTCCTGACACAACCACGCGGGTCGGCGATGATGCCGGGGTGTCGACGGAGCTCACCGGCCACCTGCTGATCTCGAACGCGTCGCTGTTCGACCCCAACTTCCGACGGACGGTCGTCCTGATCGGCCACCACGATGACGAAGGAGCGGTGGGGGTCGTCCTCAACCGGCCGCTCGACGTGACCGTCGACGAAGCGGTGCCGCCGCTCGCAGAGCTCGTCGACGACGACGAGGCCCTGTTCGAGGGCGGGCCGGTCCAGCCGGACGGCGCGGTGGTCCTGGCGGAGTTCGCCGATCCGGCCCTCGCCGGCGTCGTCGCCTTCGGATCGGTCGGGTTCCTCCCCGACGAGGTCGACGAGGCCGACCGGGGCGCGATCGTCCGGGCCCGGATCTTCGCCGGCTATTCGGGGTGGGGGCCGGGCCAGCTGGAGGCCGAGCTCGCCGAGGACGCCTGGCTGCTCACCCCCGCGACGACCGCCGACGTCTTCACGGCCGACCCCGAGCGGCTGTGGGAAGGCGTGATCGCGCGGCTCGGACCGGCCTACGCGATGCTGCGATCGATGCCGTCGGATCCGTCGCTCAACTGACCGGCTCGGGCGGCGCCAGCAGCACGTGGAACGCGGCCCCGCCGCTCACACCGTCATCGACCCACGCGTGACCGCCGTGCAGCTCGGCGAATCGCGCCACCAACGACAGGCCGAGCCCCACCCCGGGGGAGTGTGGGTTCGCGCTCGGTCCGCGTTCGAACGGTTGGAACAACGAGTCGCGGAGCTCGAGCGGAACGCCCGGGCCGTCGTCCTCGACCACGATCTCCGCGCCGTCGCCGACCGACCGCAGGCGCACCCGGATCGCCGCGTCGGCAGGCGTGTGCTTCGCGGCGTTCACGAGCAGGTTCTCGACCACGCGCTCGATCATCGAACGATCGACCATCGCGACGACCGGCCGGAGGTCGAGCTCGACGCGGTGCCGGCCCGGCAGGTCCGCTTCGCGCGTCACCCGCTCGATCAGGCCCGCGAGCTCTTCGGGAGCCAGACGAGGTTCGAAGGCGCCGCGCGAGAGGCGATCCATGTCCAGCAGGTCGGTGATCAGCTCCGTCAGCCGGCGCGCCTTGGCCGCGAGCGACCGCAGCATCTCGTCCCGCTCTTCGTCGGTCAGCCCCAGCTCCTCGGCGTGCTCGAGCGTGATCGCATTGCCGAGGATCGTGGCGAGCGGGGTGCGCAGGTCGTGCGACACGGCCGTGAGGAAGGTGTTCTTCATCTCGTCGGCGCGCCGGAGCTCGTCGAGCGCCCGCTCGAGCTCTTCCTGTGCGTGCCGGCTCTCCGTCACGTCCGAGAGCACGCCTTGGTAGAAGAGCGGCGTGCCGTCGTCGTCGCGCACCAGCACCGCCTGGTCCTGCACCCAGACGACGTGCCCGTCGCGGTGGCGCATCCGGTACTCGAACGACCAACCCTCCGTCGCCTCCTCGAGCGCCTCGATCTCGGCGAGCATCCGCTCCCGGTCGTCGGGGTGCAGGAGCCGCTCCCACAGGGTGGGGTCGGCGAGCCGCTCCTCGGGCGTGAATCCGAACATCGACAGGTACCGCGGGCTGACGTACGTCGGGCTGACGCTTGCTCCGATCGACTCGATGTAGGTCACGGTCGGGACCTGTTCCACGAGCGTCTGGAACCGCCGGGCGCTCGCTCGGAGCTCCTCTTCGGTCCGCTTCTGGTCGTCGATGTCGACGAGCATCCCGATCCAGGTGTCTCCGTCGGGTTGGCGATCGGCCTCGTCCCGCATCCATCGGTAGGTGCCGTCGGCCACGCGGAGGCGGTACTCGCAGTGGAACGTGCCATCGAGATCCGCCTGGAGGTCGGCGGCACGGAGGCGGCCGAGATCGTCCGGGTGCACGAGGCTGTCCCAGACATCGTCGAGACCTGTGAACGCCGAGGCCGGCTGGCCGACGAGCTCTTCGACGCGCGGGCTGATGTAGATGGTTGTGGCCATGCCAGACCCGCGTTGGACGTAGGCGGTTCCCGGCACGCGTGCGAGCCAGTCCCGGAACGGAAGCTCCAGGGCGCCGCGCTCGTCCCCGTCGATCTGCATCCCTGGTGCATCGGCACCCCCGGGGCCGGTCGTGAGCCGATACGCTGCGGCGATGGGTCGCGGAACCGGGTCGGTGTCGTTCGAGCGGGCCGCCGACGTCTACGACCGAACCCGTCTGACCGATGAGGTCGCGCTCGCGGGCGCCCTCGACCTCCTCGACGGGGTGCTCCCGAGCGGCCGCGTGCTCGAGATCGGCGTGGGCACGGGGGCGATCGCGATCCCGCTCGCCGAGCGAGGCCGCCGGGTGATCGGCCTCGACGTATCGAGGGCCATGCTCGACCGGTTGCGCGCGAAAGAGGGCGCGGGCGAGGTCGCCGTCGCGATCGCGGACGCCACCCGGCTGCCGGTCGCCGACGGCGCGTTCCGCGGTGCGTACTGCCGATGGGTCCTGCACCTGATCGCGTCCTGGCGGGACGCGGTCGGCGAGCTCTGCCGGGTGGTCGAGCGCGGCGGCGTGATCGTGGTCGAGCCCGGCGGGTACTCGGGCGGGTGGCGCGAGGTCTGGCTGCGGTTCGTCGAGGAGCTCGGCCCGGCCGCCGAACCGGTCGGTCTCGACCTTCGCGGCGGGTACCGCGATCTCGACGAGGCGTTCGCCGCCGCCGGCGCGACCAAGCGGGCGGTGACCGAGACACCGATGCAGCTCGACAGCTCGCTCGAGCGGTTCTTCGACGAGGCGTCGGCGCGCGCGTACTCATGGACGTGGCGCGCGAGCGACACGGACCTGGCGCGGGCGGTCGCGACCGTGCGCGTGTGGGCGGTCGATCGGTTCGGTCCCGATCTCACGCAACCGTTCTCGCCCGATGCGCCGCAGTCGTGGCGCGTCTACGACCTGCGCAACTGAACGCTATCCTGTACCGGCGCCCGGGCCTGCCGGGCGGCGAGCCGGAAGGAGCCCCGTCGTGCCGATCACCGAGGTCGACAAGATCTGGATGAACGGCGAGCTCGTGGACTGGCCCGACGCCCAGATCCACGTGCTCAGCCACGGCCTGCACTACGGCTCCGGCGTCTTCGAAGGCATCCGTGCCTACGCAACCGCGCGCGGTCCGGCCGTATGGCACCTCGACGCACACCTGGACCGGATGTTCGCCTCCGGCGCCATCTACCACATGGACCTCCCGTACTCGAAGGAAGAGTTGATCACCGCGACCAAGGAGCTGATCAGGGTCAACGCCCTGGACAGCTGCTACATCCGGCCGATCGCGTTCCGTGGATACGGCGAGATGGGCGTGAACCCGCTCGCGGCTCCCGTCGAGGTGGCGATCGCGGTGTGGCCGTGGGGGGCGTACCTCGGTGAGGACGCGCTCGAGCAGGGTGCGCGGGTCAAGGTGTCGAGCTGGAAGCGCCACGACCAGAACTCGCTTCCGTCGGCCGCCAAGGCCACGGCCACCTACCTCGGCTCGATCCTCGCCAAGGTCGAGGCGGTCAAGGGTGGCTACGACGAGGCCATCCTCCTGAACCACGCGGGCATGATCGCGGAGGGTTCGGGGGAGAACATCTTCGTGGTCGATCGTGGCGTCCTGATCACCCCGCCCCCCGCCGTCGGCGCGCTCGGCGGCATCACGCGGGGCTCGGTGATCACCCTCGCGCGCGACCTTGGCTACGAGGTCGTGGAGCGCGACCTGGTGCGAACCGACCTCTACCTGGCCGACGAGGTGTTCTTCACCGGGACCGCCGCCGAGATCACGCCGATCCGCGAGGTCGACGATCGCACCGTCGGCATCGGGCACCGCGGTCCGGTGACGAAGGAGCTGCAGGAGGCGTTCTTCGCGGCGACCAAGGGTGAGGATCAGCGCTACATCGACTGGCTCACCTTCGTCGATGACTGAGGCCCCACGATGATGTCCGGATCGCCGTACCGGCTCCCGCGGACCGTCACCCCGTCGCAGTACGCGATCGAGCTGCGCCTGGATCCCGATGCGCCCACGTTCGACGGCACCGAGGACGTCGCGATCACGGTCCACGAGCCGGTCACCGAGATCGCGCTCAACGGCAAGGACCTCACGGTGCACGCCGGTGCCGTGATCGCCGACGACGGCACGAGCGTCGAGATCGCGAAGGCGGTGCCCGACCCGTCGGCCGGCAGGATCACGCTGGAGCTTCCGGGTGAGCTCGCGACGGGCGACTACACCCTGCGCCTGTCGTTCACCGGCAAGCTGAGCGACCTGATGGAAGGGATGTACCGCTCGCGGTTCACCGACGACGCGGGTGCTGAGCACCTGATCATCACGACGCACTTCGAGGCGACCGACGCACGGCGGAACTTCCCTTGTTGGGACGAGCCGGACCTCAAGGCGTCGTTCCAGATGACGCTCGTCGTTCCCGACGGCATGACCGCGCTGACGAACACACCCGAGCTCGATCGCGAGCCTGCCGGCGACGGGTACACGCGCGTCCGGTTCGATCGGTCGATGGTGATGTCCACCTATCTGGTCTGCGTCGTGGTCGGCGGGCTGGGCCTGACCGAACCGTCCTTCGCCGGGCCCACGCCGATCCGCGTCGCATGCCGGCCGGACCGACTCCACCTCGCCACGTACGCCAACGAGGTCGCGGCGTACGTCCTCGAGTGGTTCAGCGACTACTACGCGATCCCGTATCCCGAGCGCAAGCTCGATCAGGCCGCGATCCCGGATTTCGCGCAAGGGGCGATGGAGAACACGGGCCTGGTCACGTACCGAGAGACGCTGCTGCTGCTCGACCCGGCGCTCGCGTCCTACGTCGAGCAGCTCGACGTCGCCGAGACGATCGCCCACGAGCTCGCGCACATGTGGTTCGGCGACCTGGTGACGATGCGCTGGTGGAACGGCATCTGGCTGAACGAGGCCTTCGCGACGTTCATGTCCTATCTGTGCGTGGACGCGATGGAGCCCTCGTGGGCGGTGTTCGACGCGTTCCAGACCAGCCGGATGACGGCGTTCGAGGTCGACGCACTTGCGAGCACGCGGCCGATCGAGTTCCCGGTCGAGTCGCCCGACGACGCGAGCGGCATGTTCGACACGCTCACGTACACCAAGGGTGGCGCCGTCTTACGGATGATCGAGCAGTGGCTCGGCGCGGACGTCTTCCGCGACGGGATCCGCCGCTACCTGGCGGCGCACGCCTACGGCAACACTGAAACGCACGACCTGTGGGACGCCCTGGAGGAGGCGAGCGGCAAGCCCGTGCGCCGGATCATGGACGCCTGGATCTTTCAGC
>Ga0207708_10003735_pt1 | contig 11238 bp, 12 predicted proteins | sample KBSK5101metaG_FD_184340 | JGI IMG/M metagenome (GOLD analysis project Ga0207708, IMG submission 184340) | Corn, switchgrass and miscanthus rhizosphere microbial communities from Kellogg Biological Station, Michigan, USA - KBS K5-10-1 metaG... | ecosystem: Host-associated > Plants > Roots >...
CGGCACGATCGAAGAAGGAGTCGCGGCCGGCTCGCGTCGGACCATAGAGCAGGCTGATGCGGGCGACCAGGCAACGGGGCACGCGAAGAACCTCCTGCTCGGCGGCGGCCTTCGTCCGGCCATATTCCAGGATGGGCGCGACCGGGTCGTCTTCTCGATACCAGCTTCGGGTCCCCTCGAAGACCAGGTCCATACCCGGCAGGCTGACGGAGATCGATGCACTCGGGTTAGCACCGAGATCTCTCGACTTCTTGGTCCCATCGCCGCTCGTGAAGTACAGCTCGCCTCCGTACCAGAGGGCGCCGACGCCGGCTGCGTGTGGCCGACCATTCGCGCCGGCCGTTCCGAGGAACCAGGTGATGTGCGCCTTCGGGTCGATAGCGTCGAGCACCGCCTGCGGGCGGGTCCACGGCAGAACGGCGTCACCGTAGCTGTCCAGGTTCCTGGTCTCCACCGGTTCGCGATCAGCCATCACCCACGCTCCTGGAGCGACCAGCCGTTGCCGTCGGGGTCATCGAAGAAGGCGAAGGAGTTCCACTGCCCGCCCTTCCCGTCGATCCATTCCCCGTTCTCGAAATGACGGATCGGACCGATGTCGAGACCGCGAGCCGTCAGCTCCGCATGCGCCGCTTCGATGTCCTCCACGACGAGCTGCAGGCCCTGGACCGGGCCTGGTGCCGTCCGGATCGCGCCTTTGCCGACCATGATCGAGCAACCCGATCCCGGTGGCGTCAGCTGGACGATGCGGAAGTCTTCGTTCGGCTGGTGGTCGACGTCGATCGCGAAGCCGACCTTCTCGCTGTAGAAGGCCTTCGCCCGGTCGACATCGGCGACCGGGATCGGCACGAGCTCGAGCTTGTAGTCCATCGTCAGGCGACCGGCTGGCGGAGCTTCGCGAGGAGTTCCTCGAGGCGCTCGAAGCCCTCGTTCATCCCCGCTTCCATGCCTGACTCGATCATCCCGTCCCGGTCCGCCACCGACTGGTAGACGGAGTGGTTCCGGAGGATCGTCTTCCCGTCGCGCTCCTCGAAGACGAGCGACTCGAGGGACACGTGGCCGGGCCAACCCTCGAATTCGAAGGTCTGGATCATCCCGTCGGGCGATTGCTCGCCGTGGAACACGCCGTGGAAGCCGTAGGCATTGCCCTGGTCGTCGCTGTGCGTGTACCGCCACGTCCCGCCGTCGCGGACGTCCCAGGAATCGAGGGTCATCGTGTACTTCCGTGGGCCCAGCCACTGGACGATGAGCTCAGGATCCGAATACGCCTTGTAGACGAGGTCGCGTGGCGCGTCGAACTCGCGGGTGATGTCGATGAAGGGCACGCCGGCCGGGGCATCGATCTGCGTCTTGGTCATCGGGGTTTCCTCTCTTTGCTTCGGTCGACCTGGAGCGCCGCAAGCAGGGCGTCCAGACGCTCATGGCTCTCTTCCCAGTACTCGCGGTAACTGACGAGCCACTCCGTCGCCTTCCTGAGGGGATCCGCCTCGAGATGGCTGAGACGCGTGGTCGCCTTCCGGCTGCGCGAGATCAAGCCCGCCGACTCGAGCACGCGAAGGTGCTTGGAGATGGCGGGCTGGGAGACCTGGAACGGTGCCGTCAGCTCGAGGACCGAGGCATCCCCTTCCGCCAAACGCGCAAGGATGGCGCGGCGGGTGGGGTCGGCAAGGGCGCCGAAGACGGCGTCGAGTTGGTTGTCAGGCATCGCTCCATAACCATATGGTTATGCATGACGCTTGTCAACCCCCCGCGCCCACGATGCGCGGGTGCGCTCAGGCGGAGCGGCGGATCCTCACCATCGGGATGACCCGGCCGGTCTGGGCCGGATAGTCGGCGAACCACGGGAGCGCCCGAACATGGTCGTCCCACAGTCGGTCCCGCTCGGCGCCGTTTTCGACGATCGTCGTGGTCGCTCCGGACCGCTGGTTGTCGACTTCGAGATCGACCTTCGGCTCGGCCTTCAGGTTGTGGATCCAGGCCGGGTCCTTCTTCGACCCGCCAGCGGTGCCGGCCACGACGTAGTCGTCCCCGTCGCGGTGATAGGTCAGGATCGAGCGACGATCGGCGCCGCTGCGGGCGCCCTTGCTTGTCAGGATCAGGAGCGGATGCCCGGCGAGCGGGCCGCTGTCGACCTTCCCGCCATTCGCGCGCATCTCGGCGATCAGCTGGTCTTCCCAGGCGGCAGCATCGGTCATCTCAGGGTTCCTCCCATGGCAGGTGGTTGCTGACGCAACGATGCCATGGAATGCCGGAACATGCTCGCGACGCGACTGTGCCCGCGTAGAGTGGCCTGATGGACCGGGAGGCCTGGCTGCGCGAGCGGCGCGAGGCGGTCATGGCGGACTACGACGCTGACGCGGCGACCTACGACGACTCGCCCTACCCGACGACCTCCCACACGACGTTCATCGACCGACTCCTGGCAAGCTGCCCGCCCGACGGGATCGTGCTGGATGCGCCTTGCGGCACCGGGCAGTACTTCGCACGGGTGCGGGATGCAGGTCGTCGCGTCGTCGGGATCGATCAATCGGCCGGCATGCTCGACCAGGCGCGCCGGCGAGGCCTCGCCGAGCGTGTAGAGCGGCTCGGGCTGCAGGAGATGGCGTTCGAGGCCGAGTTCGATGGAGCGATGACCGTCGACGCGATCGAGAACGTGCCGCCCGAGGAGTGGCCGCTCGTCGTACGGAACCTGCGACGCGCCGTGAAGCCGGGCGGGTACCTGTACATGACGGTCGAAGAGGTCGAAGAGAACGACATCGACGAAGCCTGGGACCGAAACCGCGAGCTCGGGCTCCCGGCCGTGCGTGGCGAGATCGTGGAGGGCGACACCGCCGGCTATCACTTCTACCCCGGTCGCGATCAGGTCCGCGAGTGGCTCGCCGCCGAAGGGCTGGAGATCGTCGACGAGGCGTTCGACCAGGAGGACGGCTGGGGGTACTGGCACCTGTTCCTGTCGACCCCCACCGGCTAGTCTCTAGGTATCTCCGGGGGGCGCTGAGGGAGGGCTATATCGGTGCGATCGATCGCACGCACGTTGCACACCGTCGTCGCGGTGCTATTCGTCGTCGGGCTCATCGCCCAGGTCTGGCTCGCCGGACGCGGTGTCTTCGAGTCTCCGACGATGTTCGACACGCACCGGAGCCTCGGCTACACCCTGAGCCTGTTCACGATCGCGCTGCTGGTCCTCGGTCTCCTCGGTGGGATGGGACGACGCCCGGCGATCCTTGCCGTGGTCATCTTCGTGCTGTTCATCCTGCAGTTGATCTTCGTCGTGATGCGCGATTCACAGCCGGCGGTGGCGGCGCTCCACCCGGTCAACGGGTTCCTGATCCTGTTCCTCGCGATCGTGCTCGCCCGCGACTCCTGGATGATGCGGACGGCTCCGGCGACCGCCTGAGGTTCGCCGCAGTCAGCTCGCCTCGTCGCGGAGCTGGCTGACCGACTTCTCGATGCGGCGCTGCCGGGTCTCGGCCGACTTCGCGTCCTCGATCGAAAGCGTGTAGCGGCGCTTGTTGCTGTACGACAGCGCCTCGAACGCCCGCTTCGCCTGGGGCGCCGCATCGAGCGCAGCCGCGAAATCGGCCGGCACCTCGACCTCGCGTGGCGCCGTATCGAGCTGCAGGTCGACCTCGATCGTGTCGCCGGGCGTGACACCCGCCGGCCCGCGATGCTCCTGTGCCACACCGATCAGGAACTCGTCGCCGTAGACCGCGACCGTGTTGCGGTACGAGTAGCCGTTGATCGTCACGATGACGGGCGGCCGCTTGCCCTTTCCGAGCGCCTCGACCACTTCACGCGGGACGCGGAAGCCAGCGGCGTTCTTGCCGGCCGGGTCGAGCGTCGTGGTGAAGCGCATGCCCCGAGTATGGCAGCGGCGCCGGTCCGCCGATCAGGCGTGGAACGCTTCGAGCGCTTCTCGCTCGCGTTCGATCTCACGCTGCACCTTGGACGGGACGTCGATGAAGGGATCGAGCACGATGCGACCGTCGCGCAGCGACCACGCGCCGGCGACCGACCCATCGACCAGGTAGGTCCCGACCGAGAACGGGTTCTTGGTCGAGAAGACCCGCGGCCGAAACGGCTCGGGCAGCAACCCCGTTCGTCGGGCGTGGACGAGCAGGTTGGCGTCCCAGTGCGGCAGGAACCGCACCGGCACGGGCATGTCTTCGTCGGGTAGCGGCTGTCCGGGCAGGTCGACGAGCTCGCGCCCCGCCTCGTCTCGATAACGGACGAGCTCGAGGTCGGTCGCCGACGCTTTCACGGCCGTGACCGAAAGACCGGCCCATGCCGCGATGTGAGCCCACGCGCCGGGTCCGAACGCGCGGAGATAGGCACGGACGAGGTGGGTGCGTCCGGCCTCCTCGGTCGTATCCGGTGGGCCCACCCAGTCCTCGGCGAGGCCTAACCGGTCCGCACGACGGCGCTCCCACGTTCCCGCCGGCGGGACCCGGACGAGATCGACCCAGAGCCCATGGGTCCCGACGAAACCCGTGGCGATGTCGCCGAGCTCCTTCACGTCGCGAGGCCCGTCGGCAAGCCCCACCCGCAGCCGATCAGCGGCCGCCGCGAGGTCGTCCTCCCCTGCCCCGGTCATCCGACCGACCGTTCGCCGCCATTGCTCCCGTCGCGCGGCGCGGACGCCGAGCGCGTACGCCCAGTACTCACGTCGCGACACGACGTGGATCGTCACCCGCAGCAGTGTCGCCTGGACGACCACACGTTCTTCCAGCGCCTGGGTCAGGTCGTCGCGTTCGAACCCGGCGAGACGGGACCAGAGGCCGACGTAGCCGGACGGCGCGTACTGGGTCTGCAACCCACCGACCTGCTCGACTGCGTCCGGGACCGACAGCGACGATCGTTCGAGCAACAGTTGGCGTGCCAGCAGCGCACGGTTCAGGGCGCGGGTGGAGAGCGTCTCGCCGGTCACGTCCGGATGATGCCGGAGCCGACTGCCGGGCTTTGGGCCGGTCGTATGCTGCCTTCATGGCCACCGACGCTCCGGCGAGGGGACGGGAACGGCCGGGCAACGTGCCGTGGGTGGTTCCGGTCGCCGTGGCACTGCCGCTCCTCGGACTGGCACTCCTTCTCGCCCGCCCAGAGCTGGACATGGAGTGGGAACACCACCCGAGCCATTTCTGGATCGTCCTGCTGACCGCGGCCGTGAGCGTCGCGCTGGCCTACGTCACGAACGTCGCGGCCGGACGATATCGCGATGCCCGGCTCGTGCTGATCTCGTTCGCGTTCCTCTCGGCGGCCGGGTTCCTCGGCCTCCACGCGCTCGCGACCCCCGGTGTCCTCCTCGATAGCCCGAACGCCGGGTTTTCGATCGCGACGCCGATCGGCCTCGTGCTCGCAGCGTTCTTCGCCGCGGCATCGACGAGCTCGATCGCCGGACCGGGCGGGCCGATCGTCCTGCGGGCGCGGCCTGCCATCCTCGCCGCACTCATCAGCCTGATGGTCCTGTGGGGCGTGGTCTCGCTGCTCCGTCTCCCCCCGCTCGACGGTCCCCCACCGCCGGCCGAGGGCGTCGGTTTGCTCACGATCCTGGGCATCGTCGCCGTCGTGCTATATGCCTTCGCTGCGTGGCGCACATACCGCCTCTATCGCCAGCGTGGTGGGACGATCCTGCTCACGATCTCGGTCGCTCTCGTCCTCCTCGCCGAAGCGATGATCGCCGTCGTCGTCAGCCGCAACTGGCAGCTCACCTGGTGGGAATGGCACGTGCTGATGCTTGCCGCCTTCTTGCTCATCGCCCTTGGAGCACGCGAGGAATACCGCCGGAGCGGGTCCCTGACCGGGGCCTTCGGCGGGCTCTACCTGGAGCAGACGCTCGCTCGTATCGATCGCTGGCATGCCGGCGCGATCGCGGCCGTCGCGACGGCGCAGGCCGAGGGCCGTCCGGTCGACGGCGTGCTCGACCAACTGCGCAGCGAGGGCGCCACGAACGAGGAAGTCGCGCTCCTCGCGGGTACGGCCGAGGAGCTGCGTCGTCTCGACGCGTCGTTCCAGCCGTACCTGCCCTCGGTCGTCACGGAACGGATCAGACGTGCGGACGAGCCGGGCGCCGCGTTGCCAGGCGAGGAACGCGTGGTCAGCGTGCTCTTCGCCGATCTCGCGGCATTCACGACGTTCTCGGAGACCCGTCCGCCGACGGAGGTGCTCGAGATGCTGAACTCGTTCTGGGCCGCCGTCGTCCCGGCGATCGACGACGCCGGTGGCGTCATCGAGCATTTCGCCGGCGACGGGATCATGGCGATCTTCAACACCGAGGGCGACCAGCCCGACCACGCCCGCCGGGCGGCACGGGCCGCGCGCGCGATCGTCGCTGCCGCGCGGCCCATCGCGGCGAGCCGACCGGGCTGGCCGACGTTCCGGGTCGGGATCAACACGGGTCCGGCGGTGCTGGGCGACCTGGGCGCTGCGGAGCGACGCAGCTTCGCCGTGATCGGTGACGCGACGAATACCGCGGCCCGGCTGATGACCGCGGCAGAGCCCGGTCAGATCGTCGTCGGCCGTTCCACGTGGGAGGCGCTCGGCGACGACGCGCGGGGCATCGCGCTCGGCGCGATCACCGTCAAGGGCAAGCGTGATCCTGTCGAGGTGTGGCGACTCGAGGGATGACGGTCTCGTAGGATTCGGCGGCATCGACGTCGAGGGCTATCGCAGATGGTGTCACCGGCCGATCCCAAGACCGAGTTCTTCCCGGGCGCCAACCCGCATCCCGTTTTACGCGTCGCGAACGACGGCGAGCTCATCTACGCGAATGACGCGAGTCAGACGGTCATCGATGCGCTCGGGCTCGTGGTCGGTCAGACGGTCCCGGAAGCGTGGCTCGACACACTCATGACGTCCGACGAGGCGATCGACGTCCGGGTGGGCGCTCGGACCTACGAACTGCTGGCCGTGCGCCTGCCCGAGCTCGGCTTCACGAACGTGTACGGGACCGATGTCACCGCACAACGGGCGATCACGAAGTTCCCCGACCAGAATCCCAATCCGGTCTTCAGGCTCTCCATGGACGGCGTGCTCGTCTACGTCAACCCTGCAGCCGAGGAGCTGATCGCCGGCCTGGGCGGGACGCTGGGATCGCCGTTCCCTCAGCGGTGGGCTGACGAGCTTCGTGTTGCCGCACGCGAAGGGCAGCGGCGGTCGGTCCACGTGCACAGTGCCGGGCGCCACTTCGAGCTCCTGGCGGTCGACGTTCCCGAATTCCAGTTCACCAACGTCTACGGCACCGATGTAACGGCCCAGCGTCAGCTCGAGGCGGCCAACCAGCAGAACCTCGAGCTGTTGCTCAACATCCTCCCGGAGCCCATCGCCGACCGGATCCGCGCGGGTGAGGGGCTCATCGCCGACCGCCACGAGGACGTCTCGCTGCTCTTCGCAGACATCGTCGGGTTCACGGCGATGTCGAGCACCATGGATCCGCAGGAGCTCGTTAGGCTCCTCGACCAGGTGTTCGGCGTTTTCGACGCCTTGGTCGACGCGAGCGACCTGGAAAAGGTCAAGACGATCGGGGACGCCTACATGATCGTCGGCGGTATGCCGATCTGGCACCCGGACCACCTCGAGCGCATGGCGGATCTCGCGATCGATATCGCCGAGGCCGTGAACCACGACGACGCGGCCGCCCGCCTGGGCGTGAAGTTCAGGATCGGGATCCACACGGGTTCGGTGGTGGCGGGCGTCGTCGGCAAGCGCCGAAGCATCTATGACGTCTGGGGCGATACGGTGAACCTCGCGAGCCGGATGGAATCGACGGGCGTCGCTGGTCGGATCCAGGTCACCGGCGCCGTCGAGGAGCGGCTTCGTGACCGCTACCGGCTGGAATCCCGCGGGATCGTCGACATCAAGGGCAAGGGGCCGATGGAGACGTTCTTCCTGCTCGACCGAGCCTGAACCTCAGAAGGTCGTCTCGGTGGCGTGCGTCGCGCCATCCTCGATCGACGCGTAGGCCTTCACGACGATGTCCAGCACGTGCCGGGCATGCTCCGCCGTGAGCACCGGCTCGGCCTCCCCGAGCAGCACATCGACGAAATGCCGCGCCCCCGACTCTACGACCGAGAGCTCATCCACGGGGATCTCGAGACCGTGCTGCCAGCCTTCCTGGGCCTCCACCGTGCCGTCGTCGACGTACAGGCTTACGGGTGAGTCCATCTCCCAGGAATGCCCGCCGAAGCTGATCGAGGCGCCTTCCAGGTGGACCTCGAGCCATGGCATCAGCGACGCCGCCGTCGCGAAGCTCGCGAGCAGTTGACCGAGGGCGCCGCTCGCGAACTCCATGTTGATGAGCACGTGATCGGGTGTCGTCACCGACACCGGCTGACCGCTGAGTGGCCCACCACGGGCCACGCGTTCGGGTTTGCTGATCGTGCCCATCGCCTGGACACGGGCGACCGGGCCGAGCAGCAACGTCATCTGGTGGAGCCGGTACACGCCGTGGTCGATGACCGGACCGACGCCGGGCCCGTAGAACGGACGCGGATCGCCGGTGTATTCGCGCCAGGCGGCCGGACCCGGGTCGGCGTGATGTGCGAACACGAGGGTGGGCCGGCCGTACCGACCGGACTTGACCAGCTCGTCGAGCCACTGCATCCGGCGCGTCGCGGCCTCTCCAGGGGCCGACAGGAACGTCACGTCGGCTTGCTGCGCGATCTCGATCAAGCGATCCGCCTGTTCGACCGTAGAGGCGAGCGGCTTCTCGGTATAGAGCGAGACACCGGCGGCCAGGACCGCCTCGTTCACGGCACCGTGGTGCGGCGCAGGTGCGAGATCGATGACGCCATCGAGTCCGCCCGCCTCGAGCATCCCCTCGAGGCTGTCGAACGCACGTGCGTCGGGCGCCCACGGTGCGATGTGCTGGGCCAGCCCCTGCGCCGCACCGAGGCGCGTATCCATGACTGAGGTGATGCGGACGCGGGCGGCATCCGCCTCGAGCACGGGCAGGTAGTGCCGATACGCCACATCACCGCAGCCGATGATGCCGAGCCGCAGCGGTGCGTCGCTCTCCGTGGCACGGGCTTTGGCGGGGCGCATGTCAGGGTCCATAGCCGCATGTTGCCGCAGGTGCCGGTCCATCGTGCGTTCGGCGCGCACCTGCACCTCGCGAGCGCGCGCCGAGGAACGTCCTACGCCACGTACACGTCCCGGGGCGTCTCCGCGTCCGGGACACCGATCTCGATCGGGTTCTTCTCCGGGTCCTGGCTCCACTCGAACCAGCCACCGTCGTACACCGCGATGCGCGGCCAGTCCTGGAGGAAGGCGTAGAACCACGTCTCGCTCGCACGCCAGCCGGTCCCGCAGTAGTAGGCGATCCACTTCTCGGGAACGATGCCGGCCTCGGCCCATTTGGCCGTGATCTCCGGGTAGGCGCGCATCGTGTTGTCGACGTTGCGGTAGTGCTGCATGTGGTAGGCGTCGCTACCGCAATTGCCCCACACGTCGCCGCTGATCCGTCCCGCTGGGCCGATGTAGTTGTAGCCGCTGACGGCACCGATGTGCTCGCGCCACGTCCGGACGCTGACGAGTGCGGCTCCGCCCGTGTCGGCGATGATCTCCTTGGCCTCCTCGATGTCGACGATGACCTCGGGACGAACGGGGATGACCGCACCGAAGTCGGCGACCGGCGACGGTTCGCGGAGGATGGTCTCGACCGGATTGCCGGCACGGACCCACCAGTCGTAGCCACCGTCGAGCAGCCGGACATCGTCGACGCCGGCGTACGTGAGGATCATCAATGCGCGGGTAGCCGCGATCTGACCCGCGCGTCGGCCCGGCCACTTCTCGTCCGCATCACCTTCGGTATCGCGCCCGTAGACGACGACCGTCGTGTCCTTGGTGATCCCGAGCGAGCGGATCGCCCGGTCGAGCTCCTCGGGTGAGCGACGATTCCAGTCGGCGGGATCCTCGAGGGAGTTCGTGTCGAGATAGAGAGCACCCGGGATGTGCGCCTCGGCATACTCCTCCGGAACCCCGAAGTTGACGTGGAACAGGCGGAAGTCGCCGGTCGGGGCCGCTTCCGGCGTCTCGCCATCGAGAACGGCCTTCAGCCAGTCGATGTGGACGAGCTTCTCGTACTTCGGGAGTCGGTCGACCCGGAGCGACGTATCGGCCGCCCAGGCAGCAAAGCCCGGCTCGTAGACGCGAGCTCCCTCGACGCCGAAGCTGACCAGCCGCGCGGCCAGCCGGGACGCCTCGGCAGCGCTCGTGCCGTAGACGGCGATCTCGCGGTCGGCGGTGATGCCCTTGCCCGCGAACAGCCGAGCGATCTCGGGCTCGTCGACGCTGTCGAGCCACGCGACCGGGAACGCAACGGCGCCCGGGATGTGGCCGCCGCGGGTCTCCGCGCCGAGGCGCCAGCCGTTGTATGCGGCGAGCGGGCGGACATCGACGATCGTGAGGGACGGATCGTCGAGCCGATCCCTGAGCTCCGCGGTATCGATGGTCCTGGTGGTCGTGGTCACGGGCGTTTCCTCGCTGAGTGGATGGTCGGGCCGTAGAAACGAAAAGACCCCTGCCACCTCGGCAGGGGTTCGGGGGTCTTGGCCGGCGTGCGGCCTAGCTGGGAAGACGCACGCCTAGAGACACCACCTGCCCTGCTCGGCAGCGGCATGACACATGCAGTGGTGGTGCGCCTGGTGACGGGTCATCTCGGCGCATTCTCCCCTACCGCCGGCGCGATGACAAGCGAGGGCCCTCGGCGATGTCCTCAGGACGTCACCGGGGCGACGGCGTCGCGCGAGATGCCCCGGCGGAGACGTGACGGCGATAGCGGTACGCACGCCACCACCTCGACGGCCGCGACGACGACGAGGATCCACTCACTCGCCGCGAAGTTTCCCGTGATATCGCGCGCGGCTCCAAGGACCACCGGGCCGAACGAGGAGAGGACATACCCGCCGAGCAGCATCATCGCCGCGACCGACCCGACCCGCGCCGGATCGTCCGCGACGTCGAGCGGCAGGGTCAACACCAGCGGGAAGATGGCTCCGAGCGACAGGCCGAGGATGGTGACCCAGAAGAACGCGAGATCCGGGGCCGAGGCCACACCGGCCAGGCCGACCACGGAGGTCGCCGCCGAAGCGATGAGTTGTCGCCTGCGCGAGCCGCCGATACGGTCGGCAACCAGTGGCACGCCGATCGTGGTCAGCAGCCCGATGCCGTTGAACAGGGCGATCAATGCGCCCGCCTGAGCCGGGTCCCAGCCGCGCTCGACGAAGACGTTCGGCAGCCACGACACGA
>Ga0207708_10003737_pt1 | contig 11229 bp, 9 predicted proteins | sample KBSK5101metaG_FD_184340 | JGI IMG/M metagenome (GOLD analysis project Ga0207708, IMG submission 184340) | Corn, switchgrass and miscanthus rhizosphere microbial communities from Kellogg Biological Station, Michigan, USA - KBS K5-10-1 metaG... | ecosystem: Host-associated > Plants > Roots >...
GAATCCGCCCTGCCGACCGCCTGACGAGCGTTGCCGCGGCGCGGGTAGCGCCATCAGCTGCGCCGAGCGGTGAGATGGGTGGATAGCGAGTGATTGATCCGGCGGTGTTGGCAGCTAAGTTCGCTGAATAGCCGAGTCGCCCGGAGCTGCATTCCCACCGCCGAGAGGGTCACCGCGAGCACCGGCACCGGCAACATCCAGATCATCAGGCAGCCCACCCCGACGACAGCCCAGAGAGAGCGGTTCGAGTCCCCATCGCCGCAGCAAGCTCCTCCGTGGTCACCACTACTCCTCTGGCCATGGGAACCGGAACGTCTGGAACGTAGCCCCGGTCCGGCATGGCGGCGTCACCCGTGACAGGTGAGGGTCGGCCCGACCTCCCACTCGACCCAGCCTCGATCCACCGTTCCTGCGCCCCGCCGCGGTTGGTGAATGTCCACAAAATCAGTGCCGTAAGACGCGGTTGATCAACCCGGCGCCGATTATGGGCTCCCTCTTTCGACTCGGCCCCGGTCGCGATGAACATGCCGAAGAACGCAGACAGGACTCGAAGTGCGAAACGCGCGCAAGTCGGCCGCACGCAAGGGTCAACCGAACCGCTATCCACTGTCCACATCGGACGCAATACGGAAGCCGATGTTGCCGGCGCTGCTATCCGGGGAGTTCGCGCTTCGCGCGGCACAGCGATAACGCCAGCAGTAGGACTCGTGGCAGAGGTAGGAGCCTCCGCGCATGTTCCGCTCGCCGGGCCGGGATGGTCCGAATCGGTCGGCGCACCATTCCCACACGTTCCCGGTCGTATTGTGCAGCCCGTATTCGTTGGCTGGGAAGGCGTCGACGGGCGCGGTGCCGATGAATCCGTCCTCGCCGGTGTCATGGTTTGGGAAACTGCCTTGGAACACGTTCATCCGGTGCTCGCCACCCGGGGTCAGCTCGTCGCCCCAGGGGTAGCGGGCCCCGTCGAGTCCGCCGCGTGCCGCGTACTCCCATTCGGCCTCGGTGGGCAGTCGCCCGCCTGCCCACCGGCAATACTCGCGCGCGTCCAGCCACGAGACGTGGACGACCGGATGGTCCTCCCGGCCGACGACTTCCGAGGCGCCGCCCTCGGGCCGATGCCAACAGGCGCCCGGCACCTGTCGCCACCATGGGGCGGCGGCGACCGCCCGCGTCGGGGGGAAGTCGTCGGGCAACAGACCGCCGAACACGAACGACCAACCCGTCCGCTCCGCCGTGGTGAAGTAGCCGGTCGCCCTCACGAACGCTGCGAAGTCGTCGTTACTGACCGCGAACGCGGCGATCCGGAAGGCCTCGACACGGACGGTCCGGGGCGGCCCTTCGTCGTCGGCCGGATAGCGCTGCTCGCTTGAACCCATCCTGAACACACCCCCGGGCAACGCCAGCAGGGGGTCAGCAAGCGACGGCGACGTGGCGGCGACGGTCCGGCGTTGCTCCCGCGCCACCGCGTCGTTGGCGCTGCGGAAGGTCGCTCCGCAGCACGCGACTGCCCGACCGCCCGTTACGCTGTCCCGCACGTCATCCGACAACGACATGTCCCGATCGTTTCGCCGCCGCTGGACGTTGGCATCACCCGGCGGGGGTAGGACGACCCACCGCGTTGGCGGGGAGACCCAGCGTCTCCGGAGTCGTGCTCCGCGTCGCCGTTGACAGCCCCGCCGCAGCGGCGTGCGGGCCGCATGCGGCGCGGGAAGTCCGCGACGTCGCGGACGCGGAGCGGAACCCGAGCTGCGCCGATCCGGTTCTCGAGCTCTCCCCCGGCACGTTGTCACCGCAGCGTGCTGCGAAGCCCAGCCAACACTTGCCGCGCGAATCTCCCTTTACCCAGTCCATGTGCTCGTGGAGAGCCTCGCCCGTCACGTCGATGGTCGCGTCCCCGCACTGCCCTCACCCCCGCGGTCGGTCACACTTTGAGGGATGAGCGCCAGTGTCACCCGCCGAGGGAGGTCGCGGATGTATATCGTTCCGCGCGAGGATCCGCGTGTGGTCGCGCTGTCGGCCGCGTTGGCGCCTTACGCCTGGTCCCAGGCCACTCCGGAGATGCTGGCCCGGCGTGTGGTCGGGGTACTGGACCGGTATTGGCTCCTGGGTGAACTACCAGGTCCACGGCCAACATCGCAGATTGAGGACGTCCAGCCTGCGGACCCGGGTGACGAGCGGGTCGCAGTGTTGGTGGCGGCGCTGAGTGCGCTGCGCTGGCGGTTGCTGACCCGCACGGCGCTGTGCCGCCAGCTCGTCAGCGCACTGGAGTCGTGGGCGGTACGCCGCCGGCTCGCCGACATCGAACTCGGCTGGCTGCTCGACGACGCCTGAGACCGCAGTTGCACCCAGCACCTCCTGGGTCTGGCCCGTTACTGCCGGGACATCGCCATTCGCATCTCCGCCTCGCTGTCGATGATGAGTTCGCCGCTCACGTCGACTGTCACACTGCGCAACAGTCCGGTGAATCGGAACGGTGACTGGTAGTCGGCCACGATCGGCGCGCCAGGGTTGGATCCGCACGTCAGGCCGCCCGGGTTGAACGCGATCGGGACGGTCACCGGGAGCTCGGCCTGCGCGACGAGCTGGTCGTCGACGTAGAGCTGGGCCCGGCCCGGCGCTCCCCGGCCGTGGGGGAAGTCCGGCTCGTCGGTGGGCTCGAACTCGAACCGCAGCCGGTGGCTGCCTTCGGGCAACGGATCCTGCGCCGACACGTGGTAGATCGCGCGGCTGAGGTAGTTGTGCGCGTAATGCAGCCGCTGCTGCTGCACGTAGAACGTGAACCCACCCGTGTTGGCGCCCTGACACAGCAGCACGCCCTCGGCGCCACCCGCCGGGATGTCGACATCGGCGGTAATGCTGTGCGGGCGGTTGAGCACACGCGGCGCCACGGAGGCGGGCAGCATCTCGGTGCCCGGCCAGAACGTGTAGCTGGTCCGCGCCTGGGTGAGCTGCGGGCGTTCGGTCATCAGCCGGGTCACGACGCTACCGTCGATCGGGAGCACATTGTAACGGCCCGCCTCGACGTACCACTGGGCGATCAGCTCCACGACCTTGCCGCGGTTCTCCGCGGCGACGTCGTAGTTCTCCGCGAAGTCCTCGGCCGCGTGGTAGAGCTCCCAGCGTTCGGCGTCGAGCATCGCCAGGGTGTCGGCGGTGATCGGGGTACCGAACGGGACGTCGGCCTCGGCGAACGAGGGCCCCGGCCACGGGCAAACCGCCCGCCACCCGTTGTGGTCGATCGCCCGGTGGCCGAACATCTCGAAGTACTGGGTGTAGTGCCGTGTCGGGGCGTCGGCGTCGTCGAAGGTGTGCGCGAAGCTCACCCCGTGCAGCGGCGCCTGCGTGACGCCGCGGATGGTGGCGGGCGGTTCGATCCCGAGCACGTCCAGCACCGTGGGGACCATGTCGATGATGTGCGCGTACTGCTGGCGGACCTCGCCGCGTGCGGCGATGCCCGCGGGCCAGTGCACCAGGAACGGGTCGCTCGCACCACCCCGGTAGGTTTCCCGCTTCCACCGCCGGAACGGGGTGTTACCGGCCCAGGTCCAGCCCCACGGGTAGTGGTTGAAGGTGGTCGGCCCGCCGATCTCATCGAGCTTGGCCAGGCTCTCCTGCAGCGACTCGGCGGCGTTGTTGAAGAACTGAGTCTCGTTGGTCGTGCCGGTCACCCCACCCTCGGCGCTCGCACCGTTGTCGGAGATGACCATGATCAGCGTGTTGTCCAGCTCACCGGTCTCGCGCAGGAAGTCCAGCAGCCTCCCGATCTGGGCGTCGGTATGGGACAGGAACCCGGCGTACACCTCCATCAATCGGGCGGCGAGCTGGCGGGCATCGGGCGTGAGCGACTCCCACTCGGGCACGTCCGGATCGTGCCGGGACAGCTCGGCGTCCGCCGGAATGACCCCCATCTCCTTCTGGCGGGCGAACACCTCCCGGCGGTAGGCGTCCCAGCCCGCGTCGAAGCGCCCCGCGTACCGGTCGGCCCATTCCTTCGCGACATGATGCGGTGCGTGCGTTGCCCCGGTGCAGAAATGCAGGAAGAACGGCTTGTCCGGGGCCGCCTGTTTCGCGTCGGCGATGAAGTTGATCGCGTGATCGGCCAGGTCCTCGGTCAGGTGATAGCCCTCCGCCGGGCTACGCGGCGGCTCCACCTGATGGTTGTCGTAGACAAGCTCGGGATACCACTGGCTGGTGTCACCGCCGAGGAACCCGTAGAAGCGGTCGAAGCCCCGCCCGAGCGGCCAGCGGTCGTAGGGCCCGGCAGCGGACTCCTGCTCGGAAGGCATCAAGTGCCACTTGCCGAGCATGTAGGTGTTGTAGCCGTGCTGCTGCAGCATCTCCGACAGAAACCCGTTCGCGAACGGGATGTTCCCGTCATAGCCCGGGTAGCCGGTTGCCAGTTCGGTGATCGCGGCCATCCCGTTGGAGTGGTGGTTGCGGCCGGTGATCACGCAGGACCGGGACGGGGAGCACAGCGCGGTGGTGTGCATGCGGTTGTAACGCAAGCCATTGGCCGCGAGCGAATCCAGATGCGGAGTCGCGATCGGGCTCCCGTAGCAGCCCAGCTGCCCGAACCCGGTGTCGTCCAGGACGATGAACAACACGTTGGGCGATCCGGGGACCGCCCGCACCGGCTGCGGCCACGCAGGGGTCGATTCGTCAGTGGTCCGGCCAACCCGGCCCGGGAAGCTCGTGCCCGGCCGATACTCGCTGAACGCCATGGCTCGGACCCCTCCAGCTCATGAAGCCGTGATCGGTTCACTCCTGCACCGAGGGAACACTGACTTCGGGATCCGGGGTCTCACCCTTATGAGGTGGTTGTCCGCCGACCGAGGACTCGCAAAAGGAGCGGCACCCGGCTCGGGCCCACGAATCCGGGCTCGTTCTCGACGTTCGCGGCGAGGACGTCAGGGTGGCGGGCGTCGGTGTTGCGCCAGCGCAGACACGCCTGCCGGCACGCCAGCGCGGGGTCTTGAGTTGTCGGAGGCGCCCACTCCACTTCCGTTCGCCGTCGCGACAGTCGTCAGCGCGCAGTGGAAGTCCCGGACAGCGCCCGTCCAGACATCGACGAACGCGTCGGATCAAACGAACTTCGTGATCCCTCCATGGACGAGATTGCCAGTCCGTCGGCCGCTGGCTGCTTGAGCAGACCGAGCGCGCTGAGGGCACGGGGCGGGAGCCGCAGTCCGGCGATCCCGTCGATCACATCGCCGGTGATCTGATCATAGTTGACCTTGTCATCGATCGGGCCGACCGTCTGGTCGATGACGAGGCCCTGAACCTGCGGATCGTGCGCGAGCGGGGCAAGGGTCGCGACGAACTGGCCCTCGTCAACGAGTCGGGCGGGTGTCCATGCCGCGACGATGGACACCGGCAGGAGAACGGCAGCGAGCACGATGCACACGGCGCACAGCAGCGCTCGCCACCATCCGCTCCGCCGACGGGCACGCGGCCGCCGTGCCCGCGCCTCCGACGTCAGATCCTGCGGCCAGCCGCGCGTTCTCCGCTTCGAGGTCGCGCCCCCGCCGCTCCGGCGGGGCGGACTTGCCGAGTTCGACGTGGGGTCACGACATCCACCTCTCGATATGCTGATGTCCACTTCGACCCGTCCTCGTGCCTGGGCTCGCCCGAGCCCCGTGAATTGCACAGCGCGATTCAAAGAGCACTCCCGATGCACGCTCGCTGCGCTTATGCGACGGCGAAGTAGCGCGTGGTGTCCTTAAAGACGCTGTTGAACAGCAAGCCGTACGCGGCTCCCCCCGCCTTACCGATAAGAGTGGGCGCCAAGGCGATCTTCCACGTGAATGTACAGCGATTCGGGCCGTCGGGTTCCACGATGTAGTCCTCGGCGACGTGGTGAAACAGTGGGAGGTTCGCCTCCGTGGCATAGAACGTATATCGCCGCCCCTCCTCCCAGACGAAGAAGAACTCCCGGACCTTCAGCACGCCGAGGATCTTGGCTTGGCGAGTCGTCTCGACTGAGAAGGGTCGCGGCGAAGTCCAATTGACCGTCAGGCCACGGCACCAGTGCAGCGGTCGATCGCCGACCAGCTCCGCCCACACCTCCGACGGGGGACGGCCGATCGACCAGCGATGTGAGTAGCGGATGGGCGCTGACTCGAAGAAGCGCTGATCGACGATCTGGAGCGCTGCCACGAAAGATCCCTTCGGGGGTGGAACGGGTTCCGACCCCGAAGACTAGACCTCCCTGATCGAGATCCGCGGTCCACAGCACGGGGTTTCGGACGTGCGTACCGACCAATGGGCTCCTGGCGGAGCATTCCCTGCAGAAACGCCTACCGCCCGCCCAACGCGGTATACGCGGCTGCCTGGAGGCGCTGAGCGTGGCGCTGCAGCGCGACGGCGCACCGGTCAGCATCACCCAGATCATGCCCCGCACGATCAACACCCGTTGTCCGACAACGCTCGCACCAAGATGGCGCCGATCAGTCCCGAAGAATTCGGACCTTGGAATCGGCCGTCCACCACGCGGTCAACCAGGCGTAGGTGTGGGCGCGCCGCTCGCGGCCGTTCTGACCGCGTGGCTACACCACCTCACCGCCACCGCCCACGACGGGCGGCTGATCGGGCACGGCATCAGCGCTAGCCCGGCCATGATCAACACCTTTGTGGCGACTCCTCGCCGTTCCCAGCCCACCTGATCCGTCACGCCCGCCGGCTCATCCTGCGCCTATCCGATTGGATGCAGCAGCCGCAGCGACACGGTGGCGATCATGCCCAACCACCGGCGACCGTCGATCACCCTCCTCAGCAGCGGGTGCCGAATTCTGGAACCCCAACGAGGTCGCAGAGATCATCTCCAGGTCCAGCGTGCGCCGACAAGCGTTTTGACCGGTCGGGCTTGCGATAGCCCGGGACGGGTGATGGCAACAGCCCCGGACTGCGTGATGCTGCGTCATGCTCCGCAGCCTCAGCCGTTCCCGGCCGACTCGAGCGAGCCTTGCAACCTGAGAGGAAGCAACACATGGGCCTACGACACCGGCGGGAGGAACGCCGTGAGGAACGACAGGTATTCGGCCGTGGCGGCACCGCCACCCAGTACCAGATGCGGCAGAAGATCCTCTCCATAGGAGACGACTACTGGATCGAGAACGCCGAGGGCCAGCGGGTCTACCGCGTCGACGGCAAAGCGCTCCGGCTTCGGCACACGCTCGACATGGAGGACGCCGACGGCGCCAAGCTGTGTCGAGTCCAGACCCGCGTCATGCACATCCGCGACACCATGGATATCGACGGGCCGGACGGCGAGCGCCTGGCCCGGGTACACAAGGCGCTGATCACGCCGCTGCGGGAGCGGTGGAAGGTCGATGTCGAGGCCGGGCCCGACCTGGAGATCCACGGCAACGTCGTCGATCACGAGTACCAGATCGAGGCGGACGACCGCAAGATCGCGGAAATCTCCAAGAAGTGGTTCCGAGTCCGCGACACCTATGGGGTCGAAATCAGCCCTGACCAGGATCCGGTCCTGATACTCGCGGTCACTATCGCCATCGACTCGATGGCCCACCCCGCCAGGTAACCGCCCACGCGGGCAACACGACCCTGCGGTGATCTACCTACCCGATAAGCAACCCCCAGGCCTCTGGGTGCCCGAAGTCCCGCAATGGTTACTGAACTACCTCTTCATCGCCGAACCCCGGACGCCCCGTGCGGAGCTGCTTCACCAAGAAGCGCAAGCGAGCAATTCTCTCTACTTTCCCACGCGTACACCCGTTGCTATGTGGTGCGTGTCAGCGTCAACTGGGGCTGAACAGTGATTGAGAAACCTGGCGGAATTCGGAATTAAGCCGAGACTGACATACCGATCCTTCAACACTGCAGCGGAGTCCTCGGAAACCGATCCCTTCTTAAGATCTTCGAAGACGTTGTAGTACACCGTCGCCTGAGTCTGCATGTCCTCCATAAGCGTCAAGATTGGCTGGTCGTACTCCCGCGAGTACAGTCGAACCATCTCATTGACGTTGACCGCACCGGCGTCCGTTTGTTGTTCGAGGCGCTCGATCAGCTTATCGCGAGTTTCCCTAAACTGGTGGCTCCCACTGATCGCCTGCGTCGCCCGGTGACATCTACGCCTCCTTGACTTGAGCCCACGTGCGGCAATGATATTCCTGGTACAGACGGCTCCGGATAGCCCGTTCGGCACAAATCCGACCCGCCACGCAGGCTCAAAGCGATCCCGATCGAACCAGTTGCGGCCATGTTCGAATCCTGCCGGGGCACCACGCACGTTCGAATCCTGCCGGGCGGCGGCCGTCCCCACTACGGCTACCGATCATGGGGTTGGCCTCCGCCACCGGCATGCCATCGGACGATGGGTGGACATCGACTGGGCGGCCCCGATGCGGCACCGATCGGCCACAGATGGACGCGCGGACCAATCCTGCGGGCTTGGACTGGGGCGGGTCCCGACAGCCCGCAGCGGACACCGCCGAGGCGACCTGACTCCACAGTCACCGACCTGCGTTCAACAGGCCCTGAACAAGGACGAACCGGGCCGAAAGTCTGGAGCAGCCGTTGACAACATTTCGAGCCCTCTGGACGCCGTGCTCCAGATTTGCTCTCAGATAAGATACCGACCCCGCGAATAGTCGATCTTGCGCTGCGGAAACTCGATGCGGGCCACCGTCACCGCAAGAGTGGAGCTGAGGGGATTCGAACCCCTGACCCTTTTGACTGCCAGTTCGGTCTGCCAAGCGCCGTGACCTGCGAAGACAGACTCCGCGCAGGTCGCGGCGGTGCAGCTACGTGCAGTTCACGTCAGTTCGAGCCCGTTGGGCGCAGTTGCGTGCTCCACTCTTGCTCCACCGCAGCCAGACAAAGAGTCGAGGTGCGACATTGTGCCTCGCTCCGGCCGCCGCTCCGGCTCCGGCACGCAGGGGTCGGACGTAGCCCCCTCCGAACGCGTTCGACGCGCCCTCGGTCTGCTCGAGCACGGGTCGTCACGGTAACGGCACCGTCGGTGCTGCCGAGCTATCCCACGGGCACGGCCAACGAGGACCGTGTCGAGCCCGGGAGACGATGACCATGCGACGTCAAACCCTGCTTATCCGCTACGAACCGCAGGCCACCCCGCCCGCGGGCGACCCACCGAGCTTCGACGTCACCTCCGGCCCCGGCACCGTGACGCTGCTGGAGGGCGACGACACCGGGGTGCCGACCGAGGCCTCCTACCAGACCCACGTCACGATGACCGGCGAAACCACCTTCCTCGAGGACGGCGAACTCGCCGTGGACGGCGGCAGCCTGCGACTGGAAACGGTCGGCTCCGGAACCATCGAGCCCTCCGCCGAAGAGGGCACGCTGCGCGGCTCGGTGATCTGGAAGGTTGAGGGCACCGGCCGGTTGAACGGCGCGACGGGGCTGCTCACGTCCAACTTCGAGTTCAAGCCCGACACCGGAGCCGCCGTCGAACAGCAGGTCGTTCGGCTGTTCCTGCCCTGATCCGCTGTCACCTCCACTGCACCTGCAGGTTCCCGAAAGCGGCTGCGCCGCGAGTACGCCGAGCTGCGACGAGCCAACGAAATCCGCACAAGCCAGTTCCGCAGGCAGCACTCGGAGATCGACAACTCCTTCGCGCTCGTGGCGATCGGTATGACTCCCGAAACGAGCAAGGTCAACAGCACGCTGCCGGAATTCTTCCGGGCCGCCTCCGCACAGCGCGGAGATGATGCGGCCATCGGCGATGTTGAACGCGGCGAACGCTCGTTCTGGTGTCCGACGCCCGCGGTGAAGATCATGTATCAGTCTCGGGCTACGGAACGGCGTACCAGATGCAGGAGCCGGTTGAGCTCCGCAGCCTCCGAGGCGGACAGACCGAGCGACTCCGGTGCGTTGATCTGATGGATCGCGGGCGTGATCCGGCGCAGCGCAAGGCGGCCTGCATCGGTCAGCCGTACCAGGCGACTACGGCCACGGCCGGGGTTCGCCGTCCGCTCGACAAGACCGCGTTCCTCCAGGGAAACCATCAGCTCCCCGATGGCCTGTGGGCTGACCAGGGTGCGCCGGGCGAGTTCGCCCTGCCCGAGATGGGGGTTTGCGGCGAGGCAGGCAAGCACCCCGAACTGTGTGGGCCCCAGGTTCGCATCGGAGAACACGGCCCAGAACCGTCGCGCGACCCCGTGGTAAGCCTGGACCAGGGTCCACGCGGGTAGCGCGGAGATCGCCGCGTCGGTCCACTCCTCCTCGTCAGCGGGCACGGCACGAAGCTAGCAGGTACCGTCACCGAAGTATCAAGTTCCTGATACTTGGGAGTGTCGTGCGATCACGGATCGGGAAGAGGCCGCGCCAGTTCCTTGTCTTCCTGCACGTCGCGGTATCGGTTGGGTGGATGGGCGCGGGCGCGGCCAATGTCGTCCTCGCGCTGACGGCCGCCTACACGCCCGCGGCCGACGTCCGGCGGGTCTGCTACGCGATGATCGAACAGATTGATGCGTTCGTCGTCATCCCGCTGGCCTTCGCCGCGCTCATCAGCGGGGTGCTGCTGTGCCTGGTCACTCCGTGGGGCCTCACCGGCTACTGGTGGGTGCTGGCCAAGCTGGTACTGACGGTGGCGGTGATCGTGTTCAGCACGTTCGGGCTGGGCGTCTGGGTCGAGGAGAGCATCATGGCCACCGCCGCGAGCACAGCCGACAGCGAGGTGGCCCGCCCCCTCGCCTACGGCGCGGTAGTCAACATCGTCGCCTTCCTCTTCATGACCTGGGTATCGGTGGTGAAGCCGTGGGGCAGAGCGCCATGGGCGCGGACCCGACCACGCGGCCCCGACAGGAGCCCATCGCCCACACAGCCGCCAGCCCGTTCAGCTCCTGGATGAGCCGAGCCCTTGCGTGACCAGCGGTGAGCATCATCGATGTGGCCGGTCGTCCGCCGGGCAAGACCGTCGAGGAAGCGGACCTTAGCCGCGACAATCTGCCGCTGAGCCGTAGCCCGGTCGGTGGCGGGCGTGCCTGTGGCAGGTACCGGCGGCCGGGGCCGCCGCTCCGGCCGCCGGTAGCGGACCGTTCTCAGGGGTGCAACACGACCTTGGTCCAACCGTTCTCCCGGCTGTCGAAGTTCCGGTAGGCCTCGGGAGCCCGGTCGAGCGGTAGCTCGTGGGAGACGATGAAGCTCGGCCGTGCCTTGCCGCCCGCGACCAGATCGCGCAAGGCGCGGTTGTACTTCTTCACCGGACACTGCCCGGTGCCGATGGTCTGCCCCTTGAACCACATCATCCCG
>Ga0207708_10003738_pt1 | contig 11228 bp, 9 predicted proteins | sample KBSK5101metaG_FD_184340 | JGI IMG/M metagenome (GOLD analysis project Ga0207708, IMG submission 184340) | Corn, switchgrass and miscanthus rhizosphere microbial communities from Kellogg Biological Station, Michigan, USA - KBS K5-10-1 metaG... | ecosystem: Host-associated > Plants > Roots >...
AAGTAATGCGCAGACAATCGCCGCTGTTCATGCGGAGCACTATTGGTCGCGGCCGTTTGTCGGACCGCAAACGGACGTTGCCGGCAACGATGCCCTTCAAAGGATCGATTGCTACGACATCCTTCTTGAGTGCGTAAATCATTCCGCCCGGATTTATCGTGCCGAGGCGGTTGTACATGATTACCTGATCAAGAGCGACTACATCTGCCTTGATGGTGCGTGCACAAACAGGTGTTGGAGCTGGAAGCGCAAGAGCAGTACCACCGTCTGGCACGGGTTCGATTATTTGTTGGACTTGAGCGCGGGCGCTGATGGCCGGCAACAGCAACACAACAGCCGCGAGAGTGATGAGAAAGTATAGCTTTCTCTTGTGATGATTGGGCTCAGTGTTCTTCATTGTCTTTTCCTCCGAACAAGCTCGGTAAGAATCAGTAAGCAAGTGGGCCGTTGGTCCAAGAACGTACTGTGAGCTTCGTATCCATGTGAACGGCGAGGCGGGAGAGCTACACCGTTAGATTGACTGCTTAATCCCTGGGCCACTCGTGAGAGCGGGCTCGAACGAGTTTAGTGAGGACACAGCAATAACTATTCCCTGAGAAGCGTGGTCCAATTTTGTTGGGAAATCGTGAGAAGCGAATAGTGCGGCGGTTTCAGCGTGAGACGTTCACTCGCGTGAGTGGTTCATACTGAGTCATACAGCACATCCACAGATTGCGCAGATTTATAAAAACAGAATCTGCGTAATCTGTGGATGTGGATTTTTAAGCTGAGGTTGAGAGTTTTCCCGCAGACTTTTCACCGTCTCGATCGACTTTGATGCCGAACTTTTTGAGCTTGCGGTAGAACGTGGGTCGCGGGCAGCGAAGAATCTGCGCACTTCGTCTGACGTTGCCGGAAGTGCGTTCGAGTGTTTGCAGGATTGCTTCGCGCTCGATGTCGTGCAGTGGAACAAGAGGTGGAATTACGAATGAGGAATTGTTGAATCGCCTGCGTTGAAACTCTTCCGGCAGACATTCAGGCAACAATTGATCGCCCGTGCAAAAGACGACGGCACGTTCAATGACACTCTCGAGCTCACGAATGTTTCCCGGCCAATTGTAACGAAGCAGATGCGACACGGTTTCCTGTGAAAGGCTGAGAATTCTTTTGCTGTACTGCTTGTTGAAGCGTTGTAGAAAATGTGTGGCGATCAGCGGCACGTCGTCGAGACGCTCGCGCAAGGGTGGCACCCTGAGCTTAATCGTGCTGATTCGAAAATAGAGATCGTCGCGCAGGACACCCTCTGCCAACAGCGCCGCTGTATCACGGTTTGTTGCCGAAACCAGTCGAAAATTGACGTCCAGCTCCAGCTCGTCACCCAGTCGCCGAAGCTTCCGCTCCTGCAAAACACGCAGAAGTTTTGTCTGTAAGTGCGAGGGCATTTCCGCGATCTCGTCGAGCAATAACGTTCCGCCACTTGCGGCTTCCATCAATCCGCGTTTGTCGCGGTCTGCTCCGGTGAAGGCGCCCTTCTGATAACCAAACAACTCCGATTCGATGAGTTCGTGCGGTATCGCGGCGCAATTTATACGGATGAACGGCCCGTCGGAGCGTTGACTCTGCGCATGAAAAGCCGCTGCGACCAGTTCCTTACCAGTGCCGCTTTCACCTTCTATCAACACTGACGCATCAGAGGGGGCCGCAGTCCTGATCGTCTGAATGATTTGCTGTAACTTCGGGTCACGACCAATCATGCCGAACGTCTCGCTGTCTCCTCCCAACGTTCGTTTAAGAGCTTCATTCTCGTGCCGTAATGCTGCAACCTCCAGTGCGCGATCCACCAGGGTGCGGAGTCGACCGATGTCAAAAGGCTTGTCGAGATAGTAGTAAGCACCGCGTTTGATCGCCTCGATCGTTATGTCCAATGAGCCGTGACCCGACATCAGGATAACTTCCGTCTCCGGAGTCTCATTCTTAACGTGAGCGATCACATCTATTCCAGTACCGTCTGGCAGACAGAAATCAGTGATTACCAAATCGAATTGCGTGCAGCTCAAGATTGCGATTGACTGTGCAACGTTAGGTGCTTCAACGACTCGAAAGCCGGCAGCTTCAAGAATGAGACGTAAGGAGTCGGTAATGCTTGTGTCATCATCGACGATGAGAATGGTTTTGCGTTGAGGATCTTTCATGATGTTAGACCACCTTTTGTGCTTTTAGTGGCTCAGTTCAGCGGGCGGTACGATTGGAGCATCTTCATATAGTTAGCTCTTTCGAAGGCCGCGGGTTCCGCACAATGCTGTTGACTCATCGAGCCAACCATCTGCATCACACTTTCGTATTCGTGTTGGTTGAGCCAGGCGACGAGTTCGTCCAGAACTTGTCCTACACGGCCAATCCCTTTTTGCAGTAGCTCTGAGGCCATCATCGTTACTCTCGCGCCAGCCATCAGGCCTTTAATGACGTCACACGAACTGTGAATGCCGCTCGTTATCGCCAGATCCGCGCTCAACCGCCCGTACAAAATCGCCACCCAGCGTAACGGCAAACGCAGGTCATCTGAATTGCTCAAGACCAGGCGGGGCGCAACCTCCAGGTTCTCCAAATCAAAGTCGGGTTGGTAGAAGCGATTGAAAAGCACCAGGCCATCAGCACCGTGATCAGTCAAACGACTCGCCATGTTCGCCATCGAGCTAAAGAACGGACTGAGCTTCACCGCCACTGGAATCGCCACTGCCTGTCTGACGGCGGTGAGAATATCAATGTAAAGTGATTCGACTTCGAGGCCTGTAAGCTCAGGGTTTGTCGGAAGGTAGTAGACGTTGAGTTCGAGAGCATCGGCTCCCGCGTCTTCAATCAAGGTTGCATAGTCAGTCCAACCACCGACAGACGCACCGTTCAAACTCCCAATGATGGGGATATCGACTGTTTCCTTCGCGCGCCGGATCAGATTCAGGTAGGCGTCTGGTCCAACATTGTACGTCTGCATGTCCGGAAAATAGCTGATCGACTCTGCGTAGCTGTCGGTACCCGCTGTCAGGTGATGGTCGACGTAATAACTATCGAAACCGATCTGCTCTTCAAACAGTGAATACATGACGACTGCCGCAGCGCCTGCATCTTCCAAACGGCGAATGCTGTCGACAGTGTGTGAAAGCGGCGACGAAGAAGCGACAATCGGGTTCTTCAAAACCATACCGAGATAGTTGGTCGTTAGATTCATGTCACCCTCATCGACAGACTAGAAAGTTTTTCATTTCGAACGCCGAAGGCGTTCGCTAATTTCAGCCCAGGGTTGGAGCGAAGCGAGAACCCTGGGCCTAAACCCAACAATGGATTAAACCCTGTAAGGGTTCGCCAACCACCTAACCCTTTTCAGGGTTTTTGGACATTTTTGTGGTCTAATCCCAGGGTTCTCGCTTCGCTCCAACCCTGGGCTGAAATTAGCGAACGCCTTCGGCGTATTCAAAGTGAACCACTACTCGGTGACCACCACGTTGTGAACCACTACTCTAATCCCTACTCAGCTAAGCAGATCTCGCTTCAGCGAGTTGCTTGTACTGTTGCCAACGTCGCGTCACGGCTTTCTGGGCCTGGCCCAAAAGAAACTGCGCTACCGCGGGTTCGCTCTGCTGCAACATGCGATAACGACCCTCGGTGTAGATGTAATCCTGAAGCGGAATCTTCGGATCACTCGAATCGAGTTGGAACGGGTTCTTGCTCTCTTCTACGAGTCGCGGGTTATAGCGATAGAGAGGCCAGTAACCCGAATCCACCGCTAGCTTTTGTTGGTGCATTCCCCGCGCCATGTCGATTCCATGCGCAATGCATTGACTATAGGCAATGATCAACGAGGGTCCGGGATGGGCCTCTGCTTCGAGGAACGCCTTTATCGTATGAGTGTCGTTTGCGCCCATCGCCACCTGCGCGACGTAAACGTCGCCATAACGAAAAGCCGTGATCCCCAGATCTTTTTTAGCGCTCGGCTTCCCGCCGCTCGCAAACTTCGCGACTGCACCCAGCGGTGTGGCCTTTGACGCCTGACCTCCGGTGTTTGAGTAGACTTCGGTGTCGAGCACCAGGATGTTGACGTTCTGGCCGCTCGCGAGTACGTGATCCAGGCCACCATAACCGATGTCGTAAGCCCATCCATCGCCACCGACAATCCAAACACTTTTCTCGACCAGCGAGTCGGCGAGGCTAAGCAAGTCGCGTGTTTCCTCTTCGCCATCGGGAGTGAGCTTCGCCTTCAATGCCATCACGAGTTCGCGCTGAACGTTGATGCCGTCGTTAGTTGACTGATCGGTGTTGAGCAAACCATCGGCCAGCGATTCTCCGATGCGAGCGCGCATGAGTTGAACGAGATTCTTTGCGTACGTTTGTTGATGGTCCAGTGCGAGTCTCATGCCCAGACCGAATTCCGCGTTGTCTTCGAAGAGCGAGTTACTCCACGCAGGACCACGCCCATCGTTGTTCGTGGTGTATGGAGTCGTGGGCAGGTTACCGCCGTAAATACTCGAACAACCGGTGGCATTCGCAATGATTGCGCGATCGCCAAACAACTGCGTCAATAGTTTGATGTAGGGTGTTTCCCCACAACCGGCACAGGCGCCGGAGAATTCAAACAAAGGCTGTAGCAACTGCACGTTCTTAACGGAATTGAAGGCAATCAATCCGTTCTTGTGAAGATCCGGCAACTTCAGAAAGTAATCCCAGTTGACTCTTTCACTATCCCGAAGCGGCAACTGCGGCTGCATGTTGAGCGCTTTGCGCGACACGTTACTCTTGTCTTTAGCGGGACAGACCTCCACACAGAGCCTGCAGCCGGTGCAATCTTCAACAGCCACCTGAATCGTGTACGCCTTATCGGAAAACTCTCGCCACTTTGCCGGCATGGATTTAAATCCGGCAGGCGCGTCGCTCAGATCATTTGCAGAACAGACTTTCGCGCGAATCGTCGAGTGCGGACAAACCATCACGCACTTGCCACACTCGATGCACAAATCGGGTTCCCACACCGGCACGTCCTGCGCAATGTTTCGCTTCTCCCAACGCGAGGTTCCAACCGGGTAAGTACCGTCTTCCGGAAAAGCACTCACAGGCAGCCCGTCGCCGCGCCCTGCAATCATTTCGGCAGTCACGTTTCGCACGAATTCGGGAGCGCCGTCATATAACTTCGACGTGCTCTCAATTGTTTCGCTCATAGTTTCCGGCACGGAAATCTCGCGCAGGTGTGCAAGTGCGGCGTCCACCGCCGCGAAGTTTTGTCGCACAACAGGCTCGCCTCGTTTACCGTAGCTCTTGCGAATGAACTGCTTGATCTTGGTTATTGCTTCATCGCGCGACAACACGCCGCTCAGTGCGAAAAAGCATGTTTGCATGATCGTATTGATCCGGTTGCCAAGTTGGCTCGTTCTCGCCACGCCACCGGCGTCGATTGCATAAACCTTCAGGCGTTTCTCAATAATCGTTTTCTGAACGGCAGGCGGCAGTTGATCCCAAACCGACGACTCGTCATACGGGCTGTTAATCAGCAACGTGGCTCCTTCAACAGCCGCATCGAGGACGTTGTACTGGCTGAAGAAAGAAAACTGATGCACCGCGATGAAGTTGGCGCGCTGAACGAGATAGGTGCTCTTGATGGGGCGCGGTCCAAAACGCAGGTGCGAAACAGTCATGGCGCCTGACTTCTTGGAGTCGTAAACAAAGTAACCCTGTGCGTAGTTTGGAGTTTCTTCGCCGATGATCTTGATCGAGTTTTTATTCGCACTGACTGTTCCGTCTGCGCCGAGACCCCAAAATAGCGCGCGACATTGATCGTCGGGCTCAGTACTGAACGATTGGTCGAAGGAGAGACTCGAGAAGGTGACGTCGTCGTCAATTCCGATTGAGAAATGATTCTTCGGTTCCGGTTTCTTCAGTTCGTCAAAAACAGCTTTGACCATTGCTGGTGTGAACTCTTTCGACGACAAGCCGTAACGTCCGCCGATTACACATACATTCCGTCTCGCCTCAGACAGCGAGGTCACAACGTCCTGGTACAGTGGTTCCCCGGTGCTTCCGGGTTCTTTAGTACGATCGAGAACCGCGATCGCTTTCGTCGAAGCGGGCAGGGTGTCGATGAAGTGCGAAACTGAAAAAGGCCGGTAAAGCCTAACTTTCAAGAGGCCAACCTTTTCTCCCCGGCGGCACAGCATTTCGACCGTTTCTTCAGCGGTTTCGCATCCCGAACCCATCATTACGATAACGCGCTCGGCATTCGGGTCGCCGACAAATTCGAAGAGGTTGTAACGCCGTCCAGTGAGCGCAAAGAACCGCTCCATTACGGTCTCAACAATTGCCGGCGTCTTTAAATAAAAGGAGTTCGCGCGTTCACGCGACTGAAAGAACACGTCGGGATTCTGTGCAGTACCGCGCATCACAGGCCGATCGGGCGTGAGCGCACGCGCGCGATGTTGTCGCACCAGCTCCGGTTTTATCAGTCCCTTTATCTCTTCGTCAGATAACCGCGTAATCTTCATGACTTCGTGTGAAGTCCGAAAGCCGTCGAAGACATGCAGAAAAGGAACACGTGCTTCCAGCGTGCATGCCTGCGAGATCAACGCGAAATCCATCACTTCCTGAACTGAGTTGGCAAACAACATCGCCCAGCCAGTCGATCGCGCAGCCATGACATCGCTGTGATCGCCAAAGATCGAGAGGCCGTGAGTGGCAATGGTTCGAGCCGCAATGTGAAACACAGTGCTGGTGAGCTCGCCTGCGATCTTGAACATGTTGGGGATCATCAACAGCAAACCCTGGCTGGCCGTGAAGGTTGTGGTCAATGAACCCGACTGCAAACTCCCATGGACCACGCCCGCTGCTCCGCCCTCGGATTGCATCTCGCGAACGAGTGGTGTCATTCCCCAAATATTCTTTTCATTCGCAGCGGCCCAGGCGTCTGACAGTTCGCCCATATTAGAGGAAGGCGTGATGGGATAAATCGCTATCACTTCGTTGGTTTTGTAAGCAACGTAAGCGGCCGCTTCGTTACCGTCGATGGTTACTGTTTGTCGCATTCCGAACATCCTTCACAGCGGTGATAGAACCAACAAAAAAGCACAAACGAAATCAACGCTTTAGCATCAACCTCATCTGTGCCTTCGTGTCTATTTAAGGTTAACCTCGTTACCTGGAGGAGCGCGGACAAGCCTGCCAGTGCCGAACCAGAGAGCCGCAGTCAAGATTGGTATGGCTATCAGTGAGCCTCCTGCGGTTTTCATGTTTTGACCTCTTCTTCGACTCAAACAGTCGCGTGTCCGGTTCGCTCCTCCTCGATCTCTTTGATCCTGGCACGAAGCCATTCCTTAACTTCTCGTTCGAGCTTTGCCTGATTGTCCTGCTGCTCCAGGTCCTGGATGGTTTCTCCATCAGTATTTAAAGGTATGAAGTGACAGGGCACTTGCTGCGTCCGATCTTCCGGTCTGACAAAGCCGAGCAGATGACACTCATTGCACGGATGAGCGCGATATGGGTAACCATAGTTAATGCAGGACAGAGAATCCTGAAATGTTGATTTCTCGTGCCATGGCGTACGAACGGACCGTCCGTAGCCTCCCTTTTCAATGAAGTCCAACTCTTCTTTAAGGATTTCGAGAATATCGCGCTCATCCGTTGTCATGGCGGTAAACCTCCATTTCATTCGGTCTTGACTAACCTAAACTGGTTAGCGGTCGTCAGCTTCGACGGTCGCAATTCCCGCGGCGCATGAGCGCAAGGCATATGCCACATTGGACCAGTCAGTATTTTGCGATTAATCGGGAGCGGCTCTGAGGAACATTTCGCAAGTGATGTGGGAAAGTCCACAGCGCTCACCATACGGTGGCGGCGTAGTTTCGGCCTCTATCCACAGATTACACAGATTCTATAAATGAATCTGCGTAGTCTGTGGATAAACGACCTCACGACGGCACGTTCATTGCTCGAATAAGTGAACTCAGGAAGGAGAAATACTAATGAAAGTTAAGGAAGTAATGACACCGAACGCGACAGCCATTTGGCTGACGGAGAGTCTCGCAGATGCAGCGAAATTGATGTGGGAAAACGATTGTGGAGCGTTGCCGATCATAAAGGATGGTCGAAAGGTTATCGGCATGATTACCGATCGTGACATCTGCATGGCGATGGCCATGAGAGACATGAATCCTTCGCACATTTCGGTTGAAGACGTTATGACGGGGCAGGTTTATGCCGTCAAACCTGAAGACGACGTTGACCTGGCATTGCAGGAAATGCAGGAACACAAGATCCGAAGATTGCCGGTGGTCAACCCTGAAGGTGAATTGGAAGGTATCTTGTCGATGAACGACGTCGTGCTTAAAGCGCCGCAAAGCGATGTGTTGAAGACTTACCAGGCGATCTGTAGCCACAACCTCGTACCTGCTCAGGCAAGTTCAGCCGCTGCGATGTAGCACTTTGAATCGTGTTGCCAAACTTGCGATTGAATGGAGGCTGAAATGAGGAAAATAAGATTCGGCACCAATTTCGCGGTATTCCTGCTCTTCTTTGGTGTCGCTACACTCGAGGCTCTACAAACCTCAAATTGGATCAGAGTCGGATTCTGGGTAGCGATCGGATGTGCATTCCTGTACATGGACTGCACTTATGAATCTCGGGAGGATTCACGCACGACGTTGGGAAAGGGGTGAAGTATGAAAATACTATTGGCTGTCGATGGTTCGCCGTGCAGCGATGCCGCGGTTGAAGAAGTTGCACGCCGGCCCTGGCCCGAGGGCTCAACGATAAAGGTGCTGACTGCATACGAACTGCCAATGCCACCGACACCTGAGGCATGGGCGTTGCCGCTCGACTATTTCAAAGACCTGGACGTTGCGCTGCAGAAACAGGCACGCAACACGGTGGACCGCGCGATACAAACGCTGAAAGCAAAGCTCGACAAGAGCATTTTGCTCGATGGCGTGTTGTTGCCTGGCCCACCACGAACGCTGATACTCGATGAAGCAGAAAGCTGGCGAGCAGATCTGATCGTGGTGGGTTCACACGGTTATCGTGCGTGGGAACGGCTTCTTCTGGGTTCTGTTTCGCAGGCCGTAGTTTCGCATGCAAAGTGTTCGGTGGAAGTAGTTCGCCTGAGAGATTAGAGCGGTTTCGGAATAAGAGTGCAGTGTTAGCCTGCGAAGCAGGCGGGAGCATAAAGCCTGGGGCGCAAGCCCCAGGAGCGGATAATAAAATGCGCATCGAGCCCGTGAAACGGGCGACAGCATCCATGCATAATTGGGCTGCCGCCCGTTTCACGGGCTCGGTGTGTTTTTTTTTGGCGGACCTGGGGCTTGCGCCCCAGGCTTTATGCTCCCGCCTGCTTCGCAGGCTAACACTGCGCTTTTGCGCGAAAACCGATTAGAGCGCCGGAGCGGTGTGTGTTTCGCGGTGTGGTCCAATGTCGAAGTGAACGTCGATTTCGACTTTTCTCGTTTCTCGCCCTGCGCATATAATCACGACCGCAGACTTCTGAATCATCAATGTCCCCCAGGAATACAAACGAACAAATACTCGTCGTCGATGACGACCAGGCCATTCGCTGGACGCTTACCGAAGCGCTACAGATGTGGGGATTTGCTCCGGTTGAAGCAGGTTCGGTCGCCGAAGCTTTAACGCAGTTCAAAGCGGAATCCCCTGCTGCAGTTTTACTCGACATCGATCTGCCTGATGGTTCCGGTCTCGACGTCTTGCGAGAGATCAAACGTGAGCGGCCGGAAGCGACTGTGATCATGATCACAGGCAATGTGCAGATCGACAACACGATCTCGGCTCTCCGCGGCGGCGCTTACGACTTCATTGGAAAACCGATCAACCTGGAAGAGCTCCGCGTCACGATTCGCAATGCAATCGAAGCGAGCCATCTGCGCACTGAAGTCGAGCAGGTAAGAAAAGAACGAGCCCGCGAGTTTAACTTCCGGCAAATCGTCGGTGAGTCGCCTGCGATGAAGAAAATGCTCGGTCTGGCGGCGAAGGTCGCCGAAAGCCAGGTATCTTCCGTGTTGCTCCAGGGTGAATCGGGAACCGGCAAAGACCTCGTGGCCAAAGCAATTCATTATGGCTCAGAGCGAGCTGAACGACCGTTTGTGGCCGTTAATTGTGCCGCCCTTCCCGCGACGCTCATCGAGTCGGAACTGTTTGGTTACGAAAAAGGCGCATTCACCGACGCGAAAGCGCGGAAAGAAGGGTTGTTCGAACAGGCCGAAGGCGGAACACTCCTACTCGATGAAATCGGCGAGCTCGAGCTGTCGCTGCAAGCAAAACTTTTGCGCGTGCTGGAAGAAGGAGCTTTCCGCCGGGTCGGCGGTTTGAAGGATATTTCACTCGACGTACGGGTACTGGCTGCATCCAATCGCGATTTGAAAACAGAAAGTGAAGCGGGACGCTTTCGACTCGATCTCTATTACCGTTTATCGATTATTCAAATCGACATCCCACCACTACGCGAACGAGGTGACGACGTTCTGCTACTCTCTCAACACTACGTCGATACTATCGGCGCCCGCCTGAAGCGAAACAAGAAAATCACCGGCTTGTCGCCGGAAGCGTCAGAAGTATTTAGAAAATATAAATGGCCGGGGAATGTCCGCGAGCTCCGCAACGTTATCGAGCGGGCGCTGATCCTCGAAGACAGCGACCACATTACGACTGAGTACCTGCCCGCGGGTTTCTTGGAAACACCAAGACTCGAGCGCGCTGCGACCGATCAAACCACTGCGCAGTTTGTGCTGCCTGCTGAAGGAATCTCACTCGACGAAGCGGAACTGTCGTTTGTGCGACAAGCGATTCAGCGAAGCGGAGGCAATCAAACACGAGCCGCGGAGCTACTCGGGATCTCACGCGATCAGCTAAGATACCGGTTAAAGAAACTGGAAGACGCTCAGGTCGCCACCGCCGACACCGATACGTAATTTCATGACGGTTGCTAATCCAACACCCAATACCCCTGAAGAAGCTTTACAACGCTCACAGAAGGAACTAGCGGACATCAAGTTTGCCCTTGATGAATCGGCGATCGTCGCCATCACCGATCAACGCGGAATCATCAACTACGTCAACGACAAGTTCTGTGAGATCTCAAAATACTCGCGCGAAGAATTACTCGGTCAGGACCACCGGATCATCAATTCCGCCTACCATCCAAAAGAGTTCATAAGAAATCTTTGGACCACGATTGCAAGCGGCAAAGTCTGGCGCGGCGAAATACGCAATCG
>Ga0207708_10003742_pt1 | contig 11219 bp, 4 predicted proteins | sample KBSK5101metaG_FD_184340 | JGI IMG/M metagenome (GOLD analysis project Ga0207708, IMG submission 184340) | Corn, switchgrass and miscanthus rhizosphere microbial communities from Kellogg Biological Station, Michigan, USA - KBS K5-10-1 metaG... | ecosystem: Host-associated > Plants > Roots >...
GCAGTTTGCTCACTCCGTTCCCGGATTTTGGAACGATCAATACAACCAATAACGACGGCGAAAGCTGGTACAACTCCGCGCAGGTCACTTTGGACAAGAGATTTAGTAAAGGCTACGGAATCCAAGTCGCCTACACTTTCTCGAAGTGGCTGCAGGCGACGGAGTACTTGAACGCCGGCGACGAACACCCGTCGAAGGTGAGATCGGATCAGGACGTACCGCATCGCTTCGCAATGAGTTACTTCTATGAGTTGCCGTTTGGTAAGGGGCAATACTTTGGCTCGGGCGTCAGCAAGTGGGCCAATGCCGTGATCGGTGGCTGGCAGATTCAGGGAACGTATACCTATCAATCGGGCTTCCCGATCACTTTCACGAATGATGCGTTCTATCTTGGAGGTAAGATTGGACTCGACAAGGATGAACAATCGCTGAGCAGATGGTTCAACACCTCGGCGTTTGTTTCGGCTGCCGGTGGGAATCCGACTTGCGCCGGGATCGTAGGGGCTAGTGCAAACTGTGCTACGCCGGTGGATCACCTGCGCACGTTGCCGCTGCGATTCGGCGACGTCCGCATCGACGCGATTAACAACATGGACATCGGTCTGCGTAAGGATGTGCAGTTGCGGGAATCGATGAAATTGCAATTCCGAGTTGAATTCATCAACGCGCTGAACCATCCACTGTTCCCGGCTCCGGCCGTGAACCCGGGGGCGTCAAGTTTTGGTCAGGTTTCGGCCTCGAACCAAAACAACTACGCGCGTCGCGCCCAGTTGATGGCGAAGTTCATCTTCTAAACATAAGCTCGCGAAGCGAGCGACAGCATAAGCTCGCGAAGCGAGCGACAGCATAAAGCCTGGGGCGCCAGCCCCAGGATAGCGATTATAAAAGCGACCGAGCCCGCGAAGCGGGCGACAGCGTGGACCATTTCAGGCTGTCGCCCGTTTCACGGGCTCGAACGTTTCTTGTATACGTGTCCTGGGGCTGGCGCCCCAGGCTTTATGCTGCCGCTCGCTTCGCGAGCTTATGCGATCGCTCGCTTCGCGAGCTTGCTTTATGCTGCTTCGCGAGCTTGCTTTATGCTGCTTCGCGAGCTTTGCTTACGCTATTGCCAGCCGCAGGGGCGGAGGTTCGGGGTTGCGCGAGCGACTTCGATGAAGCGGGGTTCGTAGGACTTGGCGTAGAGATCGATGCTGTGACGGATCCGGCTGAAGATCGAACAACGCATGCTCTCTTCAGTGAACCGGTCTCGAAGATAGAGCATCGCGTTAGCCTCGCCCCAGTATTCGCGGTCTTCCCATATCTGCACGGGCGTGCCGCCAATCTTTGCTACGAGCTCGATTAGCTGGGGATCGTTTTCATTACGGCCGTTGCTGAAAAAGATCTTGTTGTATTGCGGAATGAGTTGGCTTTGCAGTTGATACGCGGTCGCATCGGCTTTGCCGGTTCGAATAACGTGACCAAACTCGTGAGCAAGCTTGGTTGCCGCCAGCGTGCTTCCCTTGATCCGGTTGATTGACTCTGTCGAGACGAGTGAATTCATCACCGGGAAGTAGATGGGGCTTGGATAACCCTCATCGAGACGCACACCAAGCATGATCGTAGCCGCTATTAATTGGCCAGCGTCGTTCCACTTGTAGCGCCCGGTCGTGGCGCCTTCTGCGTTTTCTTTAGAGACGGCGATGGTCAAGGTGAAATTGGGGTTGTGCTCATACGACGCCCATTGACTACGGCCCGCCGGCGTCGAAAGGAACTCTCGTTTCCAGTCCTGGTATCGGGCGGCATACTTGGCGGGAACCTCTTCCTTGATGCCCCCACTCTCGTCGATTGGTCCGGTGGCGATTTCTTCGATGACGCCGTGATACGAGTTTGTCACGACTGGCTTAGGAGCCGTTGAACCTACCGCGCTCAGTAAGAACGACAGTGAGGCGAGTAAGAAGGCTATAGCTACGATGCGCGACGTTTTCATTGGCGAAACCCTCAACGTTACCGGCGTTGTTTATTGATGCGGGGCCAGGGAAAATGCGAAGGGGAAATTCTAACAGGCTGGCATGATAAGTCAACGTTTTTGCACGCAGAGAATTCGTGTTAATAACGTGAGATCTTGTTCCAGACGCTCGTTTCACCCCCACGGCGAATCATGTCGGCGACCATGAGGTAGGCTTCTGCGTAAAGCGTGCGCATCTCGTCTTGCGTCCGCGGTCGCTGTAGTCGCTGCTCCAGCTCGTCTTCAGAAAGCCGGTCGCGCGTCGCATAACGCGAGATCATTTGGGACTCACCCGCGAGGTAAAGCGCAAATCCTTCTTCCAGCCAACGTGGCGCTCGCTTGCTGATTGAATCGATCAAGATGTGCGCCAATTCATGACGAAGCGTAGTGAAGAGAACCCCGCGCTGCTTCAGGATCTTTACGGGTTGCAATTCGATCCGATTGCCGAGCGTCGCGGCGGCGGCCCACCACGGCTGGCCCGTGCGGGCTGTGAAGTCGCCTGTGCTTTCATTTAGTCGGATTTCGAGTCGCGGAATATTCGGCGTGCTGGATGAAGCACGGCGCAGATAGTCGTTGCGCGTCGATTCCAGCGTATTCAGGATCTGGTCCACAATGCGCCGGTCGACATCGGCGGGATAAGCAAGGCGAAAGTTCTCGGAGGAGATGGATACGAGTTTGAGACTACTGCTGCGATTGAAATATCTATACGTGCCGGGCAAAACGTCCGCCTTCGATTCCTCTGTAACTCTCTTCACCATAGTCCCCGGAAAATACTTCTCGAGAATCTTCTGATAACCTGCGCCACGCGCGGCCATCACGTGCGCGCCTTCCTGACAGAGGCCGAGCCCATGACCGAAACCGCTGCCTCGGAAAATGAAGTTCGATCCGGAACGAGCAATCTCGAATCGCGAACTCTTCAGAACATTCCATCCGAGAACGCGTCCGACGATGATCTTGAAATCCCAGCCGCGCACAGTCCTGCGATGCTCACCGTCGACCGTGATGAATTCTGCACGGCCTGTTTCGTCGTGCTTGCTGATTGAAACTTGATCCAGCCGGTTGCCGACGTCGGTTCGCGAATCACTTTGCAGTGCCCGCAGAAGATCGGCGCGGCTAATGGTGTCGGTCCACTTCGCGTGCGGGCCGGCGTCGCAGTATTCATCGCGCACGCCGCGGAGATAGGAAGCCGGAGTCACGCCCCAGAGGTCTCGTATGTTGGCAGTTTCGCCGCCACACGACGCCCCAAAGTATGCATCGATTGGATCGCCATGGTCGTCGATCAGCACGACGCCTTCAGTCGCACGAACTGCTTCACGGAGAATGCTGCTCGTTGCACTTGAACTAACAAACCGCTGACAGTGTGTTGTCGAACAAAAATCGTAACCGCTTGTTGCATGGCGCGCCCTGTTCTTCAGCGCGTAGGTGCGAACCGCAATAGCGAGGGCCTTCAATGCTTCCGGCTCAGGCTCAACTGTCCCTTCGGCGCGCATTACTCCGAGTACGTAATCTTCGAGTGAGAGTGTTTGCGTTACGTTGTCGCTTACGAGATGAACTTTGATCGGTGATGCTGCGTCTGTGGAACGCGCCACCACCACGCCGGGATTTTCATCATTCGGTTTTGTATAGCTTGTTTGGGTCTCGCGGCTAGCCTCATTCGCGTACGTTTCGAAGATGGGCCGGGCGACCGCGGCGGCTTCTGATCCGTGCGCGCGCGGCAAAAGAACGAGGACTGCCAAATTGATTTGCGATGCGTCTAGTTCGCCGCTGCTCTGAAACGGGGCCGCGAGTCCAACAAACCAACCGTTGTTGCGAAAGCCTTTTGCCGGCATCGCTGTACCAGTCTTACCGACGATGGTTAATGGCAGCGAATCGAGTTTTGCTGTGCGCGCCGTTCCGTATCTGATCGCGCCGCGCATGCCATCGACGATGATGGCGCGATGTTTTGAGGCGATATTGATGTTCGACCGCTCAACTGTTTGAAAGTGATCGCTTGAGCTGACCTGCGGTTTGAACAAATGCCCGCCATTTACGAGGGCGGCGTAAGCTGTCAACAATTGAATCGGCGTGACCTGGACGTGATCGCTTTCGCCGACGGCCGCGCGCTCGCGACAATCCGGCTGGGCACTGTTTCCAATCTCACACGGACGCAGGACTCCGTTCTGACCAAAATCGAACTCACGGAGAGTCGCCACTAACTGTTCTCTGCCGAGTCGCTGGCCGGCGGTCGCGAAATAGTAATTGCAGGAATAGGCGATCGCCTGCGAGGGCGAAAACGGTGGCAGGTGATCTTTGTGTACGCAGGCCAGGGAAAAATTCAATCCCGTGAAGCGACCCGGACAGACAGTGCGTGAGCTTTCATCGATCAATTCGGCGCGCAGGGCAGCTAGCGCGGTGAAAGGCTTGATTGCAGAGCCGGGCATTAACGCCTGCTCGTAGGCCAGTTGTGAATTGACGATCGCGCGGACGCGGCCCGTCTGCGCATCCATGACGATGATTGTTCCGTCGCGATTCGTGAGCGCCGCCGCGGCCGCGTTTTGAAGCGCAGCGTCGAGTTCGGCTTCGTCTGTATTGGAAATGGCCCAGTTGATGGCAATCGGTTTCGAAGAGAGGCTGAGAAATAGAATCAGCGCACTCGCACACCAGAGCAGCATTGCATGCTCGCGAGTCATGCGGCCGACTCCGCCGGTTGCGCAACGGCCGAGGCCGACACCTCCGAAGTCAGACTTGGTACATTTCTCGCGAAGGCGGTCAACGTCAATACCCAACCAACCAGGCTGAACACGAACGACAACAGCAATCGCAAACCGAAAAATGCGAACTCCGTCTTGTTGCCGTTAAAGCGCAACGCCGGCACGAGGATGACGTACGGCAACACAAAGAAAATGATCAGGCCGAGCCCGTAAATCAAAACCGAGTCTGCGGAAAAGGCGCGCGCGAGCGAAGAGCCCACGCGTCGGAAAAATGATTTTGCGACCAGGGTACGGATTTCACCGCCCGCTATAGCAATCCAGAGGTGAATTGTTGCGAGGGGAAAAGCTACTCCCCACAGAACAAAACGGAGCGTGGCAAAAATCAGACTGGGCCAATGGAGCGGCGGCGTGGTTGGTGTTGCTGGCTGACCTGCTTTAGCGGGCGGCGGTATTTGCGCGACCGGAGCCGGATATCGAGCCGAAACTTTGTTAAGCAGGTAATGGAGTAGCCACACAACCAACAGCACCAGAATAGTGATCACCAGGAATTTCAGAGCATCGACCAGGATCACGCCCCAACGTAACTTCTGATCGACTGCACGATTGACGATGGCGGCTTGCAGTGTGAAGAAGCCGAGCGGAATCAGAATCATCAGCGCATACGTGACGAGCACTTGCCAAACTGTTGCTTCCCGTATCGAGATAAAGATGTAAGACGCCACGAGCAGAAACGCGTAGATGATCGCGAAGACCATGAGCGCCCCAGGGTTCGCAAACACTCTCGCGATTGAGCTGAGCCAAAGTTTCAGAGTAGTCATATCGCCTCACCAAGTTTTATCCACAGATTGCACAGATTGATTTTGCAGAATCTGTGTAATCTGTGGATGACGATTTCATTTCTTATCCAGAATCCGCAACCGATCATTTGCTGTGTTCGCCTGCACGGTTGGTTGGTACATCAGCTCCATGCGGGCGGGTGCGATCTTGAATTCGCCAGGGACCTCGACGCGCATCGCGTATTGCAGCGTCGCGTCGCCGTCAAAGTAATCCATGAAGATCGCCGTGCGGTTGTCGCGGAACTCACGATTGCTGTACCAATCGCTCCAATTGCCAAGCCCGTAGTTGAGATAAATCCCGCTCACGCGCGCGACCTGTTCTGCGCCGGCAGGAATCGGATCTTCAATCATCACATACTGCGCGCGCGGTCCGGTCAAATGCAGCCTCACGACAATCATGTCGCCAGAACGCAGCTCGCCGGTTAACGGCTCGATCTTCCAGCTCGCCTTGTCGTTCTCGCCCTCAGAGACGCGCAGCCGCAGATACTCACGCGTGATCTTCAATCCGCCTGTGGATTGCGCAGCCACGTTTTCATCTGCCGTAAAGTATTCAAGCGCGCTCGAGAGATACAAGGCGCCCTTGCCGTGCTTCACGATTCGTATTTGATTTGACGGACCAATCTCGCCGCCCTTCTTCCAAACCGTCACAGTCTGTCCGTTGGCGGCCTCACTCGCGCCGACGTGTTGTTCCGCAACCTTAACGCCGTTCAAATAAACTTCGAACGTGTAGTCGGGCGACAGCTCCTTACTGACTTTTAGGTAATCAGTCAGCCCGTAGATCGCAAACGCCGTTTCTTTGGTCGATTGCCAGTAGTAGCCGTTCTGCCGGTTCTTTACTAACCAGCGCGCCGCTTTGGGCAACAGAGACGAGCCCGGGTTGATCTGCGAGAGGGCCTTGAGAGAAAGCGACGTCGCTTCGGCGTCAAGATAAACATCCCGGCCGTAATCGTTCTTTCGCGCTGTTTGCCAATGCGCTTCGAACTCGTTTTGTTGCGCTGAATTCTCGATCAGCTTCGCGACTTCCGGCGCGCGCGCGTCTTTGCGCTCCTGCAAAGCGAGGGCGAGAAGCGCACGCCCGTATGGCCCAAGGTTGTTGCGCTTGCCATACAGCTCGTCGAGATAATGACCATCGCTATCACCGCTTTCGGTGAACGCGTAAATCATGTAAGCGCGTGTTTCATCATCGATCGGATTGCCGTTATCGTTCTTGCCCTGGCTGAGTAGCGCCGATAGTTTTTGCCGCCCCTGATCTTGCCGCCAGTCGTCAACCTGGTAGCCCGCGCGGCGCGCCATAGCCATGCCATCGACGACGTAAGCCGTCATAAACGGATCGGTCTTATCGTCTTTCCACCAACCCCAGCCGCCGTCGCCATGCTGATACGCATACAGACGATCCAAACCCTTTCGAACTTTGTTATCGAGATCGTTCGACGCGCGCAGCTTTGCTTCCGGAATGTCCTTCAGTGTCTGAGCGACGACGATGTTCGGCACGAAGCTGGACATCGTTTGCTCAGTGCAGCCGTACGGATAACTCGTGAGGTAATCGAGTGCGCCGAACAATGCGCCGGCGATCGACGGCGACACTTCGAGCCGCAGAGCCCGGGCCTGTTCGTTCGCGAGGCCGGGTACGTCCAGATTGAAAGTTTGCTCCGCGTCGTTTTGCGTAACCGTTATAGCGTTGCCCGCCGTTCGTCTTAGACCATGAGGCACGATGTCCATCGTCATCTCGACTGCGTCGGATTCCGTGTCGGTCAGCGCTTTCGCGAGCAGCGTTAGTTTACCGACGGTGTTCGTCTGTACACGCCAGTCAACGCGATGCTCGCCGTTCGGGCGAATCGTTACAGTTGAGTCAGGCGAATCGAGTAGCTGCGCGCCGTTCAGCTCGAGGGAGATTTTGGTGGACTTGTCGCTCTTGAGGAAGTTGTGGACCAGACCCGAGATCGTGACCGTATCGCCTTCCGTCAAAAAGCGCGGCATCTCCAAACGCATGATCACGTCTTTGCGCGCAATCGTTTTCTGCACGACTGAGCCGACACGCGTGTCCGCCGTCACTCCACGCGCCGTTGCGCGCCAGGTCGTAAGGTTGTCAGGCAGTTTGAAGCTGACGGTAGCTTTGCCGTCGCCGCCCGTTACCACATCCGGTTGCCAAAACGCAGTGTCTTTGAATTCTTTGCGAATCGTGGCTTCGGCGTATGAGCTCTCGTTCTTGAAATCAGCACGCTGATAAGGAGATTTGTTCTTCGCTAGATCGGCATTCTTTTCCCCACCGTAACCAGTGAACGTGTAATGAATCGCCAGACTCGTCTGCACTTCGTTGTAGCGGCGGCCATAGAACTCGCGCTTGATGTTACCCGCGGTTTCGGGGGTAATGCTGTAAATCGCTTCGTCGACAATTCCGAGACTGACTTCCGTGTTCGCAGCGGGTGAGCCGTCTTCGTTGCGAGCCACGACCGTGTAAGACGCGACGTCGCGGGGCTTAAACTCGCTCTTGTTTGGAACGATGTCGAGCTTCAGCATCTTGTCGCGCGCAGGCACGCCGATAATCTGGCTCTGGTTGTACATGTCGCTGTTCTTGACGAACGACACGTCGAGGTAAACGTTCGGCGCGTATTTCTTATCTATGGGTACATCGATCACGATGCTGCGACCGGCGGAGTCGATTTGTCGCACGCTGAGGACTTCAGATAACTCAGTAGTCACGAGCAAGTGCGCCTGGTCCACCGGCAGCATCGCCAGCACGTGCGCGGTTTCGCCGGGTCTGTATGACTTCTTGTCAGGCACAAGCTTGATCGATTTAGCGTCGTAATTCTCATATGAGAAGTCGGACCACTCACCCTTCTTGTCGGGCGCCCAGAACGAGCCGCCGCGATTCACGATCTCTTTGCCGTTTTCCGTCACGATTGTCTTGACGTAGATGCTGCCGGGCGAGGGGACTGTAAAATCGTACGTTGCGTTGCCTTCGCTGTCGGTGTTGACTTCGCCGCCGCCTAACTCGCGTTCGTGAAGGATGTAATTGACGACTTCATACTTGTAGCCTTCATTCTCTTCCCACTTGGTTTGCCTTTCATACTTTTGTTCGATGAACTTCAGCGTGACTTTTTGGGAGACAGGTTTACCCGCGTAATCCGCTGTCTTCACGCGAATCCTGGCGGCGTCACCCTGGTAATAAAGGTAGCGTTCCGGATAGGCGTCTGCGACAGAGCTGCCACGCGTGCCGATGAACGAAGCGGCGCTCTGCATCTCTCGGCGTGAGGCGTCAGTGACCTGCGCTTCCAACCGGTAGGAATAGTCCCATTCTTCTTTCGGATCGGGCGCAGGCACTTCGAATTCAACATACGCCTCGCCCTTCGCATTCATTGTGTCGTCGCCTTCGGTCACCAGATCGGCGCCGTAGTAGCCACCGGACTCGTCGTCGTCGCCTTCATTGCCTGGACCGGCTTCGTCGTCGAACTCGTCCGCATCGTTGTCCCACCACCAGTGGTAATAACGTTGTCTGTAGATGTAGTAATGAACGTCAGCGTTAGTGACTGGGGCGCCGAAGAAGTAATTCGCGTTAATCGCAAACTTAACTTTCTGTCCGACGGCGGCGAATTGTTGTGGAGCTTTAACGGTGACTTTGAACTCGGGTTTCTTGTATTCCTGAACTTCGAAATAGCCACTGGCGCGGACTTCGCTAATCGACGCAGTGATGTTGTAACTGCCGAGCGGCGCTTCGTCACCGACGTCGAGTTGGCCGCTGAAAGTGCCACGGTCCGAAAGCGGCAGCTGCTTGTCAAAGACCTTGCCGTTATTTGGATCTTCGATCGTTACGTCAACGGTTTTGCTGTCGAGCAGTTTGTAACCGTTCGTAGTCCACTGGCGCAGAATGCCTTTAAAGAAGACAGATTGCGCCGGGCGATAGATCGGACGATCGGTGTAGATATAGCTGGTCACGTCCTCGCCGGTGAGCACGTCGTCTTCGCCGCCCCCGCCGCCGAAGTAAAACGAATCCAGATCGGAGATGACGAAGTTATCGCGGTCGCGAGCCATGATCAGAAACGGGTTGCTCTTCGGTTCTTCCGGATTGGCGTCTTCCGGCGGAGTCTCCGGTTTGTCGGGAACCTTCACGTCTGTTTTGAAGATGCCGGATTTGTCAGTCTTACCTTCGGCCAGGGTGTTCTTCGCGTTTGTGACTTCGACGGAAACGCCTTCGTGTGGCGCGCCTGTCTTCCGGTCCACGATGTAGACCATGACCTGACCGTGACGGTTCGTCTTTTCGATCATCGTGAGGTTAGTCACGATTGCGATCGAGTAAGCGCGCATACCTTCGTTGACGCCTTCGATCAGGTACACGCCCGGATCCATCTTGCCGAGGGGAATCATGCGGCTGTCATAATCGTTTTCGAGTGCGGGCAGTTTCTCGCGCCAGTCTTTCACCTTCTGATCCGGGTTCAGCAAAGGCACGCGCGCATAGTCAGCTACGTTCAGCGGGGTGCGTTCAGCCGGCGGCTCTGCGCGAAACTTTTGATTGAAAGTCTCGCGATGGTCTTGTTGCAGGTGAGTGCGGACGTAGTCCTTCACGACTCCGAAAAACGAAGTCTTCAAGCGATGCGTGCGCTCGAGGAGAGATAGACTCGCACCATAACCCTGCGCGATTTCCACCTTCTCTTTCTCGCCCATCTCGTGTGGATCTTCGAGCTCCTTGAAGAACTTGTTGGGGTCTTTGATCCGGTAGACGCGGAAATCGAGATATTCGATGTTTTGGTAGCTGGCCCACAGTCGCGCTGATTCGTTGGGCGAGTAAGAACGATTTGTCGTCAGTGAAAAGTAGGGCTTGCTGGTTGAGACGGCTTGGGGCTTCTCTGCTTCAGGCTTCTTTGGCGGCGGCGGTGTAGTAGTACGCGCGCGGATGATGTTGAAGCCAAAGACCGAAGCGACGAGCGCGAGATAGATAAAAACGGTCGCAAGATAACGAGGGATTCTGGTGTCAGACACGTTGATAAATCCTCCCAACCGGAGATTTCTCTGTGCAAGCTCTGCGTTCTCTGTGTCTCTGTGGTTAATTAATCCACCGCCATAACTCACCACAGAGACACAGAGAACACAGAGCTTGCACAGAGAAAGCCAACACGACTCACTGCAAAATTTTCAAGCGATAAAACCCGAGAAAATTCTTGTTACGCTCGACCGGCCGCCAGCGCGGATCGGGATGCTGATCGAGCACTGAAAGCTCAACCTTCTTCACCGTTCCTTTATCGATTGGCGACGAGCCGGTGTGATAAACAACCCAGTCCTGCGCGCCGTTGTTTGCGATACGCGCCTGGCCCAGAAAGATCATCACGTGATACGGAAACTTCTGGACCCACGGTTGGTAATAGAAGAGCAGATCGCCGGGCTGAGCTTCGCGCCGATCGCGACTGACGAAGACGACGTTAAAATTCTTCAGGGTGCGAGCGTCGGCGAATTCTGAAAACCGGCCGTTGCGAACGTCAGTTTCGGAGAACGATCCGAAATTCGTGCGAAAGATCTTTTCGCCGAATTGGTTGTGGTCCAGGTCAAAACTCTTCACGTCGGGAGCGACCGTTTGGTATGCCGGTCCCATCTTCTGAAACCAGATACGATCGTGATGTCGCAGGGCCTCGCGCATTGCGAATCGCGCCAGTCCGGCACAGTCGCGCTGTTCAGCATTCCATTGATCGCTGAGCTGATAGAACTGTGTTTCGGCGATTG